>Ga0172371_10002178_pt1 | contig 31232 bp, 18 predicted proteins | sample Lak12m_FD_114543 | JGI IMG/M metagenome (GOLD analysis project Ga0172371, IMG submission 114543) | Freshwater microbial communities from Kabuno Bay, South-Kivu, Congo - kab_022012_12m | ecosystem: Environmental > Aquatic > Freshwater > Lake | place: Democratic Republic of the Congo: South-Kivu...
CACTGACGTAACAATGTCAGGCGACGTAACAATGTCAAATACAGGCGCAACAACAATCGGTGCAAGTAAAGTTTTATCATCAATGATTGCAGACGGTGAAATAGTCAATGCAGACATTAATGCTGGTGCAGCAATAGCTGTTTCTAAATTAGAAAGTATAGCAACTGGAAGTTTCATATTTGGTAATGCAGGAACTCCAACAATTGGTGCAATGAGCGGCGATGCCACCATTGACAATGCTGGTGCTTTGACAATATCAGCGAATGCCGTAACTAGTGCAAAGATTGCAGCAAATACAATCGTAGCGGCTGATATGGACTTAACAACAGGCGGAAATTATGACTTTGCTACAGGAACTTTAAAAGTTAACGGAAGTGACGTCTTAACTGCAGGTTCATCAACAATCAGTTTTAACAACATTACAGGTGGTACAAACACTTCTACATTACTTGTCGGCGGTGGTGGCTCAATAGCTCCAAGTGGCGGCGATGTTATTTCCAATAAATTTATTGGTACAGGTTCAAGTACTAATGCTGTTGACCTTGCATCTACAGAAGTTGACGGAATACTTCCCGATGCCAATGTTGCTAATGCATTAACCATAACAAGCGGAACAATAACAAATAGTACTGTTGACAATACCCCGATTGGTGCAACAACTGCTGCCGCTGCTTCATTCACAACAATGAGTGCAAGCGGTAATGCTACTGTAGGTGGTACATTTGGTGTTACTGGCACAACAACATTGTCGGGTTCTCTAATAGGAACCATTCAGGATGCAACAGCATCAAATCCAGTTACAGCTACTGCAACCGTTGTTAATATCGGAACTTTAGCAGGAATTAACACACTGACGGCAGGTACTACAGGTCAGGTTGTGCATATTATTGGCGATGCAAGCGTTTTTACATTTGAAGGTATCAACTTCAGTTTCGGTGCAACATTTGTTTATGATGGTGCCGCTTGGATCTGTATCGGAAAGAACTGATAGAAATGAATTTGTCAGCTAAAAACTGACAACGTAAAAAATAAAAAAGGGAAGCCACCACGCTTCCCTTTTTTTATTGTTGTATTCAAATTTTAAAATTCTACATCGAGTTGGTTTTTCATAAGGTCTTCAAGCTTTTCTCTTTCCCTTATGAGGTAATCCTTACCTTCGTGAACCATAACCTCGGCAGGTCGGAAACGGGAATTGTAATTCGAGGACATAGCATAGCAGTAAGCCCCGGCATTTTTGAAAGCAAGTATGTCCCCCTGAGAAATTTTAGCAATTTTCCTGTCATAACCGAATGTATCTGTTTCGCAAATATAACCAACAACCGAATAAATTCTCGGTTTTTCGAGCGGCTTCGATACATTCACAATGTGGTGATAAGCATCGTAAAACATCGGTCTTATCAGGTGATTCATGCCCGAATCAACTCCTGCGAAAATTGTGGATGTTGTCTGTTTGACTACATTCACCGTAACAAAGAAATAGCCGGCTTCGCTAACGAGGTATTTCCCCGGTTCAAACATCAATGTTATATCTTTTCCCAATTCTGTAGAAAACTCGTTGAATCTCGTTGAGATTTTCTCGCCAAGTTCCTCTATGTCGGTTTCGATGTCGTCAGGTTTGTAAGGAACTTTAAATCCGCTTCCGAAATCAATATATTCTATATTCGGAAACTTCCTTGCAACTTCAAACAAAATTTCGGCACCCTGCAAAAAGACGTCAACATCGAGTATATCCGAGCCGGTGTGCATGTGAATACCTTCGACAATGATATTATGAGTTTTTACGATTCTCTCGACAAGCGGTATTTGATGAATCGAAATTCCGAACTTGGAGTCAATATGTCCTACAGAAATTTTTGTATGAGAACCAGCCATTATGTGTGGATTTACCCTTATGCAAACCGGTACTTTGCTTCCGAAATCATTCCCGAACTGGTCTAAAATCGAAATGTTGTCAATGTTTATTCTAACACCTTCTTTGACCGCAAGAGCAATTTCCTCGATTGAAACACAATTAGGAGTATAGATTATGTCTTTTGGTTTGTAGCCGGCGAGCAATCCCTGCCAAACCTCTTGAATCGAAACGCAATCGAGACCAGAACCAAGTTGCCTGAAAAGTTTTAATATATTTTTATTCGACAGTGCTTTGCAGGCATAGTTGATTTTTATCTTTGGGCAAGTAAATGCCTTAAGCATTTTGTTGTATTGCTCAATCATTTTAGATGTATCGTAAACATAAAGCGGAGTACCATATTTTTCGCATAAATCGAGAACACTTTGTCCGCCAATGTAGTAATTTTCGTTAATTAATTCCATAGAAAACCTATTTTAATGTAAATACTGAAAAAAAGCATACAAATTTACTGATTTTTTTAACAATTATTAAATTTGGGAAAAAAATAGTAGAAAATTGCAAAGTTTTTTTTTAAATTATAAGTTTATAAAATGGAAACAATTAAAGAATATAGTGGAGTATTAAAATGAAAAGAATATTTCTTGTAATAATATCATTTGGCATCCTTTCGGGCTTGAGCATGGCTGACGAAAAAGGATATTTGCAATCGGCTTATGATGCAATGCAGGCAGGTGAGTACGAATCTGCCATCGTGTTTTACGAAAAAGCTATCGAGTCAAAGGACGATTACGCACCCGCTTGGTATGGCAGGGGATTGGCTTATGCACACTTGAACAAAATCAAGGAATCAATCAATGATTTATTAAAAGCAGTTTATCTAGATGCAAATATTTCCGACGCACATTATGCTCTTGGGCTGAGTTATATTCAGGACGGGAATTATACAGGAGCTATCAGTAGTTTAGATAAAGCCGTTGATTTAGATAAAACAAAATCTGATTATTTCTATGCGAGAGGAAACGCTTTTAAACTTAATAAACAATACGACAAAGCACTGATTGATTTTTCCAAAGCGATAGATTTAGACCCAAACAACGGCTTGGCATTTTATGCCAGAGGTGCATTGCACAAGCTGGAAGGTAGGGGGGATGCCTCATTGAGGGATTTGGAAAAATACATCGAGTTAAGAGGCAACAAGGATGGCTACGAGAAAGAAGTCAACAGGTTGATTCAGGAAATCCGTGAAGGAAGAGTGAATTAGATGTTAGCGGTTAGAATTTAGCTGTTAGACTTGTTTTGAGTTTTGAGTTTTGAGTTGTGAGTTGCAAAATCGGAAATTGAAAATTCTTTCAGATATCTGCTTAAAGATTTGAGCTTGTTAGCTGTTCGAAATTGAGAAACCTTCAAATCATCGCTTACAAATTCTATTCTATATTCTGAATCTGTTCTCTGATTCTCTCGAGTTCCTCTTTCATGTAAACAACCTGCTGGGCAATTTCAGCATCACTGCACTTGGAACCGATAGTATTGACTTCGCGGTTCATTTCCTGTAAAAGGAAATTAATTTTTTTACCGACTGATTCAGGTGTCTTTGCCTTAATTGCTTCATTGAAGAATTTGATATGTGAACGCATCCTGACGCACTCTTCTGAAAAGTCCAGCTTATCTGCCAGCAGAACAAGTTCCATTTGAATACGATGCTCGTCAATTTCATCGCTCTCAAAAAGCTGTGCAACCCTCATCCTCAGTCGTTCTCTTTCCTGCGGAATTTTATCCAAACCGAGAGCATCAACTTTTTCAAGAACAGTTGCCACTTTTTTCATCCTTGCTGAAATATCCTTTACAATTTGCGTCCCTTCATTCTTCCTCATATTGTCAAGAGAATTTAAGGCATTGTTCAGAGCGGTTCTTGTTATTTTCCATTCAATATCCGCATCTTCAGTTTTTGATTTAACGATGAAACCGTTTGAGAAGTGAAGAACATTGTCAATCGTAACATCACCTTTCATTTTCAGTTTATTTTTCATTTTGATAAGACTGTTGAAATACTGTTTTGCAGAATCCAGATTGATTTCAAATGGCTGTACGGATTCATCAAATTCAATTGTAACACTTAAGGAGATATTTCCCCTGCTAACAGTCTTTTTGACAATATCCCTAATCTCAAATTCCTTATGAGCTAAGTTTCTGTGAAGTTTGGAACTGATTTCCAGAAATCTACCGTTCAAACTTCTTAATTCTACTGTAACAATATATCCCTTTTCTTTGGCTTCAGCTTTACTGAAACCTGTCATGCTTTTAATCATATTAATCTTTTAGTAAATTTGGAAAAAACAAAGTGCAAATTTAAGCTATTTTTCATTATAATTTGAACTAAAGTTGGCTTCTGTATTGGACGACGTAGTTAAGGTAATTTTTTGCAGTATCATTAACCCTTTCCATTTCCAGTGATGTCAGCTCTCTAAGTATCTGTGCAGGAACTCCTGCTACCAGCACACCTTCCGGAACCTCAAAGTTCTCTCTGATAAGAGAACCGGCTGCAACAAGTGAGTAAGAATTTATTATACTACCATCTAAAATTATTGAACCATTTCCGATGAGACAACTGTCATTTAATGTGGCTCCATGCAATTTTACTGCATGACCGATAGAAACATTATTCCCGATAATTAATGGGTGAGTGTCGTGAGTAACATGAAGCATACACAGGTCTTGTATATTCGTCTGCTTGCCGATTTTAATAAAGTTTACATCACCTCTTATGACGCTATTATACCAAATTGAACAGTCTTCGCCAATTTCGACATCACCGATAATTTTAACTCCCTCACAAATAAAAACGCTCGGATGAATCTGCGGAGTTATCCCGTTAAATGTTATTATACTGCCGTTTTGACCTGTTTCGAGTCTCATCGTAATTCTTTTAAATTATTTTACATTATAATAGTTTGTAAATATATAAAAAATATCATTACCATGGAATAATTTTTTTCATAGGGGTTACATCGGTCCTCAGAATTTCTACTTTTTCTGCTCCACCGAATAAAATATTGCAGTTTGGGGTTACCAAGGGCTGTAAATTCAAAATCGGTGCATCCGACAAAGAGATAACATTTTCGAGGAATCCATTCTTTCTCATGAAATACAGACCGGAAGCTACTTCGTCAGTGCCCACAAATGATAAAATTTTATCGCATATCATAACAGGGGAAGTGATGGTAACTTCGATGTATTTATCCCAGATTTTTTTACCCTTTTTGTCGAGAGCAATAAGCATTGAAACCGGCTTGCCCAAACCGCTGTTGTAAGCAACAATATATAAGATATCCTCGGAATCCACTGAAAGAAACCTCGGCATAATCGATAATTCCTTCTTCCATAATATTTTTCCTTTGTTATTTATGCAATAAATCAAAGGATATTTCTCATTTTCGATATTTTCAATACAACTTAGATAAATTCTATTGTTTGAATAAACAGGTGGTTTGATAATTCTCGTATTTTTAAAAAACTTCTTCCAAAGAATTTTTCCATTTTTATCCATGAAAAGTAATGTATCTGTTTCGCCGAAAGTATTTTGTGTCAAAGGAACAATCAGATTTCCTTTTTCATCTGATGGAAAATACTTCATGATTGCAGAATTGAAAAACTTAGTCCATTTGATTGAACCATTATTTCCATATTTAAGGATTTTACCGTCAGATGAAGCGGCAATCACTCCGTCATCAACAGAAAGTAAGTCCGAAAATGTTACTATATCCTTATTTGTTATTTCATTGAAATACTTTTTCCAGCGTAATTTACCTCTATATGAAAAAGAATAGATTTTACCCTTATCATCAATTAAATAAATATTCTGTTTCTTGTCTGCACACAAACCGGCAGAAGCAACATTACCTGAATCTAATTTAAGATGCCATTTAATCTCCCGATTTTCAAAAAGAATTAAATCCCCTTCAGAAGATGGAAAAACTATTTTGTTGCTTGATAGTGCAAGAAGAGGAGCGATTGCTCCACCTTTCAAAACCGAATCATAGGAATCAACATAATATAATTGCCTGTAAAAATCACCAAACCTTTCATAAGAATTATTTCTTGAAGCTCCACCGTAAATGTTTATAGTTTCTCCTTCAAGTGATATATCTCTATCACAGGAAAACTGGAAAATCAGAACTAAGGATAAAAGTATTTTTAACAATTTAATATTTTTTATTTTATTGATTAACATATTCATCAAAAATATCTCAAATTAACTTAGTAAAATTTACTTCACCGGTGTTTCAACTTCAATATTAACTGTACGACAATAAAAACGACCCTCAGGTACATCATTATTGTATAAAAGATTTTGCTCGCCAAATCCTTTTACCGTTGCATCCTTTTTTCCAATCACTTCCAAAGTCCTCATAGCCCTCGATTCGGAAAGTTTCAAATTATAATTATCATCTCCCGTTCTGTCAGTATGACCTGTAATATTAACGATTGATTCTTTCTTTAATCTCGTTTTTATAAAATCAATTATCTTACCGTTTGTCCACGAAATATCTGCCTTATTAAAGTCAAATAATATCAAACTATATTTTTCATAAATTATATCCCTCCTTTTTTCGTTTCTCTTTTGCGAAACAGAGATATTATCTATCTCAATAAATTTCTCTCTGGTAGAACATTGTTCTCCTGCTGAATCTTCAGCAATTAATTTAAATAAAATCGGATAATTATGTCTGGGCATTGTTTTTGGCTCCTGAGTCAAATTCCATTCCAGGTTAAAAGCAGTACCTGTTTTTTCCCATAGCTTTAAAGTATCATCCATTTGCCGAACACGAACAGACCATTTTTTCAATCCGGATGATGAAATGACTTGAGGTTTAAACTTTATTTTTGGTATTTCAGATATCCTCACTGTATCCGACATAAAAACCGGTTTAACAATCTCATATTCGTCAGAAAGAATTTCAACCCTTCTGTTTTCCTCAATTTTCTCAAATTGTTCAATGGGAGTTGATGGTTTTTCAGGTAAATTTCTTGTTTCGATTTTAATTCTGTTAGCATCAATTTTCCAGACAGATATAAAATATTCTTTTACTATCTCTACTCTTTTTTTCGATAGTTCCAGATCATTTTTTTCTGATGAATACCCGTCATTACAGCCAACAAGTCTAAGTATTGCTTTGGGATATCTTAACATTCTCGAGCCAACGATATTCAGTAATTGATAATATACCCCCAAAACTGAATCCTGAAATAGTCTATTTTCATCGAAATTCCTTGTTTTCTCATTATCGAGTTTAATATACTTTGGTGATAGCAATGCTGAATTCTCATCGAAAAATACATAATTGAGCAATGGCTGTAACTTACTCGATATAAATTCCTCGATTCTCATATAAGGAAGGTATGTTTCAGTTCCATCTTCCTGCACACCTATAGCAGTTATCTCACATTTTAATTCTTGCTTCTTTTGAATAATAGCGGTATCGGTTCTTGAAATCAGAATATGAGTATAATGAAAAGAATCATCCTCTTCTATATTTGTTTTAATTGCTTCAAATCCTTTTTTGAAATTGTAATCTAAAGCAATATCAGTTTCAATTGTAACAGTATCAATAATTCTTGTAGTATCGCTTTTGAAGATAATTTCTTTTTTAACTGGTGTATATTTAACAGCCACTCCTAACCTCAATGTATTTGCATTCCACTTTGGAACTTCATCCGATGAAATTATCGGTGTCAGACCAAGAGAATAAAAAAGTTCGATTCCCAAATTCAGACTTCTGTTGCTGTTCAATGGCAATTCATAAGAAATTCCCGGCATTAATATCAGATTAATTACATTGGCGTCTTTTATGGAACCGGATAGCACATTTCTCATTCTTTGGCGGGTATCAACTTGGTTTGTGTCAAGGAAAGTAGCGGCGTCAGAGGGTTTTATGATTTTTTCATACTGACTGTAATCCGACTTCACAACAAAACCTGCATGAAGAAATAAATTCAGATAAAAATCTAAAAACAAATTGTATTTCAATCCCGGTTCCAATCCAATAGAGATAAGCGATGCATCGAGATTGTGTTCGAATTCGCCCGTAATTGATTTCTGATGATACATAACAGTTGTTTTTTCAGTTCTGTTCAATGTACCGCTATAATCAAAGAAAGATAATCTTCCGCTGAAAAGAATTTTATTTTTAATTGGGGATTCATACATGACTCCAATAGAAAATCCTGTTCCGTAGCCACTTTCGTACCCCGGAGAACAACTTGGACAATCGGGCAGTTTTTTAAAATCAGCATTATGGTTAGTCAAATTGAAATGTATAAAACCTCCATATCCGGACGTCAAAGAATCAGGATTTGAATTAGTCGCTGTATAGTTTAATAGTAAAAATAAAAAGCAAATAATTTTTTTCATAATCCAATCATCTTACAATCATTAAAACTTTGGATTTAACTATTGTAGGTGTTTTCAATATTATAAAGTAAACACCCGTTGAAAGCTGCGAAACATCTACTATTATGGATTTTTTACCATACTCCTCGTAATTACTTTCATACAAATTTAAGACTTCCTTTCCAATATTATTGACAAGAATTAAATCAGAACCACCTTTTTCAAATGTTTCGAATATAATTTCCAACTCAGAACCAGTAGGATTTGGTACAATTGAATATATTTCTACCTTGCCGTCTGGATTAATTAATCTTTTTCCTCCTTCCCGGCAAATATCAGTAATTATTAATTTGCCGTCGTGCTTCCTGATTGCAACAACTCCTCCTTTGGATTTGTAATTGCTTATCTCTAAATCGGTCTCGTCAGAATTTCCAAGACAAACTCTGCATCTTACATTTGTAACAACTCCATTTTTATCAGGGTCTTTAGGTACATTCAAGCTAACAACTCTTTTTCCTTCAATTACAGGTGAATCTGGATAATCGAGAGGGTCGAGCAATGTGTAATTAAATATTAAATCAAATGTATATCCCGTAGTTCCTGTCAATTGCACATTATTGGCATTCTTCAGGTAAATCGGAATAAAAATTACATCTCCGGTTTTCGCTTTGATTGTATCGGTAATCATATCAACAGAAGCCGCAACAGGTGAACCACTTACAGTTATCGTTTTACTTGAATTACACGGTTCATAATCGAATGCCAAAGCGATAGTACTTTCTATTGAATCTTTCGGTTCATATCGTACTGTCAAATATTCACTATCCTTAGCTTTGACCGTCAACGGGAAATTGGGATTTATAAAAATGAACTGATCATCACTTATTATTGGCTCATTTGGAATGGACAAATCAAAATCTGATGGATTTCTTAATTCTATTTGTCCTTCGGTGAATGAACCGACAGTCGTGCTTAAAACAATATCATCAGCATTAAGTAATGGTTTGCGTATTCTGCCTTTTAGTATAATTGACTTTTTTCTGCCACAGATACTATCAGTTATAATAAGTGTTTCATTGAAAACTCCTTCATTGCTTCTCCCAAGAAAACTCAGTGAAACTGTAGCTGACTCGCCTGATAATAGACTAATATTTTCATCCAACAACAAGAAGTCCGAAGGAACATTTATTTGAGCAAGATTACCAAGAGTCCCTGCATTTTCAATTGTAAAAACAGTATCTTTTGTTTCATTCGGGCACAAATCACCGAAATCAATTTCAATAACATCAGTTGAAATATTGACACTATCCTTTGTAACAATATATTCCAAAACAAGTATAGAATCCGGTTCTGCATTGCTTAAAATTGTCAGACTTGCAGAATCTTTTCCTATAGAATTAGTAAAATACCTGAATGCTTTTGAAATCATACCTCCCGGCAGTACTGTTAAATTATTAACACCGGAAAGAAATTGAAATTTATTGCTCGAAAAACTCATGTTTGATATTCTTAGAACAGTATCACCTGTATTTGTAATTTTTACGGTATCAATAAATTCATTATCGCAAATTAAATTGATTTTTCTTTTTCCTGATGCTGTAATTTCCGGAATTAATTCGAAACCTTCACCGAAAAGTTGAATATACATGGGGCTGTTGGGAGCATCAAATTCATAGACTAAATTTCCACTTGTCTTACCTCTGAAGCTTGGAGTAAATCGCAGGTTCAAATCAACAACTTCCCCTCCTGTCAAATTAAAAGGTGCCGAACCGCTCAGCGATGTAAAGTCAATATCGTTGGGCTTGTAATGATACGATTTTGTGAAATTGACCGATGCAACTCCAACATTTTTAATAACTCCATAAACTGTTGTATCCTTATACTCACCAATTTTTACTCTGCCGAAATCAATATTATCATTTAAAAGTTCAATCCTCATATCAACACCACGACCGAATATTCTTTGAGATAACATTTTTGATTTTGTGTTAATCCTAATCCATGTCCACTTATTACCAACCGTATCTGGTTTGAATCTAAACTCAACCGCAACACTATCCTTTGGAGGAACAACAAAGGGTGGAAAACCCGATACAAGTTCGAAGCACGAAGAATCAGCTGCTGAAAATGTGATTGACTCGACACTGACGGGATAGGTCCCGTCATTTGTAATAAATGTTGTTACCAATGAATCTTTTGAATTTCCGATAATAACATCCCCCATATTTACATCCCTGCTTTTTGGATTGGGCATTACAATTGACCAAAGTGTGTCTGAATTGTCTGTCAGCTTAGTCAATGAATTCAAATGCCATATCATTATTGACCCGTCATCTGTACCGAAAGCGGCTTTGGTACCGTCAGGAAAGAACTTCGAACAATTAATGTTATATAAATAATTTTGCAGTGATTCTACTAAATATCCTGTTTTTCCCTCCCATAATTTTATATTACTTAACTTTCCTGTTACTGTCCCCTTTGCACCGGATGCCAGCCAAACGCCATCGGGGCTATAAGAGATTGTCGAAATATAGTCTTTGTTTGGAATCTGATTGATTATCCTTCCTGTAAAGGAATCCCAAAGTTCCAGATTATTTCCTATTGTACTGAATGTCTCAAGAGTCGGACTGAACAAAGAATAAGAAGTTTGAGCATTGATAAAACCGATAAATTTTCCCCCAAGTACATCCCACATAAAAATCTTATTTGTCGAAGAACTGATAATTCTTTGACCGTCACTGCTAAAGGCAAGAGAAAGTATTGGGTCTGACTTTGAATCATCTGTTAAAGTTCTTTGCAATAATCCTGTTTTGATATTTATTAAATCAACTCTTCCTCCTGTTTTATAACCACAAGCAATGATATTCCCATCTGGATTAATAGCAATTTTACTCCATACAGCAGGTGAATCAGGCATGGTTCTGATAATATTTCCGGTTGATGTTTCCCAAATATTAATTACTGACTGATTAGAATTAATTCTTAACAAAGCACCGACATAAGCTGCTTTTGAGTCCATCCCGAAACTGAGTACAATTCTATTTGTCGGTATTGTTTTAATAACTTTTTTTGTTTCGGCGTTCCAGATTTTTATTGTTGTATCCGCTCCTACTGTGCCAATGGATTTATTATCGGTACTCATTTCCATCAAAGATATACTCCCGCGATGACCTTTAGAAAATTTCAGGGAATCATTCATTGTACCGTTACTTCTAATGGTAATATTATTTTGCTCTCCACATGCGACTGCATTGCCATCAGGACTTATTGCTACTGAATAATAATTGTCCTCCGGCTTACTTGTAATACTTACTCCGGTTTCTCCATCAGAAACAAAGAGCATTTTATCCGATGAACCGCTGATTATTTTCTTACCATCCGGAGTAAATTTCGCCGAATAAACATAACCGGTATTGCTGATTGACCTTATGAGTTTATTAGTCTTTAAATCCCATAACCGAACATTTCTGTCAAGACTGCCACTGATTAATCTCGAAGAATCACTGCTGAAATCCAGACAATTGATTCGGGCAGAGTGTCCGGTAAATGTATGATTTAGTGTTGGGTCGTCAATATTCCATATCATTACTTTAGCATCTGAGCCGCCACTTGCGAAAATCGAACCATTCGGGGAAAACTTCACTGCTGTGCATCCTGTCGGATGGGCGACAAATGACTGAATTGAATCACCGGTTTCAACACTCCAAAGATGAATCAGTTTTGATGAGCCACCGCTAATCAGCATTGTTCCTTCCGGATTGAAGCACACAGATTCAACCGAATAACCAGTATTGATTTCTAATACCGATTTCTCTAAATCCAAATCCCATATTTTAATTTTTCCATCATAGCCGCTACTTGTAATTTTTGTTCCGTCAAAGTTAAAACTAATTGAACTAACACCACTCGTACCTATATTAGTTTTAGTATCATGCGCGGAAAAACTTTTTATTACATCTCCTGTTTCAGGGTTGATTAGTATCACATGACCACACGTTGATGCCAATGCAAGAATTGTTCCGTCGGGACTGTACTCCATCTGTTTTATCAAACCGTAACCAACAATGCTGTAAAAACTATTCCCTGAAATTTTCTTCACCCTCATTATACACCTGTTGCTTGGTGTATTTGGTATAGTATCCCATTTATGTTTCAACCCTAATCCGCTTTTTGTCAAAGTAGTCCAATTTATACCGTTATCAAAGCTATAATCAACTTGTACAGTATCGTCCGGAGTTACTCCTTCCCATGTTATCATAGTATCTAAGCCGACAAGAAAAACCTCCCTTCCGTTCGGATGGGTAACTTTTAAAGTATTTTCGTTGCCGAAACTTGTGAAATCTCCTCCGCTGACATATAATTCAGTCGAGCAGTAATCGCTCGAAAACTTAACTTTAGTATATTTAAACATTGTATCACTGCAATGATAGGACACAGTTAAACTCAAGCTGTCTCCACTTTTTATAGAAAATTTTGTTTTAGACAACTCAAAAACCGGATTCTTTAAGTCTGTCTCAACATCATTATAATCTGAATTAATGGCAAAGATAGTAACTGTAGTATCATAAGTATTGCCCGGGATAAAATACGGAAATCTGCATGAGGATGGAACTATCTTTAAATATGAACGGCTTGCTGAAGGAATTATATATTTTTTCTTTGCCGAGATTGAATGAGTAGTGTCGCTTATTATCGCTTCTCTCACTGTTACATTACATCCTGCATCGCTTAGCCACTCTAATTCGCATGGTTTGTCAAGCATTACCCCTAATAATATCTTCCTGTAAATTTCTTCGGCTTCTGCTATTGTTGTAACATTTTCAAACCATTGCCCTCCGGTTCGTTCTGCAAATTGCTTAACACAACCAGGTGCCGGCATGTACAATGTAACACAAAATATAGTTATTTCATTATCAATTGCTTCCTGAATAATTTGCTCCTGCTCAGGAAAAAAATTCGGCTGTCCGTCTGTCAAGAATACAAGGATTTTTTTATACCTGCCATTCTTTGCAATTTTCACTCCACCTGCAGGAGGGTCAAGCAAGGCGGCATTATAGTTAGTATTACCGGCAAAATATATACCATTAATAGCTGCCAGCAACTTATTTCTGTCCGTAGTAAAATCAGTCAGTATATTACTTTTATCATTGAAAGTACTGATAGCACATTCGCTTTTACCTTGCGGCATAGCATTTACCCAAGCCCTTGCGGCATTTTTTGCCAATTGCAAACGGTATCCTCTCATCGAACTCGAATTGTCAATCACCAATACAGAGGACAATGCTTCAGGTTGTTCGAAATCAGGGCAGGATAAAAAATTAATTTCACGATTGATGCCATCTTCAATAACCGTAAAATCTTCCTTTTTCAAATCCTTAATCAGTCTTCCAGCAGTATCGAAAGCATATAACCCCGCTTTTATTCTGGGGAAATCTGTCGTATTGATATTAATAATGCTTAAACTCTGAGGAAAAATGTATCCAACAGTTAAAAAGATTAAAAATATACTTGTTATAACCTTTTTCATGCACGACTTCTAATTTTTCTGAATAATATTAAATAACCAAATGCAATTGAAATATATTAATTAAGAAAATTACAAATATTTTTATTAGAAAACAAAAATGAAGTTTTTTTCTTAATAAAATGAGAATTTACACTAATTCTCAAATAAATTATTCTTACATTATATAATTATTATTTATCTGCAGTAATATGTATAATTCCATATTTATCCATAATTCCTTAAAAAATGATATAATTAAATCATTAGTTTAGTTTTCGTTTTATTCTTAAAATTACTAAAGTTCTTTCATATTAATTTGCAATTATCATATAATTTAGTTAATTTTTAGATTAGGTATTATCGAATATTATTGAAAAGTAGTTAGATAATTGTGATATTAAAAGGTCTATATAAAAAATTTGATTTTGTTAAACTAAATTTGAAAGGGTTACTATGAGAAATATTTTTGTTTTACTCATTGTCTTTCTAATGCCTTTCATATTGTTAAGTCAAGCTGATTTTGGTGATGCTCCCGACGGAACAATATGGTGGGGTGGAACAGCCGCTTTTCCTACATTGGATGCAAGCACAGGACCAAAGCATACTTCGGGAAATCTTAGTACTTTTTGGATTGGCGGTACAAGTACAAAAGGGGCAAATACATCCACTATGGAAAATAATGCTCTTGTTGTCAATAATGATGTTGATGATGGAACACCGAAGATGTTTTTATTGCTTATTGGGAATCCGGCACCAACTAATATTACAATTCCTATAACGACAAGCGCATCGCATAATCCGACAACGGATATTTATCTTAATGTCGCTATTGATGTGGACAATGACCTCGATTTTAATGACAATCCTTCAATGAATTGGGTTGTCCGAAATAAAATCGTCAGGGTACCTGCGGATACAACTTTAGGTTTCGATTTCGGACCAATCGGTTTAGGTAGCGATTTGATTCTTTTGCCTGTTTGGGTTAGAGTTACGGTTACTACGGAATCAATTACATCTCCATGGAATGGTTTGGGTAAATCAGGTGGATGGACTGACGGTGAAACTGAAGACTGGTGGTACGGAATTGGTCCTTCATTGGGACAACGGGTTCGCAGTACTGCAGTAGCACCAAGCAGTGTATTACCATTACCTCCAGCTTCCAAACTTGCACCTGCTAAGTGTATTCAGTTGATACAACCTCAGACATATTATGTCCCATGTGCAACTTCAAAATGCTTCAGACTCGGAGTTAAAGATTGCGGTGATGTTGCAGTAGCCAATTTGGGAATGAGTTTCGAGCTATTACGAGGGAACGCATTAGCCAGTGCTCCAACTATTACCGGTTCACCTACAAAAGTTGGAAATACGACCTGGTTTAATATTTGTGTTACAGGGTGGGATTGCGGTGAGCCGCCTAATAATCGCTTTGCTACTTATAAAATAGTTGTTAGCTATAATGATGACGGAATGTATGTACATAAAGATTATGAAATTTCCTTTGCAAACACAGAATTACCTTATGGATTAGATGAGGACAGTAATCCACATAATTGGGTTGCTGCCGAACCATTAGATACTACCGGAAAGTCACCATGGTTTGTTAATCAGGGAGTTCAGATTACAAAACTACTTAAAGTTTGGGCTGATCCGACTTGGCTTGCAAACGGTGACCCCCAATTAGTTCCTTCAAATTTGCCAAGCTGGGCAACTTTCAATGAAACTAACAGGTCAGGTGACGGTACTTCGGCAACTTATACTTTCCAAGGTACTCCAGTCTCATCGGAAAATGGATTACAATATCTCGAGCTTGAAGTATCGAGTTCTGACCCGACTGATGGCTTTGACCCTTGGACTTGGAAAATACCGATTTATATTACAGATAACAATCTTTTACCAAATTTGACATCGGAATTCGGTGCTGCATATAACATTAATGTTTTCAAAGACCAATTTATTCAAACATCAATGAAAGCATCCGATCAAGATAAAGTTTTAGGCAAGAAGGATTCGCTGTTCTACGATTTTTATCTTATTGATACTGAAAATAATCAATATTATGATATCCCGACTTCAACATTTACCATAGCCGGTGATTCAGCAAGTTTCAAATGGATTCCAACCAGAGATGATATAGGAAATTATAAACTTGTCGGTCAGGCATTTGACTATTATATGAAAATGGATACATGTAAAAGTGATATCAGTGTGTACTATATGGAGCCGGATTTTACTTCTTCCTGTCCCGTTGGTTTCGCACCTCATACTGTGACATTTACTGATTTATCAATTGCTGAAAACACAATTATTACTCAGTATAAATGGAGTTTTGACGACGGTAGTTTCAGTTCGGATAGAAATCCTGTTCATACATTTAATTCTTCCGGAACTTATACAATTGCTTTGGAGGTATATAACGGTTTTAATCGTATTGAAGAGAGAAAATTCTTCCATGTTGTTGTTAATACAATCAATTTCAGTGCTGACGATACCACAGGTGATATTCCTTTTGAAGTTGCATTCAAGAATCTTTCAACCACTGAGTTGCCTTTGTCTATTACAAGCACGACAGTAACTGATGCTGTTTTTGCCTGGCGTTGGGATATGGGAGACGGCAAAATCACTGTCGAGGAAGAACCCCAATACACATATAATGACCCGGGTTTTTTCAGTGTATCTCTTACAGGAATTATTTATTACTATGATTACTCCAAATCACCTGTTGACCCGGTTGATACTGTGTACTCTCCAAAATTTATAAAAGAAGATTATATTTTTGCGAAAGGTGATTTAGTTGCTAATTTTGATGCCGATGTAACAGATGGCTATACACCTTTGACAGTTTCATTCACCGATAAATCAAGCGGAGACCCATCTTCCTGGTTGTGGACTTTTGGTGATGGAACTCCTGACGGAACAACTCAAAATCCTGTTCATATTTATCAAACTCCCGGGGTTTATAATGTGAGTTTAACTGTTTATCGTGGTGAGCTTCAGAATAAAAAACAAGTTTCACAGATGATTAACGCAAGGCAAAAAGTTGTAGCTGCATTTTCAGGAACGCCTACAACAGGTTTTGCTCCACTTTCTGTTACGTTTACAAATGAGTCTCTTGGTGACCCTGCTCCTATTGCATGGTATTGGGATTTTGGCGACGGGGCAACCAGTGTCGAAAAAGAGGACGTTCACCTCTATCGGAATGCAGGCAATTACAATGTCAAGCTATTAATTGACAATGGGGATAAAAAGGATTCCATAACTAAAAATAATTATATTAGAATTAGTGGTGAAAACTTGAGTGCTGATTTTTCCGCTGAACCTCTTTCAGGAGAAGCACCTTTAACAGTGCAATTTACTGATTTATCATCTGGAGACCCAACTGATTGGCTTTGGAGCTTTGGTAACGGAGCAACAAGTGCAGATGTCAATCCTTTGTACACTTACGAAAATTCTGGTACTTATACCGTTTCTTTGTATATATCAAAAGGTACTGAAGTTGATACCATGGTAAAAGCCGATTATATAATTGTTGGAGGCACAGGTATTAAGGAAATGATGGAACAAGGTTTTGAATTATTCCAAAACTATCCTAATCCTATGAAAAACTCCACAACGATTGCTTATTCCTTGAAGTATTCATCGAGAGTTACTTTAAAAATTTACAATCTCTTTGGTGAAGAAATAAAAACAATTTACAATGGATTATATCAAAACCCAGGTTTATATTCTTCAGGTTGGGATGGTAAAGATAATTCAGGTAAATTATTACCTTCCGGTGTATATTATTATGAACTCTCTATCGAGGGCAGTCAATACAAGGTTGGTAAGACAAGAGAATTAATTATTGTCAGATAAGGAAATCTCAAAGTTGCATTCAAATACAATTTAATTTGGATAACTTACTATACGGCGACCGGTTTTCCGGTCGCTTTTTTTTTAATTGAACATAAAATTGTTAATTCCAAACGAAATTGGTGTTAGTTTTTATTTCAATCTGAAGGTTTGAAATTCGAAAAACAGTACATTTAGCTTGCTATTATAATTTTAGATAATTTTTAATAAGTAATTTCGTCAAAAATAAATTGGTTTATTAATGATAAAGGAAAAAATATGAATAAGCATGAATATGATGTTGTTGTTATTGGTTCAGGTCCCGGAGGATATGTTGCGGCTATCAGGGCATCTCAATTAGGTTTGAAAACTGTATGTGTTGAAAAAGCTGAATTGGGTGGCATTTGTCTAAACTGGGGTTGCATCCCAACAAAAGCTCTTCTAAAAAATGCCGAGCTAATGAATTTTCTTAAACATGCAAATGATTTTGGATTTGAAATCAAGGACTACTCTTTTGATTTTCAGAAAGTCATTAAACGAAGCCGCGAAGTTTCTCAGAAAATGTCATCCGGTATTGGCTTTTTATTTAAGAAAAATAAGGTAGATAATGTAAAAGGTTCTGCATTTATCAAGACAAAAAATATCGTTGAAGTCAAAGATAAAGATGGCAATGTTACAGATGAAATATCAGCAAAAAACATAATCATAGCTACAGGTGCAAGACCAAGAATGTTTGACGGAATTGATGTTGACTATAAAAAGATTATTACATCAAAGGAAGCTTTGGTTCAGACCAAACCGCCAAAATCAATGATTATTATGGGAGCCGGTGCAATTGGTGTCGAGTTTGCTTATTTTTATAATGCTTTCGGTACTGAAATTACTATTGTTGAAATGCTCGATAGGATTTTACCTGTTGAGGATGCAGATGTTTCACGTGAACTTGCACGTCATTACAAAAAAGACAAAATCAATTTATTGACAAATGCAAGAGTTCTTTCTGCAAAAACTACTAAAGATGGAGTAGAAGTAAAAATTCAGAAGCAGGACGGTACCGAAGAAACATTGAAAGCAGAAATGGCTTTGAATGCAATTGGAATCCAGGCAAATATCGAAAATATTGGTTTGGAGAATCTTGGAATTGAGCTTAACAGAGGATTTATTAAAATTGACAAACACATGCAGACAAATGTTCCTGGTGTTTATGCGATTGGTGATGTAGCCGGACCACCTTGGCTTGCTCATAAAGCAAGTGCTGAAGGAATTGAAAGTGCTGAATTTATTGCAGGGCACAAAACTGAAGGGATAGATTATAACAATATTCCCGGATGTACTTATTGCAATCCTCAGGTAGCAAGTGTTGGAATGACTGAAGAAAAAGCAAAAGAAGCAGGATATGAGATTAAAATCGGTAAATTCCCATTTACAGCATCAGGAAAAGCACACGGAATCGGTGAAGCCAAAGGTTTTGTAAAAATTATTTTCGATGCCAAATATGGTGAATTGCTAGGGGCTCACATGATTGGACCGGATGTTACGGAAATGATTGGTGAAATCGGTTTAGCGAGAACTCTCGGAGCAACAGGTAAGTCTATATTTAAGACAATCCATGCTCATCCGACATTAAGCGAAGCGATAATGGAAGCATCTGCCCAGGCATTTGGGGAAGCGGTGAATATTTAAATTATTGGATATAATAAAAATAACCACTTAAATAAAGTGAATAAAAAGAATAATAGAATTGCTAATATTGAACAAAATATCTCTGAGAGAATTTATCTTATAAGGGGTGAACGTGTAATGCTTGATAGTGACCTTGCTGAGATATATGGAGTAAGCACTTCTCGTTTAAATGAACAAGTAAAAAGAAATATTAGAAGATTCCCTCAGGATTTCATGCTTGAGCTTACTTTTGAAGAATTTAAAAACTTGAAGTCGCAAGATGCGATATCAAGATGGGGTGGCAGACGAAAACCACCAAAGGCATTTACCGAACATGGTGCAATAATGCTTGCAACCGTATTGAATAGCCAAAGAGCCATAGATGCAAGCATATATGTAGTTCGTGCATTTATAAAACTTAGGGAATTCGTTATGCTAAGCAAAGAAATCGCTAGGAAACTTGAGGAATTTGAGACAAAAACAAATAGGAAATTTTCAGAGCATGATAAAATGTTTGAAATAGTGTTTGAAACAATAAGAAAAGTAATGGTTGAAGAATCAAAACCAAAGAGTAAAATTGGTTTTTTGACTGATTAGAAAAAAGACATAATTAGAAATTAGGAATTGATTAGATATTAGAAATAAATAATTTTTTTACCAAGTTTTTGAAAATATGTGATGGAATTAAATAATCTGAATGAAAAATCTTTATAAATATTTTATTATTATATTATTCCTTCTTTTTTCATGTGACGGATATTTAAAGATTGAAGTACATACTTTTGAAACAATTAAACAGAATAGTAACCAAACCAAAGACAGCATTTTACAGAGACAAAGTGTGCCGGATGTGTTAATCCTCTTTCAAACAGGAAGGCTTGAAGAACCATCAATTTATCCATATTATAAAAACTTGACTGATAATAATGAAAAACATCTTTATCAGGAAAAAACAGATAGTTTAGGACAATATCTTGGTGGCGAAATTGTGCCGCCTTGCGAACCTAAAAAAGTTCTATATGGAAAATTGTTTATACACAAGGACGGTTATTCAGACGACTCATTAACTTTCAATCATAGTTCAACTGATAGTGTTTATTGGGAAGTTGAAATGAAACGCAAATAAAATTATTATCATTAAGATAATATTTATAGCTTAAAAGAGGTTTGTTTCATAAGGTAAATAGTCTTAGTTCTTAAAAAGTAATTTGAAAATTGAAAAAAAATTTTTAAAAATGGCTTTCAGCTTTTTGCTTTAAGCTTTTATCAAGAGAAAATATAATGGAAGTAAGGGATTGGGGATTAATAGATTACAATGAGGCATGGGAAAAGCAACGGGAAATAGTTGCTGAAATTCGTGCCGACAGGAAAAAAAATGTCTTTGTGATGTGCCAGCATCCTTCGGTGATAACTATCGGCAGGTCAGGAACAGAAGATAATATCGTCATTAATCCGGAAATCCTTGAAAAGCAAGGAATTAGTGTTGTCAAAAATGACAGGGGTGGAGATGTAACCCTTCATAATCCCGGTCAATTAGTGGGTTATCCGATTTTCAATTTGGATAATTATAAAAAGGACTTGCACTGGTTCTTAAGGGAAATTGAAGATTCTATAATAGAATTATTGAGAGAATTCAATATCCAAGCTGATGTATTAAAAGGGCTTACCGGAGTTTGGATTGATGGTAATAGGAAGATTTGTGCCATGGGACTGCATTGTTCTGATTGGATAACAAGTCATGGCTTTGCGTTGAATATAAAAAATAATTTGGACGAATTTAACTACATAATTCCTTGTGGTATAAGGGATAAACAGGTAACTTCAATCCAAAAGGAACTTGGCACGGATATTGATTTTAATTTAGTGAAAAAAGTGTGTAAAGAGGTCTTTGAAAAGCGGTTTGGACAAAAAATAATTGCTTAAAACTAAAAAAACAATTATATTTGTAACCCGTTCTATATATGAACGGTAAAAAAGCGAAAGTAGCTCAGTTGGTAGAGCATAACCTTGCCAAGGTTAGGGTCGCGAGTTCGAGTCTCGTCTTTCGCTCGACGGCCCTCGTCGTCATTTCCTCTTTATGCTGCATGCCTTGCTGTCATTCCCCCCGATGGCGAGGCATTTTTTAATAATACAATATATATTTTATAAGTCGTCAAATAAAATTAGATTTGTTAAATGATTTTTTTTATTTAACTTTGAAAAAATAAATTATATAATTTTGGGTTGGTTGCCTATAAATATTTTTACATAATAACTGATTATAAAATATTATTTGAGAATTTGATTTAATAGTACTCTATTTTTTAAATAATTATATGAGTTAACAATGTGTTATTGTGTAAAAACAAGTAGAGCAATCATTTTTTTTGCGATATTCCTTACAATTATTGCAAAATCATATTCAAATAATATTTATGAGTCAATCGGCTGGACTGTAATCAAATCAAACAACTATTCTCTTGTCTTATCCTATAAACCCAAGTTTCAGGGTTTTGATACAATATCTACAGAGTCAGGTGTCCAAACTTTATTGCCTAAGATTCATGGGACAGAAACGATTGGTATTGCCGGTCAACCGATTAAATTGATTTCAAAAGTAAATATTACTGTTCCTTCACCAAATGGATTTGAATTAAAAAGATATAGTAATATTAAAGAAAGCTCCTTTGTCGGTAAGATAACTCCTTATCCAGACTATATAAAAAATCAAAATTCAGTAAGAGTTTCTTATAGAATTAATGAATCTGCTTACTCAAATTCATCCTTCGATAAACTTAGGATAACTGATCGATTTAATGAAGACAAGGTAAAATTAGACTATTCCGGAATAGCACGGAACAGATATTTGACAACTTTGGAAGTAGTTGCTGCTTACTACGAAAACGGGAAAATTACAATACCTGAAGAAATTGTCGTTGAGATTATTTTCAAAGATGGCAATTTGTCTAATAATATTCAAAAAGTTGATGATTGGGATTTACCTGTTTCAATTAATCATTTTGAATCAAAATCATGGCTGATAAATTCATTCGAAAATCTTAGGATTACGAAAGACATCAAAAATGAGAGTATCGAGACTGATAAAAAAAGTGAGAAAGTATTAAGTGCTACTGACCAGGTCTGGCTCAAAATCAGAGTTGACAAGGAAGGAATTTACAAAATCAATCCTTCTATGTTATCGGAATTGGGATATTCGATTTCAAAAGAAGATGTTCCCACAATCAAAATATATGGAAATGGCGGGTTGGAACTTAGCGAAGGAGTTGCTGATGCAATTAACAATAAACTGAATGAGCAAAATATTATAGTCAAAACAAACACAAGTGGAGACTTTTCTCAAATATTATTTTACGGAAGTCCTGCTAATGGGTTTAGATATGATAATAAAAAAGGATTCAGACATTATATTAATCATTATTCAAATAGTAATTATTACATCTTGACCTGGAAAGGAAATATAGGAAAAAGAGCGGTAGAAAGGAAATCTCCGGAAGGTACAATTGTAAATCGTCCCGTAACATACCAAAATCTGATATTTATGGAAGAGGAAAAGGAAAATGCTTTCAATGATGGCTCAGGCAGAACTTGGTTTGGAAGCAATTATTTACCATTGACTTTTTCGGAGCAATTGCATAATTTAGACAGGAACGGAAAAGTTACCATCGGTGTTGCTTTTGCTTCGAGAGCTTCCGATAGCGGTTGTTTTATGAAGCTCAAAGTCAATAACAATCTTTTGATGAATGAGCAGATGAGTTCTGTAGGCGGTTATACTGATGCCAGCAGAATTATTAAGTATGATTCAATTCCTGCTGCTAACATTTCGCAAGATAACAGGATAAATTTGCAATTCGATTATTCCAAAATTTCAGGTGCAACAAGTGCTCTTGGATATATAGACTGGTATGAAGTACAATATCCTGCCATATTAATCCCGATTGATAATCAAATTGGATTTTTCAGCGAGCCAAGTTCGACAGGTTTAACAGAATATTCGATAAATAATTTCTCGAGTTCCGAGATTTATGGATTTGATGTTTCCGATGTTGCTAATCCTGAATTGCTCGAAAATATATCTAATGTCGGTACAATGTTTGTTTTCAGGAATATCAATGAATTTTACAAACCAAAAAGATTTTTTATTTCTTCAAATATAAAATCTCCATCTCTGGAAAAGTTCGAATACATTGGGTTACGAGATGAAATAAGCGATGCCGACATGATTGTTATTTCTCATCCTAAATTGGTTGAATCGGCAAATAATTACAAGACATACCGAGAATCTCAAAGTAAAATAAAAGTTAAGGTAGCAAGAACAGATAATATTTACAATGAATTCGGCTCGGGAATTCCTGACCCAACTGCAATACGTGATTATATCTCGTATGCTTTTCACAATTGGAACAAACCCCCAAGATTTGTATTGCTTTGGGGTGACGGACATTATGATTACAAAGGAATCTCTACAAAAGAAACAAACTTTGTCCCAACATATCAAACAGAAGACGAATTTTATTCATTCAATGAGATAGAGTCATATACTTCAGATGATTACTTTGCAAATATTTCTGGAAATGATGATTTGATTGATTTAGCCATAGGTCGTTTACCGGTTTACTCCGAAAGTTCGGGTAACTGGATGGTCGAAAAAATCAAATCTTATGAAAATAACTCAAGTACGGATTCCTGGCGAACTAAAATGACTATAGTTGCCGATGACAGCTGGAAGTATAAGGGTTATGACGGCTCGATGCATACAGGTCAAGCTGAAAGTCTTTGGACATATATAATACCTGATTATTGTCAGGTAAATAAAATCTATCTTGCTGAATATCCATCTGAAAATGTTACCGGTGGTAAAAGAAAACCAAGAGTTAATGAGGAAATCCTTTCGACTGTTAATACAAGCGGAACTTTGTTGCTGAGCTATATAGGTCATGGCAATCCGAGAGTTTGGGCTCATGAAGAAGTTTTTGAGAGAAGCATAACAGTTCCACAAATGAAGAATGCGGACAAACTATTTTTCCTAACTGCCGCAAGTTGTGATTTCGGCAGATTCGATACACCTGAAATCAGGAGTGGGGCTGAAGAATTAATATTAAGCAAATTGGGTGGAGCAATCGGTTCACTCTCTTCAACACGACTTGTTTTTGCCGAGCCGAATGCTCAACTGAACGAGTTGTTATTTTCTAAAATATTTGAGAAAAATCCCGAATCAGGACAACGTATGACTATGGGTGAAGCGAGTTTTACGACAAAGTATATTTTGCGTTCAGCCAATGATAAGAAATATTGCTTGTTAGGTGACCCTGCAGTGAAGTTGCTTTTGCCTGATTATAATACGATAATAGAAACGATTAATAATGTTGATGTAACCAATGGAGATACTGCTATAATTCAGGCATTATCATTACTGGATATAAAGGGTAGAATAACTTCTCCCTCCTCAACCGTAACTGATGAAACCTTTAACGGAACAGTGGTTATCACTATGCTGGATTCAGATCAATATAAAGAAGCATGGGAAGATGACGGAAAAAACGGAGGGACTACTCACAGATTTTTTACAAATGGCGGGGCTTTGAACAGAAGTTCATACAAGGTTGAAAAAGGTGAATTCGTTGCCGAATTTTATATCCCAAAGGATATTAGTTTTTCGGGTTTGCCGGGAAGACTTTATGCATATGCTTTTACTGAGGACAATAGGTTTGCTATTGGTAATACCAGAAATTTCATAATTGATGGAATAACTGACGTAGAAAATCCAGACAGAAAGGGTCCTGAAATTCAAATATTTTTGGATTCGAGAGAATTCGTTTCGGGAAATATTGTCAAATGTGTTCCACTTTTAATCGTGGATTTATCGGATGAAAGCGGGATTAATACAACCGGTCTGGGACTTGGGCACAGGATTGAAGCATGGATTGATGATTCACCCTTATCGATTGATTTGACTGAAAAGTTCAGGTCATCTGTCGAAAAACCCGGTTTCGGTACAGTCGAGGAATTACTTTTCAGTTTGAATCCCGGATTGCACAAAATAAAAGTCAGAGCTTGGGACGTTTTCAACAATTACTCAGAAGCAACAACATTTTTCAGAACCGAAGATTGTGGAAAAATCACAATTGGGAATTTGATAAATTATCCTAATCCGTTTTCTGATAAAACGACATTCAGATTCAACCACAATATTTCACCGCCGTTTACTTCTGAACTTGTAATTATGAATATTTTGGGGCAGGAAGTTTTCAGTTTGAAAAAGCAAATATCAACAAACCATGTCGGCGAAATCGAATGGAATGGGTTCGACAAATCGGGCAATATGCTTCCGGTAGGAAATTATCCTTACCTAATCAACCTGGAAACAACAGACGGTATAAGAAAAACAGAAAGAAATATTTTGACAATAATTCGTTAATATTTGGTATTATTTTTGGTTAGAAAAAAAGAATGATTTTAATAAATGGAGGAAAAACAAAATGAAAGTTAGCGGAAAGACAATAATCGTAGCCGTAGCTTTAATATTAATGAGTGCTACAAGCTTGAATTTATTCGCACAGGCAGGCGGTGCTGCAGTACCATTCTTATTAATATCACCAGATGCTAGAGCCAGTGGCATGGGTGAGGTTGGAACAGCTATTGCTGACGATATAAATGCAATACACTGGAACCCCGCAGGATTGGGATTTCATGATTATTACCCAAATCCGGCTGACCCGGATGCTGCAAATCCATACAGACAATTTGCATTGAGCTTCTCGAAATGGCTTCCGCAATTCAATGCTGATTTGTTCTATAGCTATATGACTTATGGACAGTTTTTTGAAGAATTGGATGGAACAATAGCGGCTAATTTCATATACATGAATCTTGGCGAGTTTACAATGACTTCAACCGAAGGGCAAACTATCGGTAAGTTTCGCTCCGGAGAGTTTGCACTTGGTGTATCTTATGGGACAATAGTTGCCGAAGACCTTGGCGTCGGTGTTCAACTCAAATATATTCAGTCTAACCTTGCACCGGCAACAGTAGCCACCGGCAGTGCGGGAATTGGTGTTAGCTTCGGTTTTGATTTGGGATTTTTGTGGAAACCTCAGAATTTGGATATTTTAGGATTAAAGGTTGGAGATATATTTTCTCTCGGTATGAATCTGCAGAATATCGGTCCGAAAATGACATACAGGAACGAAGCTGACCCTTTACCAACATCCTTGAGATTAGGTACAGCAATCAAGTTATTTGAAAATGAATATAATGATTTAACATTTGCTTTTGACTATGCAAAGTTGCTTGTTAAAAGGGATTCCATTGACTCCGACCCTTTACCAAAATCCTTGATTACAGGATGGGCTAACAAAGGTCAGGAATTGTCTTTCGGTTTTGAATATTGGTACGAAAAATTAATTGCTCTGAGAGCCGGCTATTTCACTGAACCGAGTGCTTTGGGTAACAGAAACTTCTGGAATTTCGGCTTGGGAGTCCGTTACGATATGTTTGAATTGAACTTCAGCTATATCAACACAATAGAGGAAAACCACCCATTGGCAAACACGATGAGGTTTTCTATGCTGGTTGATTTCAGATAGAATCACATTTTTTAAGAAGAGCTGTCTTCTAATATTGAGGGCAGCTTTTTTTTTGAATCATGAAACGAATACCTAAAGACAGTAGCTTCGACGTCTCCTTCGAAGAATATGCACAAAATTAATGAAAAGTAGTTTAGACGTTCCCCTTGAAGAAATCTGAAATAATCATAAAATCCAATATCTAATTTGGATGCTTTATTCGAAAAAAAAATGAATAAATCTAAAAAACCCTTTTCCCATTTACAAAAGTTGCCAGAACCTTGATTTCTCGTGTTTTAGGGTAAGTGAATATATCTTTGTCAAGTAAAACAAAATCAGCTAAGAATCCTTTTTGGATTTCACCGAATTTAGAATCTGAATTTGTTGCACCATGAGGATTATGGATATATGTATTAACAGCAGTATCAATATCAAGAATTTCTTTATCAAACCAAGGTAGGGTTCTACCATAAGGAATTCTTTTTGTCAAAGCATCAATTCCGATAAATGGGTTATGTGACTCAATCGGAAAGTCTGACCCAGAGATAATTCTTGCTCCAATATCAAACAAAGATTTCCAAGGGTAGGCATAACTGCATCTTTCACCCAATCGCTTTTCACTAATTGTTTCGGCATCGCTAATGCAATGAATTGGCTGAATCGAAGCAATAATCCTAGAATCAACTAGTAGTTTTTGGTCATCGGGATGAATATGCTGTGCATGTTCCACTCTGAGTTTGAGATTGCTATCAATTGAGTTTTGGGCTAAGATTTTATTATATATTCTAATCACCATTCTGTTAGCCGCATCTCCAATTGCATGAGTTGCAACATGAAAGCCCATTGATAATGCTTCTTTAGCTTTTTTATGAAGTTCTTCTTCACTAGTGAGGAAAATTCCCTTTTCACCTGTTTTATCGGAATAATCCTCCAGCATAGCGGCAGTCCTTGAACCTAATGACCCGTCAGCATAAAATTTTACACCAATAACATTAAAAAAATTATTGAATTCCGGCTTAATGTAATGTTTTAACCATTCATTCTTATGACCGCTCACAAAAGAATAAATACGGATAGGGAGCTTCATTTCGGCATCCAATTTTCTGTAGATTTGCAGTAGTTCAGGATGAACATCCATATCATGAACAGATGTTATGCCATTTATTGCCAACTCGTTTAATGCAGTGATGATGTTTTCCGAAATTTGAATATCCGAATATTTTGGAATTAAATCTTTAATCAGGTCAATAGCATTATCGAGCAGAATTCCTGTAAGATTACCGGATTTATCCTTCATAATGAAACCACCTTCAGGATTAGCTGTGAATTGAGCGAGACCTGCAATTTTCAATGCCTGTGAATTGACCCAAACCGCATGACCGTCAATTCTGGTTAGAAATACAGGTGTTTTTGGGAAATATTTATCGAGTATCTTGCAATCAGGAAATTCGTTGTTTTTCCAAAGTTCATTGTTCCATCCAAAGCCAACAATCCAATCACCCCTTAGTTTTGGATTATTTATTGCAGCTTCAACACATTCTTCGGCACTAAGGCAATTTGATAAGTCCAAACCATTTAGTTTAGAACCGAAACCGGAAATATGACCGTGACTATCGGTGAATCCGGGCAGTGCATAAGCATTATCGAAATGATAAGACTCATTGAATGTCTCGATTTGAACAAAATTACCAGCTTCGGCAAAATCAATGATTTTACCTTGCCTGACCGTGATTTTTCCCTGAAATATCTTGTTCATAATAAAAAAGCCGACGATACCGCCGGCTAAAGCTTAAAATACAAAACTCCGTAATTAGCTGATTTTTGTTATACAGTCATCAATTGGGCAAACACTGACGCATTGTGGTTCGTCAAAGTGACCTTTGCAATCAACGCATTTATTGGGGTCAATGACATAAGTTTCATCACCCTGGCTAATTGCTTCAACCGGACATTCAGGTTCGCAAGCCGCACAATTGATACATTCCTCATTTATCGAATGAGCCATAATAACACCTCTATATTAATAATAAAAACAACATCAATTAAAAATTTTAAAAAAACAAATTTAAGCAAATTATTTAACTAATTAAAAATTTTTTCAATTGTTTCTTTAAATTTGTTATTCCAATCAACATCTGGAGCCAAACATTTACTATCCATGTGAGTTGATAATGTCTTTTTGAGAACAAACAAATTATACTTTTCTCCCGTTAAAATCTGCTTTTTGGTATATAACCATGATTTAATGAAAATTTTAAACCACCTGTGATTTTTGAAACCATAAATTAGAGAATTAAAAGGATTGTTCAACAAATGTTTAGTAAGGCAGAACCAAATACTCACATCATAATTTTTTTTAGTATAAGTCAGGAATATATTTTTTGTATGGTTTAAAATTTTTTTAGTTGTCATAAATGTTAAAGTTGTCGAAGCATACGTTTTCCAGGTTTCATTCCCAAAAACCTTTTCTTCGGAAGGGAATTTACTGTGTACTTCCATCCTATCATAATCTGGATGGTAATAAGGTGAGATGAAATCCACATCTTGATTATCACTTAAAAATCCGAGCATTTTTGGGAAAGCATCTTTCAAATAGAAATAATCATCTTCTGCAAAATAAATATTTTCTGAATAATCCTGATTCAATAATAATCTTACCTGTTCCTTAAATGTTCCTGCATTTCCTATACTGTCATATCTGAATATTTCCAGTTCATCTTCATTGAAATACTTCCTGAACAAATCACTATAAGTTTCAGGACAACCATCGAGCAATGCAAACAACTTAATCTTTAAATTTCCGAGGGATTGCCTTAAAGAATACAAGCATAATTCTGATAATTTATACTTGTCATCAGAAAATACCGGTGGTACTTTCGATACTCGGGGGTAAATTCTGTAGGCAATAACGATATCGTATTTATTTTCCATCACTTAAAAATTTGTTAAATTCTTCGAGCCAAATATGAAACAGTAATTTATTGTATTCAATCTTCTTGTTGGAAGATGTGAGGTCTAATCTCCGGTTCTCAGTTCCCGGTTCACTGTTTTCATCTCTCGGTGTACTTTTCTCAGCTTGAGTTATCTTTCGGAATAAATGTATTAAGTACCAAAGTGCAGTCATATTCAATGAGTAAACTATCTCGCTGATGATATAGAATTTTGCTTTTTGAAAACTTAGATGTTTTTTGCAAAATTTGATTTTACTCGATATCATCAATTTCAATCTATCCTCATTCAAACCATTACTTTTATCGGTCATCCCCCTAAAGTGAGTAACAACAGATTCAGGAAAACAGACGATCTGCCAGCCATTCATTTTTAGTTTATAGCAAAAATCTGCCTCCTCAGTATAAAAAAAGTAATCTTCGTCAAAACCGTTAATTTCATCAAATGCCTGTCTGTTTATACCCATAACAGCACCGTCAATATATGGTACTTGCTTAACCTTTACATTTCTGTTTATCCAATTTCTTCTGTTAAAATAATCCTGTAAATGATTTATTAACAATAATTTTTTAATTCCTAATTTAACTCCCGGTAAATCCCCATAACTATATTGATAAGAACCGTCAGGATATAATTGTTGAGGTCCGACAGCTCCAACTTTTTGGTTATTATTCAAGCAGGTAATTAAATTTCTGACAGAGTTCCGCTTAAATACTACATCCGAATTAGATATGATAACAAATTCTGATTTACTTTCTTTCACTCCAATATTAACGGCTTTAGCATATCCGAGATTTTTATCATTAACAATTTTTTTTAATTCAGGAAATTGATTTCTGATTGCTTCGACACTCCCATCCGATGACGCATTATCAACAATAATGATATCATTGAAACAGTCCTTATCAGTATCAAATAATGACCTTATACACTCCAAAGTGTAATTTGAGGTGTTATAAGAAATAATGATAATATCCGTTTTAAAATTCGTCAAATAAATCTTTATTAAAAAATCAAAATCAGTAAATTACAATTTATCATTTTTTTCAATTATATTTCAAATCCTTCTCAGTTTTCTGTTATTCTCTGTTTGAAAAAACTACAATAGTTTAATCCCGTAAGGATAAAAGAATTTGCGACTATTCGAGATTTCTTCGAAGGGGAAGTCGAAGCTACTGTCTTTAGGTCATTCGGTGTTTCTTTCTTTCAGTAATTCGGTGTTTCAACCTTTCAGTCATTCGGTCATTCGGCATACGGTTTTCAGCAATCCATTTTCCTTTCTCCCTTTTCCCTTCTCCATTTAATTTGTAGTATTTTCCACTAATTTTACAAAAATGTTTGAAAATTAAATATTTAACCTTATATTTAAGGGGAGTTCTAAAAATTAACTTACTGAAAAACGAGTGAATATTCTTATTTTTGAATAATGAAAAAACAGCACAAAAAGAGGAAAAACCAGATGAATGACCAAAGATATAAATCAAG
>Ga0172371_10002182_pt1 | contig 31208 bp, 27 predicted proteins | sample Lak12m_FD_114543 | JGI IMG/M metagenome (GOLD analysis project Ga0172371, IMG submission 114543) | Freshwater microbial communities from Kabuno Bay, South-Kivu, Congo - kab_022012_12m | ecosystem: Environmental > Aquatic > Freshwater > Lake | place: Democratic Republic of the Congo: South-Kivu...
CGGCATTGTTTCTGTTGTTCTTGGCATTATTGGTTTTTCTCTCTGGTGGAGCGCTTTTATCATCGCCCTGAAAGGCATTATTCCCATCCTGCTTATCCTCGGCGGCATCCTCGCGGTTTATATAGGCATAGACTCGCTGGAAGACCAAGCACGGGAGGAGCGGAAGAAACAAGAGGAAAAATTGCAGAAAACGAGAGACGAGATGGAGCAGATCAAGCTGCAGTCGGAACAGTACCGTGAAGAACTTGAGCGGTTAAAGGAAAACGTTAAAAAAACCACCCTTGATAAATCCAATTAATCTCTTGATTGCCTGGCCTTCTCTGCGGTGACAGGAGAAGAGAGATGCGGAGTCTCGTTTCCAGATTTTTCACCGCCCAATTTTTCCGCAAGGCCTTCCAACTCCTCCCACCGTCCGTAGGCTTCCTCCAGCTTCTTTTCCAGCGCCTTCAATTCCCCATCGATCCTTTCTATCTTCTCCGCGTCTCTGCCGACATAGAATGATGGAGAATTCAGGGTTTCGTGCAAACGCTGCCTTTCCTTCTCCAAGCTTTCAATGTTTACCGGCAAATCCTCCAGCTCGCGAGTCTCTTTATAGGACAGCTTCTGTTTTTCCCGCGGGGCTTTGTCTTTCCTCTGCCTTTGCTCAGCCCTCCCCATGTCCGGTGTTTCCACCCGCTTCGCTTTCTGCCCTGCCCAGTCGTCATAGCCTCCTACATATTCCTGAAGCCTCCCTTTGTCTTCGAAGACAATCGTCGATGTTGCCACATTATTCAAGAACACGCGGTCATGACTGACCAGAATAATTGTTCCGCTGTATTCGAGGAGACGCTCTTCGAGAAGTTCCAGCGTTTCCATATCGAGATCGTTGGTCGGCTCATCAAGAACCAGGACGTTGGAGGGGAGGATAAAGAGTTTTGCCAGAAGAAGGCGATTACGCTCTCCCCCTGACAGAGAGCTCGCCGGAGACAGAATCCGGTCTGGGGAAAAAAGAAAATCCTGAAGATACGAAACTATATGCCGGGCAAAACCGCCCACGATTACCATATCGCTGCCGCCGGCAACATTATCCTTCAATGTTTTGTTTTCATCGATTCGGGCGCGAAGCTGATCAAAATAGGCAACCTGAATTCCGGCGCCCTGACGGATGCTTCCCGCGTCTGGTTGCAGCTCGCCAAGGAGGATCTTCAGCAGCGTCGTTTTTCCTGAACCATTGGCTCCGATTATGCCCACCCTGTCGCCCCGAATGACCGTCGTCGAAAATCCCTCCACAATTTTTTTGTCGCCGAAGGAAAAGTGAATATCCTGCGCCTCCACAATAAGCTTGCCGCTTCGTTCCGCGTCCTGGATTGCAAGGCGGACATTTCCCGTCCGTTCCTGACGCTGCGCTCGCGCCTGGCGCATTTGCAGCAGCGCCCTTACCCTGCCCTCGTTACGGGTACGGCGGGCCTTTACGCCCTGCCTGATCCAAATTTCCTCTCGGGCAAGTTTCTTGTCAAATCCCCGCGCCTGATTCTGCTGAGCATCCAGTTGAGCCGCACGCCGCTCGATATACGTGCGATAATCGCATGCAAAAGACAACAACTGTCCCCGGTCGATCTCTACGATGCGTGTCGCAACCCGCTGGAGAAATGCCCGGTCGTGGGTCACAAGCAGCAGGGTTTTGTTGAAGTTCAGCAGAAAATCCTCCAGCCAGAGCACCGCCCCAATGTCCAGATGATTTGTCGGCTCGTCAAGAAGCAGCAGATCCGGTTCGGTCACCAGGGCCCTGGCCAGCAATACCCGCCGCTTCATACCCGCGGACAGAAATCCGAACAAGGCATTCCCATCCAAGTCGGTCCGGGAAAGCACCGCTTCCACCTGCTGATGATATTGCCAAGCGCCGGATGCCTCCAGTCGGCGTTGTATCAGTTCCAACTTTTTCAGCAAGCCCTCATCGCCGCCGTTAGACAAAAGAACAGTCAGATCGTGATATTCCCTGAGCAGCTCCAGATGTTCCCTGCCTCCGGAGGCTGCGACATCATAGACAGTCCCGGGAAGATCGGGGGGAACATCCTGGGGAAGCATGGCTGTCCTTACCTCCCCATTGCGGATAATAGTCCCGGCATCCGGGGTAACGGCGCCTGTCAACATTTTCATAAGGGTGGACTTACCCGCACCGTTCCTTCCCAAAAGACCAATTTTCTCACCAACTTCTATATGCAGCTCGGCGCCATTCAGCAGCAGCGGCCCGCCAAAACTGACCGACACACCATTGATCCAGATTAACCCCATATTCCTCCATCGGCAAAAACGCCTGCTCCAGCGTTCTCAATCAAACCCACTGGCAGTGGTAGCGCATCGAGCTTTAAAAATCATTATAAAAAATAACTTGCATTTCTCTACAACATCCTTTATCATCCCGACCACTTGATGTGCAGCACGTTTTTGTTTTCAGCAAAGTACGAAAAAGTTGGCCGCACTGACCGGGTGATCTGGCAAGTGCGGTTTTTTTGTGCGCAAAACGGGCGGCAGGCCGAATGAGTCGGCATAATTGCATGGTTCCCAGTAGGAACCCCCAAAAAAGGAGTAGTAGAGATGTCTGAAGGAAAAGTGAAGTGGTTCAACGATTCAAAGGGATTCGGTTTTATCGAACAGGACAACGGCCCGGATGTTTTCGTACATCATTCCGCCATTGTAGCAGAGGGTTTTAAATCATTGTCTGAAGGCGATCGGGTAAGCTTTGAAGTCGTTGCCGGTCCCAAAGGCCCCGCCGCAGCGGATGTACGTAAACTGTAAGATCGGGATTTGATTTTTTCGGTAAAAAGCCCCTTTCCTTCGAGAGGGGCTTTTTGTATGGGAAATCCTGCTGTCTTTCGGTGTCACCTTTTATTTGCTTGCCTGCTGTTCATATTTTCCTCCGCTTTGTGAACATTAAGCTTCGCTTTGTGAACATTAAGCTTCGCTTTGTGAACATTAAGCTCCGTTTTCAACTGCCTGGTCAAGAGGCGATCCAGATGGTTCGCGAACGCCTGACGCTCCGTCTTGCCGTATGTTGCCGGTCCGCCCCCAATCATCCCCAACTCACGTAATTCCTTACATAAATCACGCATGGCCAAACTGTCTTTGATATTATCCTGAGTATAAAGCTTTCCCCGGGGATCAAGCGCAAAGGCCCCTTTGGCAATAATGCGATCGGCAAGCGGAATATCGGCGGTAATCACCAAGTCGCCCGCCTGGACAAGCCCGGCAATGCGGTCATCGGCCGCATCGGCGCCGGCAGAAACCTGGATGAAAGAGATGTTTGCACTTTCTTTCCCCCGCAGGGCTTTGTTGGCCACAAAACACAGGGGTACTTTCAGGCGTACCGAGGCCCTGATCAACACATCACGTATTACGTTAGGAAACGCGTCCGCATCAACAAATATCCGCATCCTGCTCCTTCTTTGTCCGGCCGGTGGCCCCGGCCTTCCGGCACATTTTTATTGATTAAAATCAGCCGTTTCCAAAAAGGCGCGGGCAGTATAGCCCTGCCCTATCGATATTTCAACACCTATTGCGAAAAAGCGTCGATATTTCCCTTGACAGTAAAAAGTGGCTGTACTATTGACCTTCCCGTCTCTATCGGGAAGTTGGAAAGATGGTTGAAATCCATCGCGATCCCGGGATGATCCAGAAGCCGGAATATCAGCCCGCAGGAAATCATGTTCTGCCGGCCCGCGAAGACGGGGGTAAGCGCCCAGAAATCCCCAATACCGATCCGCTGCGTCAGAGCAGCAAATCTCGCTGCCCGCCGGCAGGAATAGCCACATAAAAAGGGAAACACAATATGCGCGATAAAAACAGAATCCTGATTTTCACAGGAGAAGGAAAAGGAAAGACGACATCCGCTTTGGGGATGGCGCTCCGGGCGCATGGACACGGGATCCCTATCGCCGTTATCCAGTTCGTGAAATCGGACACGGAAACAGGCGAATACGCCGCCCTGAAAAAAATGGAGGATGTCGAAATCACAACGACTGGCGCCGGGTTCGTCCCCCGCCCGACCGACCCCCGCTTCGCCGACCACTGCCAGGCGGCAAGGCAGGGCCTCCGGAAAGCCACCGAATATCTCCAAAAGGGCAGGGCCGGCATGGTTATTCTCGATGAGGTCTGTGTGGCGGTCGCGTTGGGACTCCTTTCCGAAGAAGCTGTCCTCGAAACCCTCCGCCTGGCGGCTCCCGGCATTACCATCGTAATGACCGGCCGCGGGGCGTCGCCGGGATTGATTAACATCGCCGACACCGTCTCGGAGATAAAAGCAATCAAGCACGGATACGACAGCGGCATCAAGGCTCAGAGGGGCGTGGAATTCTGACGCTGCCTACCGCCGGCGATCAAATGCAGGCCCTCGGCCCTATCCGGAATCATCACTCGACGTCCTATGAAATTACTGACAACAGGGTCCCCGGTTCCCGAAAGATGACCTTTTCTACCGACGTTCTGCCGCTCCCGATTCAGCGGCGATTTTTTTTGCTTTCCGGAACTGGGGCGAGTCTACGACTGCATTTTTGACGACCGGTCTTGCCGCCGCAAGCTCCTCCATCTGCCGCACCCTTTCTTCACTGGGAGGATGGGTGCTCAATGCGTCGGCCAGTTTCCTGGTGAGAGGGTCGTTCTGTCCCCCTCCCTTCTTTTCGATCTGCAGCAGCTTTTTATAAAAATCGCCTACCTTGTCCTTGTCGTAACCGGAATTGACGGCAAGCCGGAAACCGATGCGGTCCGCTTCCATCTCGTCCTCGCGGGAGTTCACAAGAAAGCGATACTTCTGGACGAGAAGGCCGCCCCCGACCCCCGCCGCCGCGCCTATCGCCGCCGCTTTTACATAGCAGACCTTGTCATCCTCCCCACAGATCACCTTCCCCAACCCATATCCGACAACCCCGCCCAAAATCCCGCCACCAGCCCCGTAAAGCCATGCCTTGCCCTGCTCCTTTTCCATAACATACATACGTTCCGCAGCGTGTCTGGCAACGACATGCCCGATTTCATGCCCGATAACCCCGGCAAGTTCCGCTTCGTTTGCCGCCACCTCGAGCAGGGAGGCGGTCACAAATATCTTTCCCGCAGGCATCGCGAATGCATTGGGGTTTTTTGAATCGACAACGGTAAAATCGTAATGATAGGGCTTTCCCTCCAGATCGTTGGCCAGAACTATTTTCCTGCCGATCGAGGACACGTAATTCTGTAGCTCTGCGCTTTTCGCCGCCGGATAGTCCCTTGCAAGTTCCGGAAGCGCTGCGTCTGCCAGCCTCTTCTCATCCGCGACGGTCAGAGATGTCTGCTGCCCCCGGTTGTCCCCTTCCCGATAACGCGAACTCGTTGTCGGAGCGCAGGCGATAATCAAAGATAGAACAGTTGCCATGACTATGATTTTTTTCATAAATTTCTCCAATATCCCGGGATGGATCCAAACATTACGCATAAAATACATTCTGACAAGTCTACAATCCCATCTGTTTTTCGATATCTTCTATCTCTTTAATAACCTCTTTGCGCTCATCGGCGCTGATATTTGCATGATTCAGCCTTTGCCTGAGTCCGAGAAGAATCATCTCTTCGCGATAGTCACTGCAATTGTACCTTCCCTTTTTTGAGTTCACGACTTCAGCCATTTTAATAGCCGCTCCCCTTGACAATACCCCTTTTTGCCAGACCTATCGGATGATGACATCGCTTGTCAAGGGTATTTTGATGCCCGTCCGAAACAGTCAGGAAGCCGGCGTGCTGCCTAAAATTGGCTACATCATCCCGTATTTTTTAAGTTTTTTATGAATGGTCCTCCTGGTAATACGCAATCTGCGGGCCGCCTCGCTCTTGTTTCCACCAGCGGAGGCGAGTGTCTTCAGGATCATCTCCCGCTCCACATCCTCAAGAGGCGACGTCTCCCCTGCGGAGTGGGCCGCCCCGTTTTCATCGCTTTTCCCGCTATTCATGATATCTGTGACGCCATCGCCAGCTTCTGGTTCCCGGGCATTATCCTCAAATGAAACCGCCTCCGCAAACCTTTTGCGGGAAGAAAATGGCGCAGAAACCTCCCCGGAATGGTGGGGCTCCCCCACGCGGGCCCGCTCCCCGACAAAGGTAAGCAGGGAAATATCGCCCTCGTCGAGATAATCGCCGCGGGCTAGAACAACACCCCGCTCTATCGCGTTCATGAGTTCCCGGACGTTGCCCGGCCAGGGATGGCGAAGTAGACGATCCATGGCCCTTGGCGTAAAACCCTTTATCTTTTTGTGGTTTTTCTCGGAGAACCCCGCTAGAAACTCCTGGGCAAGAAGGGGAATGTCTTCCATCCTTTCCCTGAGCGGCGGGATAACGAGGTTGACAACATTCAGCCGATAGAAAAGATCCTCACGGAAGCGGCCCGCGGCTACTTCTCTGAACAGATCACGGTTAGTCGCCGCGATCATCCGTACATCGATCCGCAGCACCTCATCGCCGCCGACGCGGGTCAACTCCCTCTCCTGCAGCACCCGCAGCAGTTTCACCTGCATCGCAAGCGACATCTCTCCTACCTCGTCGAGAAAAATACTGCCGCCGGTTGCCTGCAGAAATTTTCCTTCCTTGCGCCGGTCGGCCCCGGTAAACGCCCCCTTTTCGTGGCCGAAGAGCTCCGACTCCAACAGGTTTTCGGGAATGGCGGCGCAATTCAGTTTGACGAATGCTTCTTTCCGGCGCGGACTGTTGAAATGGATCAACCCGGCGATCAGCTCCTTTCCCGTTCCCGACTCGCCAGCCACAAGAACAGTCGCTTCCGATTGCGCCACCTGCGAGGCGGTCTCCAGAAGACGGATCATTGGCAGAGACCGCCCGATAAGGTTTTTCCGGTCGAAACGATCGCCCAGCTTTTCCCGGAGCAGCCGGTTTTCCTCCCTCAAACTGCTGTGATCTATGGCCCGCTCCATGGTCATACGCAGTTCGTCGAAATCGAGCGGTTTCGTCAGGTAGTCGTAAGCCCCTTTTTTCAGGGCGTCCACCGCCGTTTCAACCGAGGCGTAGGCAGTCATGACAATGACCGGCAGGGAGGGATTGAAGTCCTTTATTCCTTCAAGGGCTTCGATGCCGGACATCTTTATCATCCGGACATCCATAAGAATCAGATCGAGCGGACAGCTGCGCGCCATGGCGACAGCGCTTCCTCCGTCGTCCGCCTCCTCTGTCGCGTATCCCCAGCCGCCAAGAAGGGTCTTCAGCATAATCCGATGGGAAGCATCGTCATCGACCACCAGAACTTTGACTTTTTCTTTAGTCATCTTCCACCATTTTTCATTTATTGCCATTTATAAGCACTCATTGCCCATCCCAGAGAAGGGGTACAAGGAGAATTATTATGAGTCCGTCACAGGCAGAAGCAGGGTAACAGTCGTGCCCTTTCCCGGTTCGCTTTCCATGAATATCTCCCCCCTGTGAGCCTCGACGATCTTGTGGCAGATCGCCAATCCCAAACCAGTCCCCGCAGAGCGGGTAGTGAAATACGGATCGAATACCCGGAGAAGATCAGCCTCCGGAATGCCAATTCCGGTATCGGCAACGGTTATCCGAAGCGCCTTTTCTTCCTGTTGAAACAGGGTCACCCTCAACGTTCCCCCCTCCTCCATCGCTTCAAGCGCGTTGAGGAACAGATTGAGGAAAACTTGGGTCATCCGATCGACATCGATCGGAACTTCCCATTTTCCTTCGGGAATGTCGGTCTGAACCACCACCCCTCTTTTTGCGGCTTCCCTTTCTATCAAAGCAAGCGCATGGCGGATCACGACAGGCAATGAGACGGAGACGATCTTCATCTTCAGCGGCCTTGCGAACTCAATGAGCTGAGTAATCACGCGGTTTATCCTGTCAACTTCGCGGATCATCACCTCTGCCGCTTCGCGCTCCTCCGGAACATCGGAAAATCGCTCCCGGAAGTGTGTGGCAAAACCCTTGATCGAACTCAGGGGATTTCTGATTTCGTGAGCTACTCCGGCGGCAAGACCGCCAAGAGAGGCAAGTCGTCTGCCCCTTTCAACCTCATCCTCGAGACGCTTTATATCCGTCATGTCCCTGAAGAGTACGATAATCCCCAGGAAGCTCTCCGCCTGTTCAAACAGCGGCGCAGCGACAACTTCGAGCGTCATCGTTGCGCCTTCACTGGTGGTGCAGATTACCTCTTTATCAAATGGCAAAGACGCTCTGTCGCCCGGCATGATAAATTCGTTTAATTCCAGCGGCACGACATCAGCCGCCTGCCTTCCCAAATACTCGCCGGGGCCCAGACGCAGTATATTTTCCGCAGCCCGATTGCAGGCGGTCAGAATTCCACCGGCATCGACAGCGACAAGTCCGATCGGCATGTTTTCGACGAGACTGTCGGAAAAGACCCTGATTCGGGCAAGAGAACTCCGCGCCGCTTGGTATCCATGAGCGAGCATGAGCGAGACAATGCCTGCCAGACCGATGAGCAGGAAAAGCACGGCACTCCACACAGTCCGGGAAATATCCTGCTTGCGGGCTTCCTCGATCGGCGCCATATCGAGACCGGCGAAAACAACAAGGCCAGGGGGCGAGGGAGTTCTCTTTTCGGATAAAGCGAACGATTTTCCGAAAGGATGGGCAAACTCATAGCCGGCGGCCGCCGTCGGAGACAGCCCTCGATAAACCTCAAACGTATCGCCCCCCTGGTTGTTTGCGATAAGGCGCCAGGAAAGCGTTTTCGAGACGGCTGTCTTCCCCAGGTCCAGACCGGCATCATAGACAGTTCCTATCCGCAGAGGATCGCTGTCAGCCAGGATCATCCCGTTTGCATCGGTAACTATCAGATAATCGATGTCCGACTGCTCCGCCGTTTCCATCAGTAGTTTCTGGAGCTGAAACCCCCCCCAGTGCATCCCGCCTCCCGTCCTTACCCCCGCCTCAAAAGAACGGATGATCGCCTCGCCTTTTTCGACAAGGAGACGCGCAGTCTGCTCTTTCTGGCGATTGATCGCATCCATAGTCATGAAGATGAAAACAGGGACAAGAATTGCAACAGCCCCGATGATAAGCAAGGGGGAGACAACGACAAACCGTTTTTCACTTTTGCGGAATCTCAACAAAGCAAGCCTCGCAGATGGATACTTTTTCGTCGTGGTGGATACCATGTATGGATACTTATTGTCCACTCTTTTAGGCAGGCAGCGATGGAACCCCGTCCAACAATCTGTCTCTTGGTACAATAATCATTTAATTACAATATATTAAAATTATAATCATGTTGTGGCACATCTCTTGCTAAAATAACGACAAAAGTGGGAACGGAAACATTAAAGCGGTTTTCAAAAAAACAGAAAAAGGAGAACAGAGATGAAAAAAACAGTGGTAGTGATCGTGGGATTGCTTTTCGTTGCGGCAGCGGTTTCGATGCCTGCCTTTGCCTCGAACTGGGGAAAGGGCCCCGGCTGTGACGAAGGGCGGGGCTTGGGCCCTGGAGGGATAGGAGATTTCAGGGGAGCGGCCGGATTAAACCTTACCCCGGAGCAGACTGCAAAGCTTTCTGAAATCAGAAAAGAACAGGAAAAAGATTTGACATCGATCAGGGAGCAAATGCTTGCCAAAAGGAACGCCCTCAAAAGACTCTGGCTTGAACCGACCCCCGACAGGGAAAAGATAGCAGCGGCACAGAAGGATCTGTGCGCCCTGCGGGATCAAATGATCGACAAGGTCACCGTCCATCGTCTTGAATCACTGAAGGTACTTACTCCCGCCCAGCAGGAAATCGCGAAAGCGCGCTTCGCCGACCGGGGCGCCTTCAACAGGGGATCCATGATGAATGGGGGAAACAGGGGAGGAGCGGGGCGTTTCGGCTTCGGGCCTGCCTGCCCAAGACAGAACTGATTCAACTCAGACAAAAAACATCAAGGGGGGGTCAAGCAGGCGGGGAATAACCCCCTCCGCCCCGGGTTGCTTCCCCCCCTTTTCGTCCCGCATATCCGGAAGGCGTTTGATCATCACTCCTTTACAACCCTGATGCTTCCCGCGAAGAGAATCTCATCGAAGGTGCGATTCAAGGTCTTGCTGGTAAACTTGACCATCACCGGCGATTCGGGAATTTCAACGACATCTCCTTTGTTGATCGCTGATTGCATAACAGCAATCCAAAGCTTTTTCCCCTTCTCCTCCATCTCGATATAGGTATAGCCGGCGGCGTCGATCTTCTGCAACACCTTGCCTTTATGGCCTGCCCCGCCCTCGGTAAATTCTTTTACCTGCAAGCCCGCATGCGGATTTGCCGCAGACGCCCCGGGCCCGGGAAACGCTGCTTGAGGAGTGGCCGGCTGCATAAGCGACCCCTGGGGAGAAACAGCCGACTTCTCTTCCTTCTTCTGACAACCAGCAACAAAAATCAGTGTCAGGACTGCAAATAATGCTATTTTTTTCTTCACAATCATCCTCCTAATCGTAGTTTTTTTCCTCTATCATGGCTGTATTTATTTGAAAAGAGGTTTTTCAAATTTAGTGCGTCACCTGCAAATATTTTTCCGCAACCTGTTTAACGTCCCCACCACGGCATGGTGACAGCTATAATCAGTGTCAGGAATCGACGCATTTCCCTCTGTACTTTTCAAAAAGCATATCGTATAAACTCGGGAAGTATACGGCTTCGGGATTGTCGGCCATCGGCTAAAAGTCCATAATGTCACTATATTAATTGTTGTTTATTTTAAGAGGTGTTCCTTAAGTCAGGTGAATCATAAAAGCTAAAAAAGGGGGGAATTTATGTCGCTGTGTTTTGAACTTTCACCGGAACAGAAAATGCTGGAAGATACCGTCTGGCGCTGGGCTACAACCTGGCTTGAGCCGCAGATGGAAAAACTCTACGAAGAGGACCGGATGCCCCCGGATCTCTTCCGTGAACTCGGCAAGATAGGCGTAAACGGGATAGCCTATGAGGAAAAATATGGCGGCGCGGGCCTGGGATATGTGGACACGCTGCTTTTGTACGAAACAATTGCGCGCGTCAGCAACGCCCTGGCGATGACGGTTGGCGCCAGCCAGACCCTCTGCTTCGATAATTTCCGCAGGAATGCATCAGAAGAGCAGCGCATGGAAATACTCCCTAAGGCTTGCAGCGGTGAATATATAGGCTGTCTGGGGATCACCGAACCCAATGCCGGCTCCGACGCCATGGGAATGACAACGCGGGCCCTCAAGGTAGGCGACCGTTACGTCATCAACGGGAGTAAAATTTTCATCACCAATGGGCCAGTGGCGGATTTGATGGTCTTCTACGCCAAAACCAAGCCGGTGCTCGGGGCGCACGGAATATCAGCCTTTTATTTCCTGACAAAGGACATGAAGGGATTTTACCGCGAGAAGATTCACAAATGGGGAATGAAAAGCTCACCGACCGGCCTGCTCACCTTCGATAATATGGAAATACCCGAGGAAAATCTGATCGGCGGTTTGAACCAGGGAGTTTCCGTTCTGACGAACGGGCTTTGCACGGAGAGAATAACGTTGAGCGGCTGCTCACTCGGCTCCCAGCGGGCCTGCCTGGAACTCAGCATAAAATATGCGAAGGAGCGGGTGCAATTCGGAAAGGCTCTCGCCTCGTTTCAGTTCATTCAAGGCAAACTTGCTGATATGTACACGGGATACAATGCCTCAAAATGGATGGCTTACAGCGCCGCTTCTTATTGCGATTCGCTCGAATCAAAGATCGGCGGAAAAGGGACCGAACTTGATCGCAAGGCAGCGGCAGCGCTCCTCTTCTGCGGGGAAATGGGGACGAAGATTGCCGACGCCGCCGTTCAGATTCACGGAGGATACGGTTACTGCAGCGAATATCCGGTTTCACGCCACTATCTTGACCAGAAACTCTGGGATGTTGGCGCCGGAACATCGGAGATACGAAGAATCATAATCGCCAGGGAACTGCTGCGCGATAATTTTCAGAGCGGCCAATAAAAAACGATCAACCTGCACCCGGCATCTCTCTGCGCGTAAGATGCCGGGCTAAAAAAGGAAAATCTATGGACTGCCGCACTTTCCCACGAGATATCGGGGACAGCAAAGGCAATGGACGACAACCAGCGGGGGAAAGGGGATGTTTTGTCTTTCCACTCCTGCTTGTTATCGCCTTGTTATCGCCCCCTTTTCTACATGCCGGGCAGGAAAGCGCCCGCTTAACCTTTCAGAAGATCGTGGGGAAGAACACCGACAGAATTCATGTAGTCAAAAAAGGCGAATCCCTTCTCTCGATTATCAAAGGCATCCGCAGCCGAAAACCGATTTCTCTTTCCCAGATAAGACGCCTTAATCCCCGGTTGCGGGATATCAACAGGATCTATCCTGGTCAGCAGATACTCCTGCCACCCTCCGAACAGATGAAAACTGTCGCAAAGAGCCTCTCCCTCGAAAGGCAGACGGAAGATAGGCCATTCCCCTACCTGATCCAGGAAAGCGACTCCATCAGCAGGATACTCCTCGACAAGCTGAAAGTCGGGAACAACGGAGAATCGAAAATTGAGGAACCTATCGAGGCATATCGCAAAATCCTCAAATTAAATCCGAATATAGCAGATATGAACGATCTGCCGGCCGGCCGCACTTTGCTTTTGCCGTCCAACCTTGTCAATGCTGCCCCGCCGGAGGCCGTGCCGCCGGGTAAAGAGCCGCCTCCTGAAAAAACCCACCCGGCCCTGCGGTCGCTGCTGAACTCCATCGGACCCGCCATAGAGCGTATGAAGGGCTCTCTTAACTCTTCCGGCAGTCATTTCATTCCGCTGCAGGACGCCACCCAGATCAGTATTGACTGTTCGCTGATTCCTTCCGTCGAGCTTGACGACGGAACGACGGTTTTTCTCGATTATGAAAACCGGCTCAATGATGACGTCAGACAGTTGATCCGCAAAAACTGGCATAACTATCATTTTCTTGGAAACATGGAAATGCAGGGTGCGGCAGAAACATTGCAGGGCATAATCGATAATTCACAGAATTACAGGCTGACCCGTGTCGGAAAACCCTTTATACTGGCCGCCAAGCCAGAAATCTCCGTCTTTCCCGATTTGCTTGTTACTGGGAGCAAAAAAACGGACGGCGGCAGCTACCGCCAGGGGATATTCCTGCTCGCCCCCAATGAGCCACCCCTGCCTGAAACCGCAAAACTTTTTCTTGAACAAAGCGGCATGGCTGTCACACAGATACCCCAAGAGAGAATCTCCGCCGATCTTCCTCCGGAGAATTTGCAGATAGTCCGGAAAGATTTAAGAGCCCTTCAAGGGATTGCCCTTGCGGAAGGCCTTCTGAAGGCCCTTGGGGAAAGCCCCCTTCGCATGGCGGAAGTAGCGATTTTCAGGCAAGCCGAAAACGGCTTCAATCTTTCCATAACTGCCGATATTCTCCTGCGCAAGGGTGAGAGAAAACTGATCGTAAATTCGAAAAAGCTGCCCGACCAGTTCGTGAAAATCCTCAACAATTCGGGTTTTGAGTTCCTGGCAGCCGGAGAAAACGACAAGGGCAGACCGCTGATCGAATCCGTTCTCAGAGGGGCGGGTTTGCCTGCGTCTTTCGGATATTTTTCTTCCCGCATCCCCAGGGAAGGGGGGAAATACCGTCTTGACATTGCCTTTTCCGCCATCAGCAGTGTAAAAGAGGGCGAACAGATTTATCTGACGGATTTCGAGATGCCGGTCTGGGTTTTGCAGGCAATATACAACGGCCCCAGGGCCCTGTTGATTCATTATTAGAAACGGCGGATGTTCCGCAAAGGATGTGATCGTTTGGGCACAAAGGCAATTTTACTTTTTTCCGGAGGGCTGGACAGCATCCTTGCCAGCAGAGTTATCGTCAACCAGGGGGTAGAGGTCTCCGGATTGACATTCGAAACCCCTTTTTTCGGCGCCGCCCGGGCAAAAGCGACGGCCCTTCAACTCGGCATTCCTCACTCGGTTATGAACATAACGCAGGCACATCTTGACATGCTCCAGGCGCCGCGTCACGGTTACGGTAAAAATATGAACCCCTGCATCGACTGTAAGATACTTATGTTGAAAATCGCCGGACAGTTGATGGAAGAGGCAGGGGCGGACTTTCTGTTCACCGGGGAGGTCGTGGGGCAACGACCCATGTCCCAAGGCAAACAAACCCTCATCATGATAGCCAAAAATGCCGGCCTCTCCGACCGCCTGCTTCGCCCTCTGTCCGCCAAACTGCTTCCGGAAACCGAGCCGGAGCGTACCGGCAAGGTGGATCGTAACCTTCTCCTCGACCTCCAGGGACGAGGCAGAAAAAGACAGATCGAGATGGCCGGCTATTTCGGCATCTCCTCCTGGCCTTCGCCGGCCGGGGGCTGTCTGCTCACGGATCCGATATTCTCCCGGAGACTCCGCGACCTTTTTGCGCATCACCCGGATTACCGCATCCGGGACATCGAATTGCTGAAAACGGGGAGACACCTGCGACTGAACGATGCAACAAAGGTCGTCGTCGGCAGAAATGCAGGCGAAAACGATCTTCTCGAGAGCATGGCAGAGCCTGAAGACGCGCTCATTCGCGTTAATGATTCGCCGGGGGCAACCGTTCTTGTCCCGGCAGGAGGGGACGAGGCGGCGCGAGCCCTCGCCTGCCGGATTTGCGTCCGCTACAGCGACGCGCCCCGCGATCGTGAGGTATCCGTAACCTCCCTTCAAAATGGGAACTCCTCGTCTTTTAAAACAATCTCTCTAGCTCCGGCGGACTCGCAAGCGCTGACGATCTGATTTTTCTCTGATTATAGAGAGGACGTCCGATGAGCGGGGCGGAGCAGATCTCTTACGGTTTTAACCGGGGCGAAAGTGGTCACCGGGACCTCGATGAAAATTGTATTCCAGAAAGCCATGGAACCGTTCCAGAGTCCCGGCCGTTCCAGAGCAAGAATATCCCTGCCTTTTTCCGATTTCCTGGCAATAATGGATGTTTCTTGATCGACAAAATCCGCCAGCCTGAATTTACGTCCGCGATAATCGCGAAGCCCGCACACGAGATCCACGGGATTAAAGTGGGTTGACGAAGACCAGACAGCCATCTGCCCCCGATCGTCTTTATCTATCTGCGACTCCTCCACAATCTGCGGGGAAAAAACACCGCTCTCCCCCCGGCTCTCCACCCAGAAGGGGCCGCCACCCGGTTCACCCTCGTTTTTTACCATCCCGCAAACGCGCAGCGGCCGGTTTAATTTATCGAACAGAAAATGACGCTTTTCGGCCTCGGGCAAACTCCCAAAAAAAGACGGCAGGAAAATATTCAACCTTGTCCGGCAGAATTCGGCGATCCCGGAAATTTCCCTGCCGGCGGAACCGGGATCTTCCAGAATAAACAAATCGTTGAACAACTCCCGCTGGAGAGTGACCAGATAACCGGCCAGCAATTTCTTCCAAAGAACGGTATCGTCCTTATGGCAGTCAGCGACTACATTGTCGATGTTTTTCACAAAAGCGATATCTGCATCCAGGCTGTCTAGATTCGCCAGAAGCGCCCCGTGCCCCGACGGCCGGAAGAGAAGCGCCCCATTTCGGCCCCGGAAGGGCCGCCCGTCAGGCTCCACGGCGATGGTGTTGGTTGCAGAATCCTGGATCGAAACATCGAAATCAAAGACCGTGTCGAAACGAGCGCCATAGTCCCTCATGACCTCCAGAAGCCTTTCCTGCACAATCTTTTGATGGTCGCCGGAAACGGTGAAATGGATGCGCGCTATCCTGTTTTCATCACGCACATAGAGCGCCGCCTCGACTAAATGCTCCTCGATAGCGCTCCTTGCGCAATCAGGGTAATGGTGAAATTTGATGACGGCCTTGGGAAGGCTCCCATAATTCAGCCCCTCTTCGGTAAGGATGCACCTAAGTATTTCCGCATACCGGCGGTCTTCAACCATTTGCGCAAGGGATCTGCCGCTTCCGTCAAAAATTTCCTCCAGATCCGGATAAAATGCGTAACTCGCAAGCGAACGACAAAAGCTTTCCTCCTCGGGGAGGTCCGCAAATTCCCCGGCGGCCAATGCGGCGTGCCAATCGCGAAACATCCGGCTTGCCGCCCCGGAGGCAGGAACAAACTTCATCAGACGGCCATCGCGCCGGGCCTCTTCACAGGCATCCATGAGCAGGGGACGCTCTTCAGCGGCAATGGCGACAATCCCATCCCCCAAGGTGCAGGGCTTTAGCAACCGGATCGGGGAGACCCCCCGGCGAAAGATTCCCAGCTGCCTTTCGACCTCTTCAATGGTCAACCCGGCAGCGGCTATTGCCCGTCGATCATCTTCAGACCAGTCGCCGCTCTTTGGTCCACCATTCATTTCTTCGCCCCCACCGCTTTCCTGATGCGATTTTTCACTGCCGACCGGTTGTTGCGGATATCCCCATCGCCCGTTCCAGCCTCGCCTTCGCTATGCTGAGATCGCCGAGATAGTTCTGATAATCAGCCATTGCCGCAGTCAGAATAGTCTGGGCATCTATCACATCGGTGGCGGTCCCTACCTGCTCGCTGTACCTTTCCGTGTTGATCCGGAAGTTTTCTTCCGCCTGTTCGACCGCCTTTTTTGCCGCAGGCAACTGTTTTTTTGCCTCGGCAAAAAGCAGATAACTGCCTTTTACCTCCAGGGCTATCTGATCCTGCAGGCTGGCAAGCAAATCGGCCGCCTGATTTTCGCGGCTTTTGCCGGCTTCAACTCGGGCTTTCGTTTTTCCCCACTCCCAGAAGTTCCAGTTCGCAACCGCCATGACCTGCCAGTTTTCCTGATCCCGGTAGTCGCTCCCCGCCACCTCCGGCGCATCCCCGTACCGGGCATAATTTCCGACAAAAGACAGATTGGGATAGTATTCGCTCTTTGCCTGTTGTACCAGAATTTTAGCGTGGCGCACGCGGAGTTGATAGGATTTTATCTCCGGGCGGCCAGCCCGGGCGGTGGCTATGCAGACGGCAAGAGGCTCCACGGCGGCGGATTCAGCCAAGCTGTCCTCGATCGCCACCGGGGTATCAATGTCCCGCCTAAGCAGCGTGTTGAATTTCGCCTTCGCCATCGCCACTGCGTTTTCCGCACGGAGCAGGGATTGCTTCCCTCCAGCCAGTTCCACTTCCGCCCGCAAAAGATCGTTGCGGGGAATAATGCCGGCCTCATGGAAAGCGCCGGCGGCGTCACGATGAGCTTTCAGCCTCTTTAGCGCCTGGGCGGCAACGCCCATAATCCTCCTGGCTTTCAGAATGTTGAAGTAGGCAATCTTGACCTCCTGAACAACATCGAGAATCGCCTGCTGCTCCGCAATGCGGGCTATTTCGACGCCAATCCTGCCTGCCTCGTAGCCAGCGGCGATGCCTCCCCCCGCGTAAAGCGGCTGCCTCACCTCGATATTCCAGTTGTAATTGTTTTTCGTACCGGTTGCGAGAGTCTGGGCAGGTACCTTCACGGGAACCGGCGGCGTCCCGGGCAAGGTAAAGGAAAGCCCCGGGAAAACAAAGCTCGGCTCCTCGTTCAGCATTGAATAACTATAGGAAGTGCTGAACTTGGGAAGGAACCCGGTAAATGCCTCCTTACGCAGAGCCACCGCCCCGCGCACCCCCTCCCGAGCCGAATTGACCAGGAGACTTTGCTTTACGGCAATATCGACGCTTTCATCAAGCGTCATAAGTCCGGCATCGCCCGCATAAGCCAAGCCGCTGGTCATCAAAGCGACAGACGCGGCACAGATAAAAATCTTCCTCCCCAAACGGCCGATCCTCATTTTTTTTGACCCCTTCAAGAAATGTTCTTTATATAATCTGTATGCTTTTCATGCTTTCAAAACCTGTTTTTGTCAAGCTGAAAAACCCATTAAATTTTTACTTGACAGAAAGATATTCTTCGGTGTAGCAAGGCATCGCTTTCGGGTGGGGGCAGCAGCCTCTTGTGATTGAGAAAGGGCGATGATCTCCAGCAATCAATCTTTCACCATGATCCCGGAGCATGCGATGAAAGCCCGTCAGGCGCCGGCTGCATTCTGCGCCGAACTTTTATAAAAGGGGTTCTGAAGCATGGTCGATTACATTCCAATCCTGATAATTGTAGTTTTTGCACTTCTGATTGCGTTGCTCATTGTGGGCGCCTCCTCGATCCTGGGGCATAAAACATTTCCAAAAACAAAGTTAGACACTTATGAATGCGGGATGCGAACGATCGGGCCAACCCGCATGAAGATGAACATCCGCTATTATCTTACCGCCATGCTGTTTTTGATCTTCGATATCGAAATCATGTTTCTTTATCCTTGGGCGTTGGTTACGGGCAGTCTCAAAATGTTCGGATTTCTGGAGATGCTGTTTTTTGTGGTCATTCTCCTCGTCGGTTATCTGTATGTATGGAAGAAAGGGGCTTTGGAATGGGAGTAGAACCTGCCGTGCCCGCCACCGTGCAAGAGGTTGTCAACTGGGCAAGGAAAAATTCAATCTGGCCGGTCACCTTCGGGCTGGCTTGCTGTGCTCTCGAAATGATGGTTGCCAGTTCCGCGACCTACGACATCTCTCGCTTCGGCGCCGAGGTATTTCGCCCCTCCCCTCGCCAGACGGATTTGATGATTGTCGCCGGAACGCTAACCAAAAAAATGGCGCCGGTCTTGAGACGCATTTACGAGCAGATGCCGGAACCGAAATGGGTTATCGCCTATGGGGCCTGTGCCTGTAGCGGCGGGATATTTCAATCCTACAATGTCGTGCAGGGAGTCGATCAGATCGTCCCCGTTGATGTGTATGTCCCGGGCTGTCCGCCCCGGCCGGAAGGATTGCTGAAGGCAATTATCGAACTTCAGAAAAAGATAGCCGTTGAGCCAGCCGGACAGCGGAGTCTGGTCAGCTTGCCTTGGGGGAACAATGGATAGTCGTTCAGCGGGGAATCTGTTAAAGGAAAAATTCCCGGAAGCAGTTGCGGGAATCGAAGAGTTCAGGGGTGAAATAACCGTAACCGTCGAAGCGCAGAAGCTTTTTGCAGTAATGACGTTTCTCAAACAGAGCGATGACCTTTCATATGACATGCTCATTGACCTTGCGGGGGTTGATTTTCCCGCCCAAAAATTGCGTTTCACCATTTCCTACCTGCTGCACAGCATGAAATTCAATAACAGATTGCGGATAAAGACAATGACGGCTCCGGGCGTTGACGTCGATTCCGTCTGCGCCCTCTGGAGAGCCGCGGACTGGATGGAGCGGGAAACGGCGGAAATGTTCGGAATAACATTTAAAAACCATCCCAACCCGAAGCATATTTTACTGGTGGATGATTTCGTCGGCTACCCCCTGCGAAAGGATTATGACGTCAAGGGGCCTAATTTCGATCGGCCGTTCCAGGTTAGCTTAGAGGAATAAAAAGAGACTTTTTGAGGGCATCAAAGCGATGGCTGAATCACGCACCATGACAATCAATATGGGACCTCAGCATCCCGCAACCCACGGCGTGCTGAGGGTGCTTCTGGAGCTTGACGGGGAGAATGTCGCCAAGTCAGAACCCCACATCGGGTACCTGCACCGGGGGATCGAGAAACTCTTCGAATCGATGACCTGGCGTCAGGGCCTGCCGCTCACGGATCGCCTCGACTATACCAGCGGCGTATCCAACAATCTTGCCTATTGCCTTGCGGTAGAGAAACTCCTTGACATAGAAATCCCCCGGCGTGCCCAGTATTTAAGGGTGATGATGGCGGAGCTACAGCGGATCGCAGCTCACCTGCTGTGGCTGGGAACTCACGCCCTTGATCTCGGCGCCATGACGGTTCTTTTTTATACCTTCCGGGAGCGGGAAACGATCCTGGAGATACTGGAGCTGGCAACGGGCGCGAGAATAACGCCAAGCTTCGTCCGTATCGGCGGTCTCGCCGATGACATTCCCGATGGCTTTCTCCCCCGCGTAAGCGAGTTCATTAAAGATTTGCCGAGTCGGATCGATGATTACGAAACGCTGCTGACTAAGAACCCGATCTGGAAGAGACGGACGCAGAACGTTGCGGCGATGTCGGCCAAGGATTGCATAAACTATGGGGTGACCGGCCCGGTTCTGCGGGCTTCCGGCGTCAATTACGACGTCAGAAAGGCCTACCCCTATTCGAGCTATCAAGATTTCGACTTCGAAATCCCGCTCGGAAAAAACGGTGACGTCTATGATCGCTATCTGGTGAGATTGATCGAAATGCGACAGTCGGGAAGGATCATAGAACAGGCGCTGGAAAAACTTCCCACAGGTCCTGTCAGCGCCGTGGACGCCCCCCGGATCGTCCCGCCTGACAAGAAGGATGTGCAAACAGATATAGCCTCGCTTATCAGACATTTCAAGATAATGCAGGAGGGCTTCGAACCACCGGTGGGAGAGGTTTACGCTTCGATCGAATCGTCGAAGGGCGAACTCGGATTTTATCTTGTCAGCGATGGCTCCAGCAATCCCTGCCGTGTCCGAATAAGGCCGCCCTCCTTTATAAATCTCGGCGCCCTGCCGGCGATGATCGACGGGGTTCTAGTCGCGGATGTTGTTGCCGCCATTGGCAGCATCGATATAGTCCTGGGTGAGATTGACCGGTAGAACGCGAAAAAACGGAAGCGCTACTGTAAAGCTTCGCATTTTGAGAGAGCAATGACTATGGCAGATGTAATTTTCAGTTCCTGGCAAGACGAGGTTATCGATAACCGCGGGGTCGCAGCGGGGGCGGAGTCTCCAGCAAAGGTCAAGCTTCCGGATGAAATCAGCCCCGGTGAGCCGATAAAGGCCTTCATCGGCTGGGACGGAATCGTCATTCGTGACGATGATGTCGATATCGTCGGTCTGTGCGCGAAGTATGCCCGGGCCGTTCAGAGCGAATCGTGCGGGAAGTGCTTCCCCTGCCGGGTCGGTACCGAAATCGTCAGCAATATACTGGGCGCGATAGCTTCAGGAACAGGGAAACAGTCGGATATCGATAAAATCATGGAACTGGCGCCGTCGATCCGCGACGGCTCCAAATGTTCGATCGGTCAGACAGGCATGATTCCCATCCTGCACGCCCTTCAGCATTTTCCGAAGACCTTTGCCGAGGCGATCGCCGGCGGGAAGAAGTCGCCGGAGGTCAACTGCCGCTACTCGGTGACCGCCCCCTGCCTGAGCGTCTGCCCGAGCGGACTTGATATCCCCGAATATCTCGAAGAGATCAGCGAACAGCGTTTTTCCCAGTCGCTGGCCACCATTCGCAAGAGCATCTGCCTACCCGGAACCTTGGGAAGGGTTTGCGTCCGCCCCTGCGAGTCAAACTGCCGCCGCGCCAATGTGGACGATTCTCTGTCAATAAAGTATCTGAAGCGGTTTGTCGCCGATTACGAAATAGATACAAACAGACATCAGGATATCCCGACCGCGCCAAAAACAGGCAAGAAAGTGGCAATAATCGGGGCCGGTCCCGCCGGCGTTTCCTGCGCCAACTATCTGCTCCAGATGGGGCATCAGGTAACCATCTTCGAGCGGCACCCCGAACCGGGCGGAATGGCGGCAATGGGGATTCCCGATTATCGTCTGCCCAGAAACATTCTCCGTCGCGAAGTGGAACTGGTGCAGGAGCTGGGTGCGGACATCCGTTACAACGTTCAGGTGGGAAAGGATATCACCTTTGCCAGCCTGCGAGAGGATTACGATGCCGTCTTCATCGGCGCCGGCGCCCAGGGGAGCATGCCGATGGGGGTCGAAGGGGAGGATCAGAATTATGAGGGTTATATCCCCGGCGTCAAGTACCTGCTGGACATCAATCTTGGCCGCGACCCCTACCCGGCGGGCAAAAAAGTCGTAGTGGTCGGCGGCGGCAATGTCGCAATCGATTGTGTACGTTCTTCCTTTCGCATTGGCAAGCCGGACGTGAATCTCGTTTATCGGCGCTCCAAGGCGGAAATGCCCGCCGACCCCGTCGAAATCAAGGATGCCGAAGATGAGGAGGTCAAGTTCCACTATCTCTGCAATCCCACAAAAATTATCGCCAAAGAGGGCAAGGTTGTAGGCGTCGAACTGATCCGCATGGAACTCGGCGAACCCGACCAGAGCGGACGACGCAGACCAGTCCCAGTAAAGGGTTCCGAATTTGTCATCGAAGCGGACATAGTCATTCCGGCAATCGGTCAGCAGCTTGACCTCTCGTTTCTTAACGAGACGGATGGCATAAAGGCAACAAAGCGCAAAACTGTTCTGGCCGATCCGGAGGTCTTCGAGACGTCGCAGCCGGGTGTTTTTTCCGCGGGTGACTGCGTCACCGGTCCCGATGTCCTGGTCAGGGCGACCGGCAACGGCAAGCGGGCGGCAGAAAAGATTGACCTCTACCTTACTGGAAACAAGGTGGAGCCCTCTTTGCATGAGAACTTCCGCAACCTCTTTTCAACATTGGGCGTTTACAATGAGAAGGAGGATATCGGCATAATCGGCGGGCGGCACAAGTCTCACCTGCCCATGCTTGCTCCCCTGGAAAGAAAATGGAATTTTGCCGAAGTGGAGGATGGCTATGCAACGGATGTCGCAATAAAAGAGGCCGCCCGTTGTCTGCGTTGCTACAGAATAGGCATGATCGCCCTGGGTTAAACGGTAAGGAAAATATATGATTAGCTTGACTATAGACGGAAAAGAAGTTTTTACCGAGGATGGAAAGACGATACTCGAGGCGGCCCGCGCAAACGGCATCTACATACCTACCTTCTGTTATCATGAGAAGCTTTCCCCCATCGGTTCCTGCCGCCTTTGCCTTGTCGAGGTGGACGGATACGGCAAACCGATGACCGCCTGTACAACGCCCGCCCTTGCTGGCATCGCCGTCACGACTCATTCCGACAAGCTGCTGAAGATGAGGCAGCAGTTTCTGCAACTGATCCTCACCTCGCACCCGCTCGACTGTCCCCAATGCGACAAGGGCGGGGAATGCCAGCTCCAGAACCTCTCCTATGAGCACAAAATCGAAAAGTCCGCTTACAATGACGTCCGCAAGGTGCATGAGGGGAAATACGCGACGCCGCTTATCCGTTACTGGGAGGCGCGCTGCGTCCTCTGCGGCCGTTGCTTCCACGCCTGCCGCGAAGTGTCGGGGCGGGAGGCAATCGATATCGTCGGCAACGGCTTTGAAGCGCGAGTGGCGGCAATCAACGCGAATGACTGCATATCCTGCGGGGAGTGCCTCACGGTCTGTCCGGTCGGCGCCCTGACCGAAAAATTGAGCCCGGTCAAGGCGAGATCCTGGCAGAGTCAGCGGACGGAAACAACCTGTCCCCACTGCGGCTTTGGCTGCCGATTGACACTGAATGTCTTTGACGGAAAGATAATAACCAAGGTCGTCACCGAGAAGAATTTCTCGCCTAATAACGATTCCCTTTGTGCAAGAGGCCGCTTCGGATTTGACTTTGTCAACAGCGATCAGCGTATCCGCAAACCCTACCGGAATGTCAATAACCAGAAAAGCGCCATTGCCAGCGCTGAAGCCCTGAGCTTGACAGCCGAAAATCTGAAGAAGCTCTCCGCGGAGGGCAAGGGCATCGGCTTTATTGTTTCCCCCCGGGCCACAAACGAGGAGATGTTTCTCATTTCCAGAATCACCGCCACCCTCGGCAATTCCCGGATCGCCTCTTCAGCCGCATATCATACCGGAAAGACAGCCTCCGCCTTGGCGCGGATGGGAATAAGCCCCGTTTACGATTACGAAAAGATCAGGAAATGCAAAACCGTCATCGTTGCCGGCGCCGATTTGCTGATCAACAACCACCTGCTCGCCAATAAGGTCCGGGAAGCGGTAAATTTAAACGGCGCCCGGGTCGTCAGTATCGATCCTCTCGATAACTCTCTTGCCCGCATTTCCAGCGCCCATCTGCAACCCCTTCCAGGGCATGACGCCGCTGTCTTCAACGCCCTGTCGAGAAGGCTCCTCGGTGAAGGCAGGCACAACAAAGATGCCGAGGCGTTTGCCGGCTTTGCGGAGTTCAAGCAATCCCTTTCCGGAATATCGGCAGAAACCGCGCAGAACCCGGGTGGGGTTGACGCCGTCCTGTTCGAAAAAGCTTATCGGCTGATCGCCGATACAGACAGCGTCTGTGTAATTTTTGCCTCCGGAATTACGGACAAGGAAGAAAGCCTGAAGGCGCTTCTTAATTTCTGTTTGCTCAAGGGGCTCCCGAAACGGGGCCTTGTCATGGCAGCGTCCCTGCAGGCAAACGCCCTTGGCGCTGTTTCGCTGTTGGAGGGAATGACCACCCCGGACTGCCTCCTTAACGATCCCGGCATCTCCGGAGTTCTGATCTATGAAGACGATCCCTTCCAGTATCTAAACAGCGAGATCGTGAAGAAATCCCTCGCCCGGCAGGAGTTCGTCGCTGTTTGCGACATATTGCCGACCAAGGTTATGGATAGCGCCGGCGTCGTCATCCCGTCGGCCAGCTTTGCCGAAAAAGCAGGCTCCTTCATATCCGGAAACGGCGCCTTCAGCGCGCTGCAGAAAGCATGCAATGGACCAGCCGCCGGATTCGACTTCCTCAGGGACCTGCTCGGATGTCTGGGAGGCACGAGTTATGAGAATCCCCAGGCCGTTACCGATGAAATCCGCCTCGCCGGTCTGATCGGGAGAGCGGGAAACGGGGTTGAAACGCTGGCGATAAGAACGGGGGAACCGGCCTTTGCAGAAAACGGCGGCGGAACCGGCCAGCCCGCACAGCGGGCGGGGCTTGATGTTGACCAAGGCGCCGGTAAGTACAAGCTGATCTTCCGCGATATCTTCATGAATCACCATCTTGCCGACGGAGAGATTTACGGAACCGGCATTGGTCAGGTTCAAACCGATCTTTTGCGGATGTCTGACAAGGATGCATCCGAGCTGAACGTCTCTTCCGGAGATATCGTTACGCTTACGGGAGACGCCGGGACAGCGACAAGTGCAGTTGTCGTCGCAAAGGGCATTCGGAAGGGTTCGCTCGAGTGCGTGCTTTTCCGCAAGCGTAACGAGCTGCTTTCCCTTTCGACACGGACGGCCAAGACAATCGATGTTGCAGTAAAAAAGGCTTGATTGTGAAAAAACAGGACGTTGCCGGATATAACAAAAGCTCCCTCGCCAGGAAAGACAACAGAGCGGTTGTTCCTGGGCGGCGGACGCAACTCTTTTCCAAGGGCTGAAAATGGAACCTTACTACTACACCCTCGAATCTCTGATAAAAATCGTGGTGGTCGTGACCATCCTGATGCTGTGCGTCGCCTACCTGACCCTGATCGAACGAAAGTTTCTCGGGTACCTTCAGGTCCGGCTCGGCCCCAACCGGGTTGGTTTCTGGGGCCTCCTGCAGCCGATCGCGGACGGGATAAAATCATTCGTCAAAGAGGACATCATCCCTGACAATGCCGACAAGACGGTTTACGTAATCGCCCCGATGATCACCTTTATCACAGCCCTTTCGATGTTTGCCGTCATTCCTTTCGGAGACAGCGTAACCATCGGGGGCCGCGAGATAAAACTGGTCATTGCCGACATTGACATCGGACTTCTCTACATCTTCGCGATGGGCACCTTGGGTGAATACGGCATTGTCCTCGGCGGCTGGGCTTCGAGCAACAAGTATGCCGTGCTGGGCTCGCTCCGGGCGGCGGCGCAGATGATCAGCTATGAGGTAGCTCTGGGGCTTATCCTCATCGGCACAATCATCCTTGCCGGCTCGCTGCGGCTGACGGAGATTGTCGAGGCGCAAAGAAACGGCTGGTTCATTCTCTATCAGCCGTTTGCCTTTCTGCTTTATCTTGTCGCAGCCCTTGCCGAGATCAACCGGACGCCTTTCGACATGCCGGAATCCGAAAGCGAGCTTGCCTGCGGATTCAACGTCGAGTACAGCTCCATGAAGTTCGCCCTGTTCATGATCGCCGAATACGCACATTTGGTCACGGTTGCCGCCCTGACGACCACCCTTTTCCTCGGCGGCTGGCTTGGCCCGCTTCTGCCCGGTACGGTGTGGTTCATAGGAAAAACATTAGCGATGGTATTTATCTTCATCTGGATCAGGGGAACCTTCCCGCGGATGCGGTATGACCATATCATGAAGCTGGGGTGGAAGTTCCTCTTCCCGGCGGCGCTCGCCAATGTCGTTGTCACCGCTTTAATCGTAGCGCTTAGATAGATGAGGCAATTTTTATGATACTTCCGCTGCTGAAAGGTCTCAAGTTAACATTAAAGGTATTTTTCTCCAAACCGGTAACAATCCGCTATCCGGAAGAGAAAAGGGCTGTTTCTCCGCGCTGGCGGGGCATGCACTATTTTGAGAAGAACGATAAGGGAGAAGCTGCCTGCGTCGCCTGCGGGCTCTGCGTCGCCGTCTGCCCCTCCCACTGCATAAAGCTGGAGATCCGGGAACGGGAGGACGGCTCGCGCTACCCGGGAAAATACGAAATAGACTCCCTGCGCTGCGTCTTTTGCGGATTCTGCCAGGAGGCGTGTCCGGTAAACGCGATCAAACTGGGCGGAGATTACGAATTTGTTCACTATTCAAGGGCCGATTTTCAATTGACGAAAGAAAGCCTGCTTTCCGCAAAAAGGATAGGATGATGGGTGCAATAGGATTCAAGTTAATTGTATTTTTGGTTGCGGCGCTTGTGGTTATAGTCTCCTCCCTGCTGATGACGACAAGAAAAAATCCGGTTCACAGCGCCCTGTGGATGATACTGACCTTCTTCGCAATGGCCGTCATCTATCTGCTTCTGAATGCCGCGTTTATTGCGGTGGCGCAGGTTATGGTTTACGCCGGCGCCATCATGATGCTGATACTGTTTGTCATAATGATGGTCAGCCTCGATAGCGGCGCCCGGAATGAACAGAAAAAGATCGCCATGAGCTTCGCAAAAAAGGCGGCCGGTTCTCTGGTGGTGATAATTCTGCTGCTTGAACTGATGTTCGGCGCCCTGTTTTACCAGACAACGGCAAAGGTAGGTTCCTATCCGGCGGCGGCGGTGGCGAGCCTGGGGAACGCAAAGACAATCGGAACCCTGCTTTACGGTCAATACCTTTTCCCGTTTGAAGTCGCCTCGGTTCTTCTTCTGGTAGGAATTGTCGGGGCCGTTGTTCTTTCCCGGAAAAGCAAATGATCCGAGGAATAGCTGAGGAGAGCCTCCGATAATCATACATACCGACAGGAGTCAAACATGTTGCAGGAAATTCCCACAAGTTACTGTTATATCTTAAGCGCCATCGTCTTCGTAATCGGAGCGGTCGGCGCCGTTACCCGCAAAAATGCGATCGTCATTTTCATGTCGATAGAACTGATGCTGAACTCCGTCAACCTGATATTTATCTCCTCCGGAAACGCCTTTGCCTCGCTGGACGGCTCAGTGTTCGTTTTTTTCGTGATGACGGTAGCCGCCGTCGAGGCGGCGGTTGGCCTGGCCATTTTCGTAATGCTCTTCCGGCTTAAGGGCGCCGTCAACGCCGATGAGGCAAGCCTCCTGAAAGGCTGATCCCGGCCTTGCCCACTGCGTATGGAATGCGACTGCGGGAGTGAAATTTTTTAACAACGCTTTTTAAAAAGGAAAGATAAATGGCTGACTACATCTGGCTGATACCACTTTTCCCGGCAATTGGATTTATTTTCAACGGCTTGTTCAGCGCCAAGATGTCTAGGGGCGCCGTTTCCTGGATCGCCTGCCTGGCGGTGTTTCTCTCCTTTCTCACTTCCATCGCTATTTTTGTCGAATTTCTGCAGATGCCCGCGGCGGCAAGGGTCTTCGAAATCAACATTTACAACTGGATATCCTCCGGCGAGCTGCACGTGCCGCTAGGATTCAAAATCGACGCGCTTTCGCTCGTCATGTGCCTGACGGTCACCGGCGTCGGCTTTCTCATCCACGTTTATTCAATCGGCTACATGGCGCACGATCCTGGCCTCAAGAGGTTTTTCGTTGAACTCAATCTGTTTGTCTTCATGATGCTTGTGCTGGTTACCGGCAACAACCTGCTGATGATGTTCGTGGGCTGGGAAGGGGTCGGGCTTTCCTCATATCTGTTAATTGGCTTCTGGTACCAGAAGGATTCCGCGTCAGATGCCGGCAAGAAAGCCTTTATCGTCAACAGGATCGGCGATTTTGGATTTCTTCTCGGCATTTTCCTGCTTTTCTGGAGCCTCGGCGCCCAGGGCGTCTGGACGCTTAATTTCGGAGAGATAAAGACCAACGCCCACCTCCTCAACGGAGGTCTGGTCGGCCTGATAACCTTTCTTTTTTTCATCGGCGCCATGGGAAAATCCGCGCAGCTTCCCCTTTATGTCTGGCTCCCGGACGCCATGGAAGGCCCTACGCCGGTAAGCTCCCTGATCCACGCCGCGACGATGGTGACAGCCGGGGTCTATATGATCGCCCGCCTCAATTTTCTCTACAGCATGGCCCCCGACACGATGCTGATCGTTGCCATAATAGGCGTTTTAACAGCGTTTTTCGCGGCAACAATCGGCTTTGCCCAGTATGACATCAAGAAGGTCCTTGCCTACTCGACCATCAGCCAGCTCGGCTACATGTTCGTAGCCGTGGGCGTCGGCGCCTATTCGGCCGGCATCTTTCACCTGATGACCCACGCCTTTTTCAAGGGCCTGCTCTTTCTCGGGGCCGGCAGCATCATGCACGCGATGAGCGGCGAGCTGGACATGCGCAAAATGGGCGGCCTGCGAAAGAAGATTCCGGTCACCTACTGGACATTCCTCATCGCCTGCCTGGCGATCGCCGGGATCCCGGGCTTCTCCGGCTTTTTCAGCAAGGATGAAATACTCTGGAAGGCCTTCAGCTCTCCGCACGGCCATTTCCTGATCTGGCTTATGGCGGCGCTTACCGCCGGCATGACCGCATTCTACATGTTCCGGCTCCTCTTCCGGGTCTTTTACGGCAACTGCCAGGCCCCGGAGGATATCAAACACCACATCCACGAATCACCGAAGGTCATGACCGTTCCGCTGATGATTCTGGCCTTCCTTGCCATTGCCGGCGGTTATATCGGAATCCCCCATATCCTGGGAGGAACCAACCTGTTCGACCAGTTTCTCGCCCCGGTACTGGGCGGCGGCACAGCCCATTCGGAGGCGGCAGCCACGAGCTTCAGCCTCATCAGCAGCGCTTGGGCGTCAGGAGCGGAGGCGGCGGGCGAAGCGTCTCTCGAAATGACCCTCATGGTCGCCTCGGTTATAACCGCGCTGATCGGCATCTCCCTCGCCTACTGGCTCTATGTCGCCAATACGAGGCTCCCCGAAAAATTCACGACGGCGTTTCCGGGTCTCTTCAAGTTCGTCAACAACAAGTACTTTGTCGATGAACTGTACGACTTCGTTTTCGTCAGGGGAATTCTGAAGGCGGGGGCGCTGCTCCTGAAGGTCGTCGATATCGGGATAATAGAAGGAATCGTGAACGGCACGGGCAGTCTCCTGCAATGGGCCGGTGGCCATTTGCGAAAGCTCGAAACCGGTGTCGTGCAGCAATATGCGTTCGGCATGATTCTCGGGGCAATTGTCGTCGTCGGCTACATCGTCCTTGCCCCGCTTTTTTAAAGCGTTTGGTCAACATTGAACGGATGTTTTTTTATTTTCTACTGGATTGGTGAATGAACATGACATATCCCCTTTTGAGCGTACTCATTTTTTTTCCACTGGCCGGGGCCATCGTCGTAATGTTGCTGCCGCGAAACAACCCCTCGCTGACGAAGGGATTGACGCTTGTCTGGACGATCGTAGAATTTGCACTGTCGCTGCCGCTCTTTTTCAGTTTTGACGAAACAACCGCAGGGATGCAGTTCGCAGAGAACGTCCCCTGGTTTCCGGAGCTCGGCATCGGTTATAACCTGGGGATCGATGGGTTCAGCATGCTTCTGGTGATGCTCACCACCTTCCTGACGGTCATTTGCGTCCTGTCCTCTTGGGATGCAATAAAAGAAAAGGTAAAGGAATACTACTTCTCCTTTCTGATTTTGGAGACGGCGCTGATCGGCGCGCTTTGCGCGCTCGATCTCGTGCTTTTCTATATCTTCTGGGAACTGATGCTGGTGCCGATGTATCTGTTGATCGGAGTCTGGGGCGGGCCTCGCCGAATCTACGCGGCGGTAAAGTTCTTCCTCTACACGATGGCGGGCAGTGTGCTGATGATGCTGGCGATCATGGCCCTCTATTTCCATTACGGCGCCGAATCCGGCTCCTACACCTTCAACCTGCTTGAACTCTACAAGGCGAATATCCCGCTTGCGAAGCAGTACTGGCTCTTTGCCGCCTTTGCCCTCTCTTTTGCGATCAAGGTGCCGATGTTCCCCTTTCACACATGGCTGCCGGACGCCCACACCGAAGCGCCGACCGCGGGCAGCGTTATCTTGGCCGGGGTCATGCTGAAGATGGGAACTTACGGATTTCTGAGATTCGCCCTTCCGCTGTTCCCGCAGGCAGCCCTTGCCGCGGCGCCGATCCTCTCCATCCTTGCACTCATCGGGATTGTCTATGGAGCGATCATGTGCATCATGCAGAGCGACCTGAAAAGGCTCATCGCCTACTCCTCGGTCAGCCACCTCGGCTACGTGATGCTGGGCCTCTTTGCCTTCAACATGCAAGGACTGGAGGGCGGCATGTACCAGATGCTGAACCACGGGATCAGCACGGGAGGCCTCTTCCTCGTTGTGGGCATGATTTATGAAAGAAGACACACGCGAATGATCGCCGAGTTCGGCGGACTCGCCAAAACGATGCCGATATTTGCCGTATTCTTCCTGATCATCACCCTGTCCTCGATCGCCCTTCCGGGCACCAACGGCTTTGTCGGCGAGTTCCTCATTCTGCTGGGGACCTTTCGCAGCAACGTAACCTTCGGAGTTATCGCGACATCAGGGGTCATTCTCGGTGCCGTGTACATCCTCTGGATGTTCCAGCGCGTCATGTACGGAGAGATAAAAAAAGAGGAAAACCTGAAATTGCAGGACATAAACAAACGGGAGGCGACAATTCTCGTGCTGGTAGTCTTTTTCATCTTCTTCATGGGGCTTTACTCCCAGCCATTTTTCAAGAAGATGGACGCCTCGGCAACTAATTATCTTCAGTATATTCATGCCAAAGCCGACGTTCCCGGCATATCGGTGAAGGCCCAGTAGAATGCGCAGATTTTATAAAATTTTTTCGACTAATACGAAAAGGTAGGAAACTATGGTTGTACAGATACCTGAAATGGATTTCGGATGGCTCATCCCGGAGATTGTCGTTGCCGTTTTCGCGGTCGCCAC
>Ga0172371_10002184_pt1 | contig 31192 bp, 29 predicted proteins | sample Lak12m_FD_114543 | JGI IMG/M metagenome (GOLD analysis project Ga0172371, IMG submission 114543) | Freshwater microbial communities from Kabuno Bay, South-Kivu, Congo - kab_022012_12m | ecosystem: Environmental > Aquatic > Freshwater > Lake | place: Democratic Republic of the Congo: South-Kivu...
ACAATCGTGTCACGGTGTCGGCCGGTTCAAGAATTTTGAGACAGTTCCTGCGTCTCCGCGCCGCACAAACAGGGGGACATCGGTCGCTGAGCATTTCCGCAATTCTCAACGCGTGACACTATACGTCCGTGTCGCGTAGCGACAGGAGGTCCGGACCTCCTGTGCCTTCGGCACCTGGACGGATAACGTCCAGGCCACCCAAAGCAAGGGTAGGGGGTTCTTCGTAGCACGACTACCATCCGGCTGCGGGTTTTGCGACAGCTCCCTAAACCGCGCCGTTGTATCTCAGAGGCATGTTGCCTTGAAAGCAATCCGCCCCAGGAGAGAAATCCTTCTCGATCATGGCATACGCGCTGTGATTGTGGATGGATTCGAAATTCTCAGCCTCGATCCTGTACCAGGGAAAGTTCTTCGTTTCGTTGAGACGGGCCACAGCCGCACGGACCACGTCCTCCACGAACATCGGATTCTCGTAGGCTTTTTCCGTCACGAACTTCTCATCGGGCCGCTTGAGAAGCGAATAGATCTCGGAGCTCACGGAAGATTCGACGATCTCAATAATTTCCTCAATCCAGAAAAACTTTTTGAACCTGAGCTGCACGCGAACCAGACCGCGCTGATTGTGGGCCCCGTATTGAGCAATCTCTTTCGAGCACGGGCACACCGTGGTGACGGGCACTTCCACCCCGACGATGAGATCGAAGCGTTCCGCCAGCGACCCCCGCATGAAGCACGTATAGGACATGAGCCCCGGAGTGAGGGTCACCGGAGCGCTCTTTTCAATGAAGTACGGGAACTCCACGTTCATATGCGCGCTCTTCGCATGGAGCTTGTTCTTGATCTTTTCGAGGATGAACTGGAACTTCTCCATCGAGATTTCCCCTCTGAACTCATTGAGGACCTCGATGAATCGGCTCATGTGAGCGCCTTTGAAATCGTGGGGCAGGTTCACGAAGAGATCGAACAGACCCACCGTATGTTGCAGGCTCTTGCTGCGGTCCTTGACCGTTATGGGGTAGCGCAGCCCTTTGACGCCCACCTTGTCGATGGGAATATTGCGTTCGTCAGGCAGGCTTTGAGTGTCCGGCAAACACCACAGGCTCACGTATGTTCTCCCCTGACCATGACATGGTTCACGACGTACATCATTGCCGAGCGTTCCTCGGCCCACCCGGCAGCTCCGCGCCCGACGGCGCCGAAAGGAGGAGCGTCCGAGCGTCTCTCCCGAGAGGTTTCCCCAGCCCGATGCGATCCCATGACAAACGGGTCAATGTCGTCCTCCGAGGTCTTCCGGTCCCTCGGCAGACTCGAAGGCGGACAGGAAAGGGGATCTCCGCGTTTGCCGCATCGTCGTCTCGGCGCTTGTCTCGCCGCGCTGAATACTTGTCAATGCTCATCTCGAAAGTACGTGGCCCGTGAGGTATCGGATTCCCAAACGGAGACGCTGGCGAGCAGTTCGCCGCGATCGCCGAGCCCGCGAGCAATTTCCTCAAATATCACAGCCGCTATGTGCTCCGCTGACGGGTCAATCTTGTCGAATGGCGCTATTTCATTGAGGAATCCGTGGTCTAACCTCTCCATGATCCCTGCGGTGGCGCGTTTGAGGTCGATGAAGTCTATTACCATACCTCCGGGCCCGAGAGAAGAGGCTCGTGCCGTGACATGGACCCGGTAATTGTGGCCATGGAGACGCTCGCACTTTCCGTGGTAGTTTCTCAGTCGATGGGCAGCGGAGAAACCGGTGACGATTTCAACTTCGTACATGCCGTGGCCTCCAAGAGCAGCAACCGAGGATATTAACACAAAACATTAAAGAATATACGAAACCCATCGATTGTGTCAAGGAAAATCAAAAAAAATAGATTGACAACCCCGTCCCGCCGGGGCTATCTTGAACTCATCGCGCCGGAAAACCGCGGCCCGCAGGCGGTTCTTCTCCGGACAGCTCCTGGAGGAATCCCCATATGACGGCTTTCCGATTCGGAATACTTCTTACCATAGCATATTTCGCGACAGGGTGGTTGTTTCCTTCCTCGGTCTCCTACGCGGACGAGCCGGTGATTCGGAAGGCGGCAACCCGGTCTCCCGCCCAGGACGTCCAGAAATTCCGGCCTTCTCAGAAGGGCGAAGCTCCCCACCCCCCCACGAAAGGCCGAATGGGCCTGGCGCCTGTCCCCTATACGCCCGAGCCGGCTGCAGGTGCGGCTGAACCGAAAGGCGAAGAGCCAACCGAGGAAATTGGGCCCCGGCATTTGGGTTACCCGGACATCCGGAAACTGATCAAGAAGGTGAACGAATCGGTCGTATCCATCCGGATGCTCGAAACCGGGTCCTCCTGGTCCATGGGAGGGTTACGGGGCGCGGGCGACCCCAACGGCAAGGCGCTGGGGTACGGCTCCGGGTTCATTGTCTCCCGAAACGGCCACATCATCACCAACGAGCACGTGTTGAGAAGTGGTTCCCAGATCGAGGTCGAACTGCTCAACGGACAGAAATACCCCGCAAAGGTGCTCCACAAGGACGGCAAGAACGATCTCGCTCTCATCAAGATCACCGCGGCCGATCTCAGGCCGGTTCAGTTGGGCAATTCGGACTCTGTCGAGCTCGGTGAGTGGGTTATCGGGATCGGTAACCCGTACGGCATCGGCCAGTCCATCATGATCGGTATCGTCAGCGCCCAGCGAAGGAGCATTCCAGGCTCGGGTTATCCCCCGCTGATCCAGATTGATGCGGCCATGAACCTCGGGAATTCCGGAGGCCCGCTGTTCAACATGGCAGGGGAAGTGATCGGCATCAATACTATCCTGCTCTGGAAGAGTCAGGGGATCGGATTCGCCACCCCTATCAACGTGGCCAGGGAATTCCTTGCTCGCAAGACCCAACCTTCCGTCAGGGCGGCGTCAGCTTCTGTCCTTGAGCCGCTCGGTCCCGCGTCGGATCAACCTCGTGCCCTTCAGCAACCGTTCAATCCCCTTGATCCGCCATGGAGATTCCGTCGGTAGCAAGCCGGCCGAACGCAATAACAACCGCATCTTTCCCCAAATGAAGCCCCATTCCAGGTGTCGGGCACAGCGGAGCATGAAGATGCCACCCTTGTGCCCACAGGCGCCGACGGAGTACTTCATTCATTTTACAGATGCGGTCACGCATTCGGCGCCCTCCGGGCCAACCGTTCCGGGATGAAGTTCCATTCCAGGCTTCGGTGGGATCGGCATCTTGCCCGTCATTCTTTGTTCTGAAAGCCGGTCTGCATGAATCCCTCTCTCAAAGGCTATGCGAGCGTACTGACTGCCGCCCTCATGTGGGCGTCTTCCGGGACGGCAAGCAAGGCGCTCTTTCAGTCAGGGGTGACGCCGTTTCAATTGGTGCAGCTCAGGGTGACACTGGCGTCCGCATTCTTGGGACTGGCTTTGGCAATCTTCGCCCGGCCGTTTCTGAGAATCCGGCGGGCCGATGTCGTCTCGTTCTGGGTGCTGGGAGGGGTGCTCCTTGCGTTGGTTCAGGTGACGTATCTCTACACCATCAGCAAGATGCCCGTCGCGGCCGCTATCTTGATACAGTACACCTCACCCGTGCTGGTGGCGGTCTATTCCATCTGCTTCTGGGGGGAACGGCTCAGCGCATCGAAAGGCCTCGCCCTCTCCTTGTCGCTACTCGGCTGCTACCTCGTTGTGGGCGGCTACAATATGAGTCTTTTGAGAATGAATCTCGCGGGAACCTTGACCGGGATTGCATCAGCGGTGCTCTTCGCAGCATACAGCCTCTTCGGAGAGCGGCGCATGCACCGGTACGGGCCGTGGACGGTGTCGTTCTATGCGTTCCTCTTTGCCGCGGTGACGTGGAACATTTTCGAAGCGCCCTTCCATTTCGTCGCCGCGGGATACTCCGCGGCCCAGTGGGGGTACATCTTCTATATTGCGATTGTGGGTACGCTGCTTCCGTTCGGCCTCTTCTTTGTGGGGGTGAATCACATTCGTTCCACACGGGCCTGTATAACGTCCACGGCCGAGCCCATCTCCGCGGGATTCATGGCGTTCCTTTTCCTGGGGGAGATGTTGGAGCCACTTCAGATTCTGGGAGGAGCCCTGGTCGTCGCAGCCATCGTGCTGCTCCAAATCGGGAAAGAGCAGAACGAGTTGGCTCCTCAATCCATTCGCACGAAAGACGGAACCGCCTGACAACTCCTTGCGCTTACATGGTCACAGCCGCAACCGAGACTCACCGATGAGGGCGCGGAGAACGCAAAAATGTGAAAGGAAGATTTCCTCTGCGACCTCCGCGTCCTCTGCGGTGAACGATCACCCCATCCCTGTTTCGCGTTCGGCTGCGCGATTCGTGCGACATGCTATACTCTGGGCTGTCGTACAGCTTTTCCCATGCTGAGGAGGTTCTCGAATGGCTGAGAAGAAGGAGTCCGGCAAGACCAAGGAGCTCAAGGAAAAACTCGCACTCCAGCCCGCGCGGTGCTGGGACAAGCTTTCCGAGGAGGAAAAACAGGAGGTCTTCTCCTACGCGGGCGAGTATCGTGATTTCCTCAATCGTGCACGGACCGAGCGCATGGCTGCCCGCGTCTTCCTGGAACGAGCCCGAGAGGCCGGATTCGTGCCTATCGAGTTAGCGGCGTTCCGCCGGCGCGTGTTTCAGGTCTCCCGAGGAAAAACCCTCGTCCTGGCCGTACTGGGTAAGAAACCCTTGACCGAGGGGATCAGGGTCATCACGTCGCACATCGATTGCCCGAGGCTCGACCTGAAACCCAATCCCCTGTACGAGGACGCCGGACTGGCATTCCTCAAGACGCACTACTACGGCGGTATCAAGAAATACCACTGGGTGGCGAGATCTCTCGCGCTCTGCGGAACCGTGATCAGGGGAGACGGTTCGCCGGTGGAGATCGAGCTCGGACTGGACCCGAACGAACCTGTTCTGACCATCACCGACCTCTTGCCCCACCTCGCCCGCAAGCAAATGGAACAGAAGGCATCGGAATTCATCCCCGGCGAGAATCTCAACGTCATCGTCGGCGGCCTACCCTATGAAGACAAGGATGCGGAAGAGCGGGTCAAGCTCGCAGTGCTGGAGCTCCTCGACGCGAAGTACCGCATCAACGAGGAAGATTTCACCAGCGCGGAGATCGAGATCGTACCCGCGGAGCCCGCGCGGGACGGCGGGTTCGACCGGAGCCTTCTCGTGGGGTACGGTCAGGACGACCGGATCTGCGCGTACACGAGCTTCTCCGCGATCCTGGAAACCGACGAGCCCGAGCACACCGCGATTGCAGTGTTCTACGATAAGGAGGAAATAGGCAGCGAAGGGAATACCAGCGCGAAATCCCGGATTCTCGAGCTCTTCATCATGGATCTCATGCAGTTGTCCGGGATCGAGCCGACCATGAGAAATCTCCACAAGGTGTTCTTCGCCGGAAAGGCGCTCTCCGCGGATGTAACGGCCGCGATGGACCCCACCTATCCGGACGTTTACGAGAAGCGCAACAGCGCCCGGCTGGGGTATGGGATCAATATCACCAAGTATACGGGCCACGGAGGCAAGTACCTCGCGTCGGACGCCAACGCGGAGTACGCTGCTTGGGTACGGAAGCTCTTCAACGACAACGGGGTGGTTTGGCAAGCGGCCGGCCTCGGCAAGATCGACGAAGGGGGAGGGGGAACTGTGGCCAAGTACCTCGCCAATAACGGAATGGACATCATCGACTGTGGCCCTGCGCTCCTCGGCATGCATTCGCCCCTCGAGGTGAGCGCCAAAGACGATGTCTGGATGTGCCGGAAGGCCTTCAAGGCGTTCCTCGGGAGTTGACCGGGAGCCCCGAAACTGCGTCCCGAGGGGTGGGTCCGAACGGTGGGGCACGTTAGGTGGAGACCGGGGGGGGCGAGGGCGCTGTTGCCACGCGTGAGTTCGGTAAGATGAATACGTGAAATTCGAAATCAGGCGCAGAAATCCACTCACAAGCCTTCACCCCTTGATTGTCACAAGCTGCATGACAACTGACTTTTGTGGCGTATCGCCTTGCTGAATCTCCCAGGCGAGACCTGCAAAAAAAGTGGTTGCGTTGACAGGGCAAAAGACGGTAAACTGAAAAACAGCGCGAACCTCTCCCAGTCATCATGCTGAGGCGTCTCGCCGTCGCGCATAGCGCTACGCCAATCCAGCGACCGGACGATCGAGGGATTCGGGAGGGGACCTTCCGATCAGGGAAGGCCGCCGTGAAAATGCAGACCCGAATCACAACCCGGAGGTGCTCAGTAATGGATCGAAATGTCTGCGTAATCGCCGGAGGAATGTCCCGGTGGGGGGTCAGGGATGGCAGCCAGCGGGACTTTTTCCAAGAGGCTGCCAAAGCTTGCTACGAGGACAATCCCCAGCTCAACCCCAAAGAAATTGACGGATTGCTGGTCGCTTCGGCGTACACCGAGCGGACGTCCTATCAAACCCATCTTGCGCCGCTGGTTGCCGAATATGTGGGTATCAAGCCCAAGAACATCTGCGCGCGGGTGGAACTGCTCTGTGCGAGCGGCAGCTCGGCCATCATTCTGGCATTTGCCATGATTAAATCCGGGCAGGCTGATATCGTGATGGTGGCCGGAGGAGAAAAGCTCTACACCCCCCAGAAATGGGAGGTTTTCTACAGTGAGCTCGCCTCGGTGGACCATGACTGGGACGGCGGCCAGGGACTCGGGCTGCCCCCTCCGGTGTTTGCCATGGTGGCCAAGCAGCACATGAAGCAGTACGGGACCAAGAAGGAGCACCTCGCTGCGATTTCCGTCAAAAACCGCCGCAACTCGTCGAAAAACCCCAACGCACAGTTTCAAACACCTGTCACGATGGAAGAGGTGATGAGCGGCCGTTTTATTGTGCCTCCGTTGACCCTGTACGACTGCTGCCCCATCACCGACGGCGCAGCCACGGTGGTCCTGGCCTTGGAAGAAAAGGCCAAGCTCATCACGGACAAGCCTCTGGTGTACATCAGGGGAACAGGGCAGGCCTCGGTGAACAACATGTCCGCGAACATGCCCAACTGGACCACGTGGGAAGCGCTCGAGATAGCCGCGGCTCAGGCGTACACCAAATCCAAGGTTGAGCCCAAGGACGTGGACGTCGCCATGACCCACGACTGCTTTACCATCTCCGAGATCATCGAGATGGAGGATCTGGGGTTCTGCAAGAAGGGCGAGGGCGGCTTCTTCGTCGGTGACGGCCAGAACGACTTCGGCGGCAAGATTCCGACCAACACGGACGGCGGCCTCCTGGGCTGCGGTCATCCATTCGGCGGCACCGGTATCCGCCAGTGTATCGAGGTCACGAAGCAATTGAGAGGTGACGCGATTCAGCAGGTCCCCGGCGCGTCCATCGGATTGACGCACAATCTGAGCGGATTTATCGCCGCGCACACGGTCCTGGTTTATGGAAGGGAGGTAGCATGACCACGCCGGGCATCTCAATCCTTGAAGGCAAGTACATGGTCACCATGGACCTGTTCCCTCAGCAGTCCAAGGAATTCAACCAGATATATCCTTTCTACGAGAACCTGCGAGAAGGACGCTTCACCACGACGAAGTGCAAGGATTGCGGCGCGGAGCCGTTCCCGCCCCGCGTCCTCTGCCCGGAGTGCTATAGCGGCAACATGGAATGGGTCGACTGGCCCACCACGGCAACGGTCATCGATGTGACCGAGGAGGTTGTGGGCGTGCCGCTCGGCTTCGGAAAGGCGCCGCTCGTGCACGCTCTCGTGGATCTTCAGGGCAAGCGGACGTTCTTCGTCCGGATCATCAACTGCAAAGAAGGTGAGCTCAAATCCGGCGATCAGGTCAAACTGTCCGTTTTCGACATCGATCCGGTTCCGCAGGAAGTCGGCAGGAACGTCATCGAAATCCCGCGGGTCTTCTACGCATTCGAGCCGGTAAAATAGGGTGAAGAGTCTATGAAAAGGCACCGGGGAGGGACTTTTTGCAAAAAGTCCCTCCCCGGACCCCTCTTCAAAAACTCCAAGTATATCGGCGGCTCCCGTTGGTCGCCGTTTGGTCCTTGCCAACCCATGCGTGGACGCAAGGGTGGCGTTTTCATTGTTCGTTGTGCCTGATACGAGGCATGGAACCCAAAATACACCCGATTCGGCTTGCCGAAACCCCTGCCGGCCGCAGCGTCAGCAGGAGGCGGCAAGTCCCTGAAATCAAACAGGAGGGCATGATGGCATTAGAGTGGCTACCGCGAGACAGCAGCCAGAAGGATCACATTCTGATCGGACCCGAACACTGGGGAGCCGACGCTCCCTGCACGGTCTATGAGAAAAAGCCCCTGACCTCGCCGGACGGCAAGGAGATCGAAGGCCTTTATGTGGCCTGGATTCGCCTGAACAACCCCAATCAGTACAATTCGTACACCACGGAAATGGTCAAAGGGGTGATCGCCGGCTTCAACGCGGCCAGTCAGGACCGGTCCGTCGTTGCAGCGGTATTTACCGGCACCGGCGACAAGGCCTTCTGCACGGGCGGAAACACCAGGGAATATGCAGAATACTACTCCATGCGACCCCACGAGTACGGGGAGTACATGGACCTGTTCAACGGCATGGTCGACTCGATTCTTAACTGCAAGAAACCGGTCATCTGCCGGGTGAACGGCATGCGAGTCGCGGGCGGCCAGGAGATCGGCATGGCCTGCGACCTGGCAGTTTCCAGCGACCTCGCCATTTACGGTCAGGCCGGCGCACGGCACGGCTCCAGCCCCGACGGAGGCTCCACAGACTTCCTGCCCTGGTTCCTTTCCATGGAAGACGCCATGTGGAACTGCGTCAGTTGCGAAATGTGGAGCGCCTACAAGATGAAGGCCAAGAACCTCATTTCCAAGGTTGTTCCAGTGCTCAAGCAGGGTGACAAATGGGTTCGCAATCCGCTCGTCATCACGGAAAGCTATGTGAGCGACGGTGAGATCGTGTACGGCGAGTTCAAAACAGGCGCCGCGGCCAAAGAGGCCAAGGAGATGATGAAAGCGCTCCCGACGGATTTCGAGCTCCTCGATCGAGAGCTGAACCGAATTGTCTGGACCTTTGCAAACCTCTTCCCAGGCTGCCTTATCAAAGCCGTCGACGGGATCCGCGCGAAGAAGAAATTCTTCTGGGATCAGTCCAAGCTCGCCAACCGCCACTGGCTGATGGCCAACATGAATTACGAGGCGTTCCTGGGCTTTAACGCGTTCAACACCAAGAAGATCACCGGCAAGGATGTCATTGATTTCATCAAGTGGCGGCAACTGATCGCAGAGAAGGCGCCGGCTACTCCTGAGACCTTTGCGGAAGTGTTCGGGAAGCCCAAAGAATAGCTGATGTCCGGGGAGACCCGTTTTGCATGAAGTCCCACCCCGTTGAGTCTTCATGGAAAATTCCATGCCCGGGATTGGGCACTGCCACCTCGTAGGGGCGACCGGCGGGTCGCCCCTCGCCTCGCGGCCACACCCGAGCCGGCAAACACCACGTAGCGACCGGCGGGAGCCGCCCATATATCAAGAGTTTTTGGAAGGGGGGCGCGGGGGGAGGACCTTTTTCCAAAAAGGTCACCCCCCGCATGCCTTTTTCCAGGAAGGAAGTTCCATGGAATACCGGCTCATTCAATGCGAAAGCCATTGTGATGGCGCAGTTCTGAAGATTCTGCTCAATTCGCCCAAAGCCAACATTCTCGAGGCGGCAATGCTGGCCGAGATCAGCCATGCGCTCGGGACGCTCGCAACGGACAAGAACCTGAAACTTCTGATCTTCGAGGGGGCCGGGAAGCATTTTTCCTTTGGTGCGAGTGTTCAGGAACATACCAAAGACAAAGCTGCCATGATGCTCAGGGGGTTCCATGATGTCTTCTATCGGATGACCGCCCTTGCGGTTCCGACCATGGCGGTGGTGCGGGGACAATGTCTCGGCGGCGGGATGGAATTGGCTCTCTTCTGCAATTTCATCGTTGCCGACCGCACCGCGGTTTTCGGCCAGCCCGAAATCGTCCTGGGGGTGTTTCCTCCTCCCGCTTCGGTCATGCTGCCGCTCAAAGTGGGGCAGACCTACGCGGACGACCTCGCGCTGACAGGACGCTCCGTTAATGTGGTGGAAGCTCAGCGCATGGGTCTCGTCACCCTGCTGGTGGAAGAGGGTCAGGACGCGTGGGAAGCGGCGCTGGCCTGGTCTGAAAAGCACATCATTCCCAAGAGCGCTTCGTGCCTCCGTATCGCGAACATGGCGGTCAGGAACGGGTTCTTCCGGGCAGTGCGTGAAGAGCTCCCGAGGATGGAAGGACTCTACCTCAAAGAGCTCATGGAGACCTTTGACGGGGTGGAAGGCATCGATGCGTTCCTTGGGAAGAGGAAGCCGCAGTGGAAGAACGAATAGTCGCCTGATGTCATAGCGCCCCGCGTCGAAAATTGAGGATCGTTCGCAAGAAGCGGTTCACCGCAGAGAACGCCGAGGTCGCAGAGGAAAACCTCGCTCCAGATCGTTGTGTTCTCTGCGGGGAGCTCTTCTTTCCCGATGAACGGTTACATGGTTATGGTAGGGGCGCTTCGAGAAGCGCCCAGATTTCGGGCGGTTCGCGAACCGCTACAAAATCCGGCGACGTTATACGTATGATTGAGGTTTTGCAACCACTTGTAATCAAGCGCTCGGCGCTCACTCGACCTTCGAGTCCGGCGGCCAGAATCCGGTGGAGACGCCTCGAACGCCGACCGGTATCCGCCCCCCCTTCTCGAAAATCTTCCGGCCCTTTCTATAGAGGCAGGACTTGTAAAGCACCTTCTCGCGCCGGAGTCTGAGAACCAGGCGCTGATTCGGGCACCGTCCTTTGTTCTCGAGCTCGCAGGCCCTGTGCTTTCCTCGCTCCGGGCAGGGATGCATCACGTCTATCACCCGCCACTGCTCGCCGGGCTCGCAATAGCGTTCCATGAGACCGCTGCCGTCCGCCATGAACCTGACGCCGGTCAGGTTCTGCAGAGTGGCGCCGCGCGTGACCCCTCGGAAAATGTCGATTCGGTTCTCACACTTCGGACAAATGAGGTAAGAACGTCCCAAGGGGATCTTCTTGTCCGTCAGTTTGCAAACGGTCTGACATGTCTGACACTTGATTTCCATGTATCACCCGAGCCTATGCTCCACAGCGCTGAGCCCACATCGAGAACAAATTCCGAGCGTCCGGCCTGCCTCGCGCAATGATTTATGACGCCTGTGCTCGGCGAAGCTCTGAAAAGAGCTTCCCCTCGGAAGCATCACGTTGCCCCGGGCAAGTGCAACTCTATTCGTATTATACCAACGCGCGGGCTTTGTGTTAATACCAGGGGGTGCGGAGGCGGGACTTTCGGAATTCCGATCCACGAAGGCGGCTTTCCTGCCTGGCGCCGGGCACGAAATTTGCCGTTGCGCCGGCGGCTCAGCGATGATATGACGTGTCACGCTGGATGGACGCCATCTCGATCAGTCCATATGGAAGGAGGAACCATGGGACTGGAGAATACGCACCTCGATGTGCTTCAGAACATTGAGCTCGGCGTGGTGAACGTGTACAGGCAGAGGCCTGAGTTGCTGGACCATGAAGTCACGGGAGCTCTTGACGAGTTGATCGCTCACTATCGCGCCGTGGCTCGCGATCACACCCTCAAGCCGGTTTCTCTCGAAGCGAGGGAGCGGGAAATCTTCGACAACGTCCGGACTATCTGCGACTGGCGAATCGGACTCGGGGACGGACCCGCCAATATCGGCCCCCTGCCCGGCGTGACGAGCGCAGAGGACATTGTGGCGTGCTTGAGAAAGATCCGCAAGTCGGTTGACTTTTGGAGCCGAAATGCGGGCCGCCGAGGTTATCTCGATTTCGTTTCCCAGCACGTATGATCGGGTGGAGGCCGATCTCTCTTCGAGGCACACATCTGTTCCGGCGCCTTGCCGAAGCAATCTCAGTCACTAGAGCAGTTGATCGTACCCGCTCTTCTTGAGGATCTCCCGAATCTTTGCCACATCCTGAGCCCGGTCCTTGCGGCACACCATCAACGCGTCCGCAGTGTCGACCACGATGAGGTCATCGACACCGAGGATCGTGGCCACCTTGCGAGGCGACGAGACGACACACCGCTTGCCTTCGAGCACGAAAACCTCCCCTTTCGTGGCGTTTTCGTTCTCATCGAGGTCCCAAACGTCCTCGAGGGAGGCCCAGCTTCCCACATCGCTCCAGTCCACATCAATGGGAAGGGTAAGGACGTTGTCTGCTTTCTCCATGATCCCGTGATCGATGGAGATCGGAGTGAGCTCCTCGTAGGTCCTGGCAAGGGCGGCAGCCTCCTCGGGAGTGTCCATGACGGGGACGAGTCGCTCGAGCGCCCGAGCGATGGAGGGCAGATGCGTCTCAAACGCCTTGATGATCGTACTGATCTTCCAGACGAACATTCCGCTGTTCCACAGGTAATTTCCTGAATCGAGGTACTGCTCGGCAGTGGAACGGTCGGGTTTTTCCACAAAGCGTTTGACATGGTAAATCGTGGCGGAGTCGAATTCAGAGGCCGGGGGACCCAGTTCGATGTACCCGTAACCGGTTTCCGGACGAGTGGGCCTGATTCCGAACGTGAGGAGGTGGTTTCCCGCTGCTGCCGATGCAGCAACTCTCAGTGCGTGCCGAAAGGCTTCCTCTTTCTTGATGAGGTGATCCGCGGGAAGGACCACCATGAGGCCGTCGGGATCTTCCCGTGCCAATTTGTACGCGGCCAGAGCCACGCAGGGGGAAGTATTTCTGCCCCGCGGCTCTGAGACCACTCTGGTGCGACTCAGCTCCGGAAGCTCCCTCATGATCTCCTGAGCGTGGGACGCGGCCGTGACGACCATGATCCGCTGGAAAGGAATTACCGGGAGAATTCGCTCAATCGTCACCCTGATCATGGTCCCATGGCCGGTTATGTCGAGGAGCTGCTTGGGTCTGCTCTCTCTGCTCTCGGGCCAGAACCGGGTTCCGCTCCCGCCTGCCAGGATCACTGCATGGAGCATGGGGCCATCACCTCGGAGAAATCATACACCTTCCGTGAGGCACGGCAAAGACCTGAGATTCCCGGCTGCGTTCCGACACGCTCGCTCGATAAGCCTGCCTCCAGCACCCGCGTCCGGATGGCATCGTGCTACGAGGACCGCCGAGGCCTTGTTTTCTCGCCCTCAACCTGGCCGTGTCCCAGGGGTAGAGCGAGCCACTTTGAGCCATAGGACAATTCCCTCTCCCGTTGGGAGAGGACCACAGGGTGAGGGGATCAGTGGTACGCTTTCTCGCAGCCCAAGGGATTTGAGACAACCTGCTACAAAGGCAACACTCGGCATCCGCGCTCCGTCCGGGGAGAATAGCCCGGAATGTGGACTTCACACGAAAGTCCTTTGCAGGCGCATAGTATGGCGCGGCGAAGCCCTTCAGTCGCTCCCCTGCGATGGGGCTTTCATCAGGTTGTTGCCGGACCGGCGGCCTCAGCGGCCTCTTCAGCCTCTTCCTTCTTCAGTCCCGCGACGGTGGCGAGGGCCACACCCTTGTCCTGGAGCGGCAGCACGCCGTCGGGAAGGGTTATCTCGCCAACGTGGAGGGCATGGCCGACATCGAGGCCGGAGACGTCAACGGTGATGACGCCGGGCACGTCGCCGGGAAGACACGAGACGCGCAGCTCCCGGACCGCGATTTGCAATATGCCGCCCTTGTCGATTCCAATAGGCTTGCCTTCGAACTCCACCTGGACGGTGACCTCGATGCGCTCGTCCATGAAGACCTCTTGGAAGTCCAGATGCACGAGCGAACCGTCCACCGGGCGAACCTGGCGGGCTTTCAGCATGGCTCTTCGGGTCGTGGTCCCGTCCCCGTCCTGGATGAGGAGGTCGAAGAGGGGATTCGTTCCGGCTTGATCCAGGAGCTTCCTGAACTCGTGAACGTCCACGGTCAGGGAGATCGGCTCGGTTTTCTTTCCGTAGAAAATGGCCGGCGCTTTCCCCGCGGCCCTGCAGCGGCGAGCGGGACCTTTTCCCGTCTCAAAACGCCGCTCAACAGACAACTTGATGCTTTCCATGTATTCCTCCGGCATGGGGGCCGCTCCGAGGCTGCCCGGTCGAGTCCCCCATGGATTTTTTTAGTAAAAGAGCTCCGAGACGGAGACTTCCCGATGAATCCTGCTGATTGCCTCGCCCAGGAGTGGGGCCACTGACTCCACCTGAAGCTTCGGACACGCATCGGCCTTGCTGCCCACGGGGATCGTGTCCGCGATGAAGAGTTTCTTTATGGGCGAAGTGTTGAGTTTTTCCACAGCCTGTCCGGAAAGGACTGCGTGGGTGCAACACGCGTAGATATTGGCCGCCCCGGCCGTCTCGAGGGCCTGTGCCGCTTTCACGAGGGTGCCCGCGGTGTCCACCATGTCGTCCAACAGCACCGCGTCCCGGCCGACAACGTCTCCAATTACGTGCATGACCTCGGATTCGTTCGGCTTCGTTCGGCGCTTGTCGATAATGGCAAGGCTGGCTCCGAGACGTTTGGCAAACGCCCTGGCGCGCTCGACGCCACCCGCGTCGGGAGAAACCACGGCGCAGTTGTTGATCTCGGGTTCGGCCTTAATGGCATCGACCATGATGGGAGACGCGTAGAGATGGTCCACCGGGATGTCGAAAAAGCCCTGAATCTGTCCGGCGTGGAGATCGATGGTGAGGACCCGGTCGGCTCCCGCAGCGGTGATGATGTCGGCCATGAGCTTGGCGGTGATGGGAGCGCGGCTGGCCACCTTACGGTCCTGCCGCGCGTACCCGTAATAGGGCATCACCGCGGTGACACGACTGGCCGACGCCCTCTTGAGAGCGTCGATCATGATCAGCAGCTCCATAATGTTGTCATTGACGGACTGGGAGTGGTCGTTCACGGAGTGGCAGGTCGATTGAAGGACGAAGACATCCATCCCTCGAACGTTTTCCTTGAACTCCACTTGGATTTCGCCGTCGCTGAACGATCCGACGTAGGCGGATCCCAGGGGGATGCCCATGTACCGGGTGATTGCTTCAGCAAGGCGGAGGTTTGAATTCCCGGCGAAGATCTTGAGTCCTACCCTCATGGAGGTATCCTCTTTCAGAAACGAACACTGCTACATGAAATCGAAAATGTTAGCCTTACACGAGCAAGAAGTCAATGAAAAATCCCGAGGTGAGGGTAACCGTTCACTTACGCGCGGGGCGCGAAGAAACAGGTCTTACAATATCCCGGATCTCTTCCTTTCAAAATCCCTCCTAACCCCCCTTTACTGAGGGGGGGAACAGGGCCTTACGTTAGCGCCTATGGGGGCAGGGGGGATTTTATGCCGCACGGAACTGAATGCTTGCAAGCGAGAAGCGCCAGGCGACGCCGTTGAGTATAGCTCGCCTTTTCAGGGGTTTCTGGAGAATGTTTCGCGTTCTTCCATTGATACCTCCCAAAATTCCTGTTATAATACAGTATCGCCGCATATTATTTGGAGGCAAATGCAATGAGAATCCTGCACGGGTTTCTTCTCGTCGCGGTTCTGTGTCTTTTTCTCGCGTCAACCGTTTCCGGAAACGACACCGCATTCAGGGTGAAACGACTCCAGACCGTCGTGGTGACCTACAATCCCACGCACAAGTGCGTCATGGTGTGCCGCGGAGCGAAACCGATCTCTGCCTATCTCGAGGACGGGCTCGCCTACATGCTGGACATTCCGTTGGCTCTGTTGAGTCCCATCACGTGCCCTATCGTCTCGCCCCTCATGGAGAGATTCGATTCCGGTCCCAACAGGACCTATGCGAGACAGCGTGCCGGAAGATGACCGCTGACGGACCGGTTGATCCGATAGACGCCCTGTCACGCCAGGAGAAGAACCGCATCTATTACCGTAGGGTCGTGGATCTGGCCGTCGCACGGGGTCTCTTGAATCCCGACCCCAACGGCGAAATCGGTCACTTTGCCTTTTCCCGATTCTATTACGAAGGCAAAGAGCTCGACCAAAGCCTCGCTGCCGCTCTCCGAACATTCCGGATCGACCACCCTGATCGAGCGCTTGAGCGCCTGTCTGCCCTGGATCGTGAATTCCCGGACGTGGCGGAAGAGCTCCGCCGTGAGTCTCCACAGGACAAGATCCACGATCTGATCATCGTGGGCGCGTCGCATGACGTCTGGCCCACAGGAACTTCCTTTACGCTCACCTACCCGTGGGACCTCGCCGGAAGGGGGAGGCCGGTTCGATTCAGGGACGACCTGACGCCGTTCATGAGGCGCCGAATCGTGAAGGTCCTGAAAAAAGCAGGAAAACTGCGGACTCCGAACCTCTTTGCTTGAAAATGGGACGGGATGCCTCCCCGTTTCAGCGTCAGCGGGCCACTCTATGGTATGATGGGTGTGCGCGGATCAGGGTGATGCGCGCCCATTCCCGGGAGACCTGCTGCGATGACGCATAACAACGCCCGTATTCTTATCGTGGACGACGAAGAAAATATCTGTGACATCCTTTTCCGCTTCCTGGAGCACGAGGGCTTCCTTCCCGTAGTGGCCCACGACGGACAGACCGCGCTCGAGATGATTCGGCTCGGTCTGCCGGATCTCGTGCTCCTGGACGTGAAAATGCCGGGCATCGACGGGATGGAAGTGCTCAGGCGGGCCAAGAAGCTCGATACGAATCTCCCGGTCATCATGATCACCGCGTGGGGCGGAATCGACGGAGCCGTGCGAGCGGTGAAGGAAGGAGCGTACGACTACGTCGGCAAACCGGTGAAGAAAAAGGAACTGGTCGCCAAAATCAAACAGGCTCTCAAGGAACGGGGCCCCAGCCTGGGAAAACGGCGAACCTGCGACGAGGGACAGAACGAGGCCGTCGCGAGACTTCAGGACATGATGGGGCCAAGTGACGCGGTCCGGAGAATTGTGACCGAGGTGGCGCTGGTTGCGCCCTCGAATTTTTCCGTGATCATCCAGGGCCAAACGGGAACCGGCAAGGAGCTCGTGGCGAAGGCCATCCATGAGGCGAGTCTCAGGGGGCAGGCCCCGATGATTCCCGTGGATTGCGGGGCGATCCCGGAAACGCTCTTCGAGAGCGAGCTCTTCGGCCATGAAAAGGGTGCGTTCACCGGTGCGGTGTCAGGGAAGAACGGCAAATTCGAGATGGCGCAGGGAGGGACGCTCTTTCTCGACGAGATATCCAATATGCCCCTCAACTCCCAGGTGAAGCTGCTGCGTGCCATTCAGGAACGGAGCTTCTTCCGGGTGGGCGGCTCAAAGCCCGTCAATGTTGACGTGCGATTGCTCGTGGCCACGAACGACGATCTCCAGGGATCGGTGCGCGCGGGAACGTTCAGCCGAGATCTCTTCTACCGCCTCAGTGAATTCACCATCGAGATCCCGCCGATCAAGAAACGCAAAGAAGACATCATCCACATCGCCAACCGGATACTTCAAGCCACCAACGAGGAGTTGGCCAAAAGTGTGCGCGGCTTTTCCGATGCAGCGGTTCAGGTACTCCTCGGTTACGACTGGCCGGGAAATGTCCGCCAGCTCCGATCCGCGGTCCGCCGCGCGGTTCTCCAGGCCGAGGACTGGATCATGCCCGCGCATCTGATCCTCGAGGACACCATGGAATCACGGCACAAACCGGCTCCGAAACCGTCCGACGCAGGGGAATGGAACGGCCTGTCCCTCAAGGAAATCGTTCGCCGCACCACAGCGGAAGTGGAACGGGCCGCTCTAACCGAAGCGCTGCGAAAGGCCGGCGGCAACAAGGCCAAGGCTGCCCGCCTCCTCAAGATCGATTACACGACAATTCATGCCAAGCTCAAGCAGTACGGCATCAAGATGGAAGGCGAGGGGGAAGACGGATCATAGGGCGATGCTGTGACGGGACAGCGTGTCAGCCGTGAAATCAGTATTGTGTCCCCCGAATTCCCCCGGGTGAACCCCGTTGCAGCCGCAAGCTCGGCCATAGTCCTGTCCCCCCTGATGGCCTCAAGAGCAATCCGTGCCTTGAAGCTCGCGTCATACCTCTTGCGCATCTCGTCAAAAGCCTCCTTGAACTCCCCCCAAGTTTCTACACCATCAAGGTCGGCTTTTCTGCCTTAACCCCCTGTCCAGTTTTCGGTCCATTATATCTATTTAGTCTTGGGTTGCAGCTTCTTTACTTCGTCAACGGGCATCCAAACCGTGTCAGCAGGGACTTTCGTCACATCTCTCATGATAAGAAAATCAGGAAATCTTGGGTCTTTGGTGGTCCACCCGACGTAGATCCCAACATCGGCCATGTGGTCTTCCGGCCGAATGTGCTGCCATCCACGGAGTGATCTGAAGTGCAACCCTTCGAGGGCCTTTGCCACCTTGTCGGTGTCTATGCTGTTGGCCTTTTTAATCGCTTCGGTCAGAGCGACAAGGCCGTCGTATGACTGAATGGCCCAATCCGAGGGCCACTGCTGATACTTGTCATAAAACTTCCGGACGAAATCTTTCATCCTCCGGTCACGAATGCCATAGAACGGGGCGCGGGCATTTCCCATCAGCCCCTCCGGCATTTCCAATCCGATTGACCTGAGCGTGTCCAGATCGAAAAGACAGATAATACTGGCCTTCCGGAGAAGTTCAGTGGTTTTCACCTGTTTTACGAAACTGACTAGAGCGGGTCCCCAAAGATTGGTGATGACTATGTCCGGGTTTCTGGCCACCAAGCCAGGTATGTACTCGGAGAACTCGGTTTTTCCCAACGGCACCCACACCTCGTCAAGGATTTCGGCCTCCGGTTTACGCCTGGTCAACTCAGTCTTGAAATTTGCCCAATAGTTGCGGGCGAATTCGTAATCCGGCCCGAGATAGCTGTATCGCTTGAACCCTCTGAATGCGAGGAACATGGCCACACCACGAGATTCTATGCCCGAATTGGGCGCGACCTGAAACAGGTAAGGATGAAAATATGTTGTGGTCAGTCCTTCGGAATTGGAAGCGTGAAAACATACAACTTTTTTCAATTCATGCGCGACTTTGCTTACGGACACCGCGACGCTACTGCTGGTAGGGCCCATGAGAAAATCGCACTTTTCGTCCACAATCAATTCCCTTGCCGCGCGCTCTCCGAGATCCGGTTTGAGTTTGGAGTCGCGCACCACGAGTTCCAACTTCTTCCCCAGGACTCCACCCGCTGCATTCACCTCTTCTATGAAAAGATCCATCCCGGCTTTCTGACTCTTATACCAAACCTCACCGATTCCGGTCACATCGGCGACAAAGCCAATTCGGATAGTGTCTCCGGCAAATGAGTCGGCAGCCAAGGTCAGGCCGATGATCACCAAAACGGCAAAACTAGTGGTTGCCAAATGTTTGAGTCTCACGGCATCCTCCAAAGTTGACGGTTATCGCCTTTCATAAGCAATGTTGACAAACCGGTCTCCCACCAGGTTGTTGCACTTCATTGTCGCTCAGGCAGTCACCGGGTTCAGGGCACTGGCTTTCTTCCTCTCGATCTCCCTTTGCTTCAATTGTGCCCTCTGAACTTTCCCTGTGGTAGTCATCGGGAATTCGTCTATGAACTCGATCTCCCGGGGGTACTCGTAAAAGGCAAGATGCTTTTTCACATGTTCCTGAAGCTGCTTCTTGAGGTCTTCCGATGGCTCGTATCCAGCATCTGATAGCTTGATGAATGCCTTAACGATCTCGCCTCGCGTCGGATCGGGGCTGCCTACTGCAGCAGCCTGTCCGACCGCGGGATGTTTCATCAGGCAGTTTTCAATCTCTGACGGGCCGATCCGGTAGCCGCCACTGCAAATGATGTCGTCCTTTCGACCCACATACCAGAAGTAGCCGTCTTCATCTTTCCTCGCCAGATCTCCGGTCAACCACCAATCTCCGAGAAACTTCTTTCGGGTTGCCTCCTCATTTCGCCAGTATCCCAGAAAAAGCACAGGATCCGGCCTCTTCATCACCACCTCCCCGACCTCACCAGCCTTTTTGGGATTTCCCCCCTCATCGATCACATCCACATGATGGCCGGGATAGGGCTTTCCCATGGCTCCGGCTTTTACCTTAAAAATGGCAGAGCAGTTTCCTATCATGTAGTTGGCTTCTGTTTGACCGAAAATCTCATTAATAGTTACGCCAAGCTCCTCTTCCGCCCATCTTACTACCTCTTCTCCCATCGGCTCACCTCCTGCTGCAATGCTGCGAAGGCTCAACGAAGGGTAACTGGAGCGTATGTCTTTGATCTGCCGGATCATTTTTAAGCCGGTGGGCCAGATGAAGCTATTCCTGATTTTGTACTTGTTCATCATGTGGAGCACCTTCTCGGGATTGAATTTGCCCTCTCGAAAGGCAAGAGTCGGCGCCCCATAGTGCAGGCATGGAAAAAGGGCGTCAAAGAGCCCACCACCCCATGCCCAGTCGGCCGGGCTCCAGAAGACGTCTGCGTCCTTGGGAAATAGGTTATGGGAAAGCTCAAATCCCGGGAAATGACCAATGAGGAACCGATGGGCATGGAGGGCACCTTTTGGCGGTCCGGTGGTCCCTGAGGTGTAAATCAGAAGAGCAGGATCATTTGCTTTGGTTTCGCAGCAGTGAAAATCAGAGGAGGCCTTCTCCATTGCCTTCCAAAACCCTATTTCAGATCCTGCTTGCGGCTCCCCGACAATGATTCGTTTTTGCAGGTGCGGCAGACCATCAACCAGATCTCTGATCTTGTCGGCATCCTCTCCGCCAATGACCACAACCTTCGCCTCGCTATCCTGGAGTCTGAAGGATAACGCATCTTTCTGAAACAGAACCGACAGGGGAAGTGCAATGGCCCCTATCTTGTATATGCCGATATGGGCAATAAGCGTCTCCGGTCTCTGCCCCATGATGACGGAAATCCTGTCTCCACGATTTACACCCAGGCTCTGGAGGACATTGGCAAACTTATTGGACAACTCGATCAGTTGCCCAAAATTCAGTTTTTGTTCCCTTCCGTTCTCATCTTCAAACAAAAGAGCCACCCGTTCGGGCTCATCGGCATACTTGTCACAAAGGTCCTGTGCCAGGTTCAAGTATTCGGGCACCACCCATTTGAAGTCGCGGCAGATGATGCCGAAGTCCTTCGCATCATGATTTATGACAGGCGCGGTTTTCATACCATCCTCCTTATACAGCGATCGTATTTGCATTTAAGAGACGTTCGACCGAACCATGCGCACTTACCCGGCTCGTCAGGTTACTGAGGTAAGTCTACTACTGGTAAGGAACTGCCATGGGAGGCTTTATCTATGAGGTTCCTGTTGAGGCATCCGGCTATGGACAAGAAGTCTATCGTCGATAAACCAAGTCAGGAAGCCACGTCGAGAGCCACGGGAAGGCAATGACCGCAACAAGAATTACGCCCATCATCAACACATACTGGAAGCAATTTCGAGCCACGGTGATAAGAGGTACCCGAAATACAGCCACAGCAGCAAATAGGCTGTAGCCCACCGGAGGTGTGATGTAGCCAATGTAGAGAATGAACAGAAATATCATTCCGAAATGAAGATCGTCTATTCCATAAAGCCTATAGATGGGCAAGAATATCGGGGCTAGAATGAGAATGGCCGATACCGAATCGATAAGCATTCCAACAACTAGCAGAAAGATGGTGGTCAGCAGCAAGAAGACGAGCTTAGATTGGGAGAATGAAACGATCAGGTTGGCTAGTTTCATTGGCACTTGCTGTAAGGTAAGGTACTGAGAAAAGACCGAGGCGCTTGCAAGAATGAAAAGGATAACCCCGGTAGTAACTGCCGAGTCGATGGCGACCTTGAAGATTTCGCCCGGCTTCACGTTGCGCAGGATCAGAACCTCCACTACAACAGCGTAGAAGGCTGCCACACCGGCAGATTCGGTGACTGTAAAGATCCCCGAATAGATGCCCCCAAAGATGAGGATAACGAGCCCAAGGCCCCATGCACTCTCGGCCATGGATTTCAGCATCTGTTTAGACGAGGGAATGCTCCTCGTCGCGATCCCCATGCGCTTTGATACAAATACCAAATATATCGAGTAGACAGCGAACACAAGTATCCCGGGCAGGACTCCTGCAAGAAATAGAGCACCAACGGATACGTTTGTCGGCACGCAGTAGAGAATAACGGGGATGCTCGGCGGAATGACCATTGCGAGGATTCCGCAGGAGGTGAGCAGACCAATGGCAAAATTTCTTGGATACCCGCTTGCCTCCATGGCTGGGACCATCATGGTGCCAATTGCTGCAAGAGCGGCTGTTGAAGAGCCCGAAATCGTTCCAAAGAGTTCACAGGCGAGTACTGCTGAAATGGATAACCCGCCGCGAATGAAGCCCACGAACGACTCGGCAAGACTGATGATCCTTCTTGCCATGTCACCGCGCATCATCACGTTACCCGCAAAGACGAAAAAGAGTATCGCAGCCAGCGCATAACTTCTGACTGAGAAGATCATGCCCTGCACTACGGCCACGGCTGGAATATCAGCAATGAAGACATAGGCGACCAGTGCAGTGGTGAGCATGGTAATGGCAACCGGGACACTAAGGAGCAGCAGGCCAAAAAACATCGCGAAGACAACCAGTTCCATGATCTCTACTATGCCTCCCCTTCGGTTAGTAATCGGCTTAGGCTCTCGATGCACCGAAACACGATCAACACGACGCCCACAGGAAGGCTCACCATGGGAACCCACAGCGGTATGAACTCAAGCGATATGCAGGTCTGTTCCGTATAGCAGACGGAATAAATGAATTTCAACGAGAGCACCAGGATAATGACCATCGCAACTGTGGTCACTGCGAAAACAAATACTTCCAGTACCCACGATGTACGCTTGCTCATATAGTTTGCGAAAAGCGCAACCCGTGGATGTCGGTTCTCTCGGATGCCCACGCTCGCCCCGACAATGGTCACGAGAATGAGGATGAATCCGGTCACTTCTTCCGGCCAGGACAGAGCTGAATCGAATAGGTAGCGAAAGATCACAGCCGTGACAGCGATGAGAATTGATAGCAGGGTGCCTATGGCGAGCATAAAGTTCTCAATCGTCCCCACCCACGAGCTCAAGGTCGCAATAAAGAGGAGGTTGGTTGACTGGGCTGATGAAACTACATCGGAATTCATAATTAACCTTCCCGGGATTTAGGGTTTGTTCCGGCGTTACACTCGCTGCCTACTGCCCAAGCACTTCCTTATCGTAATCCCTGCCAAGCGATTTGTAGACGGTGCGCATGAATTCCCGTCCATCGCGGCTGAAAGCGTCGATTCTCTTCTCATGCTCTCGCACAACTTTGTAGCAGGCATTCATCCACCGCTGCTTCTCCTCCGGCGACAGGGTCCATACCTTGATACCTTTAGCTTTCATCTGCGCAATGGCATCCTCATCCACCTTTTGCACATCCGCCTGCTCGCGAGCACAGGCCAGCTCAATGGCCTTGATGACCTTCTGCTGTAGGTCAGGCGGCATCTGCTTTAAGGCTGCTTGATTGAACCAAAATACGTGAGTTCCGAAGAGGTGATCAGAGAGCGTTACGTCATTGATTACCTCATCAAAGCGAGACCGCATCGCAAGAGCCGGAGGCGCGGTCAGCCCCTCTACCACCTTCTGTTGAAGTGCTTGGTAAACTTCGGAGAAGGGCAAAGGCATTGCATTGATTCCCAGGGCTTGAAGTGTTCCCAAAATCGTTGCCGACTCAGCAGACCTCATTTTTCTTCCCTTGCATTCATCTAGGTTACGAATGGGAGGATCCACGTACGCCAGGGCGTTAAAACCGTAGGGAACCCATCCGTATCCTCCAATGCCCTGCTTTAGCATCGCCTGGTGGATCAACTTGGCCCCTTCACTACCGACCCATTTGTTAAGAAAGGTATCCCAGTCAGGCATGAGATAAGGAGTGTACATGGTCATCACTTTGGGATTTATGGTACCTGCCACAGCGCAGCTGATCGTACAAAATTGGATGACTCCCTGCTGAACCTGGTTGAGGATCTGGACCTCGCCTCCCAGCTGGCCTGTCGGAAACCACTGGACCTCGATCTGGTCTGTCAATTTTGCCAGCTCCTCCTTAAAGAGATTACCGGCGTTGCCCATGGGATGCTGGTCTGTGACCACAGATGCGCCCTTCAGGATGATTTTGCCATGAGACGGTGCGAATACTCCGAAGAATAAAACAAAAGAGATCGCCAAAAGGATTGGCTTCGCAATAAACTTTTTCATCGTTTGTTTCTCCTCATTGCGGTATGTTCTTAACGGTGTGAAACATGGCTACGGACAAAGATGCCGATCTATGATTTTAAGGCTCATCACCCCTCTCAGCCATCAATAAGTGCTCTGAACCTTCAGCAGAAGTTGTGCGGAGCTTTAAGCAAGCGTCGTGCCGTTCTTGCCAGGTGCTATTTTATAATGTTCTTTTGACAAGTTACGTGGATGGGGTATTTTGAGGGAAGCAGCTGGTCTTGCAGTTCGCAAGGCCGCACTCGTCTGGAAAGCCCTCAGCGGGCGGTAGCAGATGGGAGACATGAGGTATTGCAGCGTGCAAGATTAATCTGGCATTCTGCAAGAGTAGATGGAGCTATGAGTGCATAGCTCCGTGCCGGCATGATCGGCCCAAGCTACCAAGCTTTCCAGGCCGCAGGGGTACGCCTTCCAGAGACGGTCACCCATGGGGCCCTGCTCAGGCCAGGGAGATCCCTACCCCTACTAAGGAAGGCGTCTCTGTTGTAGTGCCAAACTCTTGAGACCTTGTATACTCTTGATACAATGAAACCTTACATTTTTCACCGTCGAAGATGAGTCAGACAAATACAACCCTTTTTAATTTTTCGGTGTATCGTGGATGGGTCGATCTTTAAAACCTGGGCTGCTCCAACAATCGAGTGGCACTCTTCAAGAGCCATCGTGATAAGGGTTTCTTCCACTCTTCCCACAGCCTCTCTCAGTGGCATCAGCTTGGTTATAGATATTTCGGAATTGTCGGGATTGTCGGGCTTCCGGAAGTCAGTGACAGCATCATAATCGCCTTCATTCAGTTGGTCCGACTCGGACAGAATTACCAACCTTTCGACGACATTCTTCAGTTCTCTAACATTGCCCGGCCAGTCATCATGATATAGTCGGACCATTAGCCCTTTGGAAAACGTCACAGTGGCGTTGTACTGGGCATTGAACCGCCTCAAAAAGTAGTGGACCAATGGAAATATATCATCTCTTCTCTCTCGTAAAGGCGGGATGTAAATAGGGATTACATTGAGCCGGTAGAACAAGTCCTGCCTAAACTTCAGTCTGTCCTTTAGCTGCTCTGTGGTCAGATTGGTTGCCGATATAACCCTCAGGTTGGCGGGAATGGCTCTATTGCCTCCGATCCGCATGAACTCGTTCTCTTGGAGAACCCTTAGCAGCTTGCTCTGCATTGTAATAGGCAATTCGCCGATCTCATCTAAAAAGAGCGTGCCCCCATGGGCCTCCTCAAACAAGCCTTTTTTGCCCCCTTTCTTGGCACCGGTGAATGCTCCCTCTTCATACCCGAACAACTCGGATTCCAAAAGTTCGGATGGGATAACGGCGCAGTTCACTGCAATAAAAAGCATATCGTTTCTGTTACCCAGTTTATGCACCAGATTCGCGATCAGCTCTTTGCCGACGCCTGATTCACCCCAGATGAAAACGGGCGAATCCGGTTTCGCCGCCTTCACACTCGTGAGGATAACTCTCTTCATTTCGTCACTAGAAAATATAATCTTGTTTTCCTTCAGGCATTTCTCAAACTCTTTTACCTTATTATAGTAATCGTCTTTGAGCTTTTCAGCTCTATGGAATTCCTCTTCTAGATTGACCAGCTCTGTTATATCTCTACCTGTCGAAACGACTTTGGCTATCTTTCCCGTTTTGTCGTAGACTATCTGACTTGTCCAAGTGACGTACTTTCCAGTTTTGTACTTCACATTCATGCTCATGGGTTTTCCTGACTCTAAAACCTTCAGACTGATTGACTCATGCGAGATTATCTTTTTCGCTACAACCTCTCTTAGATCCCTTCCTATCAACATGTATCTATCGATTCCAGACAACCGCGTAAAGCTATCGTTTAATTTCTCAACCATGCCGTCGCGATTAACCACACAAACTGCGTCATCAATATGTTCAAGTATCTCATCCAGACTCAATTGAGCGGCATCAGAAAGGTCGTAAGATTCGATGGCAAAAATAAAACAAGAAGCAGCCTCATACGTGATCGGGAAAATGGTTGTTTCTATGGCAGTATCCCCAAAGCGGACGCATTTACGGATGGATCCTGCATCAGGTTCGACCTCCACGCCTTGCAATTTCAGTTTATCAACTGATCGAACAGACCTCGATTCCAGATATGACTTGGTGTATGAATTCATCCACAATATATTGCCTTGCGCATCACTGATAACGAGCGGCTTGGGGATATGCTCCAAAAAGGCTGTTTCGATGCGGATCATTTCTCTTCACAGAACCCGGCATTATGCAGTAGTGTTGCCATTTTGAGGGCTTTGGAACCCTTGAGGGGCAGAGCGGTCGCCCCGCTGAGCCAGAAAAGATCTCCGTGGGGAGTGCCACGCGACCGGACGCGGGCAAAGTCGTCGTCGCGTTGAAGAAAAGATCCCTTTTACCCTGTTTCTGAGTGTACTCATCCTCCGCCGCTCGGTCAACCGTTTTTTCACCGCGCTCGTCGCCCGAGCACAGCATGGCAATGTCGGGCCAAAGAAAACGCTGAAGCCACATGAACGTGCCACCTCCTTGCAGGTTTCGTTGGCTTCCATGCCCCACGAAATGAGCTTCCCGAAAGCCGTTATTTCCTCGGCGTCTTTTGGAAGTGGGACGCGGACCCCGAAACTACACTGACCACCTCGTTGCACCAGACAGGGATTTCGGAGCCCGCTGGGCCTCTCAGCAAGCCATCTTCCGGCAGTCCAGCCTCACTTGGGGATTCGGGGGATTCGGGGGACACAATACTCATTTGTGGCTGACACATGCGGCGTGCTCTCATAACCTCGCTCAATGACCCGTCTGGCGCGCGTCGCCTCAGTCAACATCTGCTCGAACACCATCCGGTACCCGCAATCGGCCTTGGCCAGGAGAACTGAAGGAAATCGTGCGCCGCACCACCGTGGAAGTTGAACGCGCGGCCTTGACCGAGGCGCTGCGAAAGGCCGGCGGCAACAAGGCCAAGGCCGCCCGCCTCCTCAAGATCGATCACACGACGATTCATGCCAAGCTCAAGCAGTACGGCATCAAGATGGAAGGCGAGAGTGAAGACGAATCACAGGGCCTGCTCGAAAGCTCGGTTCGGCCTATATATGTTGCATGAACATCATGTTTCCCGTGACATGATATTTTGTCGGCATGGCCGCTTCCTCAAAGACGGCCAGCAGTTGATCCACGCTCCTCGGCGCCACCGCGCCGGCCTTTCCCAACATGTCGAGATAACGGTCGGCGAATCTGCCGCTCTTTATCAGCGTCGTAAAAGAAGCCGTTCCCTTCTCGGTCATCACGGTCTTGAATCCGTGCAAGACCTTGCTCACGTCATTGAGGCAGTGGAGAAGGTTCATTGAAATGATCGTGGTGAATTGCTGAGCCTTGAACGGTAGCTCGAGTGCGTCTCCATGGAGAAACACCATATTGGGCGGAACGGTCCCGTGCAGATTGATCAACCTTTCCTTGGCCATTCTCAGCAACCGAATCGACTGGTCCAACAAGACGACAGGACGATCGAAAGGGGTGGCGTACGCTTGTGCCGTGAAGGCCAAAGACCCACATCCTGCATCCAGAACCCATCCATCTTTCGCTGACCGGAGAGCATCGAGACACACGGTATGAAAGTTGTCGATCCAATATCCCCACACGGCCCGGTTGTAAAACCTGTTACACGCCACCAGATCATAGATACCGCCGAACTTGTCGTAGGATCCGATATTCTCAACCTCTGAATAGACGGAATAAATGTGAGGTTCAACCAGTCTGAATGTCACATTCTCCAGAATGATCTCCGATAGTCCGGCTTCGGCAGTCATGTGTGTGCCTCCTCGGCAAACTTGATGGGAGTGGTGTCCGTGTCAGAAAAATACTTGACCTTCATTGCCGGTTCTTTCCGAAGGACCTGTATCAGACTGCGACTGTTTCAAATGCAACCTTCAGCGCCTCCGATGACGCTCCTCGCAACGTCCATGAATTCCCTCATCGAAGGCGAAAGCCACCTCTCCTTGTGCCGAATCATGAGGACGGCCGTCTCAAGATGGTCCTCTTCCCACGGCAGGATCGCCAGCTCTCCCCGATCGATCTCTTCGCGAACCGCTATTTCCGGGATCATGGCAACGCCCGGACTCTGCTTGAGTGAGGCCTTGAGCATCTCCAGGCTGCTGAATTCGAGCACGGTTCGTGGCTTCACCTTTGCCTCCGTCAACATCTGCTCGAACACCATCCGGTATCCGCAATCGGCCTTTGCCAGGAAAACGGCCTGATCGGCAAAATCTTTGACCGATACGCTCGCCTGTCGCGCCAGCGGATTGCCCGGATCGCCGATCATGAGCAGACGCTCAAATCGCAAAGGCTCGGCAAGCAGGCTCTGAGATTGAATCGATTCAGCCAGGAGGAAAGCAAGGTCGGTAACTCCGGTCTGCAGTTCGTGCTCCAGGCTGTGAAACGCACACGTGTGAAAATTGAAGCCGATATCGGGAAAGCGCTTCCGAAACTCGCTCAGGACCATGGGCAAGTAGTTGTTACCAATGGTTTGCGGCACCCGAATCGTCAGCGAGCCTTGCGGCTGATGCCTGCCCTTCACATCGGCCAGGGTTTCAGCCTCGATGTCGAGCATCTTCTGCGCATACTGGGAGAGAAGCTCGCCCGCCTCGGTGAGCACGATGCGCTTCCCGAGCCTGTCAAAGAGCTTGACGCTCAACTCGTCTTCCAGGGCCCTGATCTGGACCGACACCGTGGACTGGGAATAGTTCAGCGCTTCGGCCGCTCGATTGAAGCTCAGCATCGTTGTCACGGTCAGAAAGGTCTTGAGTTGCCGGAGCTCCATCCTCGCCTCTGCGTTCGAAAAAAACGATCGTAACCACGAAAAAGACTCGTTTGACTCGGTTTTGATAATCGATTAGACCTTAGTCCAACCGCGGGAGACGAGTCAAGCTCTTCGTATGCACCCGAAGCAATCTCCGAAGGGCACAATTCGATGCCGAATCCGTGCCACCCAGGGTTTTGCGTGACTCCCATTTCCGTTCCGAGGGCTTTCATTGTCCGTTGTGCCTGATACCAGAAATGGAGGTTTTGAAATGGCGAAACTGATAGTCAGTCTGGGGTTGCTGCTGTTCCTGCTGCCCATTCCTCTGCTTGCGGAGGCCGGCCCGATGATACATTTCGATGCCCTTGAGCACGATTTCGGCGACGTGATGCCCGGAGAGTCTCCTTCCGTTGACTTGACGTGCAGGAACACCGGTGACGCTGTGCTGGTCCTTGCGAGAATCGAGTCGTCCTGCGGATGCGCAAAGGCCATACGCGGCGGAGCCAGCGTAGCGCCCGGTTCCGAGGGCAAGATCTATGCTCAAATAGAGACCGTTGGCATGCGACCCGGCCCGCACGTCAAAACCATTGCCGTCCATTCCAACGATCCCGAGCATCCCAGGATCACGCTGAAATTGCGGTTCAACGTGGTGCGGCACGTGAGCCTCGTTCCGGACGTCTTGGCCGCAAGACTTCCGGAAGAGAACAGGAATGCGGCATTTTCCCTGACGGCCATGAACCATAGTGCAAACACTATTACTCTGAAAGCAGCCCCGCCCGACGGCCCGGATGAGGTGGCGTTAGTTCCGGAAGAAGTGGTTGTGCCGGCCGGAGGCAAAATCGATTTTCAGCTCACGATTCGAGTGAAGCGAAACGAGAGTCAGCCTTTCGTCAAAGGCAGGGCCCTGATTGAAACAACCGATCCCCGGGAAAGGACGGTGCCCGTACCCTATTTCATCCGGTTCTCCGGAAAGGGCGCTTCCTGAGATTTCGGCGCCGCGGTTCACCGGGAAGGATAACAAGGCCCCATGCTGTGGCGGTAGGCAAGAAACCCCATCCCCTGACCCCTTCCCCAAGCTTGGGGAAGGGGAACCGAAAGCCCCCTCTCCAAGCTTGGAGAGGGGGCGTGGGAGTGAGGACTCGTACAATCCCGCGGTGCACGATTGCATTTCCGCGCTTCCGTATACACCAATGGAGTGAACATCATGGAAAGACTCTTGATCGTAGGCTGCAAGCGGACAATGGATGAGATCTGTGTCGGGTGTTGCCGGTGCCTGGTGGCCTTCAATCGCTATGACGGCGAGTTCGCTCGATACAAGGACCAAGGTGCGGAGCTCATGGGTCTTGCGAGCTGCGGATCGTGCCCCGGGACCACGTTGGTTCCAAGATTGGCCCTGATGAAGCACTCAAATGCCGTTTTCGACGTGGAACCGACGAGAATTCACCTGGCCCCGTGCGTAGTGAACTGCCCGCACAGCGAATCGATCATCGCAATGTTGGAGGCAAGGTGTGGAATCGAGGTCATCAAGGGCACCCATCCCTATCGAACGGAGACAATCTTCGGGGAAAGCGTTCACCGCGAGCTGAGCACATGATCCCGAAGAGAGAGGCAGAAGCCGGAGTATCCGCAGATGACGCAGATCAGGCAGATATTTGAAGCCATGATTTCCGCGGTGCCTTCTGGCCCCGCTGATAAGGGAACAGCGCACCTGTCAACCACACATCAGTATTGTGTCCGCCGAATTGCCCCAGAAAGTTCGAAGCAGCGCTGTCCCATAACTTATGGCGGCAGAATCGTATGGTTCGATCCTTCGTCTCTATCTCCCCTTCCACGTAAAATAGAGCCCTCCCACACAGTAGGCCCCGAACGCCAACGGGAATATGAGCCATAAAGCCACCCAGAGACTCGGATGGGCAAGCACGGCCTCCATTGGATCCGATAGATTGACGTAGCAGATCGCGAGTGTCCCGGGTCTGCAGTTCTCCGACAGCCGGTTCCTCGTCCTATACTGTCACAAAGCAACCATATCGGCAATCTCGCTCACACCGCAGATCAGTCTCGTGTCCCCGCCCGCATCGCGCATCAAAAAAATGAAAAAACCTCGTTGTTCTTGAGAGATCAAGAGGATAGAATGCTTTTTGCACAAAGAATCTATCACCAACGAGGTGAGTCCCAGTATGAATCAAGGCAT
>Ga0172371_10002185_pt1 | contig 31190 bp, 31 predicted proteins | sample Lak12m_FD_114543 | JGI IMG/M metagenome (GOLD analysis project Ga0172371, IMG submission 114543) | Freshwater microbial communities from Kabuno Bay, South-Kivu, Congo - kab_022012_12m | ecosystem: Environmental > Aquatic > Freshwater > Lake | place: Democratic Republic of the Congo: South-Kivu...
CGACCCCTTGGGGACGATCCTCAAGAACCATTACGGAACCGATCGAATTCATCTCGGAATCCTCTCTCGCCCTGCTCAGTAAACTTCATGCAGTCGAGTGTCTCACACATCTTGACACGGAGGCGGTTCTGCGGTAGACTCGTTCGACTTCTTACGGAAGTGCGCTAGACCTTACTTTTTACCCCCTAGACCGCGCTTGTCCGTAGTGACACGGCATGGCGGTAGCGTGCCCAGAGCCCATTTAGCCCCTACGACAACTCAAAAAAGAGCCGCAAAACCATGACCAGCCGCCAAGCCAAGATCCAGGAAGACACCCATTTCCGGATCATGCGCATCTTGCAAGACAACCCGGACCTGACCCAGCGCGAGCTGGCCGACAAGCTCGGCATGAGCGTGGGCGGGCTGAACTACTGCCTCAACGCCCTTATCGACAAGGGCTTTGTGAAGATGGGCAACTTTCAGAAGAGCAAGAACAAGTTTAAGTATGTCTATCTGCTCACCCCCCAGGGCATTGCAGAAAAGGTCGCGCTTACCAGCCGCTTCCTCAAACGCAAGATGGAAGAGTATGACGCGCTGAAGGTGGAGATTGAGGCGTTGAAGTCTGAAGTGGGCGAAGACGAGATCATTGGGTTCAGAAAGACGACCAAATGAAAATCGCAATCGCCGGCACCGGCTATGTAGGCCTGTCCAACGCCATCTTGCTTGCCCAGCACAATGAAGTCGTAGCACTGGACATCATCCCCGAGAAAGTCGCGCTGCTGAACCAGAAAAAGTCCCCTATCGAAGACAAAGAGATCGAAGACTTCCTGGCCAACAAGTCGTTGAACTTCCGCGCCACGCTTGAAAAATCCGATGCCTACACCGGCGCGGACTTCGTCATCATCGCCACCCCCACCGATTACGACCCCGAGACCAACTATTTCAATACCCGGACCATCGAAGCGGTGATCAAAGACGTCATGGCCGCAAACCCGAAGGCGGTGATGGTCATCAAGTCCACGGTGCCTGTGGGCTACACCGCCAAGACCAAGGAAGCGCTCGGCACGCAGAACCTCATCTTCTCGCCCGAATTCCTGCGCGAGGGCAAGGCCCTCTATGACAACCTGCACCCCAGCCGTATCATCGTTGGGGAAAAGTCAGAGCGCGCTGAATGCTTTGCCAAGCTCCTCCAACAGGGTGCCATCAAGCAAGAGATCCCAACCCTGTTCGCCGACAGCACCGAAGCAGAAGCGATCAAGCTTTTTGCCAACACCTACTTGGCCATGCGTGTGGCTTACTTCAACGAACTTGACAGTTACGCCGCCACACACGGCTTGGACACCCGACAGATTATCGACGGTGTATGCCTTGACCCTCGTATTGGCAACCACTACAACAACCCTAGCTTTGGCTACGGCGGCTACTGCCTCCCCAAAGATACCAAGCAGCTTTTGGCCAATTACCGCGAGGTCCCACAAAACCTCATCCACGCCATCGTCGAGGCCAACACAACCCGTAAAGACTTCATTGCCGACGAAATCATACGGCGCAAGCCCAAGGTGGTCGGCATCTACCGCCTAATCATGAAAGCCGGATCAGATAATTTCCGGTCTTCTAGCATTCAAGGAATAATGAAGCGTATCAAGGCCAAAGGGATTGAAGTCATTGTTTATGAACCAGCGCTGAAAGAAGATCAGTTTTACAACTCCAGTGTCATTAACAATCTGGACTTATTTAAAAGTAAATCAGACATCATCATTGCTAACCGTCAGACAGAAGCCTTGTGTGATGTACCGAGCAAAGTCTATACCCGTGACTTGTATGGGAGCGATTAATTGAAGATATTAGTAACCGGGTGTGCCGGATTTATAGGTATGCATGTCGCTCAAATTCTGCTGGAACGCGGGGATGTCGTAATTGGGATCGATAACCTAAACGACTATTACGAGCCACGCCTTAAGTTAGCCCGACTGGACAGGCTGAAATCGTACTCAAACTTCAAATTTGTGCAGGGTGACATCGCCGACCGCTTGGCAGTGGACGAACTGTTCGCCACCGAAAAACCGAACCGAGTCATCAACTTAGCTGCCCAGCCTGGTGTTCGTTACTCAATCCAAAATCCCTACGTCTACATCCAGACTAATTTAGTCGGTTTCGGTAATTTGCTAGAAGGCTGCCGCCACAATGGCGTTGAACACTTCGTCTACGCTAGTTCCAGCAGCGTGTATGGTGCCAACACCCATATGCCGTTTTCGGTGCACGACAATGTTGATCATCCGGTAAGTTTGTACGCGGCCAGCAAAAAAGCCAACGAGCTGATGGCACACACCTATTCTCACCTCTACGGCTTGCCCACTACAGGCCTGCGATATTTCACCGTCTATGGTCCTTGGGGGCGGCCAGACATGTCACCCTGGCTGTTCACCTCCGCCATCCTCGAAGGCCGTCCTATTGATGTATTCAACATGGGCAAAATGCAGCGCGACTTCACCTTTGTCGACGACATCGCCGAAGGTACGGTTCGCGTGCTCGATCGCATTCCCTCTGGCAACCCCGCATTTTTGACCGACGAACCTGATCCCGGTAGCAGTTACGCACCATACAAGGTTTACAACATCGGCAACCACCAGCCTGTCGAGCTGATGACCTTCATCAAAACCATTGAAGATGCCCTCGGCCAAGAAGCGAGAAAGAACTTCCTCCCTATGCAGCCAGGTGATGTGGTTGCCACCTACGCTGATGTTGAAGACCTGAGGCGCGATGTCGGGTTCGAGCCAAAAACAACGCTGACGGAAGGAATCGCTAAATGGGTAAAGTGGTATTCGGGTTATGCCGATCAAATTAAAAAATAGTTTTTGGTATTGAGTTAATTTATGGTCAAAGAGAACAAAGTCATAGTGGTTGATGTAGATGGAACGTTGACGCTAGGCAAAGAAGATGGACTGAGCTACGCATCAGCACTTGTTTGCGAGTCGATGAAGTCCAGGCTCGTGACACTAAAGTCGGAAGGCTACTGGATCATTCTCTTTACAAGCCGGAACATGCGTACTCATGAAGGAAATATCGGGGCTATCATGAAGCACACGGCGCCCATCCTTATTAATTGGCTGGCTGAGCATGGAATACCATATGACGAGCTTCACTTCGGCAAACCATGGTGTGGGCACGACGGCTTTTACATCGACGATCGTGCGATAAGGCCTAAAGAATTTGTGGAAAACACGGTGGAGCAAATACACGCTTTGCTTGAACGGGATCGGTTACGCACATGAGAAAGTACCGCGTTATTATTCCAAGCTGGTCTCCGCTTAGTGTGGATATGCAGGCAGAAACTGGCGGCCAATACCCTGCTTTCATCCAGCTTGGCGGTCAACCGCTCTATGCGCATATCGTGCGCCAATACGAGAGTATCCGCGATCAAAGCGAAATTGTCGTTGTTCTTCCCGAGCAGGCGCCCGAGTTGCATACCGGCTACCTGGCTGGTTTCGATGTCCGCGTGGTGCGTTTGGACGCCAGTCGCAGCATTGGTGACACTGTACGGGCCGCCATGGAGGGATTGGCTCGCGAGCAATCCGTAGTGGTGCACATGGCCGACACCTTAATTTCGCCTCACGACTTTGGAGATGCGGACGACGTGGTGTACGTACAACTTCGCACGGATCTTTACCGTTGGACCAGTATCCATAAAGACGGTGCCGGGCCTGTACGTGTCCTGACCGATCGCGACCACCGTAGTGCAGGCGTAGAGCAGATGGTCTGCGTGGGGGTGTTCAGTCTGGCTGACGGCGAGCTCTTCGAGAGCCAGTTAAGTTCTGCCTTGGCCTCGCCGGTTACAGGTGTGGACCCATTCTTCTCTGCCATCGAAGGCTATTCCCAATTGCGGCCTATCGAACTCAAAACCCCCCAGTCTTGGCATGACTGCGGGCACATCGACTCCTACTACGAGTCTCGGCTCAACTATCACAATCTACGCCACTTCAATACGCTGACCTACGACGCCGAACGCGGGCTCGTGACCAAACGATCACAGAACTCCACGGCATTTCGTCACCAGGTGCGCTGGTTCAAACAAGTTCCGGACGAATTGGGTTCCTTCCTGCCTCGCATCTACGATAGCAGCGATGGCCCTTCGCCCTACATCACCATGGAGCTGCTATCGATTCCGACACTGGGCGACTTGCTGGTCAACAGTCGACTGGAATTGGGGGCGTGGAACGACGTGGCACGCAAGGTGAACCTTATCCATTCGATGCTGTGCAAGTACGCGTTTGTTTCACCCGTGGCCCAGCAGATTGCCTCGGCAATTTATGTCAATAAAACGAACGACCGCATCCACCAATTCTGTGAACAGCGCCCCGAAGTGCGCACTCTTTGGGTGGACGTGTCGGGCCAGCGTTTTTCGATCGAAGATGTTTTGGCGACTTTGCAGGATTACGCAGGCAAGACCGGTTTGCTGGCGTTGCAGGAACTCGCACCGATTCACGGCGACATGTGTTTTAGCAACCTTATGTACGATCCGCGCGGCCGCCATGTCAAGCTCATTGATCCCCGGGGTGAGTTTGGCATCCCCGGTATTTATGGCGACCCACGCTACGACAAAGCCAAGCTGATGCATTCATACGCCGGCGGCTACGACTTCATCGTAGCCGATCAGTTTGACGTATCCGTGTCGATGGCGGGGCAGCTGGCTTGCCAGATCAAATCCGACAACTACCACCAAAAAGTCGGGCAGATATTCGATGCTGCTTTGTTCGCAGACGAGCAGGATCGGCGCCAATGTGATGCCATTCAAGCCCTGCTATTCTTGAGCATGCTGCCGCTGCACTGTGACAAGCCGCAACGCCAGTTGGCCATGCTCCATATTGGTCTTATGCAGTATGCCCGCAGTTTCATGAAAGGCGGGGCGTAATGACCGTAATTGTCACAATGGCGGGTGCAGGTAGTCGATTCCGCAGTCAAGGCTATGAAGTACCTAAACACATGATCCGCGCTCGCGGAAAAACACTGTTCGAGTGGTCGCTGGAGTCGTTACGCGAGTTTTTTAACCAGCACTTTATCTTCGCCTGTTTGGCCGAGCACGACAGCTCTTGGATTAAGGCCCAAGCCATAGCGCTGGGCATCGCATCAGCAACCGTAGCCCCGCGTGCTGCGCTAAGCGCGGGGCAGTCACAAACCGCTTACGATGTGCTTGATCACGCGAACGCAGATGAAGCTGCCTGGATCTACAACATTGATACCTATATCGAGCACGGACTGTCGCCAGTTGACATGGCAGGCCACCAGGGTTGTGTTCACGTGTTCGAATCGCAAAACCCCGGGATGAGCTTTGTCCGCTACGACGAAGCAGGCAGGGTGGTTGAGCTTGCCGAAAAAAAAGTTATTTCCAACTGGGCGACGGTTGGTGTTTATGGCTTTTCTAGTGCAGCGCTCTATAGACAGCTTTACGAGCAGGCGTATCACTCTGGCGGGGTTAAAGAGGTCGGCGGTGAGCGCTACGTGGCCCCCATGTACCAATTGTTACTGGCGGCGGGGCAGTCGGTGTGCGCCCCGCGGCTCGAACGCAGTGCTGTCCATATTCTGGGCACGCCGCAGGAAGTGCTGGAATTCGACCCCATGATAAAGCCGCCTTACGGCACTTGACCCAGGGCCTTGGGTTCATATGCCATTTTGCAATCATCTATAAAAGGACATCGTGGCCTCATGCTAAATCAACGATCTGTACTCATCACAGGTGCCGATGGCTTTATCGGCTCTCATCTCACAGAAGCGCTTGTACGCCAAGGCCACAAAGTTCGCGCCTTTGTCCTCTACAATTCGTTCAACTCCTGGGGCTGGCTGGATCACTGCAGCCCGGAAGTAAAGGGCCAATTTGAAGTATTCGCCGGTGACATTCGCGACCCGCATGGCGTGAAAGAAGCGATGAAAGGCTGTGATGCCGTATTACATTTGGCCGCACTGATCGCTATTCCCTATTCTTACCACTCGCCGGACACTTATGCCGATACCAATATCAAAGGTACGCTCAATGTCCTACAAGCTGCACGTGAGCTAGGGGTCAAGCGAGTGGTGCACACCTCAACAAGTGAGGTCTATGGTTCCGCACGTTTTGTGCCAATTACTGAGGAGCATCCATTGCAAGGCCAATCGCCGTATTCAGCAACCAAGATTGCAGCGGATCAATTGGCCTATTCCTTCTATGCGTCTTTTGCGTTGCCCGTGGTCATTGCTCGACCATTTAATACCTATGGCCCACGCCAATCTGCCCGCGCAGTAATTCCCACCATAATCACCCAGATTGCGCACGGCCAGCGTCAAATCAAACTGGGCGCGGTTTCGCCGACGCGTGATTTCAATTATGTCAAAGACACCGCTGCGGGTTTTATTGCCGCACTGAATTCAGATCAAGGTATTGGTGAGGTCGTTAACTTTGGCAGCAATTTCGAAATTTCAGTGGGCGATACAGCGCAGTTGATTGCAGAAGCCATGAATACCCAGATCGAAATCATCACCGATGAAGCCCGGCTTCGTCCGGGTAATTCCGAAGTCGAACGCCTGTGGGCCGATAACAGCAAAGCCAAACAACTCTTCGATTGGCAGCCCGGTTATGGAGGGCGTGAAGGCTTCAAACGCGGCCTAGCGGAAACGGCGGAGTGGTTTGCGCAGCGCGACAACCTCCGTGGCTACAAGGCAGATATCTACAACCTATGAGCAGCCAGTCGACTTTACCGGAAAAGGTTGTTCATGCCATCCGTGCGGCGGTCGGCGATAGGCCCGCCATGCTCCACGAGCCCAGTTTCCAATGCAACGAGTGGCTCTACCTCAAAGAATGCCTCGATTCCACCTTCGTCTCATCGGTGGGCAAATTTGTTGATCGATTTGAACTGGACCTGGCAAGCTTCACTGGCGCGAAATTCGCCGTAGCCGTGGTAAATGGAACGGCAGCCCTCCACATCGCCCTTAAGCTGGCCGGTGTTACAACCGGCGACGAAGTCCTAATCCCCGCGCTCACCTTTGTCGCTACCGCCAATGCGGTCACCTATTGCAATGCCACACCGCATTTGGTTGATAGCGAAGAACGCACGATGGGTATCGATGCCAGCAAATTGCGCGCCTACCTTGCCTACCATTCGGAGCAACGCAACGGACAGTGTATCAATCGTGCAACGGGGCGAGTGATCCGGGCACTGGTGCCGATGCACACCTTTGGCCACCCGGTAGAGCTGGATGCCCTGCTGGCCGTGGCGCATGACTTCAATTTGGTCATCGTCGAAGATGCGGCAGAATCTCTCGGCAGTACCTACCATGGCCAACACACCGGCACGTTTGGCTTGCTCGGTACGCTCAGCTTCAACGGCAACAAAACCATCACCACTGGAGGCGGTGGTGCGATATTGACCAACGATGCAACACTTGCGCGCCATGCCAAGCACCTGACTACCACTGCAAAATTACCCCACGCCTGGGAATACCGCCACGACGAAATTGCTTACAATTACCGTCTGCCCAACTTGAATGCAGCCCTGGGGTGTGCCCAGTTGGAACAATTGCCAACCATGCTGGCAGCCAAACGAGCCCTGTTTTCGCGTTATCAAGCGGCCTTTTCCTTGGTGCAGGGCGTCGCCCTCGTGACAGAGCCCGAACAATGCCAAAGCAACTACTGGCTACAAACCCTGCGGCTAGATGCCGACCAAGCTGACCAGCGAGATTTAATCCTGGCCGCTACCAACGCCGTGAACTACATGACGCGCCCCACCTGGATTTTGATGCACGAGTTGCCCCAATTCAGAGATTGTCCACGGATGGATCTATCAATGGCGCAGTCGCTGTCCCAACGCTTGATCAACATCCCCAGCAGCTCCAGCCTGATATCTGCCGTGTCATGAGCAAGCCCGGTCTAATTCTTATTGGTGCTGGTGGCCATGCGCATGCGTGTATCGACGTTATTGAGCAGCAAGGGCAATATCAAATTACTGGGCTGGTTGGCCTGCCGGAAGAACTACACAGTCAACATCTAGGCTATGAAGTAATCGCAACAGATGCTGCACTGGCCGAACTTGCCAAAGTGACCCCTTACGCATTGATCACCACTGGACAGATACAAAGCGCGAAACTCCGCGTGAGCCTTTACCAGCAGGCCACGCAGTGCGGGTTCCAAATGCCGGCAATCATTGCACCCACCGCCCATGTCTCACGCCACGCCAGCATTGGAGCCGGCAGCATCGTTATGCACGGGGCTGTCGTCAATGCCGGTGCCAAGGTGGGCAACAACTGCATTATCAACAGTTGCGCCTTGCTTGAGCACGATGCCACGGTTGAAGAGCACTGCCATATCTCCACCGGCGCGATTCTGAACGGTGGTGTCAGTGTGGGGGCAGGTAGCTTTATAGGTAGCGGTTGCGTCGTTAAAGAAGGACTAACCATCGGCAAAGACTGCTTGGTAGGCATCGGTCTCACCCTTCGGCACGCGCTTGCCGATTCAACACGCTTTACCGGTCACGCAACATCATGAAACAGCACACCCTCATCATTGCCGAAGCTGGCGTAAACCACAACGGCGACATGCAAATTGCCAAGCGCTTGATTGATGAAGCCGCTGCCGCTGGCGCCGATTTGGTCAAGTTCCAAACCTTTAACGCCAGCCGTCAGGTAACGCGCAGCGCAAAGAAAGCCGACTACCAAACCCAGACCACCGACAGCAGCGAATCGCAACACGCCATGCTGCAGCGACTGGAACTCACCGAAGCCATGCACCATGAGCTGATCGCCCATTGTGCCAGCCGCCACATTGTTTTTTTCTCAACAGGTTTTGATATTGAATGCATCGATCTACTGGTGCGCCTGGGGCAGGAACAATTCAAGATTCCCTCCGGGGAAATCACCAATTTGCCCTACCTGCGCCATATCGGACAGCTTGGTAAAAAAATCATCCTGTCCACCGGCATGGCCAGCTTGGGCGACATTGAAGCCGCCATTGAAGTGTTAGAACAAGCCGGCACGCCACGCAGCTTGTTGACTGTTCTGCATTGCACCACCGAATATCCCACGCCGATGGCCGAAGTCAACTTGCGTGCCATGCAAAGCCTTCACGCCGCCTTCGGTGTCGATGTCGGCTATTCCGACCACACACCGGGGATTGAAGTCGCCATTGCCGCTGTCGCCATGGGCGCAAGCGTGATCGAAAAACACTTCACGCTTGACCGCACACTACCCGGCCCCGATCACCAAGCCAGTCTGGAACCCGCCGAGCTTAGTGCTATGGTTGCGGCCATCCGTAACATCGAAGTTGCGCTGGGGGATGGAATCAAACGCCTTACGCCAAGCGAAGCCAGAAACAAACCAGTCGCCCGCAAATCGTTGGTCGCCAGCCGGGCTATCAAGGCTGGCGAGATATTTACTGCGGAAAATCTGACCACCAAACGGCCGGGTACCGGTATATCCCCCATGCGTTGGGATGATTTTTTGGGCAAAAAAGCGCTGCGTGAATACGCAGCAGATGAGTTGATTGAAGACTAACCCGCCGTCCAGCCAACGCCAACTTTTACAAATCATGCACTCAAGCAGCTCACTACGATGAGAAAAATTTGTGTCATCACCGGCACTCGTGCCGAATATGGACTGCTGCGCTGGGTGATGCAGGGCATTCAGGATGATTCTGAATTAATCCTGCAAATCATCGCTACCGGCATGCATCTGTCTCCAGAGTTTGGCTTGACCTACCAGGCAATAGAACAAGATGGCTTCCAGATCAACCGCAAGGTTGAAATGCTGACCAGCTCTGATACCCCCGTGGGGATTGCCAAGTCTATGGGCTTGGGCGTGATTGGTTTTGCCGATGCATTGAATGATTTGAACCCAGACCTGATTTTGGTGTTGGGCGATCGCTTCGAGATATTTTCAGCCGTGTCAGCCGCCTTGGTGGCACGAATTCCGGTGGCCCACTTACATGGTGGCGAGGCAACGGAAGGTTTAATAGATGAAGCGATTCGGCATGCGATCACCAAAATGTCACATCTGCATTTCGTAGCGGCCGAAGCCTATCGTCAGCGAGTGATTCAGCTAGGCGAACAACCTGACCGCGTGTTTTTGGTGGGTGGACTTGGCATCGACAATATCAAACGCCTGCAATTACTTGACCGAGACGCATTGGAAGACTCACTTGATTTGAAGCTGGGCCGCAAAAACCTATTGGTCACTTTCCATCCTGTGACACTGGAGACTGCCACTGCTGCAGATCAAATGAAAGAGCTGCTTGCCGCTCTTGCAGATCTACAGGATACGCACCTGATCATCACCCTGCCCAACGCGGATACTGACGGTCGCACTCTGATCAAAATGGTTGAGAAATTTGTTGCTCAACATCCCAATGCGCGTGCCTACACATCACTTGGACAACTGCGCTATCTATCGTGCTTAGCCTACGTTGATGGGGTGGTGGGCAATTCTTCCAGCGGCCTATCAGAAGTGCCAAGCTTCAAAAAGGGTACAATTAATATTGGCGACCGTCAACGCGGTCGCTTACAAGCGGCCAGCATCATCAACTGCGAACCGAATCGCAAGAGTATTTCTGCAGCTTTAGAGAAACTCTATTCGACCGACTTTCAGGAATGCTTGAGCCGAGTGACAAATCCTTATGGTGATGCCGGTGCAAGTGAAGCAATTATTTCAGAAGTTAAGAGCGTTACACTTGATGGATTACTTAAAAAGCGTTTTTATGATTTGAGCAACGTATGCGCATAGTATTTATTGGGTCGGTTGAATTTTCATTACGTGCTTTGGAGCGATTGGTGTCACTAGGGGCCGATATTGTTGGCATCTGTACGCTAAAGGAATCAAAGTTCAACGCGGATTATGTCGACCTGACGAGTGTTGGCGTCGCTCATGGCATACCATGTTTATACGCCGATGATATCAATTCACCTGAAGCTTTGACGTGGATTAAGACCAAGGCACCAGATGTTATTTTTTGTTTTGGATGGTCGAAGTTATTGAAACAAGAGTTGCTGACATTGACGCCGTTGGGAGTTGTAGGCTTCCATCCGGCGGCGTTGCCGTCCAACCGAGGTCGGCATCCAATTATTTGGTCGTTGGTACTCGGTCTGGATAAGACCGCATCCACATTCTTTTTTATGGATGCAGGTGCAGATAGTGGAGATATTCTTTCTCAGCGTGAAATTCTGATTTCCGATCAAGATGATGCCAGAAATTTGTATAACAAGGTTACAGAAATGGCGTTATCACAAATAGAAGAATTCCTACCCGCACTCTCAACTGGGAGCGCACAGCGAGTTAAACAAAGTCCGTTACAAGCAAATTCGTGGCGCAAGAGGGGCAAAACGGACGGCGTAATTGATTGGCGAATGTCTGCACAATCCATACATAATTTGGTGCGAGGACTTTCAAAGCCATATGTTGGTGCGCATTTCCTGGCCAACGGAAAAGAGATCAAAGTCTGGAAAACTATGCTCTGCAGGCCGGTAGAAAACAACATTGAGCCAGGAAAAATACTTGAATATTCCACTTATGGACCTGTAGTTAAGTGCGGCGAAGGTTCAATCTGTTTAATTGAAACAGACCCTACTTTTGATCCCATGGTAGGTGATTATTTATGAAAGTTATTGTTATCGCTCCTCACCCGGACGACGAAGTGCTCGGCGTTGGCGGAACGTTACTGCGCCGTAAAGCTGAGGGAGCACAAGTTGCATGGCTAATCGTCACTTCTATTTCGATTAAACAAGGTTTTAGTGACGAAATAGTAAAGCAACGTGTAGAAGAGATTAAGCGTATAAAGAAGTTAATCGGGTTTGATTCAGTGTTTGAGCTGAATTTTCCAACCACACAGCTAGACCGAATACCAATGAGCGAATTGGTTACTGAAATATCAGGTGTTTTTAAACTGTTCGAGCCCAACGAAATATTTGTTCCTCATCCTGCCGACGTTCACACGGATCACGGTGCTGTTTTCAATGCCGCAGCGGGATGTACAAAATGGTTTCGCTATCCGTCGGTGAAACGTGTGCTGGCCTATGAAACTCTTTCCGAGACGGATTTTGGTTTGGGAACCGCGCAAGGTATTCGACCCAATGTGTTCGTTGACATTGAGCAGTATCTCGACGATAAGTTAAAAGCGATGGATATTTACGCCTCCGAACTGGGATCGTTCCCATTTCCGCGCAGCCATGAGGCAATACGCGCACTTGCGACTTTAAGGGGCGCTGCGTCAGGTTTCAAAGCAGCCGAGGCGTTTGAGCTATTGCGGGAAAGAGTTTAAAGATGAATCTACCCGAACAGAACTGGCGCCAAGCCATCCTGCCAACCAATGCCACGATTGGCCAAGTCATCCGTAATCTGAATCAAATCGCCATCAAGATTGTGATGGTAACCAATGAAGAGGGGAAGCTGGAAGGTACGATCTCGGATGGCGATATTCGGCGTGCGTTACTTGAGGGGCTGGATTTGAACAGCCCGATCACCAACGTAATACATCGCAATGCGTTGGTCGTCCCACCTGATTTGGATCGTCAGTTGGTCAAGGAGTTAATGGTCGCCAACAAGATCCAGCAGATCCCAGTGGTTGATGCCACACATCATGTTGTGGGATTACATTTATGGAATGAAATTACCACGCGCGTTGCGCGGCCGAATCTGATGGTCATCATGGCAGGGGGAAAAGGCACACGGTTGCGCCCCCATACTGAAAATTGCCCAAAGCCTTTGTTAGCGGTAGCGGGCAAACCGATGCTGGAGCACATCATCGAGCGTGCCAAGCTGGATGGCTTTACCCAGTTTGTACTTGCCATCCATTACCTCGGCCACATGATCGAAGCACATTTTGGCGATGGCGCACGATTGGGGGTACAGATTAAATACCTGAAAGAAGAATCCCCTCTAGGTACAGCCGGTGCGCTGGGGTTACTTAATCCCCAACCAGATGTGCCATTTGTAGTGACGAATGGTGATGTGATTACTGATATTCGCTATGGTGAAATGCTCGATTTTCATGTCCGGCATGCCGCAGCAGCCACCATGGCGGTGCGTGTGCACGAATGGCAGCACCCCTTTGGCGTTGTGCAGATCCAGGGGGTAGATATTGTCGGTTTTGAAGAAAAGCCCATTACACGTAGCCATATCAATGCCGGTGTGTATGCACTTGAACCAAACGCTTTGAATGTCTTGGCTGCCGATGCCCATTGCGATATGCCTACCTTGTTTGAACGTCTGCATGCAAAGGCTCTGCGCACAGTCGCCTATCCTATGCATGAGCCTTGGCTGGATGTGGGGCGGCCGGATGATTTGCAGGCCGCGAACCAAATTTAATGACCTTTGTTGGAGTGCTATTAATGTCGAAACAAACTACAGTAGATAATCTTAGGTGGTGTTCAAATTGCCTGACGATGTCAACACGCCCTCGTATTACGTTTGATGAACGGGGTTGGTGTAATGCGTGTGTCTGGACAGAAAAGAAGAAAACCTTGGATTGGAATGCACGACAGGTTGAACTTGAAAATCTGCTAAATCAGCATCGGCGTAACGATGGTGAGTTTGACTGCATGGTACCGTGTAGCGGTGGCAAGGATGGCTCTTATGTAGCCTATAACCTTAAGCACAAATATGGCATGAATCCGCTTTGCGTGACGGTAACGCCAGCCCTGACACTCCCTTTGGGGGACCGGAATTTGCGTGCGTTCGTGGAGAGTGGCTATGACCATATCTCCGTCAACGCTAACTATGAAGCTATGCGTGTGCTTAACAAAACAGGCTTCATTGAAATGGGGTTTCCGTATTATGGGTGGCTAATCGCCATTCATACCGCAGTCATACGGATGGCGACGAATTTTGGGATCGACCTTATCTTCTATGGCGAGGATGGTGAAGTCGAGTATGGCGGATCAACCGAAACTTCGAAGAATCCGATTTATGACGTTCATTATCAGAAGAAGGTTTATCTCGAAGGTGGCTACGAAAAGGTATTGGCTGCCTCCGGACTAAATAATAGCCAGTTGAATTTCTTCCGTTTTCCAAGTGATGAAGAACTGAACAGGCATGCACTACAGTTGACGCATTGGTCTTATTTTGAAAACTGGGATCCCTATAGGAATTACTTGGTCGCCAAAGAGCACTGCGGACTCAAGGAAGCGGAAGACTCGAATGCGGGGACGTTTACCAACTTCTCGCAAAACGACCAAGCGCTCTACGCTTTGCACACCTACCTGATGTATCTGAAATTTGGCTTTGGTCGGGCTAACCAGGATGCCTGTATCGAAGTGCGCCGTGGTGCAATGGACAGGGAGCAAGCGGTTAATCTGGTTCGACTTTATGATGGCCATTACCCGGAAGAGTTTATCGAGCTATATCTAACCTATTATAAAATGACTCTAAACGAGTTTGATGTAGTGCTTGATCGCTATGCTAATAAAGAGCTGTTTGAAAAAATAGACGGGCACTGGAAACCAAAGTTTGTGGTGGCATGAATAATCAAACGATCACAATTGTAGATTATGGCATGGGCAACCTGTGGTCCGTGCTGAGTGCTTTGCGCTATTTAGGATGTAATCCTAAAACGAGCAGTGATCCTGATGAAATCGCACGGGCAGACTCGCTGCTGCTGCCTGGGGTTGGCTCATTTCGCAAAGCCATGATAGCCCTTCAGCAAAAAGGCATCGACCAAGCAATTACCGAAGCGGTGCAAATAAAAGGTCGAAAAATTCTCGGCATTTGCTTAGGCATGCAGTTAATGGGGCTCAGCAGTTCAGAAGACGGAAACACGCTTGGACTTGGTTTTATCAAAAGCACAGTAGATAAATTCACTTTGGAGGAAATCGGAGCCAATAAATTGCCGCATATAGGTTTCGATTTAGTCAGTAGTCAACCAGGGAGTCATCTATTCAATGATTTGCAGAAGGCTGCTGATTTTTATTTTGTGCATTCGTATCGTATGCTCTCAACCGGCCTGAGTGGAACCCCGGCTACGTGTTGTTATGGCATCGATTTTCTCGCTGCTTATGAACAAGATAATATATTTGCAACCCAGTTTCATCCAGAAAAGAGTCAGACAAATGGGTTGATCCTTTTGAGAAATTTCTTGGCCCTGTAGTCCTTATGTTAAAGAAGCGGCTTATATTTACACTGTTATATCAGCATGGTCAGTTCATGCTGAGCCGTAACTTTCGTTTGCAAAAAGTGGGCAACTTGCAATGGTTGCAATCGAATTACAACTTTTCACATATCTCATATTCAATCGATGAATTGATTGTGTTGGATGTATCTCGTGGCCAAAAAGAAACAGAAGAATTCTGCACCGCGCTAAGAAAACTTTCTGAAGGGTGCTTTGTGCCCATTGCGGCTGGCGGTGGCGTTAAAACAATCGATACTGCACGCAATTTGCTCCGCTCCGGTGCGGACAAGGTGGTGGTTAATTCTGCGCTTTACGAAGATAGCAACTTCATCCAGCACTTGGCGAGCGAGTTCGGCCAGCAATGCGTGGTGGCCTCAATGGATATTAGGTCTTCTCCAGATGGAAGTTTTCAAGCGTGGTCTGAGTGTGGCAGTGTATGTCAGCGTATAAGTGCTTCCTACTGGATTGAGCAGGTAACGCAAGCACCTATTGGCGAGCTTTACCTTAACTCAATGGATCGCGATGGTACTGGACAAGGGTACGATTTGCGTATATTAGATTTGTTGCCAAGCAATATGCCCAAGCCACTTATCTTGGCTGGCGGGGTGGGAAATGCAGCACATCTTGCCGCAGGCTTGGCTGACCCTCGGGTGGATGCTGCTGCGACGGCCCATTTATTCAATTTCGTTGGCAATGGACTTAAGCAATCCCGTCAAACGCTCATATCTGGTGGGGTGGATCTTCCCTTGTGGGATGTTCAATTTCTTGAGCACCATTTGAGTGATCTGAATAGTCAAAAAGCAATGGACGTTTCACATGATTAATCGCGTTCTTATCGTTGGCCTCGGAAGTATCGGCAAGCGCCACTTGCGCCTGGCCCGAGAACTGCTCCCTGCTGCAGACATTCGGGTTTTCCGTCATCAACCTAGCAACGAGATCCCCGAATACGCAAATGGCTGCTTTTTTGCCATCGAAGATGCTTTGGCTTTTTTTCCACATATTGCCGTAATCGCCAGTCCAGCACCGTTTCATTTAGCCACAGCACAGGCACTGGCAGCAGCGGGGGGGCATCTACTGATTGAAAAGCCCTTATCAACCTCGGTCGATGGCGTAACGCAGCTCCTTAAAACCTGCAAAGAGCAGGGCAACGTTTTACTAACCGGGTACAACTTACGTTTTTTGCCATCCCTTCAACGTTTTCGTGAGCTATTGGACGAGGCTGTTATCGGTAAGGTCTTATCAGTTCGTTGCGAGATCGGTCAGTATTTGCCTTCGTGGCGACCTGAGAGCGACTATCGGCAGGGGGTAACAGCAAATAAAGAGCTTGGTGGTGGGGCATTGCTCGAACTGAGTCATGAAATTGACTACTTGCGCTGGATATTCGGTGAAGTTGAATGGGTAACGTCATCATTGAGTCGGCAAAGTGGTTTAGAGATTGATGTTGAGGACTCGGCCCACCTGATACTGGGTTTTGCCCCACAAGCAGAGGGGCCGCAGCTAATCGGTACACTTAATCTTGATTTGATCCGCCAAGACACAACCAGAGCCTGTGTCGCTATTGGAGAAAAAGGGAGCTTGCGCTGGGATGGTCTGACCGGCCAAGTGATGGTGTACCGGGCTGGCGAAAAGGCGTGGTGCGAACTTTTCCGCTATCAACACCAGCGCGATGACAGCTATCAAGCTGAGTGGCAGCATCTTTTAGCCTGTGTGTCCAAATCGACTGCACCGCTGATAAGCGGAGTGGATGGCTTAAGGGTGATAGAGATTATTGAGGCAGCACGCCGTTCTGCTACATCGGGCGGCCGAGTTGCCGTAACAAAAACGGAAAATTGCAACGAGGTTGATGCATGACGGCAATCGCTTTCATCTTTGCGCGAGGGGGGTCCAAAGGCTTGCCGGGAAAGAATATCCGTCCTTTAGCAGGCAAGCCTCTGATCGCATGGTCGATTGAACATGCACGCGCTGTTAAGCGCATCGAACGGGTCATTGTTTCCACGGACTCCGAAGAAATCGCGGCAGTAGCCCGTGACTTTGGTGCCGAGGTTCCGTTCATGCGACCAACTGAATTGGCGAGAGATGATAGCCCTGAATGGCTGGCTTGGCGGCATGCCTTGGCGTTTCTTCAGGAGACTGAAGGTGCATTGCCCACAGCCATGCTCTCCGTTCCCACCACCGCTCCTTTGCGTCTGCCTATCGATTTGGACAACTGTTTGGATGAGTTCTCCAAGGGAGATGCCGATATGGTTATCACTGTCAGTGAGGCTCACCGTAATCCATGGTTCAACATGGTTAAGCAAAACCCGGATGGAACAGTAGGCGTGGTCATCGTGCCCGCATCAGGGATAACGCGGCGTCAAGACGCCCCGGCGGTTTTTGATATGGCGACCGTCGCCTATGTTGCCCGGCCGCAATTTGTTATGCAGCAAATGGGAACCTTTAACGGCCGTGTTAGAGCGGTAAAAGTTCCCGTAGAACGAGCAATTGATATCGACACACTTTTCGACTTTGAATTGGCCGAGTTTTTGATCGGCCGCCGAGGACATCACGCATGACAACTTTATCTCAACTGATGGATATGCGCGAGCATCGCGTTTTGATTACAGGTGCCACAGGTTATCTTGGCCAGGCGATGGCCGAAACACTAGCCGAAGTCGGTGCCGATTTGATCCTGGTGGATCGACCGGGATCAAACTTTATTGAGTTGGAAAATAGGCTCATAAATACTTGGCATGTAAGAGTGACTTCTCTAGCCTGCGATCTTGAAAGCGAGAACGACCGAAACACGCTGATCGCCGGTGTAAAGTCCGACGGTCTTGGACTGAGTGGCTTAATAAATAATGCCGCCTTTGTCGGAAGTTCCAATCTGCAAGGCTGGGTTGCACCATTTGAAGAGCAAACCATTGAAACGTGGCGAAGAGCATTTGAGGTAAATCTAACCGCCGCATTTCATATCTCTCAGTCATTTGCCCCTGAACTGCGCGCATCAAACAATGGAAATATCATCAATATCGCGTCAATCTATGGGGAATTCGGCCCTGATTGGGGTCTTTACGAGGGTACCGCAATGGGAAACCCAGCTGCATATTCAGCTTCAAAAGGCGGGCTGTTGCAGCTCACCCGATGGCTCGCAACAACAATGGCACCCAAAGTAAGGGTGAATGCGATATCACCGGGCGGGGTTTTTCGGGGCCAGCCAAAACAATTCGTAGATCGTTATGTGGCCAAAACCCCCTTAGATCGGATGGCTACAGAAGATGATTTTCGAGGAGCCGTTGCCTATTTGGCGACAGGGTTATCGAGGTATGTCACCGGGCAGAATTTGAATGTAGATGGTGGCTGGGGCGCTTGGTAGCTTAAGTGCAGTTTATTCAAACACAATTTAATAAATGAAAGGTGATGAACATGACTAAGACCGTAAGTACGGAAGATGCGAAATTGCTGCACGAGAGTCGAAAGAAAATGTACGATCAAGCTGAGCAATATCGTAATTCATTCATAGACAAGAAATCGGGTTTGATTGATCAAAAGTATCTGGAACATCGGTCTTGCCCGGTTTGTGGCGCCACCGACAGTAGAGAAATATTTAAAAAGAGCGGTGGCACTTATGTTGCCTGCAATAAATGTGAAATGATATTTCTAAATCCGGTGTTCAAGGATGATGAACTTGTACGATATTACCAATTAAATAACTCCAATCAAGCTCTTGCTCATAACTCTGAAACCGAGTTCTATCGACGGATATACACCTCTGGATTAGATTTGATATGTAAATATAAATCGAGCGGCAATCTTTTGGATATTGGTTGTTCGAGTGGATTCTTCCTCGATATTGCAGCGAATAAGTTTTCTCCGCACGGTATTGAACTTAATAAAGCAGAAGTAGCGATTGCTCGCGCAAAAGGCCATCCTGTTTGGGATCAGCCTATCGATATGGTCGATTTCGAGGGCAATGATAAATTTGACGTGATATCCTTATGGGACGTATTTGAACACATCAAAGACGGCAAATCCTATCTTCAGAAATTGAAAGGTAAACTAAAATCTGATGGCGTGATATTTTTACAAATCCCAAGTGCCGATTCTCTAGCAGCTCGGATTATGCGAGATAAATGTAATATGTTCGACGGACTCGAGCATGTCAATCTTTATTCATATCGTACTATAACGGCACTGGCTCTAGCCTCGGGTTACAAAGTGCAGGGAATTGAATCGATTATTGACGAATTAAAACCAGTTTTAAACTATCTCAGATATGAAGATCCATACAATGGATCGTTCAGCCAAAGTAGTGATCTCGATTTCTTGAAACAAGATCTCATTCTTTCGAGAATGCTAGGATATAAGCTGCAAGTTGTGCTATCAGTCGCTTAGCATACTACTTCTTATTGCGCCATTTTATTCTAATTTTACTTTGCTCTATTGGGTGAAGTGGCGCCAAGATCATAAGCGCAATACAGATTTCCTAAATTAGATGTTTAACAACAACGCGTCATCGTGACTGAATGAAAACACTATTTCTAATTGGTTCTCCGTACTTTGACGGTGCAGGTATCATATATGACGAAATTCTTAGAACATTTGATCGCGGTGATGAAATAAACGTGTTAGATGTTATTAGTCCATTTAAGTATCCAGCCATCAAAAACTTTAATTATATATCATACTTGCTATGGTTGATGTGGAGGAAGCATCAGTTCAGAAGTGGTGCTGGTAAGGCGATAGCTCATTGGTATTCATATTCTGATATTCTATATAATGGTGAGGTTTTCGCATCGGACAACGATTGTGAACTCGCAAAAATAATAATCACAGATGATGGAGTTTGCAAAGGTCTAATTGATGACGAACTCAATTTGTATGTTAAAAAAAGATTAGGCACTACCATCCGACAAGTGTCTACTATAAGACAAGGTTTGATACATTTTATCAATGCTAATAATTATCAAAGAATTGTGGTTTTCAATGGCAGAAATGCAATTTCTCGGATAATAAAAGAAATCGCAGAGGAGCGCAATATTTCTTTCTTTATGCTTGAGTATACAGGCAGCAAGGGGGATGAAATAACGTACATTTGCTCCCCGGTCGATTTGTTCGATTTTGATAGTCGGAGTGAATATATATTAGCAGAATACGAAAAGTCACCTTCGCCTGAGCGAGAAATGATCGCTGAAGAGGTGTTAAATCATCGGTCAACAAAACTTGAACCATTGTCCCGCACCTGGAACATGTTGATAGATAATCAGCTTGGCATAGATGTAAGTGGCAATAAAAAGAATGTTTCAATGTTTTTCGCTTCGGAAGATGAATATCCAGCCTTTAAAAAGAGCAGATACGGGTTCTCCGATCCCACGCGACAATACCTTATTCTAACGGAACTATGTAATCGGATATTGCGCGAGAACATTAGTCAAGACGTTCGTATCATCGTTAAGCTCCATCCTCGTTATTACGTAGAAAAAAAACTTAAAAGAGCATTGGATAAATGGTTGCAAACGTTTGATCACTGCGTTAACTCTGGAGTTGATCTTGTTGTTTATCCAGCACATTACCAGCCCTATAACTTGATTCGACAGTCCGACGTAATCTTTTCGTTCGGCTCTACCGCTTGGGAAGCCACATACCTGGGAAAACCTGCAGTTGTATTGGGACCAAATCCATTCACAACTCACGGCTGTTGTTATGTTGCAAGTAGCGTAGATGAGATATTTTATTACATAGTAAACATACCCCCGGCACTAGATAAAAAAAACACATATCCATATGCTTGGGCATGGGATCAGATGGGGATAGTTCCTCGTTATTTCATACCATTAAAACAAGCAAATAGTTATCTTGCACGTGTTGATAATATCATATCAAATCGCTTTTTTCGTGTTCAAGCACGTCGACCTGAATGACGTGACTTATATGGGATCATGCAACATCAGAGGCGCGGAGCCTTAGGATCGATTTCGAATTGGTAGAGCCGTTGTCGTCGGGCTGCAAAAAAAATTGCGGAAGCCGACATCGTTTTTTCATAAGTAATCAGGCGAAACTAATTTTGTATTTATCCCCGAACCCATCGAGTAGGGCATGAACTGTGCTCATGTTGCAAATTCTGTTGAGAATGTGATTGGTTTTCTAAAAAGAATTCCTCAGCCCAAGCCCATTGAAAACTGCTACCCGTATGCTTGGGCCTGGAAAGAGCTCGGTCTTGATGCGCAAATTTATCAGGCCAAGTTAAGGGAGAATTTGCTTCTTCGCATGACTAATGTATTCCACAGCCGGTTTCCATTGATTAATAATGTTAATTAAAGTTAGAGATAAGCTTGCGCTCTATTTGCTTCGAAGCCTATATGGGAAAAGCACCGATTTTGCTTGCAGCTTCTACGGCCAAGATCCTAAATGTGAGTCTGAAGTTAAGGATTCTGAATCAGTGGGTATTGTTTTCCAAGGACCCATAATAGATGAAAAGAAGCTGAGGGAGGGTCTCGTTCGCTACCGGCATCTCTTGCCCGACAGTTCTATTACCATTTCAACATGGAACGGGTCTCTTTCGACAGATTTTATAGCATATTTAAAGGGAATCAGGGTAACTTTCGTTGAGTCTCAACCGCCGGTGGTCGGGGGCATCATGAATGTTAATCGTCAAATAGTATCTACCCAAAATGGGATTCGTAATCTTTTGCTCGATTCTACCCCTGCCCTGATTTTGAAAACTCGCACAGATTATTTTCCTTGGCGACCCGATAAGGCTATCTGGCAAATGCAAGCCCTTACGCAATTGTTGGGGGGGCGCGATCGAATATGGGGGATCGACTTCAATACGAGGATGGATCTGCCGTTCTCTTTTTCTGATATTTTCCAGATTGGTGCTATAGACAGCATGAACATCTATTGGCGAGGGGATGATCTTTACCAAGAGGACATATCGGTTCAACAGTTCTTTAAATTGACTGATTGTCAGCAGAATGTCTCTGCAGTCTTGCGTTTGCAGCCGGCTGAGATATTTCTGGCTAGACGTTATCTTGTAAGTCAAGGCGTTGCATATGATTTTAGTTCTCTTGATGATTATAAAAGAGCACTAGTTGAGTGGTTTGGAATACTTGACTCGCGGCACATTGAGTTGGCTTTCGGGAAATACTCTTTGGCGGTGCCGGGTTATGAACCTCAGACTCTAGATGCCAAAAGAAAATATTATGTGAAGAATCAGGATTGGCTCGCAATGATCGCTGATAAATTATGAATGCGTCCTTTCTGCTGGGTTTTGTACTTTTTTTCCTATCTTTTCTTCAGATTTCTGCTGGCGGAGCAGGGAGCTTCATAGCCTTAGATTTCGCTAGTGTCCTTTATTTTTTAATCTATCCGAAGCGCCTCCTTAGAAACTCATCATTGCTCAAATGGCTTTCTTTCGCTCTTGGGGCCCTTATTGGAACTAGGTTTTTTATTGGGGCTGGTGAATTTGCATTTTTGGCGCGCTTTGCACTTATATTTATCGATGCTTTTTTTCTTAAAGAGCTGTTTTACTCAAGAAGCAATGCATCTCAAGAGATAATTTGTAGCCGTGCGCTGTGGTTGGCTGCCATTGCATATGCCTTTGCATTCCTCCTCTGGGCCAGCATGCCAGATGGTGTTGAGCCGATATTTTATCTCAATAATTCAAAGTCTTGGATTGCGACTTTTCCTGCGTTGTTCGCAGTTAGCCATTTGATTGCTAGCCGATCAAAGCACGCCATCTTTTGGGCGTTGTTGGCTGTAGCGCTATCTTTTATGGATTCGAGTACTTCGAGGGCACTTCTATTGCAATCTACGCTTTTAATTGCTACAGCGTTGTGGCAGATGAATCGCACGCTGGCAAAAGTGGCTATTTTTACCTCATGCCTTGGTATATTTCTTTTCATGAACTCTCTCGGTGCTTTCATAGAAAAACATGATCATAGCAATACGTTTCGCTTAGTCATGATTATGCAGATTTCCGATTTTACTTTGAGTGAGATTATCTTTGGGCGTGGCATAGATCTTTGGCGATTAGCAGCATTTGATGCCCTATTTGATATGCCTGGGGCAGAGGAATTTTTCGATTCGGCGAATCCGCACTTCTTTCCGGCTGAGCTGGTAATCAGGGGCGGTATATTATTATTTATTTGTGCATTTGGTGTATTTTACGCTGCAACCCGTCGTTCCAAGTTAGTGGCTGTTCCGATGGTGATGCTGCTTGCAACCTTCCTAACGACTAATACTGGTGTTGAGCGCCTATACATGACACTAGCGATTTTTATTCTCATTTCCGTCGTTTCTTCAAATAAAGTTCCTAGAGTTAACGAAAGGTTGGTTGTCAAAGAATGCTCTAGCAACATTTCCAGCACGCAGATGCCTGGACGAAGCGCTTAATTCATATGGTGAGCTGTATGCGCTGTAGATTTTTTGTGTCGGAGTTCTTGTAGTCGTGCTATTCAATGTCGTGGTCGGATTTGTGTCCATTGTTCCTACGGAATTGACTGACGAAGACAAGCAAATTTTTAAATCAGATTTTGCTAATTTTAATGATTTTGGCCTTGATGCTACTCCGGAGGAAGAGGTTTCAGTCATTCGTAACATTCAGGGCATCGTCCTCAAACGGGTCCCGTTTCGCCCGGGAATCCCAGGTTACTCTGAACGTGAACCTGCTGATGTTTCACGGCGTGACACGGGTTTGTGCTATGACCGATCGCGCTTGTTTGACAAGCTTTTCATCTGGGCTGGTTTTGAAACTCGCCACGTATATATTCTCTACAAACCGGTTATTGCTGGATATACCCCGCCCCTTTGGTTGGCTATATTGCTTCCTGGCACCGAAAGCCATGCGGTCACGGAAGTACGAACCAGCCAAGGTTGGCTGCTAGTCGATTCGAACGACACCTGGATTAGCGTCAACCGCCAGGGGAAAGTCTTACCTGCGGATCATCTATGGAAACACAGCGATGAATTCCATAGCATGCCCGATTATTTCAACAGGCCTTTCTGGGCTATTCGAGGCCTTTACTCACGCAGAGGTCATCTTTACCGCCCATATTTCCCTTACCCCCAGCTCAACTGGGGTGACTTCTTTAAGTATTATATTTACCCATGACTCGAACTCATGTTCTTCATGTTGTCCCTGCGCTGAACATCGGCGGCGTTGAAGTTGGTTTAATGCGAAGCCAAGTAGAGCTAGAAAAACATCTCACTTTCCAAGTATTCAGTGTGAAAGGTGTAGGCAGCCTGAGTCTCCCTTGCCTGTCTTGGGGAGACGTATTGAAGTTAATTTTCCGAAGACAGGGTCGCCCGCATGTGGTTGTAACTTCGTTATGGCTTGGTCATCTTGTGGGTTTTTTTCTGTCGGTCTGCTACGGTGCCCGCTGGATTCCGTTTTTCCACGCAGCACGGTCTGAAGGCCTTTGGCGGGATGCGATTCTGCGTAGTGCGTCTCGCTTTTCTCGGTTTGCGTTCTTTGATAGCCCAGCAACACAGAGGTACTACAAAAGGCTTGACGAAAGTAACTCGCAGATTATTCCCTACCGTTTTGTTTCATCCCGCCAAGACGCTGTACAAAGTAAAGATCGGACCTATACCTGTATTTGGGTTGGCCGGCTTTCTCCTGAGAAGCGACCAGACCTGCTTGTCGAATATCTTTGGCAGCTGAAACGCTTGATGCCCGATGCGAGGCCACTCGTAGTAGCGTCAGGTCAACTCAAGGCGCAAGACGAATTTTGCAGCCAGTTGAAGACTCGGGGGCTTGAAGTTGACATCCGCTTTAATGTTTCACCGCTTGAGGTGGTGGAACTGCTAAAAAAGGTTGCCCTTTATCTTAGCTTCTCCGATTACGAAGGGTTTGGCATGGCCACGGTTGATGCTATGTCTTGCGGATGTGTACCCGTGGTCAGGCCGGTGGGAGAGATAGCTGCATATGTCGATGAAAGTTGCGGCATTCTGGCCACCGACCCATCAACACTAGGGTTGAGCGCCACCGCCGAACTGAGCGTGGCACTGCTGAAGAATACCGATAAGTGGCTAATCTTTAGTGAGCGAGCGCGACGTAGTGTATCCCGCTATCCTTTTTACACCGAGTCCTACCTCGAAGGTGTTCAGCGGGCGCTAGATCTCCGATGAATCGTGCGTCGCTGATCAACCTTAGCTTACAGATCGCATTTGCCGGCCTCCGGTACGCCATGATGGGCTGGGTCTATGCCCGATCCAGCATAGAAGCTGTGGGCCAGATTAATGCTTTGTTGACCTTTGTGACCGCAGTGACCTTCGTTGCAGGCTTCGAATTGCATCACGTGGTCAACCGCTCTCTGCTGCTCGGAGCAAAGGTTGAGCTGCCCTGGGGGCCTGACAGGATGGTTCTGACGGCGCTGGTGGTCGGAATTATGGCTTGGTCAGCCGATTTGATCTTGTTCGGTACAAATCGCGGGGCATGGTTCACGCTGTTGGTTTTCGTGGTGGCAGTGACTGAGTACTTGGCTTTGGAATTTGGCCGCCTGCTAATTGCCAAGTCGCGTTTTCTAGTGGTGACTATCGGAGGCTTCGTCCGTTCTGTGGCACCTTATTTAGTCGTGCTGGTCACGCAACCGACGCTAGAGGTTATGTTGATCTCGTGGCTCCTGGGCTCAGCTCTGGTGCTGGCGATTCAAACCGTGATTCTTTGGCGCGGAGCCTACTTTGTTCTAGAACGTCGATGCCTTAGCAGTGCAAGCTACGGTTCTGCCGCACACTTTTTTGTTGCGGGAGTTTCAATGGCCCTGATGCCGGTGATAGAGCGCTGGCTAGCCGGTAATTTTTTCTCAGCCGTTGTACTCGGACAGTACGCGCTGGCGATGGCGTTGGTGTCTATGTGCGATTTGGTGATGCAGGGCGGTATCTGGCAACCTTTTATTGCTCGAATTCTGCAGCGACTGGCCAAGTCATTGAACAGACGTTCGACTGTGGGAATATTACTCGGTATCACCCTCATGGTGTACTCAAGTGCAGGCGTGCTAGCGCTGATTCTGTCAGATCAGCTGCTGGCATTGATCAATAAAGAGCCGCTGCCATCGGAGGTATTGCTTGGCGTTTTTACCTTAGGATTAGCCAAGGCGCTTTACTCGCTGGTTTTCTATTGTTATTACGCCACGGGCTGGGAACGGCCACTAGTAAATATCCAGTTGGTTATGGTCGCCACTCTCGTATTTTCGCTGGTATCAGGTTCTCAAGCAGGTATGGATTTCGGTATATCTCTTTCGATCGCGGGGGGCGCATGGATAGTTCTGCAATTGGTGCTGGTTTTCCGATGGATTAATTCATCTGAACACGAAGCCGAGCGTTGATTTGAAGCGTAGGGTGTTTTTTGTCCTACCTTAATCGGAGTTTATAGTATGTGTGGTTTTGTCGGCTTTGTAAGTGCGGGAACACAGTTGGCGGATGCCCATTCGGTGTTGGAACGGATGGGGAACGCCATTCGCCATCGGGGACCTGATGACTCGGGAGTTTGGACCGATTCCGTATCAGGTATTGGTTTGGTTCATCAGAGGTTGTCGATTGTTGATCTGTCTGCGGCAGGCCACCAGCCCATGTATTCTGAGAGTGGACGCTTCGTAATTGCTTTCAATGGTGAAATCTACAACCATCAGGAACTGCGTGCCTGGTTTTTGGCCGAGACCGGCCAATCGCCGATTTGGAGGGGACACTCCGATACCGAGTCACTACTGGCTTGTATCGAGGCTTTTGGTCTAGAGCGGACACTGCAAAGGTCGGTTGGCATGTTTGCACTTGCTTTGTGGGACAGGGAAGCCAACACGATTTCGCTGGCTCGTGACCGACTGGGAGAGAAGCCGTTGTATTACGGCTTTTTCAACGGTACGCTGCTCTTTGGCTCAGAGCTTCAAGCGCTCAAAGTTCATCCGCACTTTTCTGCGCAAGTTTCGCGTAGTGCGCTATCACTGTTCATGCGTTTCGGTTACGTGCCAGCCCCGCGCTCAATCCTTTGTGGCGTGAACAAGTTGTTGCCCGGGACCTGGCTGACTATTCCTCGAGACTCTTTGTCTAGCGGCTCACTGCCCGGCCCAGTGCAGTACTGGTCATTGCCGCAGGTCATCAGCGAGGCGCATGTGCAGCGTTTTACGGGCGACGATACATCGGCTATCCAAGCGTTGGAAACCTTGCTGACCGATGCCATCCGGCTCCAGCAGGTCGCCGATGTGCCACTCGGTGCTTTTCTTTCTGGTGGCGTAGACTCATCTCTAATCGTGTCCTTAATGCAGGCCCAGTCTAGTAGGCCTATCAATACCTATACCATCGGTTTCCATGAAAAAGAGTTTGACGAGGCTAAACATGCTGCAGCTGTGGCACGTCACCTCGGCACCCAGCACCATGAAGTCTATCTCTCCGGCGCGGATGCTCTATCTTTAATTCCAAAACTTGCCGGCATATACGATGAACCTTTTGCTGATGCATCTCAGGTGCCGTCGCGATTAGTGTGCGAGATTGCGCGTAGTTCGGTGACCGTTGCACTTTCTGGTGACGCCGGGGACGAACTATTTGGAGGGTACAACCGCTACCTGATGGCAGGGAGAATTTGGGGCCGCCTGTCTAAAGTCCCGCGCCCCATGCGCCGGGCCGCAGCCAAGTTGATGAGCTTGGTGCCGTCTAAACACTGGGAAAACATTTATGGTGCGTCAAGGGGACTGCTGTCGAGCCACTGGCAAGTCTCGCAGCCTGTCGACAAGATCAATAAATTGATTGAGCTTCTCCCAGTGGAGAGCGCTCACGCCCTCTACAAGAATCTGGTTTCGCAGTGGAAGTCGCCGGAAAAATTGGTCTTAGCGGGTGGCTCGCCAAGCAGTCTTCTGGATGATGTTGCTAACGAAATTCCAGAGCTCGGGCTAGAGGAATGGATGATGTTTATGGATGCTCTGACATACCTACCGGACGATATCCTGGTGAAAATGGATAGGGCTGCCATGAGCGTGAGTTTGGAAACGCGCGTTCCATTGTTGGATCACAGGGTAGTGGAGTTCGCCGCACGACTGCCGCTTAACCTGAAGGTTCGCGATGGTCAAGGTAAGTGGATCTTGCGTCAGATTCTCTATCAGCATGTGCCGCGTGAGTTGATAGAGCGCCCAAAAACTGGATTTGGTATTCCATTGGGGCAATGGATGCGTGGCCCGCTGCGTGAATGGGCCGAGGCGCTGATATCTGAATCTAGGCTGAAGTCCGAGGGTTTCCTTGATGCGCATATTGTACGACAAAGATGGGATGAACATATGTCCGGCCGTAGGGACTGGCAGCATCAACTCTGGAATGTTCTTATGTTTCAGTCTTGGCTGGATGAGTTCAATCGACCATGATTTCGACCGAACCTTCCTCACTTTATGATTGAAATATAAATATGCGTGTTGTTATCGGTTTAAATTCTTCATGGAACTTGGTTAACTTTCGTTCTGGTCTCATCCGTGCACTTGTGAAAGCTGGACACGAGGTAATTTCTGTAGCCCCACACGACGATTATTCCGCCAAAATTCCGTCCTTAGGCTGCAAATATGTGCCTCTTGCAATAGATGCCAAGGGTAAAAATCCTTTGAAAGAATTGTTCTTGGTACTCATGTTTATTCGCCTGTTCAAGACTACTCGTCCTGATGTGTTTCTTGGTTATACCATCAAACCGAATATTTATGGATCGTTGGCGGCGCGTCTGTGCGGCGTAAAAGTCATTAATAACATAGCCGGACTGGGTATATCCTTCCAATCCCGTACGATCTTTACCCGTTTTCTTGAACGACTCTATCGAATTGCGCTTTCTTCCTCATGTCGGGTGTTCTTTCAAAACGAGGACGACATGGGTCAGTTCGTTCGCCTTGGTTTGGTTAAAACGGAGCTGACAGGTCGTGTCCCGGGTTCTGGGGTGGATCTTTTGCGTTTCTCAGCCACCCCGTTGCTTCCTCGTTCAATAAGCCGTCCCTTCCGATTTCTATTAATTAGTCGCATGCTTTGGAGTAAAGGCGTTAGCGAGTTTGTCGAGGCTGCGCGTCGACTTAAATCAACTTACTCCGGCGTTGAGTTTTGTCTTCTCGGTTTCTTAGATGTGCAGAACCCTGATGCAATTTCGCGTGAAACAATGGACGAATGGGTGGCTGAAGGCGTTATTAATTATCTCGGTTCTACAGACAATGTTTCTGCTGAAATTATTTCTGCTGACTGTGTAGTTTTGCCATCGTACTACCCTGAAGGTGTTCCACGCTCGTTACTGGAGTCAGCGGCAATTGGCCGTCCCATAGTCACCACGGACACTGTAGGCTGCCGCGAAGTTGTGGAGCCTGGTACCAATGGTTTTCTTTGTAAGCCCCGAGATGCTCAAGATCTCGCGGAGAAGCTAGAGAATATTCTCTCGTTGTCGGAAGCTCGACTAGCGGAGATGGGCCTCGCAAGTCGACGGCTGGCAGAGTCAAAATTTGACGAAAAGATCGTGATCAATCGCTATCTTGAAGCAATCCAAGATGTTTCCAGAGGACGTTGACACATTATTTTCCTTGCTATCGCTATTCATCTTTGAAAACTGAGGTAAAGATTGAGTCTTATTGCTGCCCCGGTCCAAGGAATTGCGCAACTGAGCCCCGCCGGTGTGCGGGTCACCTGTAGTAATTTCAGCTGTTGATGGTCCAAGTCGCCATGGTGACCCAGCACAGTTGGTTACCAATTCGCGATTGGTCCGAGTTAAACCAGGTTGGCAGCCGCAGTATGTGGACTTAGCCACCATCATTGAACATGCTTGGAAGTGGGAGACACGGAGCCGTTGAACCCGGCTCGATCCCAAGGCCAAATTTCTATGTCCCACCGGTTTTTGACCTTTCGCACCATCTTCTTGGATAGCGTGTCCGTGATTCGGTAAATGGAATCTAAAGACCGTTGTGCGTAGGGCGCACGCTTTTCAGCGTCTCGTTCGTAGGTTACCCCCTCATGGAGCGCCATCATCTCGGCGCGCTCTTTCAGCACGGCCGCTGCGTTGAACGCCCAGTCGACAAAGTCGATCTCCTGCGGCGTCCAGTCACAGGCGGCGGAGTCGAGATAGTCGACCGCCCAATCCGGGCCATGCACATTGCTGGCGTGCCAGTACAGGTGTTCTGACAGCATTGTGCGACCGGTCAACCCCTCCGCAATGTAGGGGTTCGCGGCAATGCCCCGGCGCAGGTACGTGCAAGCCGCCACATAGTCCCCCTCCCGAAACGCAATCAGCACGGCCTGGTACCAGTGCGCGGGTGAATTGGGTGCGCCTTTCAGGTATTCCTTCATCGCGACTTTATGGTCGCCCTGGAGCAAGGCGATGTCACCCAGCAAAAATCGCACGCCGATGTTGTCCATGGGGCACCAGGCCAGCATCTGCTTGGCCAGCGCCATGGCGGCATCGCCCCCTTTTGCTTTGTTCCCCCGATGCATCAAGCCCAGCAGGGTGCCGTGCGCCAGGCGCAGGAAGGGCCGGTTGTCCAGCTCACCCCAGGTGATCTGGCCTTTGAAGCCTTTGGGAATGTGGGCCAGTGCCTGCTTGTAGGCCCGTTCATACACCTCGGTGGCTTCATCCTGCAGGCCCAGTGCCCACAGCCGGTTGGCGATGAAGTTCTGAATTTCCAGGTTGTAGGGCGTGGTGGCTTCCAGCTTGCGCGCTTGCATCAGTGCCTGCTTGTGGCTGAGTTGACCAGCCTCCAGCTTGTCGATCAGCACATCCAGGGCTTCTTCGTCCTGCCAGTGGCGGCTAAAACGACCGTACTGTGTGGGTTGGCCGGTTTCTGGGTCGTCGAAGGTTTCGATGGTGAAGGACAGGGAGGAGGACTCAGGACTAAGGACTGAGGGCTGAGTGGGGGCTGGGTCAGGTTTTTTCTTGGGCATGGTCGGGTTTGGATGCTTCAGGGTTGTTGTGCGTGGCAGCGGCCTGGCTGGCGTGTGTGGTGTAGGTGCGGCCGTTGTTGGCCACATATCGGCGCAGATCCGGGGCCATGGCGTCCGGCACGATCAGGACCGTCATCCCCATCGCCTCCGCCATGCGCTCGATGGACGACAAACGCGGATCGCGCTTGCCGCTTTCAATCTCCGACAAATGCTGCGGCGACATGCCCACCTTGGCAGACAACATCTC
>Ga0172371_10002186_pt1 | contig 31180 bp, 42 predicted proteins | sample Lak12m_FD_114543 | JGI IMG/M metagenome (GOLD analysis project Ga0172371, IMG submission 114543) | Freshwater microbial communities from Kabuno Bay, South-Kivu, Congo - kab_022012_12m | ecosystem: Environmental > Aquatic > Freshwater > Lake | place: Democratic Republic of the Congo: South-Kivu...
AGGCCGTTGGTGTTATTTCTGCCCAGTCTATCGGTGAACCAGGAACACAGCTTACACTACGTACTTTCCACGTTGGTGGTGCTGCATCTCAAATTGCTGCAGAAAGCTACATCAATGCCAAAATTGATGGTATTCTTGAATTCTCTGGTATTCGTGTTGTTGATTTTGAGGAAAATAATGAACAGAAAAGTATTGTTGTCAGTCGTGCAGGTGAAGTCAGAATTATTGATAATAAATTACAAGCACTGATTTACACACACAATATTCCTTATGGTGCAATCCTTAATGTTAAAGATAAAGAATTAGTATTAAAAGGACAGCGTATTTGCTCATGGGATCCTTACAATGCACTCATTATTTCTGAGGTTTCCGGTAAAATAAAATTTAAAAATATTATTGAAGGAACAACTTATCGGGAAGAAGCTGACGAACAAACAGGACATAAAGAGAAAGTTGTTACTGAAACAAAAGACAAAACAAAAATTCCATCTATTTTAATTGAAGTAAATGGTGAGATTATAAAAGATTATAATGCACCTGTTGGTGGTATTATTAAAATAAACGATGGAGACATTATCAAGTCAGGTCAGATACTTATTAAAATCCCTCGCTCCACAAGTCGAACAAGAGATATTACCGGAGGATTGCCTCGTGTGACTGAATTGTTCGAAGCAAGAAATCCATCTAACCCTGCAATCATTTCTGAAATTGATGGTGTTGTTACTTATGGCTCAATAAAAAGAGGTAACAGAGAAATCATTATTACATCCAATCAGGGAGATGTTAAGAAATATCTTGTTCCATTGTCAAAGCATATTTTAGTTCAGGAAAATGACTTTATCAAAGCAGGAAATCCATTGTCAGATGGTGCAATTACACCTGCAGATATATTAAAAATCAAAGGACCATATGCGGTTCAGCAATATATTCTCAATGGCATTCAGGAAGTTTATCGTTTACAGGGTGTTAAAATAAATGACAAACATATCGAAGTTATCGTTCGTCAAATGATGCAAAAAGTAACAATAGAAAATCCAGGAGATACAAGATTTCTTGAAGGTGATGCTGTTGATAAATTTGAGGTCATTGAAGAAAACAACTGGATTTATGATAAAAAGGTTGTTACTGAAGAAGGTGATTCACCTAGCTTAAAGAAAGGACAAATTATTAATGCCAGAAGGTTAAGAGAAGAGAATTCTAATTTGAAAAGAAAAGATAAAAAACTTGTTGAGGCACGCGATGCAATACCAGCAACTGTCAGTCCGTTACTGCAAGGTATTACCAAAGCAAGCCTTGGCACAAATAGCTGGTTGTCAGCGGCCTCATTCCAGGAAACTACTAAAGTTTTAAATGAAGCTGCTGTAGCTGGCAAAATTGACTTAATGTCAGGATTAAAAGAAAATGTTATTGTAGGACATAGAATACCTGCCGGAACAGGTTTAAGAGAGTTCGAAAACATTATTGTTGGTTCAATGGAAGAATATCAAGAATTGGTTGGAGAATAGGAGAATAATTGAATAAATATGGATGAGAAAAAACAACAGGAAAATCAAATTAATATTGAATTACCTGAGGAAATTGGAGAAGGAGTATACTCTAATCTGGCGATTATTACTCACTCACCGGCAGAGTTTGTTGTTGACTTTATCAGAATTATGCCAGGTTTGCCCAGAGCAAAGGTCAAATCCAGAATCGTACTGACTCCTCAACATGCCAAGCGTTTACTTAAAGCTTTGCAAGATAACATACAAAAATATGAATCTCAGCAGGGCACAATAAAGGTAGATGATGGCTTTGATGCCATTCCATTGAATTTTGGAGGTATTACTCCACAAGCCTGATAAAAAAAATATTTTTTTCAGATTATTAATTAATTATTGAAAGAGTTATACCTTTGCAGTCCTTTAAAATTGAAATAATTTAATCGTATGCCAACGATACAGCAATTAGTTAGAAAAGGAAGACAGGCAGTTGTCAAAAAAAGTAAGTCACCTGCTTTAGATTCTTGCCCCCAGAAAAGGGGTGTTTGTACCAGAGTGTATACCACTACACCTAAAAAACCAAATTCTGCAATGAGAAAAGTGGCACGTGTCCGTCTCTCAAACAGTAAAGAGGTGAATGTGTATATTCCTGGAGAAGGACATAATCTTCAGGAACACTCAATTGTATTGATTAGAGGAGGGAGAGTAAAAGATTTACCCGGAGTTAGATATCATATTATCCGAGGTGCTTTTGACACATTAGGAGTTGATGGTAGAAAGCAGGGCAGATCAAAATATGGTGCAAAAAGACCGAAAAAAACAAAATAATTTTTGAATTATGAGGAAAAGCAGACCCAAAAAACGAGAAATTATGCCTGACCCAAAATATGGTGATGTATTGTTACAAAAATTTGTTAACAACCTAATGTATGATGGTAAAAAGGAAGTGGCATACCATGTTATTTATGATGCATTAGATATAGTGAAAAACAAAATAAAGGAAAAAGACGAATTAGAGGTTTGGAAAACTGCACTAAACAATGTAATGCCAACAGTTGAGGTTAAGAGTAGGCGTATTGGTGGTGCCACATTTCAAATTCCAACAGAAATAAATGACAGAAGAAGAAGTTCATTAGGAATGAAATGGCTTTTTACTTTTGCACGCAAACGTAATGGCAGGTCGATGGCTGAAAAATTAGCTTCTGAAATTATTTCAGCTTATAACAACGAAGGATCAGCAGTAAAAAAGAAAGAAGATACACATCGTATGGCAGAAGCAAATAAAGCATTTTCACATTTCAAAGTTTAAAAATAAAGTGGTAGTAGATCCCAACATATTAAAACTAAGGAATATCGGTATCATGGCTCACATTGATGCTGGTAAAACTACTACTACAGAAAGAATTTTATATTATACTGGTGTCAATTACAAAATTGGTGAAGTACACGAAGGTGCTGCTACAATGGATTGGATGGTTCAGGAACAGGAAAGAGGAATAACAATTACAGCAGCTACTACAAAAGTTTTTTGGAAGTATGATAATGCCGACTATACCATTAATATAATTGATACTCCCGGCCATGTTGATTTTACTGTTGAAGTAGAACGATCGCTGAGGATACTTGATGGTGCTATTGCCTTATTTTGTGCTGTTGGTGGTGTAGAACCTCAATCAGAAACTGTATGGAAACAAGCAAATAAATATAATGTTCCACGTATTGCTTTCATTAATAAAATGGATAGGCCTGGAGCTGACTACTTTTCAGTGATTAATCAATTAAAATCAAAATTAGCTGCCAATCCATTGCCTCTTTTTATTCCTATTGGAGAAGAAAATAGCTTTATTGGTGTAGTTGATGTTTTAAGAAAAATTGCTATTATTTGGGATGATGAAGATTTTGGGATGACTTTCAAAACTGAATCTATCCCTGAAGATATGATAGAGTTGGTTGATACCACACATGATCAAATACTTGAAACTATCTCTGAATTTAATGATGAGCTTCTCGAGAAATATTTGACATCTCCTGAAGACATTACTATTGAGGAAATAGAGCAGGTAATCAGAATGGCAACTATTGAAATGAAAATTACACCTGTTCTTTGTGGCGCTTCTTTCAAAAATAAAGGTATTCAGCCTTTACTAGATGCAGTTATTAAGTTTTTACCTTCTCCGACAGAAATGCCAGCAGTTGTAGGTATTAATCCATACACTGAAAAAGAAGAATCAAGGCAACCACTTGATAGTGAGCCATTAACAGCTTTAGTTTTTAAAATTGTTACTGACCCTTATGTTGGAAAACTTGCATATTTCAGACTTTATTCAGGCGTTTTAAAAGCAGGGGAGGAATTAAACAATTCAAGAACGGGAAAAAAAGAAAGATTATCACGACTTTTTCAAATGCATGCCAACAAGCAAAATCCAGTTTCAGAAATAAAAGCTGGTGACATTGCAGCAGGTGTTGGCTTTAAAGATATTAAAACAGGGGATACACTTACTTCTCCCAAAAACCCTATCTTGCTCGAAACAATCGATTTTCCTGAACCTGTCATCAGTATTGCTGTTGAACCTAAAACTCAAGCAGAATTAGATAAAATTGCTATCGCTTTAAATAAACTTGCCGAGGAAGATCCAACTTTCTCAGTTAAAGTAAATTCAGATACAGGTCAAACTGTAATCAGTGGGATGGGTGAACTTCATTTAGAGATTATTTTAGATCGATTAAAGCGGGAATTCAATGTTGATTGCAATCAGGGAAATCCGGAAGTTGCTTATAAAGAAGCACTAACATTATTTACTACTCATCGTGAAATATATAAAAAACAAACGGGAGGTAGAGGAAAGTTTGCTGATATTCAATTTGAACTTGGCCCAGCTGATCAGGGATTTAAAGGTGTTCAGTTTATTAATGAAGTTGTAGGAGGCAATATTCCTAAAGAATATATTCCTTCAATAGAAAAAGGATTTAAAAATGCCATTCAGAACGGTGTAGTTGCAGGGTTTCCTCTTGAATCTATAAAAGTTAGATTGATAGATGGAAGTTTTCATCCTGTCGATTCTGATTCCCTCTCTTTTGAAACAGCTGCACGTTTAGCTTTTCGTGATGCAGCAAGAAAATGTGGACCAGTATTGATGGAGCCAATAATGAGTGTTGAAGTGGTTACTCCAGAAGAATATTTAGGTGATGTTATTGGTGATATTAATAGAAGAAGAGGGCAGATTGAAGGTGCTGATATCAGAGGGAATTCACAAATAGTCAAATCAAAGCTCCCTTTAGCAGAATTATTTGGCTATGTGACAACCTTAAGGACACTCACATCAGGAAGAGGACTGTCAACAGTTACTTTCTCTCACTATGAGATAGTACCGGATGAAATTTCTAAAAAGGTTTTAGCAAAATTAAAAGGAGAATTCTTATTTAATTAGAAGAATAAAAATGAGTACTCAGAAAATTAGAATTAAACTTCGTTCTTTCGATTACAGTCTGGTTGATAAATCAGCTGAGAAAATCGTAAAAACTGTAAAAACAACAGGTGCGATTGTTAGCGGACCTATACCACTACCTTCAAAAAGAAAGATTTTTACAGTTTTAAGATCGCCTCATGTGAATAAAACATCAAGAGAACAATTTGAACTATGTTCACACAAAAGATTAATTGATATTTACAGCACAAGCTCGAAAACAGTTGATGCTCTTATGAAATTGGAACTTCCTGCAGGTGTTGATGTTGAAATAAAAGTATAACTATGGTTGGCATTATTGGTAAAAAATTAGGAATGACCAGTATTTTTAATGAAACTGGTGAAAGTTTGGCTTGTACAGTTGTTTTAGCAGGCCCTTGTGTTGTTACACAGCTAAAAAATCTGGATGGCAAAGAGGGATATAATGCAGTTCAGCTTTCTTTTGGAGAGAAAAGAGAAAAAAGCACAAATAAAGCTTTGATGGGTCATTTTAAGAAAGCTGGCACTACTCCAAAAGAAAAAGTAGTAGAATTCAGAAACTTAAGAAAATATCCCGGAGTTGAAAAAATTAAATTGGGTGACACTTTGGACATTGGTATCTTCTCTGAAAATGAATGGGTTGATATAACAGGTATTTCAAAAGGAAAAGGATTTCAGGGTGTAGTAAAACGTCATGGTTTTAGTGGTGTTGGCGGTGCTACACATGGCCAGCACAACAGAATGAGAGCACCTGGATCTGTAGGTGCATCATCATTCCCTTCACGTGTATTACCAGGATTGAGAATGGCCGGACAAACAGGCAATAAAAAAGTAAAAATTATTAACCTGATGATTGCCAGAATTGATAAGGATAATAATTTATTGTATTTAAAAGGATCAGTACCTGGGTATAAAGGTTCATATATTATCATTGAGAAATAAGAGGTTATGAAATTAGATGTTTATACGATAAAAGGTGAAAAAACTCAAAAACAAATTGAGTTACCGGACGATGTATTTGCTATTAAGCCGAATGATCATGCAATATACCTGGATGTAAAAAGAATTATGGGTTCTTTGCGTCAGGGTACACACAAATCGAAGCAAAGGGCTGAAATTACAGGTTCTACTAAAAAACTCCGCAGACAAAAGGGAAGTGGAGCTGCAAGGGTAGGTAATATTAAGAACCCATTGTTTAAGGGTGGTGGAAGAATATTCGGGCCTCAACCTCGAGACTATTCCATTAAACTTAACAAAAAAGTAAGAGTATTGGCACGTAAATCGGCTTTAAGTTACAAAACTTTAGAAAACAAGCTTATTGTTATTGAAGATTTTAGTTTTGAAACACCAAAAACAAAAGAATATTCAGGGATATTATCAAATTTAAAGATCAATGATAAAAAAAGCCTTATGGTTATTCCAATTAATAATGAAAATGTTTTTCTTTCAGCCAGAAATATACCAAATGCTTACATTTGCCCCCCTGAAAAACTTAACACCTATGAAATTTTAAACAATGATTCATTGGTAATTACAGAAAGTTCAGTAGAAATTATTAGTAAAACATTAATGAATTAAGAAGATGAGTGTCGTAAAAAGGCCTTTAATAACCGAAAAATCAAATGAAATCAGTGAGAAACTGAAGAAATTTGGATTTGTTGTCAATCGTAATGCATCAAAAGATGAAATTAAAAAAGAAATAGAAAAACTTTACAGTGTTAATGTTGTTGAAATAAATACTATGATTTATGGAGGCAAAGCAAAAACAAGATATACAAAGAAAAATATTCTCAATGGCAGAACACGTGGATATAAAAAAGCTGTAGTTACATTAAAAGAAGGACAAACCATTGATTTTTATAGTAATATTTAATTAAGATGACTTTAAAAAGATTAAAACCTATAACACCTGGTCAACGGTTTTCAATAGTAAATGCTTATACTGAGCTTACTAACGATCAACCGGAAAAAAGTCTTTGTGTGACAATAAAAAAGACCGGAGGAAGAAACAATCAGGGCAGACGTACAATGCGTTATATTGGTGGAGGACACAAAAAACTGTACCGATTGATTGATTTTAAACGCGACAAATTTGAAATTAAAGGAAAAGTTGAAACTATTGAGTATGATCCCAATCGTTCAGCTTTTGTTTCTCTGATTAAATATACTGATGGTGATAAAAGGTATATCTTATGCCCGCAGGGTATTAAGGTAGGTCAGATAGTAGAAAGTGGAACTGTTGCACCAGAAATTGGTAATGCATTAAAATTAAGCATTATTCCATTAGGTACATTCGTTCATAACATTGAAATGCATCCGGGAAAAGGTGGTGAATTAGCACGTAGTGCAGGAACCTATGCACAGTTGATGGCACGTGAAGGTAAATATGCTGTTTTGCGTATGCCATCAGGTGAAGTACGAAAAGTTCTTGTCGAATGTATGGCCACTGTTGGTGTTGTTTCTAATCCTGATCATAACCTGATAAAAAAAGGCAAAGCAGGTAGAAATCGTTGGTTGGGAATCAGACCAAGAAACAGGGGGGTTGCAATGAACCCTGTTGATCATCCTATGGGTGGTGGTGAAGGTAAAGCTTCAGGTGGTCATCCACGTTCCAGAAAAGGTCTTTATGCGAAAGGACGTAAAACAAGGAGCAAAACCAAACCATCAAATAAACTTATAATCGAAAGAAGAAAGAAATAAAAGCATGGCACGATCGATAAAAAAAGGACCATATGTATCATACAAACTGGAAAGAAAAGTCCAGGAATTGAATGATAAAAATAAAAAATCAGTTATTAAAACATGGTCAAGAAGGTCAATGATTGTTCCTGATTTTGTAGGACACACTTTTGCAGTACATAATGGCAATAAATTTATTCCTGTATATGTTACTGAAAATATGGTGGGACACAAATTAGGTGAATTTGCTCCTACAAGAAATTTCCGTGGTCACCCAGTTAAAAAGTAAGAAAAATGGAAGCAGTAGCCAAATTAAAAAATTGCCCATATTCTCCCAGAAAAATGAGGTTAATGGCCGACTTGGTAAGAGGGAAAAATGTTGATGAGGCATTAAATATAATGAAATTTCATACTAAGAAACCTTATGCAATTAAATTAGAAAAACTTATCTTGTCAGCAATTTCGAATTATAAGATAGTAAATGAAGAAGACAGAGTAGATGAAAATAGTCTTTTTATCAAAACAATTATGGTTGACAGTGGGCGTCAATTAAAGAGAATGAGACCAGCACCTCAGGGACGTGGATATCGTATCCGCAAAAGGTCAAACCATGTTACATTAATTGTTGATACACTTAATAAAATTGACATTGATAACACAGAAACTCCAGTTCAGGAAGAAAATATTTCAGAATAATTTATGGGACAAAAAGTAAATCCGATAGCATTACGTCTTGGCTTCATCAGAGGTTGGGAATCAAATTGGTACAGTGAAAAAGATTTTTCATCAAAACTAATGGAAGATCATAACATCAGGCAATATGTAAGTGCCAGGCTTTCAAAAGGTGGTATTGCACGTATTGTAATAGAACGTACCTTAAAAAGAATTACCGTAACTGTACACACATCACGGCCAGGCTTGGTTATTGGTAAAGGTGGAAATGAGGTAGATAAATTAAAAGAAGAATTAAAGAAAATTACTGGTAAAGATGTTCAAATCAACATTTTTGAAATCAGAAGACCAGAACTGGAAGCAAAATTAGTTGCTGAAAATATTGCATCTCAAATTAAAGCAAGAATGAGTTATCGCAGGGCTATGAAAATGGCCATTGCTTCAACAATGCGTGTAGGTGCACAAGGAATAAAAATTAAATGCTCAGGCAGATTAGGTGGTGCTGAAATGGCAAGAACTGAAGAATATAAAGAAGGACGAATTCCTTTACATACATTCAGATCTGATATTGATTATGCACAAATGGAATCACATACCATTTATGGTATAATAGGAGTGAAAGTATGGATATGTAAAGGTGAAGTTTTTGGAAAACGTGATCTCTCCATGAATTTTGGTATCAGCACTGACAAGCAAAGAAAAGCACCAAAAAGACTTGGTCAAAGAAAAAGAAAATAATCAGAAGATAAAATTAAACAGAAATGTTACAGCCTAAAAAGTCAAAATACAGGAAGGTTCAAAAAGGAAGAGTAAAAGGTGTGGCAACCAAAGGAGGACAGATAGCATTTGGAACTTTTGGTCTTAAAGGTCTTGAGCCTGCCAGAATTACTTCGAACCAAATTGAAGCAGCTCGTGTGGCTATCAACAGGCACATGAAAAGGGAAGGTAAATTATGGATAAGAATATTTCCTGACAAACCTATTACAAAAAAACCTGCTGAAGTTCGAATGGGAAAAGGTAAAGGTAGCCCCGAATATTGGGTCGCGGTATGTAAACCTGGCAGGATAATTTTCGAAATTGATGGCGTAAATTCTGAATTGGCAAAAAGAGCTTTGGAATTGGGAGCACAAAAGCTACCCATTGTTACAAAAATCGTTGTCAGAAAAGATTATGTTGAGGCAAATGAATTATAAATAGTATTTTTATGAAATCGAAAGAAATACGCGATCTTACAGATAAAGAACTGAAAGAACTGATTACTGACGAACGCGACAGATATATCAGAATGAAACTGGCACATAAAGTGTCACCTCTTGACAATCCGTCAAAGATAAAAAATACAAGAAGAAAAATTGCCAGACTCAAAACTGAGTTAAAATTCAGAGAATTAAATAAATAATATTGTAGGATGGAAAACAATACAGTTGAAAGAAACAGTAGGAAAGAAGTAATTGGTAAAGTGGTCAGCAATAGCCCAGATAAAACCATTACTGTATTGATTGAAAGAAGGGTAAAGCATCCTATCTATTCAAAAACAATTAGAAAATCAACTCGCTTTATGGCACATGACGAAAAAAATGAATGCGGTGTTGGTGACATTGTAAAATTAATGGAAACAAGGCCATTAAGTAAAAATAAAAGATGGCGTTTGGTAAAAATAGTAGAAAAGGCCAAGTAAAATGATACAGAAAGAAACAAGACTTAATGTGGCAGACAACAGTGGTGCAAAAGAAGTTCTTTGCATTAGTGTTTTAGGAGGTTCTAAAAGACGTTATGCTACTGTTGGTGACTTGATTACAGTAACAGTAAAATCTGCAATTCCAACAAGTAATATTAAAAAAGGAACTGTATCACTTGCTGTTATTGTTAGAACCACAAAAGAAGTGAGACGCAAAGACGGTTCATACATCCGTTTCGATGATAATGCATGTGTGCTCCTGAATACTGCAAAAGAACCTGTCGCTACCAGAATTTTTGGTCCTGTGGCAAGAGAACTTCGTGAAAAACAATTTATGAAAATCGTTTCTTTAGCACCTGAAGTAGTATAATTATGGAAAAGCAAATTGTTAAACATAAGTTTAAATTAAGAAAAGGAGATACTGTAATGGTAATCTCAGGCGATTCAAAAGGGAAAACTGGTCGTGTTTTGGAAATTATCCGTGAAAAAAATAAAGCACTTGTTGAAGGAGTTAACATTATTTCACGTCACACCAAGCCAAATCAAAAAAATCCTGATGGTGGAATTATTAAAAAAGAAGCTCCAATAAATATTTCAAACTTAATGCTGGTTGATCCTAAAACAAATCAACCCACCAGAGTTGGACGTAAATTAAATGAAAAAAATGTATTGGTTAGATATTCAAAAAAGTCAGGGGAGGTTATTGAGAAATGAAATACGTACCAAACTATAAGAAAAAATATATCGAAGAGGTAAGTCCTTATCTAGTGGAAAAAATGGGCTATACCAATAAAATGCAAATTCCTAAGATTGAAAAAATTAGCATCAATCAGGGCGTAAGTGGTGCTGTTACAGATAAAAAACTTGTTGATAAAGCAGTGGATGAACTGACACTTATTTCTGGTCAAAAAGCTGTAATTACTTATGCACGAAAATCTATATCTAACTTTAAACTTAGAGAAGGAATGCCAATTGGGGCTAAAGTAACACTCAGAGGAGATAATATGTGGGAGTTTTTAGAACGATTAATCAGCATTGCTCTCCCTCGTGTTCGTGACTTTAGAGGTATTAACGATAAAGGATTTGATGGCCGTGGAAATTATACCTTTGGCATCACCGAACAAATTATTTTTCCTGAAATTGATCTTGATAAAATATCAAAATTAAATGGGTTGGACATCACATTCGTTACAACAGCAAAAACCGATCAGGAAGCATATTTGTTATTATCAAAAATAGGATTACCTTTTAGAAATAAAAATCAGGAATAAAAAAATGGCAAAACTTTCAGTAACTGTAAGAAACAGAAAAAGAAAAGTTCTGGTAGCAAAAATGGCTGAAAAACGCAAAGCGCTGAAAGCCGTTGGTGACTATGCAGCACTCGATAAATTGTCACGCAATTCATCAGCCGTCAGAGTACGCAACAGGTGTGAAATAACGGGACGTCCACGTGGAAATATGCGTCAGTTTGGTGTATGCAGAAATGTTTTTAGAGAAATGGCTCATGACGGGCTTATTCCGGGTATTAGAAAAGCAAGTTGGTAAAAGCAGGAAAGATTATGGATACAATTGGAGATTTTTTAACAATTATTCGCAACGCTACAAAAGCAAGAAAAAAAGTTGTTGAGGTATCTGGCTCTTATGTCAGAACTGAAATTGCTCGTATATTATTCGAGCAAGGATATATTATGAATTATAGAGTTGAAAACACAACGCCTACTATTTCTAAATTAAAAATCGCTTTAAAATATGACCCCACAACTGGCTTACCTGCCATAAAAAAAATTGGTAGAATCAGCACCCCCGGATTAAGACAATATTCAGGTGTTGGAGAACTTCCAAGAATAATTAATGGATTAGGATCAGCGATTATCTCTACTTCTAAAGGTATTATGACTGATAAAGAAGCAAAGAGAAATAAAATAGGTGGTGAAGTAATTTGTTTTGTTTATTAAAAAAATAAGCATGTCAAGAATAGGAAAACAACCAATAAATATACCTGATAAAGTACAGGTGCAGGTTAGTAAAGGAAATTTTGTTAACGTAAAAGGTCCTAAAGGTGAACTCTCACGTCAAATTGACCCTGAATTAAAGATAAATATTGATGGCAATACACTCATTATAGAGCGACCCACTGATCAGAAACGTCATCGTTCTATGCATGGATTGTCAAGAACTTTACTTTTTAATATGATTGAAGGGGTGTCTAATGGCTTTTCAATTAAACAGGAAATTGTTGGTGTGGGATATAAAGTAAATAATACAGGACAACGTTTGGAATTGAATCTTGGATATTCTCACGACCTTGTATTTATTATTCCCGATGAAGTCAAAGTAACAACAGAAACTTTGAAAGGTAAAAATCCTACTATTACCTTAGAAAGCCATGATAAAGAATTACTTGGCCTGATAGCTTCTAAAATCAGGGCATACAGAAGACCTGAACCTTATAAAGGAAAAGGAATTAAATTCGTAAATGAAGTTGTAAGAAGAAAAGCAGGAAAAACTGCTGCTGGATAAAATTTGAAGCAATGGACAGAATTAAGAAAAAAAGATTCAGAAGAAACAGAATTAAGTTAGGTATTCGAAAAAAAATTACTGGTACTGAACAGGTTCCAAGGTTAAGTGTTTTCAGAAGTAATGCAAATATCTATGGTCAAATTATTAATGACATTACAGGCATTACAATTTGCTCTGTTGGTACTTTAAAACCTGACTTTGATACAAAAGGAAAATCAAAAACTGAAATTGCTAAAATTGCTGGTCAAAGAATGGCTGAAAAAGCCTTAGAAAAAAATATCAGTAAAGTGGTTTTTGATCGTAATGGATTCTTATATCATGGCAGAATTAAAGCATTTGCCGAAGGTGTAAGAGAAGGAGGAGTACAGTTTTAATTAAAAAAAATTATTTTGATGGATCACAATATTAAAAGAATAAAGACAAGTGAAATTGAACTCTCAGAACGAGTAGTAAGTATTAATCGTGTAACGAAAGTAACTAAGGGAGGAAGAACATTCAGTTTTGCTGCAATAGTTGTAGTGGGAAACAATGACGGAGTAATTGGCTTTGGCTTAGGAAAAGCAAGAGAAGTAACCGAAGCAATAGCAAAGGGTGTAAATGATGCAAAGAAAAATCTTATTCAGGTTCCTGTGATAAAAGGTACTATTCCACACGAACAAATTGCAAAATTTGGTGGTGCTCAGGTTTATTTACAACCGGCAAGCCCCGGTACTGGTGTTGTCGCTGGTGGTGCTATGCGTGCTGTATTAGAAAGTGCAGGGATTACTGATATCTTAGCAAAATCTAAAGGCTCTTCAAATCCTCATAATGTTGTTAAAGCTACAGTTAGAGCTCTTACCGAAATGAGAGATGCCTTTACAATTGCTAAAATGAGAAATATTGAATTGGAAAAAGTATTTAATGGGTAGAGATATGAAGGAAATTGAAATTACCCTGGTCAGAAGCATAATTGATCAAAATAAACGTCAAAAACAAACTGTAAAAGCACTGGGTTTAAATAAATTGCACAGTACAGTTGTTCATAAAGAATCACCTCAGATTTTGGGAATGATTGAAAAAGTCAAACATTTGTTAAAAATTGAATATAAATAAACAACATGGATCTTAGTAATCTGAAGCCTGCCGAAGGCTCCGTACATAAGCAAGGTAAACGCCTTGGAAGAGGAGAAGGTTCCAAAAAAGGTGGTACTAGTGGAAGAGGTAGCAAGGGAGCAAAATCCAGATCAGGCTATCATAGTAAAAGAGGTCATGAAGGAGGCCAAATGCCACTTCAACGAAGAGTTCCTAAATTTGGATTTATCAACCCGAATCGTGTTGAATATAGCCCGATTAACCTTGACAAACTCCAGGAATTATATGAAAAATATAAAATTGAAAAATTTGATTTTAATATATTTCATCAGCATGGATTGGTTTCTAAAAATGATAAAATAAAAGTTCTGGGCAGAGGAGAATTGAAAGTTAAACTTGAAGTTGAAGCACATGCCTTCTCAGGGAAAGCCAAACAAATAATTGAACAATTAGGTGGTAATGCTATTAAAATAAAATAGATGCGTAGGCTGATACAAACCATACAGAATATTTGGAAGATTGAAGACCTGAGGGTCAGAATACTGTTTACATTAGGATTTGTGATGATATATCGTCTCGGTTCCTATGTAGTATTACCCGGTATTGACCCTAATGCATTAACTGCATACGAAAAGCAGGCTAGCGAAGGTATTCTTGGTTTAATTAACCTTTTTGCAGGTGGTGCTTTTTCCAGAGCTTCTATTTTTGCTTTGGGAATTATGCCATATATTTCAGCATCTATTGTTATTCAATTATTGACAATAGCAGTACCATATTTTCAAAAATTACAAAAAGAAGGAGAATCAGGGAGAAAGAAAATGAACCAAATTACACGTGTTCTTACTATTGCAGTTACAGCATCGCAATCGGTTGCATTTCTTGTTAACCTGCGCAATCAGGCTTCTATGGCTGTCGTTTGCAACACTAACCCTGAGGTAATGTCTCCTGCTTTTTTTATGTTTGTCAATATTGTCCTTTTAACTGCAGGAACTTTATTTGTTATGTGGTTAGGTGAAAAAATTACAGATAAAGGGATTGGAAATGGCATTTCTTTAATTATTATGATTGGTATTGTTGCCAGACTACCATTGGCATTGTTCGCAGAATTCGACATGCGTCTTGGTGAAGCTGGTGGAGGTTTAGTGGTGTTTTTTATCGAGATTGTCGCATTATTGTTTGTAATTTTAGGAACGGTATTACTTGTTCAGGGAACACGAAGAATTCCTGTACAGTATGCCAAACGTATTGTTGGCAACAGACAATATGGTGGAGTACGACAATATCTGCCATTAAAAGTTAATGCTGCTGGTGTTATGCCAATCATTTTCGCACAAGCAATCATGTTTATACCTGCTACAATAGCACAATTTTTTCCGGCAAGTAGCGCATGGAGTGGTTTAGCAGGAGCGTTAAATAATTATACATCATTTGGTTATAATATGATTTATGCTGTCATGATTATTGTCTTTACCTATTTCTATACTGCTGTAACTATTAATCCAACACAAATTGCTGATGATTTAAAACGAAATGGGGGTTTTATCCCAGGAATAAAACCTGGTAAAAAAACCGCTAATTATATTGATTCAATAATGAGCAGAATTACATTTCCTGGATCAATCTTTCTAGCATTAGTAGCCATCATGCCTGCTTTTGCACGTATGCTTAATATAAATACACAATTCGCACAGTTTTTTGGAGGAACATCTCTTTTGATTATGGTAGGTGTTATTCTTGATACTTTACAGCAAATTGAAAGTCACTTACTAATGCGTCATTATGATGGTTTAATGAAATCAGGAAGAATTAAAGGTAGAACAGGAAGTGCATCAGGATCGTATTAATAAACAGATATGGCAAAACAGGAAGCAATAATAGTCCAGGATGGAGTCGTTACAGAAGCATTGCCAAATGCAATGTTCAGAGTAAGATTGCAAAATGGTCATATTATTCTTGCACATATCTCTGGAAAAATGAGGATGAATTACATTCGTATTTTACCTGATGATAAAGTAAGAATTGAAATGTCACCTTATGATTTATCTAAAGGAAGAATAATATTCAGATATAAATAATAACTATGAAAGTTAAAGCATCAATAAAAAAACGTAGTCCTGAAGATATTATCGTCAGGCGTAAAGGTAAACTTTACATAATTAATAAAAAGAATCCAAGAAATAAACAAAGACAAGGATAAAAGATGGCACGTATAAAAGGTATTGAGCTTCCTAATAAAAGAGGAGATATAAGTTTGTCGTACATTTATGGAATAGGGGTTTCTCTCGCTCGTAAAATATTGGATCAGGCAGGGGTAAACTACAACACAAAAGTAGATAAATGGACTGATGAACAATTGGTTGCTATAAGAAACATAATAAACGAACAATATAAAACAGAAGGTGAGCTTCGTTCTGAAGTGCAAATGAATATTAAACGTCTGATAGATATTGGAAGTTATCGTGGTATCCGTCATCGTAAAGGATTACCTGTACGTGGTCAGCGTACACACACTAATGCACGTACAAGAAAAGGAAAGAAAAAAGGAGCAGTAGCTAATAAAAAACAAGTTGGTAAAAAATAATTAAATGGCAAAGAAACAAAGAGTCAGAACCGTTAAAAAACGTAAGGTTGTTGTTGAACCGATTGGTATTATTTATGTTAAAGCCACATTTAATAATATAATTGTTTCGGTTACTAATGCATCAGGGCAAGTCATTTCATGGTCATCAGCAGGGAAAATGGGTTTTCGTGGATCAAAGAAAAATACACCTTATGCTGCTCAAAAAGCTGCTGAAGATTGTGCAAAAGTTGCATTTGAATTGGGTGTAAGAAAAGCTTCAGCATACGTGAAAGGTCCAGGAGCCGGACGTGATGCTGCTGTCAGGTCGATTAACAACGCTGGTATCGAAATTACTGCCATACATGATACAACACCCATTCCTCACAATGGATGCAGACCACCAAAAAGAAGAAGAGTTTAATCAAGATAATATTTACAAAAAATGGCAAGATATATTGGAGCGAAATCAAAGATTGCTAGGCGATTTAAGGATCCCATTTTTGGCCCCGACAAAACACTAAGCAAAAAAGCATCTCCACAGGCAAAAAGAAGAGGGAAGATGACAGAATACGCTATTCAGTTGCAGGAAAAACAGAAAGCAAAATACACGTATGGTTTGCTGGAACGTCAATTCCGTAACCTTTTTGAAAAAGCTGCAAGACGTCAGGGAAAAACTGGTGATAACCTGCTGAAATTCCTTGAAGCAAGGTTAGACAATGCAGTGTTTCGTCTTGGTATTGGTCGTACACGAGCTGCTGCACGACAACTTGTAAAACATTGTCACGTTACTGTAAATGGAAAAGTTGTAAATATTCCTTCTTTCCTCCTTCGTCCTGGTGATGTTGTTGCAGTTAGAGAACGTTCAAAATCTTTAGAAGCAATTCAAGACTCATTAGCCTCAAAACGTAATATTTATTCATGGTTTGAGTGGGATGCTGAAAACAAAGCAGGTAAATTTATTAATTATCCTGAACGTGAAGAAATTCCTGAAAATATCAGGGAAAGTTTAATTGTTGAATTCTATTCCAAACAATAACAAATAAAAAATTATGGGAATTATTCCATTTCAAAAACCTGACAAGGTTGTCATGCAAAAGGCATCCGATTTTAACGGAACTTTTGAATTTTATCCTTTAGAAAAGGGATATGGTGTTACAATAGGAAATGCCATCAGGCGTGTTTTACTTTCTTCACTGGAAGGATATGCGATTACTAATGTTCGTATCGAAGGGATTGAACAGGAGTTTTCTACTATTAACGGTGTTGTTGAAGATGTAGTGAATATTTTGTTAAACTTTAAACAAGTTCGGTTCAAACCTATTACAAACGAACAGGAAGAAAAAATTTATATTTCGATTTCTGGTCTGACTGAGTTTACTGCTGGTGAAATTGGTAAAGCAGCAAATAATTTTCAGGTATTAAACCCTGATTTGCTCATTTGTTCCATGGAACCAAGTGTTAAGCTTGAAATGGAGATATGGGTAAAACGTGGAAGAGGGTATAAATCAATAGAAGACAATAAAACGAATGATACACCTATTGGTTTAATTACAATAGATTCTGTATTTTCACCTATCAAACATGTCAAGTACGCTATTGATAATTATAGAGTAGGACAGGATACAGATTTTGAAAAGCTTACTATTGACATTCAAACAGATGGTTCTATTCACCCTGAGGAGGCTTTGAAAGAAGCAGCAAAAGTGTTGATGCAGCATTTTATCCTATTTTCAGACGAAAAATTGACCTTAGATGAAGAGCTAAAGAAAGAAGAAAAGAAAGTGGACGAGAAGTTTCTTCAAATGAGGAAATTGCTTAAAACACCTTTAACTGATCTGGATCTTTCAGTAAGAGCATACAATTGTCTGGCATCTGCTGGAATACAAACATTGGCACAGTTAGTACAATACGATGTTGCGGATTTATTGAAATTCCGCAATTTTGGAAAAAAATCTTTGATTGAGATCGAAGAATTAGTAAAAGAAAAAGGATTAACATTTGGAATGGATGTTTCTATTTTTAAACTTGAATCTGAACAGGAGTAAACAATGAGACACGGGAAAAAATTCAATCATTTAGGAAGAAAATCTGCACATAGGCATGCATTACTTGCCAATATGGCATCATCTCTGATTTTGCACAAGCGAATTTCAACAACGGTAGCAAAAGCTAAAGAACTTAGAAAATATATTGAACCATTACTAACTAAATCAAAAGACGATACTACACATTCAAGACGTGTTGTATTTAGTTATTTAGGCCAAAAAGATGCTATAAAAGAACTTTTTGATAAAGTTTCCGGCAAAATTGCTGATCGTCAGGGAGGATACACTCGTATTATTAAAACCGGAACAAGGTTGGGTGATAATGCTGAAACTTGTATAATAGAACTGGTAGATTACAATGAAATTTATGTAAAAGACGAAAAGAAAAAATCGGTACGCAGACGTACCAGAAGAAGTGGTGCAAGTGCTGTAAATAAAGAAGTGCCATCTGAGTCTGTTGCAGTAAAGGAAGAGAAAACGCAAGATTCGTCAGTAATTGAGGAGAAAAAGAGTGAAGCAGATGAAAGTGAAGAAGTGTTAAACGACACTGAAATTGCTCAAGAAGGGGAAAATAATGGCGAGGAAAGTACTAAGGAAGAAGAATCAACAAAAGAATAAATTAGGAGAGGAGTAGTTTTTTCATATATGTGTTTTTGGCGCCTTTTAGCCTCCCAGGCTGAAAGGCGCATTTTTTTATTACATTTGAATTCTATTTCAAAATATCATAAATAACACTTTGAATTTCCTGTCGGATTTTCAATTCATTTATTAGCTTATTGTTCTGGTCAGGAAATGTCCTGTTTGATAGAAAGATAAAAATAAGTTGATTATCGGGGTCTGCCCAAACACAAGTGCCAGTAAAACCAGTATGCCCAAAAGCTGAGGCAGGTGTTTTAGCAGAAGCAGGATTATATTCACCAATTTTGGTCTCTGGTTTGTCGAATCCTAATCCTCTACGACTGCTTGTTGATTGTCGATGAGTAAAGGTATCGATTGTAGAAGTACTGAAATAGCGGTCTCCCCCATATTCACCTTTATTCAAAAACATTTGCATCAGTATGGCAAGGTCAGTAGCATTTGAAAATAGTCCGGCATGACCTGAAACTCCTCCAAATAATGCAGCGGCAGGATCATGGACAAATGCCTGTATTATATTTTGTCTGAAGTAATTATCTATTTCAGTAGGAGGAATACGGTCAGGAAATACTTTCATAGCAGGATTAAACATGGTATTATTCATACCAAGATTATCATAGTAACCTGATGTAAGGTATTCGTCAAAGGGTTGTTGTGATATTTTATCTACAATCGCTTTTAAAAATATAAAATCAAGATCGCTATATACAAATTTACCTGCTTTTTTGACGGGTGTACTATAAATTATTTTCCAAATGGTGTCTTCAATACTTTTTGATGCAAATAAATTGTCGCATACCTGTATTGGAAAGTTTTCTGACAAAGTATCTGAAAATAAATGGGGCAATGGCAGGTTGTTTTTATCAATCATATATTTATAAAATGGTATCCATGCTTCAAATCCGGCTTCATGAAGTAATATTTCTTTAATAGTAGCACCACCATACCCTGAAAGTGGCTGTGTTTCTATTAATTTTCGTAATTTAGTGTCAAGTTTTATAATGCCCAGTTCATAAAATTTCATGATTGGAAGTAGTGTGGCAGCTATTTTTGTTACTGATGCAACATCATAAATGTCAGTATTTTTTACTTTTATTACCTGATCGTAGGTGTGATAGCCAAACGATTTTCTGTAAAATACTTTACCTTTTTTTGCTATAAGAAGCTGTGCTCCAGGAAATGCACCTTTTTGAATACCAGCATTAACAATACTATCAATTTTACTAAGTTTTCTATAACTGATACCCAATTCGTCAGGTGTAGTAAATTTTAACCTGGTAATTTTACTTTGTGTGATTCCATCGTTGATTTTATACTGATTATTTATAGTAACAGGAAGATGTCCATTTATTGGAATGGCCCCCATAAGAGCTTGAGCTCCAATATTTTGAAAGTCAGCATCACTTTCAGTACATTGAATAATTGCATCTGCTTGCCCTAATTGTGAAAGTAAATAAGGACTACCAAAATTAACTATGATAGAAGTGTGTTTAGGGAGCAATTCATTGATGAGTTCTATCTGACTCTTTTTTAATCCAAAGTTATTTATATTGTAGGACGAAGTACCAGTCAAAACAAATATTAATTTATTTTTTTCCTGAAGAATGTGCTTTATAGAATCTAAAACTATTGAATCACTCTTACTTGAAACAAGTAAATAATCAAATTTCTGAAATAGTTTTAGTGTATTGTGAAATGAAGGAACTGATCCATTTCCAATATACACCACTGTATATTCAGAGCAACCCGAACCTCTTAATGGAATAATGTTGTTTGTATTTTTTAGTATAGTTACGGATTGTTCAATAACTTGCTGTTTAAAAAATTTAAAATTATGGTTATTTAAATCTTCTGTAACATTCACAGGAGAAATATACTTGGCTTTTGGCCCTATTAATAAGTACTTGTAAATCAGGATTTTTCTAACTCGTGCATCAATTAAACTATCCGTTAGCAATCCATCTTTTACAGCTTTATGAATTGCATGAACTGCTTTTGCAATATTCTGAGGACACACCAAAATATCGTTTCCTGCCAATAGTGCCATTGCTTCTATATTGCCTTCTTCAAAGTTTTTTGTAACACCTTTCATATTTAGTGCATCAGTAAAAACGAGGCCTTTAAAATCAAGGCTATCAATCAGAAGCCCCTTTACAATTTTTTTTGAAAGAGAGGCGGGCAAATTTGTCGTTGTATCTAATGCTGGAATCTGCAGGTGTGCAACCATCATTCCTTCAAGACCATATTTTATCAATTCTTTAAAAGGATAAAGTTCTGTTTCTTCTATCTCATTGAAGCTTTTTGATAATTTTGGAAGGTCTTTGTGAGAATCAATATCTGTGTTTCCATGACCAGGAAAATGTTTTCCAACAGAAAGTATTTTGTTTTCCATTAACCCTTTCATATAATGCAAACCCAAAGTACTTACAGTTTCTTTATTTTCTCCAAATGAGCGAAGGTGTATAACAGGGTTTTTGGGATTATTGTTGATGTCGATTACAGGTGCAAAATCTATATGAATACCTAATCGGTTACATTGGTACGAAACTGCCTTTCCCATTTCGTAAACAAGATTTGTATCGTTAGTAAAGCCATAAGTCATTTGTTTAGGAAACGATAAAACACTATCAAGTCTCATCCCAACACCCCATTCTGCATCCATAGCTATTAATAAAGGAAATTTTGATAAAGATTGATAGGTATTGGTTAAGATTACTTCATGGGTAGGTTCTCCTTTAAAAAATATCAAACTGCCAATATTGTATTTTCTGATGGCCCACTCTATCGTTTTTTGATTTTCGCTTTCACCTGAATAGGCACTTGCCATGATAAACTGACCAATTTTTTCCTCAAGGCTTAATTGTTTTATCACCGAATCTGCCCATTTCTCTGCTTCAATTCTTGTTTCTTTACTGAAATATTGTGCGTTGACAGTATTTATTAAAAAAAATATAAGCGATAATAAAAATATTATGTGTAAAAACGATTTCTTGAATACTTTGTAAAACACCTGGAATGTAATTATTATTTCTTAAATTCCTGAATTATTGAATTAATAATGGAATTAGAGTTTAAAAAAGGAAAATGTTCAAAAAGAAAATGATGGTTACTGAAATTGTCAATTAGTGCTTTCTTTAATAGTATTATTGCCTCATCAATGAAGTCGTTTTCAAAAAGCAATCCGGAAGTAAAATACATCATTTCTGAATCAGGATTTTCAACATTAATAAAATTTAAGGCCTCTGAAATTGCGATCGTTGTCATTTGATTTTCAAATAAAAAATAAAGATAATCAAGTTGAATATCAATATCATAAGGATCAATAGAAAGTGCTTTTTTAAATGCTTTCTGAGCAACATTTGGTCTGCCCATATACGACAAGCATATTGCCATTTCGCACCAATAGCTGGTGTTAATTTCATCAATTTTTATTGCTTTTCGGAAAAACCGCAAAGCTTTTGTATAGTCTTTTATATTAAATGCTAGCATTCCCAATCCAAAAAATACATCGGGGTTTTCAGGCTCAAGATGCATTGCTTTTTTAAAATATATCTCTGATTCTTCTTTCCTGTCAAGATACAAACAACTAAAACCTGCTTCAATAAAAATATTTCCTTCCAGAAAACCTTTTTCTATTGCAAATTGAAAATTTTCAATCGCCATTTGGTAATCTTCTTTTTTAAAAAAGCAATTACCTAAATGATAGAAAATTCTTCCTTCCTTATCGTTTAAAGCAAGTGCTATTTCAAACGAGTGTTGAGCCTCCTCAGTTTTATCAAAATAATCGAGTAATTCACCATATTTCAACCATGCATACTCATTGTAAGGGTTCTCGTCAATTACTATTTCTGCAAATGAAATAACTCTTTCAGCAGAATCTTCGAGCATTCCACAAATAGCATAATCTAATAGAATGGAGTAATCCTTTGGATTGTATCGTAAATATTGTTCATAAAAATTCAATGCTTCAGGAATGTTGTTGTTGGCAGAATGAATGATTGCTCTAAGCTTAAGTATTTTTTCTTTGTTAAATAAATATTTTTCAGCATTTTCTAATGAATCAAAAGCATCATCATATTCTTCAAGATAATAAAGTGCTTCAGCTTGTAAATAATGTGCTTCAGCATTAGAAGGATCTATGGCCGTTATTTTTTCTAAAGTTTCAACTGCATAATCAAATTCGCCATCATTCAAATATAACTGAGAACGTAAAAAAAGCAACTTAATATTATATGGATAGTATTTTAATGCCAGACGACAGGTAGAGAGTGCACTTTCGTTCAATTTATTTTCCGAATAATAATTAATGATTTTTACAAAATCATCTGATTCAAAAAAAGAGTAATCCCCTGATTTGTTTTGTTGTTCAAAAAAACTAACTAATTTTTCAAGTGCAAATAAGTCTCCCGATGAACTGCTCATAAAAATGATGCATTTTAATATCTAATGATGTGCAAAATAAAAGAAATTTATTGAAAATAAAAGAATGATTTTTTTCATAACATGATGATAAAATAAAAGCATGTGAATTCCAAAAAAAGGGAATAAAAAAAGTTGTGAAAAAAATAACAAAAAATGTTTTGTATTCTATTGTTTATGAAAATAAATAATTAATATTGCTGCGCTTTAAAAATTATTTTAAAACAAAAAAGCAAGAAAATGGATAACAAAGTTAAAGAATTCATGGCAAAAATTATTGCCAAAAACCCTGGTGAAGTTGAGTTTCATCAGGCAGTACAGGAAGTAGCCGAATCGCTGATCCCATTCATTGAAGAAAATCCTAAATATAAGGTAGCAAAAATTCTGGAAAGAATAGCTGAACCTGAAAGAGTAATTTTGTTCAGGGTACCATGGATTGACGATAAAGGTGAATTTCAAATTAATAAAGGATACCGCATTGAAATGAACAGTGCTATTGGCCCTTATAAAGGCGGTCTGCGTTTACATCCTACTGTAAACCTTGGTGTTTTAAAATTCCTTGCCTTCGAACAGGTATTTAAAAACAGTCTTACTACTCTTCCAATGGGTGGTGGAAAAGGTGGTTCAGACTTTGACCCAAAAGGAAAATCTGACAATGAAGTAATGCGTTTTTGCCAAAGCTTTATGACTGAATTGTCAAGGCATATTGGCGCTGATACCGATGTTCCTGCTGGTGATATTGGTGTTGGTGGACGTGAAATTGGTTTTATGTTTGGCCAATACAAAAGAATCAGAAATGAATTTACTGGTGTTCTGACAGGAAAAGGTATTGAGTGGGGTGGCTCACTTATCCGTCCTGAAGCAACTGGTTATGGCTGTGTTTATTTTGCTGAAGAAATGCTGAAAACACGTAATGACAGTATAAAAGGTAAAACAGTTGTTATTTCTGGTTCAGGTAATGTTGCTCAATATGCAGTTGAAAAATGTTTGCATTTAGGTGCAAAACCTGTTACTTTATCCGACTCAGATGGTTATATTTATGATCCAAAAGGAATTGATGCTAATAAATTAGCATTTGTTATGGAACTTAAAAATGTAAAACGTGGCAGGATTAAAGAATATGCTGATAAATTTGGTTGTGAGTATGTGGCTGGTAAAACACCATGGGGTGTAAAATGCGATGTAGCATTACCTTGTGCCACACAAAACGAACTTGACAAAGAAGATGCTCTTACATTGGTTAAAAATGGCTGTATGGCCGTTTGCGAAGGTGCTAATATGCCAAGTACTCCCGAAGCTGTTGAAGTATTCCTTGAAAATAAAATTCTTTTTGCTCCCGGTAAAGCTGCCAATGCTGGCGGTGTTGCAACATCAGGGTTAGAAATGAGCCAAAACTCATTACGTTTATCATGGACAAGAGAAGAAGTTGACGAACGTTTACACAACATCATGAAAAATATTCATGCTACTTGTGTTAAATGGGGAAAAGAAGGTGATTTTATCAATTATGTTAAAGGAGCTAACATTGGTGGATTTGTCAAAGTTGCTAATGCAATGCTTGCACAAGGACTTGTTTAGAAATTAAAATTTTTTACATTTTAGGGCTTTACATATTTTTGTGAAGCCCTTTTTTTATTGTTTAATTATTAATTAATGTTATATGATTTTTACTAATATTGATGAGGATATTAAAAATGCGATGAAAAATAAAGATCAGGTTGCCCTGAAAGCAATCAGGGCCATTAAATCTGCATTATTATTATTGAAAGCTGATGCCTCAGTTCAAGAAATAACCGAAGAAGATGAATTAAAACTTATTAACCGGCTTGTAAAACAAAGAAAAGAATCTTTCGAGATTTATCAATCAAAGGGAAGAGATGATTTGGCACAGGAAGAAATGAGTGAACTGATTGTTTTGCAAAAATATCTTCCAAAGCAACTTAGTGAAGAAGAAATAAAAACTGAACTAAAAAAAATTATTGTCGATATTGGTGCAAAGGACCAATCTTCTGTTGGTAAAGTCATGCAAGCTGCTATGAAAGTATTATCTGGGAAAGCAGATGGAAAGACAATAAATCGAATTGCAAAAGAATTATTAAACTGAAATGCTTACCATTGATATAATTATTGTTGGTTTAATGGCAATTTTTTTTATTATAGGCTATAAAAAAGGTTTTATTGTATCTTTATTTACTTTTCTTGGTTTTTTTGTTGCCATTATTGGCTCAATGTCATTAACTCAATTACTCGTTGAAAAATTAAAAATTACTTCAAATGCAGAATATGGAGTTTATATTGCCTATTTCCTGACATTTATTGCAATATTTACGATGTTTTTCTTTGCAGGCAGACTTTTAGAAAAAATTTTTAAAATAGTTCATTTGAATTTTTTAAATCGAATTGCAGGAGCATTATTTGGTACTTTTAAGGTTATATTTTTGGTGAGCCTGATTTTCTGGTTGTCGTCACAGGTGACATTCATTGACACCAAACAACTTAAGAAATCATTATTTTATAATGTTTTTATGCCTGTTGCACCTACTGTAATTGATTTTACTACTAATCACCTTTCAATAGCAAATGGTTTAATTGAAAAAATTGAGAAAAGCTTTGAAAAGGAATCAGAAAAATCAAAAACAAATAAATTGTTAACTGTCTGAATGTTTTTTTGATTTTTTATATGAAGTCAGGTGCCTGTCTTTTTTTATGTCATATATATCATCTATGGCAATAAGTATGGCAGTTTCTTCAACATCTCCAAAATGTGGATTGATGGCAGTACCAAAACATTTCATTGTAGCTGATAAATTCATATATGCATTTACTAATGGTGGTACATTTTCTTTTTGTTTTCTTACTTCCTGAATTAATATCTTGTAATTGTCAAGATAATTATCGTTTGTAAAAATTTTTCTCAAAGTTTCTTCCTTTGTTTTAATTTTTAATGGATGAACAGGATAGACTAAGTTTTCAGGGTCTTTAAAAAATCTGTTCAGAAAATAAAGGATCATATCTCTGGCAAATGTATTAAAATGAGGATACATGGTGATTTTACCAAAAAAGAATTTTAATTTTGGATTATCTACCACAATAGCACCAAGCCCATCCCAAATGTTATCGAGAGAATACATCCCTTTTCTGAAATCAACCATAGGTTGATAGGCAGGCTGAACAAAAGATCTTCCTAATTCAAATGTCTCAGGTAAATATTCACGAATAAACTTTTCTGAAAAATGAAAAATTTCAGATGTTGATAGCTTTGGTTGTCCATTTTCATCAATGTCAACGTCAGAACATTTGATATATCTGTAACCACCAACAATTTCATTGTCGTTTGGATTCCAGACAATTAATTGTTCATAAGGCTTTTCTTTTAAATCAAATTCGTCAAGATCATAACTTTTACCAGTGCCTCCGCCAGCATCCCGAAAGGTAATTTCACGCAAACGTCCTATTTCTAGTACTGTATTTGGTGAGTTCTGATAATTAATGATATATATTTTATTGTTACCGTTATTGGTATTACGAACAAATCGGTCATTATTAAGTTCTTGTAAAATCAACTCGCGTTTGATAGGCTCAATGATATTTTCCATTGTTTAGATTTTATACAAAGTTAAATATTAAATGTTGCATTTGTGTCATTGGCAAGTTTATATGAATATTGTCTGAGTTTTTCTGCCCATTCTGAGTCAGAATATCTGTTATCAAGGTCTAAATAAGATATTTGTTGCCCGATGGTAATAATAATTTCTTTATTATTTTGTTTATACATTTCATCAACCAGAAAAAACATCTCAATATTGGTTTTAATTCCTAGAATTTTTCGTAAATTGGATAATGTGTAAAAGAAATTGGAATTTTTTCCATTAATATGAACTGGAATAATGTCTCTTTTATATTGTTTTGCTTTTACGACAAAACTTTTCTTCCAATCCAAATCCATAATCTTGCCCCTTCTTTTCCGGCTTACCAGGCCAAAAGGAAAATTTAAAACTAAATTTTCAGATTTAAATGTTTCATCAATCATTTTTGCAGCTTCCTTTGATGGCTTTCCTGTCTTATTAATAGGTATAAATAAACCTTTTAAATTTTCAATATTTAATAAAACATCATTCACAAGAAATTTTAAATTTTTTCTTTTTTTTCCAATAACCTGCATTAATGCCATACCATCTAAACCACCTAATGGATGATTTGAAACAATTATTTGTCTTCCTGATGGTGGAATGTTATTTTCATTAATTAATTTTATACTTGTGCCAAAATCTCTGAGTATTGCATCAATAAAATCAAGGTCGTATTTTTCTTTATTATCATTTATTGATTTATTAAGTTCATCTTCATGTAAAATCTTTTTTAAAAACTTCAATACAGAGTTTGGAATAATACGTCTTAAATAAATACTCTTTTGCTGAATAATGCCTTCGATATCAATAAACTTGTATTGTTCTTTATTTGAAATGTTATCGCTGCCCGTCATTAAGCAAAGTTTTTTTATGCAAAATTAATAGGTAAATTGAAATAATAAGAAAAGGATTTAACATAATAAAAATCATTTTAATCTATCAAATTATTCCTGAAAATTTAATAATATTTGAGATAAGTTGAAGATGCACAAATCATGAAAATTGCTATATTTTCGAAAAATCCTGACCCTTCGAATGTGTCTGGAATAAAAATAATTATTGATAGTTTATTAAATGCCAATATTGAGATTTCAATTTATAAACATTTATCAAATTTAATTAATAATAGCGGGCTTAATCATTTTTCTGATAATGAGGATGTTTTAAAATTTAATCCAGATTTTTTATTCAGTATAGGTGGCGATGGAACTTTATTGGATTCTTTGATTATTGTAAAAGATTCATTAATACCTGTATTAGGCATTAACACAGGTAGGCTTGGTTTTTTAGCAAATCATCAGGTAGATGACATTGATGCAATAATAAAAAATTTATTAAAAAATGAGTTTATTCTTGAGTCAAGGCCTGTGATAGAGCTATTAACAGATTCATTATTTTTTAATGGTCAAAATTATGCACTTAATGAATTCACTATCCATAAAGGCATGAGTTCAACTCTTGTGACAATTACTGCATATATAAACAATGAATTCTTTAACACTTATTGGTGCGATGGCATCATTTTATCAACACCTACAGGTTCAACTGCCTATTCAATGAGTTGTGGTGGCCCTATTGTTTTTCCAAACTCAAATACTTTTATTTTAACTCCTGTGGCTCCTCACAATTTAAATGTCAGACCAGTTATTATTCCTGATGATCATGAGTTGACTTTTGAAATCGTTGGTAGAAACAGTAATTATATCATTTCTTTAGATTCTAGGTTTAAGGTTGCCTCAGGTAATATTAAATTTACCTTAAGGAAATCGAGTTTTAATTTTATAACTTGCCGATTTAAAGATCAGAAGTTCAGCAAGATACTGCGTGATAAACTGAACTGGGGTATTGATAAAAGAAATATTATTTAAAGTTTTTTTATTTTTGATTTTGAAATTTGTTTTAGATTTTTTAACTTTGTTTCTGAATAAATTATTTAAAATTTAGTCTAATGAGAAAAGTTCTTGAAATTTTAATTGTATTAGTAGTAGTAATTTGTATAAGTTTTCCTGCCAAATCTCAGGATAAAGAGGTAGGTTTAATAGTTGGTATCACAGAATATTTAGGTGATTTAACCTGGGTACATGTTACTTGGAAAGAAACAAAACCAGGTTTTGGTGCACTTTACAGATATTATTTTAACCCAAGACTCAATTTTAAGGGTGGATTATATTATGGTTGGATTTCTGGTTGGGATGGCAATAAAGATACTGATCCTCCTGGTCAGGCTTATCTTAGAAATGTTTCATTTAAATCTCATGTATTAGATTTTACTGCTCAAATTGAATATAATATTTTACCATTTATAAGTGGAAATAAATTAAGAAATTGGGCACCCTATGTTTTTGCAGGTATCAGTGTATTTAATTTTTCACCAAAAGCTGAATTAGATGGCACCTGGTATAAGTTACAACCATTAGGTACTGAAGGTCAGGGTTTGCCAGGTTATGAAGCTAAATATGCATTAACACAGTTCTCTATTCCTTATGGATTTGGTATAAAATATAGCTTCAAACGTCCAACAACAAGCCGCGGACTGAATTTATATTTATGGAATATTGGTATTTATATAAGCCAAAATAAAACATTCACTGATCATCTTGATGATATTGGTGGAATATATCCTGATTTTACATTACTTGATGGAGGAGTAAACGGAATAACAACTAGATTATCAGACAGAGAAGGTAGTTTTGTTGGAGGCAACTATGTTCCTGTAAGAACACCTGGTACTGTTAGAGGAAATCCTGATGCCAATGATGCATATATGTGGTTTGGTTTCACTATTTCAAAGACTTTTAGAAAAAATACTTGTTTCTGTTTCTAATTCAAACTTAATAAATGCGAAAAGCATTATTATTTGCAGTCTTATTTATCCCATTAATTTTAAAAGCTCAATATTGGGAAGTTGGAGTTTTTGGTGGCCTGAGTTTCTATTCTGGTGATTTAACTTCATTTATTGATTTTAAAGAACTTCATCCAGCGGGTGGAGCCGTTATCAGGTATAATGTAAACCAATGGTTTACTGTTAAATCTGATTTTTATTATGGCTCAGTCTCTGGAAATGATGCAAATTCAAGATTGGAAGAAAGAAGGATCAGAAATCTAAGCTTCAAATCTACAATGCTTGATATTGGTGTCCAATCAGAAATAAATATTCTTGGTTATAAATCCGGCCATCCATCATACAGGAGTAGTCCATATATTTTATTTGGATTATCACTTTTCAGGTTTAATCCTAAAGCTCAAATGAATGGTACATGGTATTTACTTCAGCAACTATGTACTGAAGGGCAAGGCACGACTAAATATAATGACAGAAAAAAATATGCACTTACTCAAATTTGTATTCCTCTTGGAGCAGGTTATAAATATGCAATAAACAGGTATTGGAATGTTGGATTTGAATTAGGAGTAAGAACAACATTTACTGATTATATAGATGATGTAAGTAAAACTTATGTTGAATCTGATATTTTAAAATCACATTATGGTGAAATATCCGATTTATTATCAAACCGTACTGGTGAAGTTTTAGCTGAAAGATTAGAATTAACTTCATCTAATGAAAGAGGAGATCCAACGAATAATGATTGGTTTGTTTTTACAGGTTTTACTTTAACCTATTCTATTTTACCTAACCAGTGTTACAGGTTTTAACTTTCCTTTATTTTTTCTATAATTATTTTTTCCAATTGTTTCTTAATTAAATTAATTATTTACTTTTGTCATTTAAAAGCATTGTTAATGAAAAGGTTAATAATACTGATTTTACTTTCAATACCAATTATTGCAAAATCACAATATTGGGAATTTGGTGGAAACATTGGTGCATCCAATTACAATGGAGATTTTTCTGAAAGATATATTAAAGTAAGTCAGACTCATGCTGCTTATGGTTTGCTTACCAGAATAAATATATCAAGAAAATTTGCAATAAGATTGTCTATGACGAAAACAATGCTATCAGGGACTGATTCTATTGCAAAATATTATTATCATCGCAGATGGACCCGCAACTTGTCATTCCGCTCTCCAATTTTAGATATTGCTTTAGTGCCAGAATTTTATATTTTAGGTTTCCGAACAAACCACTTTACATATAAGTCATCTCCATATATCTTTGCTGGAGTGTGTTTATTTAAAATGAATCCTCAGGCTGAATACAATGGAAAATGGGTTAATTTACAACCTTTAGGAACTGAAGGCCAATATTTGCCAGGATATGCTGACAGAAAATATACCCTTTATCAGATTGGAATACCCTTTGGATTTGGATGGAAATATTCACCTGGTAAAAACCTTAACTTTGCTATTGAGCTTTCAGCTCGAAAAACATTTACTGATTAT
>Ga0172371_10002187_pt1 | contig 31180 bp, 17 predicted proteins | sample Lak12m_FD_114543 | JGI IMG/M metagenome (GOLD analysis project Ga0172371, IMG submission 114543) | Freshwater microbial communities from Kabuno Bay, South-Kivu, Congo - kab_022012_12m | ecosystem: Environmental > Aquatic > Freshwater > Lake | place: Democratic Republic of the Congo: South-Kivu...
CGTCCATGAACGAAGCTACGGTGCCCCCACCCCATCCCTGCGAAATCGCCGCTCAAACGACGATTGAAAGCGAGGGCGTCCTTGGTTCCACGATCGGAAAGAGTCTCCGCGTAGGAGAAATCGTGGGAGAAATACAGATCCGACCTCGGTTCTTGCGCCCACTTCATCGGCCACGGGCCTGACGGCGCGGCGGAGCGCATCGGCGCAGCGGAGTCCATGGGAAGCCCTTCTTCCTCCTCTTCCTGAATGAGGAGTCGGGGATTGACCATCATCGTCGGACTTCCTGCCTTTCGATCCATGGATACCACGGCTTCGCCCCCCTGCCCGGACTTGCTCAACCGTTGAAAGAGCGGTTCAGCGTCCATGGGCGAATCGCCAAGCTCGAAACGCTCAATTTCCATGAACGGCTTCCTGCCAACCTCCCGCCCTTTGTCCTCGCCAGTGATCCTGCTCAAGTCAATGAGGGAGTCAGAGCCGATCCCATTGCCCACGAAACCGGCATGAGAATAGGCCCCAAGGCCGAGGAGGGGCCGGCGGTCGCCAGGGCCGCCCATGCCGCCCATGCCGCCTGCCATTCCGACGCTAAGGCTTCCGTGGCCGTTCCAATACGTCTCGTCATCGAGTCGCCCCGTGCGGGCACCCGGAAAGATCGAGGCCTCGCGCCCGAGCGCGGCAAGCTGGGCGAGCACGCTCCGCCGCAGTCCCAGGCGCCACAGCCCTGCGCGGCGCATCTGCTGCTGCACCAGGTCGTAATCGACCTTGTCGCGGCCCGCGGCGAAGAACTTCTCGCCGTCGCGCATCACAAACCGCCGTTTCACCTTGAACCGCTCCCGGTCGGCGTCGGTCTCCAGCACCAAGAGCGACGTGTAGGGCGTCATGATGTTGTACTCTTCGCTCAAGGCGATGATCTCGTCCCGGATCGTCTGAGAGGCGCCCTGCTGCAACAGGTAGTCGAGGTGCATCCGGGCCCAAAGTCGCGGAATGAACGAGTTGCCGTGCTCGGCATCGGCCAGCGACACGCGGCTGGCGTAGCGGATCGGGCGGCCGTCGAACGTGCCGGTCACGATGACCTCGCCCGACTGGTCCTTGCCGCTGGGCAAGTAGCGGCCGAGGATGATCTGCTGGGCGCCGGCCGGCAGGTTCGGCAGTTCTTCCGGGTAGACCCGCGCCACTTGCAGCCCGCGGAACTCGACCTTCAGGTCCTTGAGCGCCGGCCGGGCGATTTCCTCCAGCAGATCGCGGGCAACCGCCTGAGGGCCATGCTCGCCGCTGATCTGGCGGACCGACCCGCCGCCGCAGGAAGCTATGGCCTTGAGTGCGGCCGCTTCGTAGCTGCTGCCGACGCTCACGGCGTAGCAAACGCCCGATTTGCCCTCGAAACACCGCCGCAGCCGGCGCCCGAAGGCCACGGGATCGGCGTCGCCGGTCGTGACGATGCCGTCGCCGACGTAGACGATGCGCGTCTTCGGTCCAGCCTTGGAGAAGGCCGACAAGAACGCCTTGTCGAGATCGGTCCACCCGAGCGAGACGCGTTTGCCGAGGAACTCTCGCATGGCGTCGATGTTCTTCGCCTCCGCCGACACCGACTGTTCGAAGACCCAATCGCAGTCCACGTCACAGGCTGCCAGGTTAATCCGGTCCTTGGGCGTCAGCGATCCCAAGAGCGCGGCGATGAACTCGCCCTGCGCGGTCCGTGCCGAACGGTCGAGCGAAGCGGACGTGTCGGCCAGGATCAACAAATCCAGCGGTTCACCATTAGGAAGCAGGTCGCGCGGCGACAAATCCTCCCCTCGCCCTTGGGGAGAGGGGCCGGGGGTGAGGGCTTGGGCCTCCGAGTCGGCCCTCACCCTAGCCCTCTCCCGAAGGGAGAGGGGACTATCCGCCGAGACGCTCTCAAACGCCGGCGGAGTCAGAAGCGCCATGAAATAGCCGTCGCCGCCGCGCCGGTGCGGAATCAGCGTCAACTCCGGATGTTGGCCGCTCACCTCAACGGCCACCTCGAAATCCCGCGTCGGGGTGTATTCTTGCGCGGCGAACTCGACCCGGGCCGAATGGGCCGCCTCCTGCACGCGGACCGGATGCGTCGGCGAGGTCACGCTTTTCAGCACCGCCGCCGAGTTGAGCTTCACGTCGATCGCCAGCTCGCGGAGCGGATGTTGCTTGAGCAACTCGCTCTGGAGGGCGTAGCTGTAGCGATATCCGTTGCCCTGCCGCGGCAGGACTTGCGTGTAGGCGATCTTGATGCGCTTTTCCGAGTGGGCCTCGATCGGGAAGACGCGGGCCTTGAAGATGTTTCCGCCCGACCACTCCAGCAGGCCCGGATCGCGACGCTCGCGGAGGATCGTCTCGTAGATTTCGCGGGCCCGCTGCTTCTCGACGACGTCGGCCTCGACCAACTCGCTGCCGATCCACATGCCGAAGCCGGAGATGGAAGCGTCGGGGGGGAGGGGGAAGTGGAACACGCCCTCCAGTCGCCCGGCGGTATGGTTGACGAACGACTCTTCGACCGTGGTGCGGGCAATCTGATCGCGGATGTCGACCGCGACCTTGTGATAGCCGACCGAGAGCGGCGTGTTGCGGCCGTCGATGTTCGCCACCAGCGAGCCGATCGACTCGCCCGCCACGCGGCCTTCAAACCCCTTGAGCCAGAGCGGGTCCTTTTCGAGCCGAACCAGCTTCTCCTTCTCGACCCTGAAGAGCTGTGTCCCCTTGACGGTGACGGGCTGCTTGTCGGGCCCGGCGACTTCCACGGGCGACTTCTCGGCGGCCACGACCTTGACGTCGCCCGTGTAGATACGGAGATGCTTCGGCGCGACAAGTTCGACAAGCGCCCCCGGGCCGACGATCAACTGCGCCTGCGCGACCAGGCGGACCGCCATCGCGTTGGTTCCACGGAGATCGGTCCGCAGCCAATCGCCCGGCATGACCAGTGCGCCCTCGCCCAGCGGCGTCCACCGCTGGGCCATGGCCGGCCGGATCGCACAGATGCCTTGGGCGTCCGTTGCCTTGCCGATCCGTCCGTCCTCGGTGAGCGTATCGCCGAGGACGAACAATTCCTCCGGCACAGGGCCATCGACCGCCAGCACCTCGACCGCCGCCAGCGAGGCGAGCTTGCCGTCGCGGCCGGTCTTCGCCCCCAGCGAGCGCAGCAGACCGGTGCGGCAGTCGACCACGGCCTCGATCGCGAAAACGCCCGTCGTCGACGGAATCGTGACCTCATAGAGATCGCACTCGGCACCGTCGCGGGTTTCGCGTTGCGTCGGCTTGGCGGCCGACACCGCTTCGCGCGATTTGACGTCTACTTGGCCCACCACGCTGGCGGCCAGGAGGAAACCAACAAGATCCAGAGTCTGTTTTTCGCCGCGGAAATAGACCGCCGGCTTCAACGCGACGCGGTTGGCTTTTTCGTCGACCAGCCACAAGCGGTCGCCGCGAACGATCTGGCAGGTTCCGTCGGCCAAGTTCCAACGCAACTGCCCCGGCTGCCTGGCCCAGGCTTCCGTCGCCTTGTTGTCCAGTTTGATCCGCAAATGGAGCGTGCCGGCGGCGGCCAGTTTGTCGAGCACCTGGCCGAGGTTGGGGGCGTCGCCGGCGGGACCGGGCGCGAAGAACCACGCCACGGCTGCCACCGTGGCCGCTGCTGCCGCCACCGCAATGCGCGATGTATAGAGAAACATCTTAGATCTCCGTTGGCTTAGGATGTCTTGGGATGCCGCAAACGCGGCGGCAGACTCCTCGCGCAGCAGCCGGAGGAATTCTTCATCCGGCGCTGGGCCGTCGCCCGAGGCGGCGGCAAAAAGCGCCGCCACTTGTTCCTCGTTCCAGGTGTCGTCGTTGCCACTCATAGGATGGCCCTTTTGTGGAGCGCTTTCCGGAAAGCGCGGCGGGCGCGAGCCAGTTTCGAGCGGAGCGCAACGGCCGAACACTCCTCTTGCCCGGCCAGCTCGTCGACGCTCACGTCGTCGAAGTACTTGGCCACGAGCAGCGTTTCGTAGTCGAGGGGCAAATCCGTCAGGACGGCGCGGACCAGGCCGGCCAGTTCCCGTTGCGCCAGCGTTTCGCTCGGTCCGAGTCCGGGGCTTCCCAGCCAACCGATGGTCTGCCGGCCCAGAGTCGCTAGGGCCCGGGCCTTCTCTCGCAGCCGCTCATGCCGCTGTCGGCCGCGGTAGTGCAAGGCGACGTGGCGCCGGGCGATCCCGCAAAGCCACATCCAGAGCGAGCCCCTCGCCGGATCATACTGTCGAGCGGAGCGGGCCGCGGCCAGAAACGTCTCTTGGACCACGTCGGCTACGTCGGCCGCATCAGGCCCCATCTGCCGTGCCACGACGCGCCAAACCTGCCTCGCGTAAGCGTCGTAGAGCGCCCGCCAAGCGTCAGTCTGGCCGTCGCGCAGGCCGCGGGCAATTTGCTGCTCGGGTTGTTCTGGGTCCATGGAGGCCGTTTCCGCCGCAGTTGCCGACCACTAGGAAGACTATGCGCGTTAGAGGGAATATGTGTCGCGATAGTTCCGGATTTTTGTATGGCCGCAACTCTGAGCCGCTGATTGCGCGGCGCGACACGCTAAAGCACAAACCATTGCCACGTCAGGGGTTATGATAACATACCGATCGTTGTAGAGATAGACGAACGCGGCCGAGCCGTTGCCTTGGACGAACTCCGTGCTGAACTGCCCCCACCCCGAGCCGGTCTGCCCGGCGCCGAGGACGTATTGCTTCCACGCAGGAAGCGAGACGGCGACGCCGGCCGTGTGTTCACTCTTGATCCACACCGTAACCCGGTAGCGCGCACAGGGTCGAAACGCGCCGTGGACCGGCTAGGCCCGAGCGTGCTTGCAGCAGGATCAGCTCGCCGGGGCCGAGGGGGCCGGAGAGCATCAAGGTGCGACCGTCACCCGCGGTCGTCTTCCAATCGGAATTGAGGATCGCGGAGTTGGAATCGTCCAGTCGCGTCACGGCCCATTGCACATTCGGCGGCAGGGAGTCGGGCAGCTTCAGCCGAAGGATCCGCTCTTTCGTCCGACCTGCCGTTCTCGTATCAAAGGCAGCGGCCATCAGGTCCTTGCCGTCGGTCCAGACGGTGCTGACGATCTCGTGCGCGTCGGACACGCTGCCCAGAGGGTTGCCGCAGGGCAGAATCGGCAGACGAGTCGCGCGACTCGAAAACGCGTGGAACTCCTTCCAGCCCAGAATGTAGTTGTCTTGGCCGTTGGTGAGAATCCAGAAGGGCAAGCCCAGGCTGCAACCTCGGGCAAGGTCGCGCATCACGAGACGGGTCCAGCGACGGCGGTCGTGGTCGGCGAAATAGTCCATGCTCGACATGGCCGAGGCCATCGCCTTGCCGGCTGCGAAATCGAGGTCGGACATCAGGTCGCTGCTCTCGACAAGCAGGCAGTTAGTGAATAGCTGGCTCGGCGAACCGGGGGCGTCGTTGATGATGACGAGCATGTCCGGATGCGCCTTCCGCAGCCAGTTCCAGATATCCGCCTGAACCCGCAGGCGGCCGTGAGCCTGATTCGTGTCCGGGTTTGCGGAGCTGTAAACGCTGCTCGGGTCGAGCACGCCCCAGCCGTAGTCGAAGCATACGCCGGAGGGCTCGTAGTAATCGATCGCCGCCTTGAGCTGCGTGACGAACCACTCGCGAACCTCTTTGCGGCCGTAGTCGGCATACGCCCAGGTGAGCGTGTTCGTGCCGATCTTCTTCGCGAGTTCCGGGGTAAACCACTCGGCCACGGCGCGGGCTTCCCCGACCGTGTAGCGATCGAACGAGCTGAGGCTGCCGTCGGCGCCGTGCGCGACCCACGATCGCGACGGGCGACCGCCGTCCGCACACACTTCCGGAATGATGAACTGATAGGTGTAGAGGCAGGGACGCAGGCCGAGTTTCTTGAGCCGGCTAATCTCTTGCTTCCAGGCTTCGGCCTTCACCGGCAAGCCGAGCGGAGTGAGCCACTCGCCGGAAACGGGATACGACCCGTCCATCGCGTGCCAAGTGCCCAGCCACAAGTTCTCCAGCGAGCAATCGCGAAAATGCTTCGCGGCGAGGTCCATGAGCTTCGGATCGGTCTTCGGATTGACTCGGGTGATGCGGATATCGGGCATCCCGAGTCCGCCTCCCTGCGGACAGACTCGCGGCGTCCAGTCGCGAACCGGGAAGAGGTCGGCGGTGATCGGGTCGCTGCTGCGGCAGTTCGACAGATACCACCGCAGAATTCCCGTCGCCGCCTCCGTGAAGCCCCGCAGCACGAGCGACAGCTCCAGCGTCTTCCCCTTCGCCCACTGCTTCGGAGCAAGCGTAACGGCGGGCGCCGAACCGTAATTCCCCGGCGATAGAACCGTTCGCTTCGCGAGGTCCATGCCGCCCCACAGGACGGTCCGGTCGTCTCGCTCCAACAGCCCGAACGGGTAGTAGATCCAGTTGCCCGTGTTCGAGGCGAGCGTCGCGTCGTTGGGATCCGCCAGGAACGGCAGGCGCACGCGGCTCTCCTGGTGCGGGTCCAGCGCGAGCCACGGCAGTCGCGGGAACACCTGGCGCCGCCACGAGTGCGGCTCGAACGGCAGACCCAGTCCGATTTCGACCGGATGCGTAATCGCCTGCGTTGCCGTCAGGCGTGCCGTGATGCTGAGCTGATCCGCGTCCAGACGCAGGCCGATGCGAGCCTCAACGGCGTCGCGGTAGTCGCCGTCGGCGGGCGCCATCGTCGCGTCGAAGGATTCATGGCCGTGGAACTCGCACCCGCGCCCACGAAACCGGGCCGGGCTTCCGCCATCCCACTTGCGGATGTAGAGGTCCACGCCGGCCGCACCTTTCGGCGTCCACCGCAGCGGAGCCGGTCTGCAATGTTCGACGCTCCGGACGATGCCGCTGGCGGGATCCACAGAGACCTGCCACTGCTGGGATTTCAGCAGGACCGAATCATTTCCGGCCGGGGCGGCGGGACTTGATGCATCGACCGCGCCGAGCGCTCTCGTGCCGGAAACCCGGATCCAGTCAACCTCCATCCGGTTGTTCGGAAGGACGTCGAGGATGATCGGCAGCGGCCGCCGAGGGATTCGCAGGCGGTCGGTGATCTCCTGCTTCAGTTCGCCGTCCGCGCAAAACGCGACGCGATCCTCTTCCCAGACAATCTTCAGCACGCGCCACTCGTTGTCCGGCACGGGGATTCCGGCTCCGGTGTGCCCGCCCTTCTTCTCACGGCCGAGGACAAAATCCCAGCCGCTGCCGCCGGGGGCGCTCATGCACATCACCGAATCGGAGCCCCACGGGGCCCGGGACATGAACCCCAGATACTGCATCCCGCGGGCCCGGATGCGCACGCGGGCTTCCAGGGTTCCGTAGAGAAACATCCGGCGCGATGTGAGACGCTCGCCGCGCAGGCTGTCGTCCAGCACCAGGATCCCGTCGCGGATCTTCGCCCCCGCCGGCGGCGGCTCGTCCGCCAGACGCAGTCCGCTGTGCTGGGTGGTCCAGTTCTCCCGGTCCAGACGCTGGAACTGGTCTTCCCACGGGGCCGAAAGAAGCACGGTGAGCAGGAGCACACTCGGACCGGTCATGAATATCTCTCCGCGGCCGTTCTCTCTAGGAGTGAATTGGTTCTATCCTCCATGTCGCGTCACTGGTGCTCCGGCCACCTGGAATGGCATGCGAAAGTCACGGAGAGATTTCGAGTGCAACCCGGAAGCCGATGCTGCGGCTGCGGTCGTCAGGGTTACGTTCGTCGCGAACGGCGGTGCGGAAACTGCGGGGATCCTCGTTGTTCCAAGAGGCGCCGCGGAATACGCGCGTCGTCCCGGAACGTGGGCCGCCGACGTCCGGACCGGAAGACCTGGCGTAATAGTCCCGATCAAACCAGTCGGCGCACCACTCGGACACGTTGCCCAGGATATCGTGCAGGCCCCAGGGATTCGGCAGCCGTTGACCCGTGGAATGGGTCGTTCCTCCGGAGTTCTCCCTCCACCACGCGTAATCGTCGAGGCGGCTGGGGGCGGCGCCGAACAGATACGTCGTCTGCGTGCCGGCGCGGCAGGCGTATTCCCATTCCGCCTCGGTCGGCAGCCGGTACGCGTGCCCGGCACGCTTCTCCTTCGGAAGGGCCGACAACTGGCGGCAAAACTCGATTGCCTCGTTCCAGGAAACGCTTTCCACAGGAGCGTTGGGACCCGCCTCCACGCACGCGCTGGGGTTGCTGCCGATCACCTGTTGATACTGACCCTGGGTCACTTCGGCGACTGCCAAATAGAAGAACCTTTCAATCGTGACAAGGTGCTGCGGATCTTCCGACGCCAGCGAAGCGGTGTACGACTGCCCGTCCTTCTTTTCGCGGGCCTCGCGCAGAAGTCGTTCCATTTCCTCCTTGCTGGAACCCATTTGGAACTGGCCGGGAGGAATGAAAACCAGCTTCATGCCGATCGCGTTGGCAATCTCGACCGGGACGCCCAAGCTCTGAGCCCAACTCTCCTGGAACCGGCGGGCGGTTGGAGCGTCGAACGGAGCGACAGCGGGGTCGGGCGGGGGGCCATTTTCCGCAGGCGGAGAATGCACCACGTGCGAAATCAGGGCCGGCACGAACACCAAGAGCATCGTGGCTCCCGCAACGGCAAGCCACTTAGGCAGGGAACACTTCAGAAATCGGACGTGTGCGGACGACCGGGACCAGTTCGGAAGAACCACGGGCGCCGCGAGCAGCTCCTCATCCAGGAGAGAATGGGACAGTCCGCCTGGCGCGAGGGTCTCCACCGAGGGCAGGCCTTGAGTCTCTCCACAAGGCTCGCGGGGAACGCTCCGGACCTGCCGAGAGTGCTTCGGCGAGATCCCTCCAGCCAGGCACCCCTCCAAGTGCGCAATCACGACTCGCATCGATGGTTGTCGCATGTCGGGCCGTTTGGCCACCATTTGCTGGAAAACCACGTCGAGCGACTCGGGCACATCGGGGCGCAATGCCCGCAGCGAGGGTACCGGACGCTGGCGATGGGCGACAATTTTCTCGACGGGCGATTTGCCCTCGTAGACGGGCCGACCCGTGATCAGATAGAATAACGTGCATCCGAGACTGTAGATATCGGCCCGGCCATCGACGGAATGCGTGTCGGCTGCCTGTTCCGGGGACAGATAGTCCAGCGTGCCGAGCAATTCGCCGGTCGACGTGAGCGTCTCGTTCGAAGTGTCTTCAGCGGAGTCGGCGGCTTGTTCGATGCGAGCCAGTCCCATGTCGAGAATCTTGACGTGCCCGTCTTTGTCCAACAGCAAATTGGAGGGTTTGATGTCCCGGTGAATGACTCCTCGTGCGTGAGCGAACTCCAGCCCCCGGGCCGTTTGAAGGACGCAGTCAACGGCCTTGGCCCAGGGAAGCGGGCCGTGCTTCTTCACCAGCGTGGAAAGGTCTTCCCCTTCGACGTACTCCATCACCAGGAAGTACACTCCTTGCACTTCATCGGAATCGTGAGCGCTGACGATGTTCGGATGCGACAACCGGGCCGCGGCTCGCACCTCCCGTTGGAACCGCCGCACGGAATCGCGCGCACCTTCCCCCACCGAAGGCGCGACCTTGAGGGCCACAACGCGAGCCATCCGCCGGTGGCGGGCTTTGTACACCATACCCATGCCCCCTTGGCCCAGCCGATCCAGGAGGACGTAGTTGCCCATCACCAGCCCGCGAGTCTGTCCCTGGTACACGGCTTGGGCCTGGAAGCGAGTAAGCTTCCCGCAGTGGTGCAGTGCAGACGCCAGCTCTTGGGGGCCTCGCGGGCGTTTCTCCGGCGGCAGAGCCTCGATAAACGCCTGCACTTCTTCAGCCGTCAACAGACCGCTTCGGACTAGGTTGTCGACAAATTGTTCCATGGTCTGAGACATACGCCCTCCCCGGCGCGTTTCCACTATCGCAACGTAGCCCTACCGGCAAAAGCCAATTCCCAGTCGCGGAGCATTTCGGCCGCAGTGCCATAGCGCTGGTTCACGTCGGCGGACAACGCCCGGTCGATCACGCCGGCCACCGGTTCCGGAATCGAGGGATCACGCAGGCGCATCGACACCGGCTCGCCTTGGAGAATGACTTCGATCGGATCGCGGTCGGCGAGATCCATCGGGAACGTTCCCGTCGCCGCATAGTAGAAACAGGCCGCAAGGCTCCACAAGTCGCTGGCCGGAAGAGCTTCCGTATAGCCGGTCAGAACCTCGCGAGGCGTAAACTGGTAGTTCACGCCCTGTTTGCAGGTCAGCGTCATCCCGGCGAACCCGGCCAATTCGAACTGGTTGGCTAACCCGAGGTCCGAGATCTTCGCGGTCAAACGACCTTGCTGCCGAATCAGAAGGATGTTCTGTGGCTTGAGATTGCGGTGAACGATGCCCAAACCGTGCAAGTAGTGAAGAACCGTCAGACATTGGTGCATGAGAGAACGGACTTCCGTCAGAGGAAGCTTCCCGCCGTATTCGCGCGTGCCGCCTTCCAGGTTTCCGCCATCGCAGAGTTCCGTGACAAAGCAGAACGTGCTCTGCTTCCCGCCGCATGCATGGAACTGAACCAAGTGAGGGTGAGGAATGGTAGCGATGCGCCAGACATCCTCAAAGAACCGCTCTCGATCGTACTTGTCGACGGGTACCCTCGACATCAGGATCTTCATGGCCATCGGTTGGCCAGTCCGCATGTCGACTGCCTCGTAGGTCACCCCAAATGGCCCCTTGCCGATTTCTTGCCTCATTTCATAATTGGAGAGATCGAACTCGGCATCATCCCGTCCAACCGTGCCCGGGCGACGCATCATCTCTGCCACGTACTCCGGGCGACGCATCATCTGCTCTTGGCATTGTTGGCAGAGGTACTCGCCGCGCCGGTCTTTGCCAACCTCCCCAGCGACGTCCTTGCCGCACCGTTCGCAACAGACGTGGCTTTGGGGCGGGCGGAGTCTCCCGGGACCCGCATTTCGACAATCCGTACACAGTATCGCCGCACGATCGTTCTCAGCATCGCGATCACGGCGACTCCGACGGCCCAACGAGCGGCCACATGCCGCGCAGTGAACCGGGACCTCCACATGGACTTGGATGCGCGTCTGGCCCACGGTAACGTGATCGCCGTCGCCGAGGTCGATCTCGGGGAATCGGTATCGTGTCGCTGCCACCGGGGTTTCGTGGGCTAGGCGCCCGCCACACTTCACGCCGTTGACGAACGTCCCGTTGAGGCTACCCAAGTCCCGGATACGAACATCGGGCGGATTCACTTCCAGCAGGAAATGGTGGCGTGATACCTTCGGATCGTCTTTCAATCGCGCGTGGCAGTCTACTCCTCGGCCAAAGAGGAACGTGTTGTGCCGATCGAACGTAAATTGCTCCCCACGGATCGGGCCGGAGACAATCTCCAGCACAACTCTGGAAGCGCCGATGCCCGCATCGGCAACCTCGTGCTCTTCGGGCGGCGGCTCGTGGGCCGCTGAAAGCGCGACATTCAGCCCTCCGACCATGGTCGTGCCTCGTTCGGCGGCAATCAGCTCCGCCAGCAAGGGAACGTCAGCCATCCTGCCGCGGGCGGAACGGTACAGAGTCTCAGCCAACCGGCGCACCTGTCTATCCGGTAAAGCCGTCAGCTCGCGGTAGAGCGGCGACGGCTGATCCTGAGAAAATGCGTCCCCGGCAAACAGAAGCTTGTCGTGGCTCGTCGAATCGACAAAGCGGGCCCATAGTCCGGGATCAACCGCCAGGGCCCGTAAGGCCACGTAGATCAACAATGTCGAAAAGCGGTCGGTCTCCAACGCCAGCGGGCTTTGGGCGTCCCGCTCCGGATGCTGGTACGGAGGCACGCCGATCTCCAGGTTCCTCCGACCGACCAGCGACGGCACGCACATTCCGTCGTAGTCGACCAGTTTCATTTCGCCGGTACGGGTCACGAGGATATTGCCGTGCTGTAGGTCGCCATGAGCGATCTGGGCATCGTGCAGTTCGCCGACCAGGGCGGCCCAGTACTTGGCCGCCTTTTGCAGGGAATTCGACTTGCCCGCCCGGGAGCGGTTGCCGGTCCAGTGTGCCAGCGTACGTCCTTCGACCCAGTCCATCAACACGATTGGAAAGCGCCGTCCATACCCGGCCGCCCGCACCTCGTCCTCGCGGTACTCGAACCCGACCAGGGCGTGAAGCGTCCGAGATCGAAGGTAGGAGTTGATTTGCTGGTAACGTTCGCGTCGCTCGGGCGATTCGGAGGTGAACACGCGGATCGCCATCGGCTCGCCGTTGGCGTCGATGCCCTTGTAGACTACCGCGAATGAGCCCGACCAAGTCCGCGGTTGCCGCAAGGCATTGCGTTCGACAATGCAGGACCTCAGCCGCGAGTCGCGAAACGCGACCGCGGGATTCTGCAGCATCGCGCCAAATTGTGAGGCAAGCGGCCAGGGCATGATCGGGCATCAACCGCTGCCCAGATTACTCGGCGTCGCTTCCCGCCGTCAAGCAGCGGAGTCGGCCGGGAGTCGTCGCTTACTGGGGCATTCGCGAGGCCCCCTGGAGCCGGGACAGAGCGTGGGGACGTTTGTCGCTAGAAGCTGGGGGGGTTGCCGTCGGCGATGGCGCGGAGGCAGTTGTAGGTCGTCTGATCGAGCGTTTGGCTCAGGAAGCGGGCGCTGCCGTCGCCGAACAGCCCCAGGCAGCCGCCGGGGTGAAGGCTCTTGGCCGTGTGATTGCGGTCGCCGCTGCTAGCGGCGTCGCAGCCGAGGTCGCATCCCATCGGACCGGTGGCGCCCGCCGGGTCGTCGACACACATGTTGGTGCAGCCGCCGATGCCGGAGAAGCCGTCCCGGCCGTTGTTGATCCCGCCTCTCCCCCAAACGGTCGCACTGGGCCCGTGGGCCCAGCAGCCGCGAACGTCGGCGCTGGTGGTCCCGGCACGGACTTCCAGACAGGCCAGCGTGTTCGACAAACCGTCGAGAATTTCCACGAAACTGGTGGCTCCGCCCATGCCCATGACTCCGCGGTGCGCGGAGGGCAGGTCCTTCCACAGGACCATCCAGAAGCGGTCGCCTCCGTCCAGGGTGTCGTCGCCGCCAACCGCGGCGTAGTTGCCGCGCGCCAGAGTCATCACGTTGGTGTAGGGGAGCGACGCATAACCGTCGCTGGGGCAGACGAAGCACGCCACCGATTTGCTCCATACGGCCTCGTTGGATTTCATGGTCAGGCTCGCGGCGTCCCGGTAGCTGATCTGGTTGGCAAGGACCTGCTGTTCGACATACGGCAGCAGCATGCCCAAATAGTTGATGTACACGCCGCGGATGACCACGGTGGTATCGTTGCTGGGCGTCTGGTCGATGGTCGCGCCGCCCGCTCCGGTGTAGGCCGTCAGTGCCGTGGGCGGGCACACGCGTTGGACGCCTTGGTAGTTGTGCAAGGCCAATCCGATTTGTTTCAGGTTGTTAGTACACTGCATGCGTCGCGCCGCCTCGCGGGCCGCCTGAACCGCCGGCAGCAACAGGGCCACGAGAATCCCAATGATGGCGATCACCACCAACAACTCCACCAGCGTGAAACCTGATCTCCGTTGCATTGGGGCACCCCCACTGAGGTTCACTTGGATTTCAGATCGAAGTCGTGCCGGTTTTGCCCCTCGGCAACGGCCACCACCAGCGTCGTCTGCGAGTTGTATTTCTTGGGGATCACTTGCTCCAACAAAGGGGCCCCGGTCGGGTGCTTCTTGCCCATGTCGCGAAAAGCCTCGATCTGCACCTTGTGTTTGCCCACCACCGGTCCCCGGTTGCGGGCCGTCACGGAGTACTTCCCGTTCTCGATGGCTGCGTAGGTAGCGGGACCGCGGGTTCCCGCCGTGGGGATGAAGGAAATGGTTCCTCGCTCCACCGCCGTTCCATTGAAGGTCACCGTTCCTTCCACGGTTCCCCGCTGGGCGTCCGAGTCACGGCAACCGGGCGTCGAAACGGCGAGCAGGATCGCCGCGCAAGGCAGGCCGATATACAGCCAATTCCGCGAAGAGGACATTTCGCTCAACCCGTCCAACGCGATGGTGAATCATCCAGGCTGGCTCGGATTCCCATGAGCCCCGATAGAGCCAGAAGAGCAACCCGAGGCATGATTCCGACAGGCAGGCCCACAACTCATTCTGAGTATGTGCCACTTGAACGGGAGCGTCAAGTGTGCGGAGCGCAACAAATAACCCAGATCGCGAGAAGCACCCCCCCCTAATAGCGGGCCCTATCGCGGCGTTCGCAGGTGACCTCGCAGACAAGAAGTTGGCGACGAACTTCAGGAGGCCCTTGTAGCACTCGCTGGAGCGGTACTGACGGGCAAAGCAGAAAAGTTCATCCAGTGCCCGTCGGCGACAAGTCCTCGAACAACAACAGTTGTTGCCCCGAAGCGTTCATGCCGGTTGGCACGTTGCCACTTGGCGATGAACTGCTGCGGTGTCATGGTGGCCCGTCCTGGCTGCCGTCTACGACTTCGTTTGCCAGCCCCAACCTGGTCCAAGCGGACAGCAGTCAGCACCGGAGGCCCAAGAAGGTGCCATTTCAGGTACCATCGTCCAGATGGAAGAGACCCCGATTGGACGCACGTGTATAGCCGAGGCGGGACTCGAACCCGCACGACCCTAACGGGTCACGGGATTTTAAATCCCGTGCGTCTGCCATTCCGCCACTCGGCCAAAGTCTTATCGTCTAACAGTCTGCGTCATTTTGGAGGGGGAGTCAATCCCTTCGGTGTTGCCAGAAATGTTGCCAGCCCCGGGTGTGGGGTCTTTGGCCCACAATTCCGCAGGCAACTCGTCGGCGTCCAGGTCGACGTCGTCCATGGTCGCCCGAATGCTGGCGTGGCTCATCAGGCGTTGGGGCGTCCCAGATCGCGAACCGCCTACTGCGTACTCCTCACAAGATATTCCACGGCTCGCGCTTGGCCCGCCCCAGCAAGGCGGAAGCGGCCGGGTCGTCGAGGATTTCTTCGCTACTCGGGTTCCAGCGGATCTTGCGGCCCAGCGTGATGGCGATCACACAGAGGTGGCCGACGCTCGCCGAGCGATGGGCCACCTCGGCGGGCGTGATCGTCGGCCGCCGCGAGATGACGCAGTCGATGAAGTTGCCGATGTGGTTGGTCGAGTGGTAGAGGTTGATCTCGTCGGGCCGGATCTTGTCCTTCAAGAGGCTCTTGGGCTCGGCGTCGAACCCGCCGCGATCGACCCACACCCATCCGTCGCTGCCGATCCATTTGGCGCCCATGCGGTAGGGGCCTTCGGCATTCTGCACGACGAGCTTCACGCCGTTGGCGTAGGCGCCCTCGATGCGGTAGCGGGTGGCAGCGTCCCAGATGCCCGTCTTGGGGAAGTCGGCGTAGATGGGATTGAGCTCGACGGGCCCGGTGGTGTCGGTGCCCAGGCCCCACTGGGCGATGTCGCCGTGGTGCCCGACCCAATCCATGAGCTGTCCGCCGCCGTAGTCCATCTGCCATCGCCAGTTCCAGTGGGTGCGGTCGGCGGAATAGGGGGCCCAGGGCGAGGGCCCGCACCAGAAGTCGTAGTCGAACTGGGACGGCGGGTCGGTGAAGGGTGCATTGCCGCCGGGGCCGCCGGTGGGCAGGCCCACTTCCACGGTGTGCACCTTGCCGATCCGCCCGTTGCGCACGAGCTCGCAGGCAAAGCGGAAATTGCCGGTGGAACGCTGCCACGAGCCGGTCTGCCAGACGCGGCCGTACTGCGCGACCGCATTGACCATGGCCCGGCCTTCCCGCAAGTCGTGGCTGAAGGGCTTCTCGCCGTAGATGTCCTTGCCCGACCGGGCGGATGCAATGGCGGTAACGGCGTGCCAGTGGTCGGGCGTGGCCATCGAGATCGCGTCGATGTCGTCTCGGGCCACGAGTTCGCGGAAATCGCGGTACGCGGCGCAGTCCTTGTTGTTGTACGATTCATGGACGCGCCGTTGGGTCGATTCCAGGTGACGCTGGTCCACATCGTTGACGGCCACGACCTGGCAGCGGGGATCGCCCAGGAATCCGCCGAGATTCCCGTTGCCCTGGCCGCCGACGCCCACGCATCCGACCGTGATCCGGTTGCTGGGGGCAGGACGCCCGGCAGCCCCCAGGGCCGACGCGGGGACAAGGGTCGGTACGGCGACCGCCGCGCCGACCGCGGCCGTCCGTCGGAGAAACCACCGACGCGTGAGCGAGTGCTTCGAGATCATTCACTATTCTCCTATCTCAAGGACTTCCGGTTTCTTGTCTTGGTGGCAAGATTCTATGCGATGGAGGGTTCAGGGTTCGGGGTTCAGGACTTCCCATCGACGTTCTGCTCAAATCCCGAATCTTGAACCCTGAATCCTTTGGTTGCCGCCGCAGACTACGCTGGGGTGCGAGCTGGGATCCACCACGGAGGGATACACGCAGGAGGGCCATCCCTTACCAGTTTCGCTGCCACGCGGGGCGAATGCAACGGAGACTACGAGCCAGAATAGGGGGGCATCGTATAACCCACCGTGGCCAGCAAATGGCAACCGGCCGCAACCAAGACTTCGGAAGTCTGAGCACCGTGCGATGATTCCTGCGGACGATAGTGTACGACGGGTTTCCCAACCCGTCCGTGCAAGTTCGCAGTTCCGACTTCCGCCGGCAACTTGGGATGGTTTTCACTTAATTCCGCGTGCTCGGCGCCGGCCGGGCGAAGAGTCGTCGCACTTTCAGCCACGTCTCTTTGCCGGCTGCGGTCAGCACTGCCCTCTCGTCCGCGTTGAAGTACTCCACCTTGGGGACGATTCCCAGGACCACCACGGCCAGGAGGATCAGGCCGGGCCAGGGGCCCAGGCAAATCGCAATCGGCAGCACGGCCGCCAGCACCAGCCCGCGGTCCACGAGCATCCCGTGCCGCCGGGCGAACCACCACACCAGGCAGAGGACGGCAAGCCGCGCGGCGGCCGTCGAGAGCACCGCGCCCAAGAGGCCCAGGGTGTGTAACAGCGGCAGGTTCATCGCCACGTTGAGCACGAGTCCCGCGCCCAGCGCCACGCAGACGAACCGCGATTTCTCCACGTACCAGAGATAGTTGTACGAGAGCAGGGCCAGTCCGGTCCACACCGCCGAGACCAGCGCCCAGGGCAGCACCAGGAGCCCGTCGGCGAATCTCTCCTGCCACACCCGGTTGAAGAGCACCGGCGCGATGACCAGCACGGCCAGCGAAGCGGCCACCAGTCCCAGGCTGGCCCCCTTGAGAATCAGGCACAGCCGGCGCGACACCTCGGCCCGGTGGCCCCGGTCCCAATCGGCGCTCAGGTGCGGCGTGATCACGGCGGCCATCATCTCGGCCACGCCCACGAAGAGCACTGGAAAAATCCGTGCTGTGTGGTACTGGCCCACAAGGTTCAGAGCATCGCCGGCCGTCAGCCCGCTGTAGTGGACGATCATGAACCGATCGACCAGATTGAAGGCGTTCGAGAGCCAGTTGGTCATCCAGAGCCAGAAGGCGAAGGGGAGGAGCTTCGTCCACAGCGACCGGCTCGGCAAGGCGGCCTCTGCGCCGGGCAGCGTCCGCCAGATGCATCGCCACCACACCAGGGAAAGCGTCGCGGTGCAGAGGGATGCCGCGGCGAAGGCCATCACCACGGACGCGGTTTCGGCGGACCATGCCAGCACCAGACCCACGCCGAGCGCGGCAAAGAGCGCGCTGTTGACGAACTGCGTTAACGACACGAATCGGATTTGCCGTAGGGCCGTGTACAGCGAGGCGAAGGCATTGTCGATGATCACCACGCCCAACCCGATCGCCAACAGCAATACAAGGCCGCCGTTCTCCGGCGTGCCGAAGATGACCTCGGAGAACCACGCGCGGCCAACGGCCACGGTTGCGACCGCCAGGATCGTCAGGACCAAGATCCCGGCCCCCGCGCGGCGCAGGAAGGGCCGCAACTGCCCGCGCTGGCGATAGAAGTCCACGTAGCGCCCGAAGCTGCCGGGCAGGCCGAGCACGGCCAGCGGCGCGGCCAGCATGAGGAATCCGAAGGCCATGTCCCACTGGCCCAACTGCTCGGCATCGAGCCAGCGGCAGAAGAGGATCCCCCGCAGAAAACCGACCAGCCGCTGCACCGCGGTCATGGCGAAGAGCATCACGACGCTGGCGGCCAGGGAATCGGTCTTCAGACCCTCGGGCTCGCCTGGAAAGGCTTCACCGGCGTTGCAGGAGATTCTGGACATCGGAGGAAGAATTGCCGCAGGCAGGCTTGCACTGGACAAGTTTAACTCACTCCACGTGTCCACGCGGGAGAGGAGGAAGAGAGGGCCGGGGACGTCGCAACTCCCGCTGGCCACAAGGGTTACGTCGCCCACAAAGCCGCGCTCTGCTGGTCGCGCCGGAAGCCGTAGGGCGGACCGAACGGAGTGAGGCCCGCCGGAACACACGCGAAGGGTGCGGCGGGCGTCGCTTCGCTCCGTCCGCCCTACCCCTCAACGCCCTGCTTCGCACGATCGGCCTTCAACCGGCGGTAGGTCTCCAGGGCATCGGGGAAGGGCTCCAGCGCGCGATCGAAGATCCCGAGCGTGTAGGCAATCGTCATCCCGTAATTGCAGATCGGCACGCCGGCCTGGCGGCAGCGGAGCAGGCGGGTGAGCAGCTCGCGGCGGTTCCACATGCACGCCCCGCAGTGAACCACAAGCTGATAACTGGCCAGGTCGTCGGGGAAATCGTGCCCCTGGATCGTATGGATGTCCAAGGCGCCGCCCACGTACTGGCGAAGCCATCGCGGGATCTTCACCCGGCCGATGTCCTCGGTAATCGGATGGTGGCTGCACGCCTCGGCCACGAGCACCCGATCGCCCGGCTTCAGACTCTCGATGGCCAGCGCCCCGTGGACGAACTGGGCCAGGTCGCCCTTCTGCCGGGCCAGGAGGATCGAGAACGAGGTCATTTTCACGCCGGGCGGCGTGTCGCCGGCCACCTTCAAGAATGCCTGTGAATCGGTGACCACCAACGCCGGCGGGCGTTTCAAGCGGTCGAGGGCGTCGCGAAGCTCGCGCTCCTTCACGACCATGCAGTAGGAATCGCCGTCCAGCAGCTCGCGGATGGCCTGCACCTGGGGCTGGATGAGCCGGCCCTTGGGGGCCTCCTTGTCGATCGGCACGACCAGCACCGCCAACTCGCCCGGCGGCACGAGATCGGAAACCATCGACGGGGCGTTGATGAACTCCTCCGGCGCGGCCTTGACCAACGCCTCCCGAAGCGCGAAAACGCCCTCCCCGCGGTTGGCCACGGTCTCCACGCTGGCGACCTTTTCTTCCCGGAGCCTTTCGCCAAGCTCGGAGGTCGGCCGGCCGAGGTCCGACTTGTTGAACACGACGATCGCCGGCGCCTTGCGCTCGTGGAACTCGCGTAGGATCCCCTCCTCAAACTCCCCCCACTCGCCGCCGGCGGCCACCAACAGTCCGACGTCGGTGCGGTCAAACACTTGCCGGGTCTTCTCCACCCGCATCTGGCCCAGGGCCCCCGCGTCGTCGATCCCCGCCGTGTCGATAAACAGCACCGGCCCGATGGGCAACAGCTCCATCGGCTTCTCGACCGGGTCGGTCGTGGTGCCGGCCACCTCCGACACAATCGACACCTGCTGCCGCACGAGCGCATTCAAGAGCGACGACTTCCCGGCGTTACGCCGCCCGAAGATGCCGATGTGCAAACGAAAGGACTTAGGAGCCTGTCTGACGGACATCGCCGATTCTCATGCCTCCCAACTCATTTCCACATCGTACACGCGAAGGTCATGCTCGTTGTCGCGGTAGTAGAAGTAGATCACGAACCGGAACATCCGCCCTTGGTACGAGTAGGTGAACGCATACTTCTGGCCGCAGCGGGCGGTCGGAGACAGAGCCTGCTCCAGAGCGGAAATCCGTTGGCTGCGATTGACTGGATCGGCTCGGAGATACTCGCACTGCCGCTCGATTTCAGCAACGACCGGTTCGGGAATCCACTCCGGAAGCCCGTCAAGCGCCCCCTGGCCGAAGACGATTTCGTAGTCCATCGATCGCCTGCTTCATAGGAACGCCTTTGCCGCTTTCCAGCGATTCGAGCGAACGACGGACTCGGTCCGTATCCAGAGGGAGCAAAGAAACTTCCTGGAACGCTTGACGCAACTCGTCGGCACGCTGTACGGCGAAGCCTGCCTGCTCCAGTCTGCGCACAGCGCCTTCCAGCAGTTGCCGGGTGGCGTCGAGCCACAGGCGGTGGACCCGCGCCTGGTCGCTTGCCTCCGGCCACGAAAGGCGTCCGCACTCCGCGCAATTGCCGCTGCGTCGCCGGAGGTTCTCAAGGATGCTGAGCCCAAGGCCAATAGCATCCTCGATGTCAGCGCACGCCATCGCCTCGTCGTGCGCTAATCTCCACGACTCAACTTCTTCCGCCTGAGTCATGTACAGGCGGAGATGCGCCTGATAGAACTGCTCGGACACCGGACCCACCTCATAAGACCGCGGACACAGCGTAATAAGAGGACTACCGCCTCAGCAAACGCTATTCTGGAATCGTCACCAAGTCGTTGTCGCTCGCCTAACGATTCCAATGTGAACGACGTTTTCGCTGTTGTCAAGGATTCCTCGGGAGATTTCCTCCACCGCGTCCCATGCAATTATACTCCACACGAGCGCCTCTGGAGCAGGGACGCAATAACAGTTCCGGGAGGATCCGGAATGCTCTGTAGGGACCGCCCTCCGTGGCGTTCCGGGACGCGGCGTTGCGGCATCCATGGCGATTCGCGGACCGCCACGGAGGGCGGTCCCTACAGGCAGTCGCCCCAGGATCGTGCAAGGTCATTCAGGTCGAATGTCGAGCAATTGCCGTTTCCACAAATCGTGGGGCCGGGCGGCGTCGGTCTTGAACGGCAAGGACACCTTGCGCCCGGTGCCGGCCGATTCATACGCGGCAAAAAGAGCCTCGAGCGTGGCTCGGCCGTCTTCGCCGGTCTCGATCGGCTGCTTGTCGTTCTGGACGCAATCGACGAAATGGGCCATTTCCTGCGGGAAGCCGTAGTTCCAGCACTCTTCGAACATGGTGAAGCTCCAGCCCGCGGTCGTGCCGGCCTTCTCGACCGCGTAATCGTAACCGGCCGTGCTGTAGGTGTGGATCGAGCTGCCGCGCAACAGATCGGCGAAGGCCACGCCCTTGGAGCCGTAGAGCTCGACGCGGTCGTCCATCCCGCCCAGCTTGGTCCAGCTCTCTTCGGCCAGACCCACGCAGCCGTTCTCGAACTCGACGATAATCAGGGCGTTGTCGTCGCCCCGGGTCTTGTCCTTGTGGACCAGGGTGTCCATGTGGGCGTAGACCGACTTGATGGGCTCTCGGCCGAGCATCCAGCGGAAGAACTCGATGGCGTGGCAGCCCATGTCGAGGGCCACGCCGCCGCCGGCCCGATCCACGTCCCAGAAATGGGCCGCGTGGGGGCCGTCGTGCTTTTCCATTTGCTTGATGAGCGTGGGATAGCCCAGCGCCCCGTCGTCCAGGAGCTTCTTGACCCGGACGTATTTCGGGGCGAAGCAGATTTCTTCGGCGTACATCAGCTTCACGTTGGCCTTCTTACAGGCCGCGATCATCGCGTCGGCCTGCTGGAGATTCAGGCAGAGCGGCTTCTCGCACAGGACGTGCTTGCCGGCCGCGGCCGCCTTCACGGTAAACTCGCAGTGGAGGTGGTTCGGGACGCCGATCACCACGAGGTCCAGCTCGTCAATCTCGAGGAACTTCTGGTAATCGGTCCGGTGGTGCGGGATGCCGAACTTCTTGGCCAGCCCCTCGGCGTGGCCCGGCGTCGGCGAATAGACCGCAAACAACTCCGCCTGCGGCACCATCTTGAACGCCTCGGCATGGAGATGGGCAATGAACTGCGAGCCGATCAGACCGACGCGAACGGGCTTCGTCATGGTTGGGACCTTTCTGAGCGGAACGTGCATTTCCCGAAGAGCGTGTGCCCACAAAGCCGCGACCGTTGGTCGCGCCGTTGGGTGCCACGGGCACTTTGCCCGCCCGTGCGGCTGGGTGGCATGCTCTCACGACGCGAAGCGTCGGGTGAGCATGGAAACCGGCACGACGCCTTCCATGCCGACCCTCGGCTTCGCCGAGTGACGGCATGCCACCCAACCCATCCCGCCCTCGAAGAGCGCGACCACCAGAGCGCGGCTTTATGTTCTACCCGACGTGATAACAAAATCGGCCGGCGCGTGCAATCGCCGCGCCGGCCGAATCCGTTTCTCGGGAGACCTTCGGTCACGCCGTGTGGCTCGGTCAGGAGACCGGCCACAACAGCCGTCTGTTACTCCCGCCTCCTCACTCCTAACTCCCAACCCCTCACTCCCAACGCCCCTCCGCCTACTTCTTCTTCGCCTGAATCGAGGCCTGGGCGGCGGCCAGCCGGGCGATCGGCACGCGGAAGGGCGAGCAACTCACGTAGTTCAGGCCCGTGCGGAAGCAGAACTCGACCGAGGCCGGATCGCCTCCCTGCTCGCCGCAGATCCCGACCTTCAGGTCGCGCCGGGTCTTGCGGCCCTTTTGGACGGCCATCTCGATCAGTTGGCCGATGCCCTCCTGGTCGATCGTTTGGAACGGGTCGGCCTTGAGGATGTTCTTGCTCAGGTAGTCGGGCAGGAAGCCTCCGATGTCGTCGCGGCTGAAGCCGAAGCCCATCTGCGTGAGGTCGTTGGTCCCGAACGAGAAGAATTTTGCCGTCTTGGCCATCTTGTCGGCCAGCAGGGCGGCCCGGGGGATCTCGATCATCGTGCCGTAAAGGTACTCGATCTTGACGCCCAACCGGGCCTCGACCTCGACATGGACCCGGTCCACGATCTCCTCGGTGACGTTCAGCTCGGCCACGTCGCAGGTCACGGGGACCATGATCTCCGGGTGAGGCTCTCGGCCGGCCTTGAGCAGCTCGGCGGCGGCCTCGAAGATCGCGCGGACCTGCATCTCGGTCACTTCCGGATAGGTGATCCCGAGTCGCACGCCGCGGTGGCCCATCATTGGGTTGCTCTCGTGGAGCTGGGCACCCCGTTTCTCGACGTCCTCAGGCGTGATGCCGAGGGCCTTGGCCAACTCGGCCCGGGCCGCCGGTTGCTGTGGCACGAACTCATGGAGCGGCGGGTCCAAGAGCCGGATCGTGACGGGCAGGCCGTCCATCGCTTCGAGTGTGTCCTTGATGTCCTTCTTGACGAACGGGAAGAGCTCGTCGACGGCGGCCTTGCGCTCGGCCTGCGTGTTGCTCAGGATCATCTTGCGGAGCACGAAGAGCGGCTCGTCGGAGCCCTCGCCGTAGAACATGTGCTCCGTGCGGAACAGGCCGATCCCCTCGGCGCCGAAGTTGCGTGCGATGCGGGCGTCCTCGGGGCTCTCGGCGTTCGTACGCACGCCGAGCTTGCGGTGCTTGTCGACGAGCTTCATGAACTTCGGGAAGTTCGGATTCTCTTGGGAGGCAGCCATCATCTTCACCGCGCCGGCGTAGACCAGACCCTTGGTGCCGTTGAGCGTGAGGGTGTCGCCCTCCTTGAAGCTCTGGCCGCCGACCTTGAGGACTTTGGCGCTGAGGTCGATCTTCAACTCACCGGCGCCGACGATGCAGCACTTGCCCCAGCCGCGGGCCACGAGGGCCGCATGGCTGGTCATGCCGCCGCGGGCCGTGAGGATGCCCTTGGCCGCCCGCATCCCTTCCACGTCCTCGGGGTTGGTCTCCTCGCGCACGAGGATGACCTTCTTGCCCTGGGCCGCGGCCTCAACGGCGGCGACCGAGGTGAAGACAATCGCTCCAACCGCCCCGCCGGGGCCCGCCGGGAGACCGCGGGTGATCGGCTCGTGCTTCTTCTCTTCGACGGGATCGACCACCGGGTGCAGGAGTTCGTCCAACTGGGCCGGCTCGACGCGCAGGACCGCGGTCGTTTCGTCGATCAGCCCTTCGGCGAGCATGTCCATGGCCATGTTCAAGGCCGCGGTGCCGGTCCGCTTGCCGTTGCGGCACTGGAGCATGTAGAGTTTGCCTTCCTGGATCGTGAACTCGATGTCCTGCATGTCCTTGTAGTGCGATTCGAGCTTCAGCCGGATGCCATCGAGTTGCTTGTAGAGCTCGGGCATGTCGGTTTCCAGCGAGGCCATGTGCTTGTTCTGGTCGTTCTTGGTCGCCTCGTTGAGCGGGTTGGGCGTGCGGATGCCGGCCACCACGTCCTCGCCCTGGGCGTTGACGAGCCACTCGCCGTAGAACTTCGCTTCGCCAGTGGCCGGGTTGCGGCTGAAGGCTACGCCGGTCGCCGACGACTCGCCCATGTTGCCGAACACCATGCTCTGCACGTTGCAGGCCGTGCCCCACTCGTGTGGGATGCCCTCGATCTTGCGGTACGAAAAGGCCCGCTTTCCGTTCCAGCTCTTGAACACCGCGCCGACGCCGCCCCAGAGCTGCTCCATGGGATCGTCGGGGAACTCGTGACCGAGCACTTCCTTGACCTTGGCGCGGAACTTCTCGCAGAGGTCCTTGAGGTCGTCGGCCGTCAGATCGGTGTCGGCCTTGTAGCCCTTCGACTCCTTCACGTGGTGCATGATCCGCTCCAACTGGACGCGGATGCCTTGCCCCTCGGCCGGCTCGACGTCTTCCGCCTTCTCCATGACCACGTCGGAGTACATCATGATGAGCCGGCGATAGGCGTCGTAGACGAACCGCGGGTTGTTCGTCTTCTTGATGAGCCCGGGGATCGTGGCCGAGCAGAGGCCCACGTTCAAGACGGTCTCCATCATGCCCGGCATCGACTTCCGCGCGCCCGAGCGGCAAGAGACCAGCAGGGCGTTCTCCTTGTCGCCGTATTTCATTTCCATGGCGGCTTCAACCTTCTTGAGGGCCTTGAGCACCTCCTTCTTCAGCGATTCGGTGAACTTCCTCCCTTCGTTGAGGTACACCTCGCAATACGCCGTGCTAATGGTGAACCCTGCGGGAACGGGCAATCCGAGCTTGGCCATCTCCGCCAAGTTCGCCCCTTTTCCTCCCAGGGAGTTCTTCATCGAGGCATCGCCATCGGACTCGTCAGGGCCGAAATAGTACACATACTTCTTGGGCATGGTTAATCCCTTCGTTCTGTGGGGGCAATCGGCACAAAGTGAAACGATTGAATCTAACGGCCGCCTCCAGAAGCGTCAAGGAATACCCCGCTGATGGGCCCGGGAGAAGACGCGGAGACGCGGAGAGGGGGAGACACGGAGAAAAACGAATGGTCTCCCCCTCTCCCTCTCTCCCCTTCTCCCCTTTCTCCTCTTCTCCTCTTCTCCCTTTCTCCGCGTCTTCTTCCCGTCTGCTCGGTCACGCTATAATTCAGCCCGCTTCCTACACCACCGGCCCCTTATCTCCCATGGATGAGCCAGCTCCTTCGTACCCGGATCCCTTCCTGTTCGCCGTGGCGTTCGAGGGGGGGCTCGGGCTGGTGGCGGTGGGCTTGGGCTGGCTCTTGGGCGACCCACCCGCCCTGCGCATTCACTGGACCCTCGAGGGGTCTCTGTACGGCTTTCTTGCCACGATCCCGCTGGCCCTGGGCATCTGGCTGTGCATGAAGAGCCCCTGGCGTCCTTTCCAACAGTTGCTCGATCTGCTCAACGAGAAGGTCGTTCCGCTGTTCGACGGATGCCAGATTTGGGAGTTTGCTGGAATTGCACTGTTTGCGGGGTTTGGCGAAGAAATGCTGTTTCGTGGCATAATCCAGAACGCGCTATCCAACCTATTTGAGCCGGGAGTCGGTTCCCTGATTGGACTGGTCGGGGCAAGCCTGCTGTTTGGCCTGTTGCACTGGCTGACCCTAACCTACGCGATCCTGGCTGCGCTGATCGGCCTCTACTTAGGTGGGGTGTGGATCGCCACGGGCAACCTGCTCGTGCCTGCGGTGGTCCATGCCGCGTACGATTTCTGGGCCCTCGTGTACCTGGTCAAGATCCGGACGAGACCGGGATGAGCCCAGCCTCACGGGCGGGTCGAGCGGATAATCTGACCTAGACTAGTAATAGTTGTAGGGCGGATCGAACGCTGTGAGGCCCGCAGACTTCCGAAGTCTCCGAGACTTCGGAAGTCTTGGTTGCGGCTCGGCCGCCCAAGGCGTCTTCTCTTGACCCTCTTCGCCGTACCCCCATGCGTCCCATCCGATTTGCCGCGACAGCCTTCGTTTGCCTTGCGGTAGCGTCGCCAGTGCAGGCCGCCCCGCCGTTGGACTGGATGATCGAACTGACCGTTGGCGGGCGGCACACGGAGGGGGCCCCGGTGGCGTGGAATTCCCGCGAGGTCGTGTTGGTGGCCCGCGACGGCCGGATCTGGCAGTTCGCGCCCGACGAGGCCAAGGACTACCGCAAGACTTCGGATTGGTTCCGCGGCTACTCGCCCTCGGAGTTGCGGTCGATGCTGCTGCGGGAGCTGGGGAGCGGTTTCCAGGTGAGCGGGACCGGGCATTACATGGTGGCACATCCGAGCGGCGCGCGCGACCAGTGGGCCGACCGGTTTGAGGATCTTTACCGGCGATTCGTGCATTACTTCTCGGTGCGCGGATTCGCGCTCTCGGAGCCGCCGTTTCTGTTGATCGGAGTCGTTTGCCGCAATCGGGAGGAGTTTGCCCGCTATGCGGCCAGCGGCGGCCAATCGGTCGGCGCGGGGCTCTTGGGCTTCTACTCGAACCAAACGAACCGGATCGTCCTGTACGACGTGGGGGCGGGCCGGGCCTCGGCTTTCGGCTGGGAGCAGAACGCGGCCACGGTGATCCACGAGGCGACGCACCAGATGGCCTTCAACACGGGGATCCACAGCCGTTTTGCGCCGCCGCCCACGTGGGTCGCCGAGGGATTGGCGACGATGTTCGAGGGGGTGGTCGGCCCGGGGGCCTCGGCCGACGGTCCGCGGCAAGGGCGGGTCAATCGCTCTCGGCTTCAAGCCTTTCACGATAGCGTGGCGCCAAACCATCGGCCCGAGCTGTTGGCCGACCTGGTCGCCACGGACCGGCTCTTCCAAGCCGCGCCGGGGGCTGCCTATGCGGAGGCGTGGGCCCTGACGTTCTACCTGATGGAGACCCAGCCGTTGCGGTACGCCGAATACCTGGCCCGGACCGCCGCCCGGCCTCCGTTTCAACGGTACACCGCGGCCCAGCGCACCGCCGATTTCACCGCGGTGTTCGGCGACAACTGGCGCATGCTCGAAGCGCGGCTGCTGCGTTTCATGGAGGAATTGAAGTAGTCACAACCGCGCGGACCGGGAGAATCGTTTTTTCGCTTTGACCCGGCACGGCGCGTGGCCTATAGGAATATGGGGGCGGCTGCGGCTGCCGCGGCGCCTCCATGTCTGTAACTACGTCTTGCCGATCCCCAATGACGAACCATCCGCCGCCTCCCGCCTTAGCGGACGATCGCTGGGCGGAAGAATTTGCCGATGCGCTGCGGGAGCAGCGAGCCCGCGTCCAGGAGTTCCTGGCGGCGCTGGGCGAGCGGCAGCGCCGTGCCCAGACGCAACTCGAAGCGTGGATCGAGCAGTGCGAGGGGGCCGAGAGGGGCGGAGAAACGGCCGCCGGGGCAATGGTCGACTCGGCCGAGCTTGTCGCCCTGCGCGACGAGCGCGATCGATTGGCGCAGCAGCTCTCCGAGACCGAGAGACGCAACGAGGAAATCGAGCGGCAGCTCCGCGAGCGTTCTTCGGGCGGGGCGGGCCATCCCAGTCCGGCCCGCGGCGTACTCGATTGGGAGGCGGAGAAACGCCGCATCCTCGCCGCCTTGGAAGCGGAATGTGACACGGGAAGCGAGCCGTCGCAGAAGACGCGACAGGAAATCGAAGAGATCCTCCGCAGGACGGACCTGCTCGTGGCCGACAAGGACCGCGAACTCGCCGAGCTTCGGCAGCTCCTCCAAGACCAAAGCGCCAACCTCGGCTCGGTGGCCGTGGGCGCGGCCGCCGTGGGGGCCGTCCTCGACCGGGACGCGATCATCCGGGAAGAGCGGGAGAATCTTCGCCGCTTGCAGGAGGAGTGGCAAGACAAGCTGCGCCAAGCGGAGATCGAAATCTCGATCGAGCGGGCCAAGCTCGCCCGCCAGCACGCCGAGATCGACGAGAAGCTCCGCGCCCAAGGGGGCGCGCATTCGAAGCCCGACGCAGCCGGCAGCGCCGCTCCGAAGCCCGACAAGTCGCCCGCCGGCCGCTGGCTTGCACGCCTGGGCTTGAAGGACCCGAACAGCCCCTAGCGTCCGCGCGGTCAAGACGCGATCACCGCTCGCCGCCGGACAATGTGGCCGCCCATCTTGACTTCTCCCGGCTGGCTGCGCGCTAATGGTGACGTGCCATCTGCCCGCCGCAAGCACAGCCGAGGGCGGCTGTGCCCCACCATGATCCCAGGAGGTTGCGCCATGTTGCGTCGGAGACTTACCCGCTCGCCGAATCAGGTTCTCGGCATCGTCGTTGGGACGGTGCTTGGGTGGTCGGTCCTCGCTTGCGTCGTTGGGGCCGCGGAGAAATCGCGGCAACGGCCGTCGGCCGTGAACATCGCTCTGGGGGCCAAGGTCACGCTCTCGCCGCAGCCGAACTATTCTTACTGCACGGACCCCGAGGATGCGGTCCAATTGACCGACGGGAAAACGACCACGGCGTACTTCTGGACCCAGAAAGGCACGGTCGGCTGGAGCGGCGCCCCGTATGCCGTGGTCACGGTGGACCTGGGGCGGATCGAGCCGATCGGCGGGGTGGCGATGACCACGGCGGCCGGAGTGGCGGGGGTGCTCTGGCCCGCGTCGGTCCACATCCTCACTAGCGACGACGGCAAGAGCTATCGCGACGTAGCCGACCTGGTCGCGCTGGACCGCAGGGAGCACGGGCCCTGGCCGCAGGGTTACGCCATCCGCCGGCTGGCGACCGACGAGCTGAAGACGCGCGGACGGTACGTTCGCTTCCTCATCTTTCCCCTTTCCGGATGCCCGTTCATCTTCACCGACGAGGTGGAGGTCTTCCGGGGGCCCGCCGCGCTGCTTGCGGCTGATCCCGGCGGCAAGCCGGTGGGCGACGTGGCCGAAATCTTCCAGCAGGGCCGAATCCAACGCGCGTTGGAGCATCGCTTCCTAACCGACGGGCAGGCCCTGGAACAAGCGATCCGACTGGCGCAGCCGCTCGACCAGGCCGCCAAGACGCGGCTGTTGGAGCGTCTGGCCGCCGTGCGCGGCGAGTTGAAGCCCGAGGCGCTGCCGCACGATGCCTCGTTTCGGGCGGTCTTGCCGATCGGCGACGCCCACGCTCGGCTATTCGGCGTGCAGGCGGAGCTTTGGCGGGCGGCCGGGGCGGCGAAATTGGCGGCCTCGGTTGCGTGCGCGTGGGACCCGGTGGAGCTTTTCAAGCCGCCTGCCTCCGCGCAGCGCGGCCTGGAGATCCACACGATGCGCGGAGAATACCGCGCGGCGGCGGTAAATCTTTTCAACAGCACCGATCGCCCGCTGAAGATCCGCGTGCTTTGCGAAGGACTCCCTGGCTCGCCGACGCCCGGCTACGTCACGGTGCACGAGGTGACGTGGACCGACAGCTCGCAAGGCACGCCCGTGGCGGCTGCCCTGCCCGAGGCACGCAAGGCCGATGGGGCATGGACAGTGACCGCCCTGCCCGGCTTGGTCCGCCAGGTCTGGCTCACATTCCATGTCACCGATCAGGCGACGGGGGAGCACGCCGGGAAGATGGTATTCCGCGCCGAGGGGATGGAACCGATCGCGGTCCCGATCCGCCTTCGAGTCTGGCCGATGGAGTTCCCCCGCCAGACGACGCTCTGGCTGGGCGGCTGGGATTATAGCGACGGGGAGGGCACCTACGGCGTCACGCCGCGCAATCGCGATCTGTTCTTGCGTCATCTGCGCGAGCACTTCGTGAACGCCCCTTGGGCCAGCGGCGGGGTCCTGTTGCAGTTTCAGTCGTCGGGCGAGCCGCCGGTGGTGCGGCTCGACACGCGGCGGTTTGACCAATGGGTCGCGCGATGGCCGAACGCGAAGAAGTACATGGTATTCCTGGCCGTTGGCTCGACGTTTGCGGGCACCAACGCCGGCACGCCCGAGTTCGATCGCCGCGTGGGGGCCTGGATCAAGGCTTGGGTTCGGCACCTGGCCGAAAAGGGGATTGCCGCCGACCGGCTGGGCCTCCTGATCCAGGACGAGCCGGGCGAAGGGGCCGACGTGCGCCCCATCGTGGCGTGGGCCCGGGCCATCCGCGCCGCCGAACCCAAGGTGCTCATCTGGGAAGACCCGACCTATCGAGATCCCCGCAAGGCCCCGCCGGAGTTCTTCGAGGCGTGCGACATTCTCTGCCCCAACCGCCCGATGTGGCTCGCGGGCGGGAAGCCGTTCGAGCAATTCTACCTGGAGCAGCAGCGGCGCGGACGCACGCTCCAGTTCTATTCCTGCTCCGGGCCCGCGCGGTCACTCGACCCCTACAGCTACTACCGCCTGCAAGCCTGGCACTGCTGGCACGTGGGCGGGACCGGCTCGTTCTTCTGGGCCTTCGGCGACAACAGCGGGACCTCCTCCTGGAACGAGTACCTGGCCAAGGCCGGCCCCTATACGCCGCTCTTCCTCGACGACGCCACGGTGACCGCCGGCAAGCAGATGGAGGCGATCCGCGAGAGCGTCGAGGACTACGAGACCCTGGTCATGCTCCGCGAGGCGGTCAAGCGAGCCAAGACCGCAGGACGGGCCGATGCGGTCGTGACGCAAGCCGAGCGTCTGCTCAGCACGGGCGTCGCCGAAGTGCTCGCCGCACCGGGGGCCGATCAGATCTCCTGGCAGTCCCCCAAGGACCGCTCGAAGGCCGACGCCGTACGCGTGCAGGTTCTCGAAGCCCTCGCCGCGCTTCGCTGACGGCCGGCGAGGTTGTCTCGCGTTGGGTGGCATGATCCTGGGGGCCGCGCAGAGCGCGATCGACCAAGCCAACAACCGTTTGTTTGACCAATACGTCCATTGGATCGAAGGAGGACTTTCTTCCCGGAACGCCCGCCGCAATGTGGCACGGAGCATGGCGGCGACGCTCTGGGGAATATGGAAAAACGGCAGCGCCTACCGCCCGGAACGGGTCCGGCCGGAAAGGCACGCGGAGGTTTGATCCTCTCCGGCCCGTTGCGGGTCGGAGCGTGGTGCCGAGGCAGACTCGAGGGGAGCGAAGGGATGCGGGTCATGGGGTTTTGCCGAGAAACACGTCTTTGGGCAGTTCCTTGGGGGGCGGGACCAGAGGCCCCAGTTCCCGCCCCC
>Ga0172371_10002190_pt1 | contig 31165 bp, 22 predicted proteins | sample Lak12m_FD_114543 | JGI IMG/M metagenome (GOLD analysis project Ga0172371, IMG submission 114543) | Freshwater microbial communities from Kabuno Bay, South-Kivu, Congo - kab_022012_12m | ecosystem: Environmental > Aquatic > Freshwater > Lake | place: Democratic Republic of the Congo: South-Kivu...
ATAATATGTTCAGAATCAGCTAATCAATACAATATTGAACTCGTAAGTAATTCAAATGGTGAAGCAATCTTCAGCTGGGTTGATGAAAGAAATGGTGCTGCAGACAAAGATATATATGCTCAACGTGTTTACTCTCTCGGAACACCTGCATGGGCAAATAATGGAGTAGTAATTTGTGATGAGGTTAATGATCAAATTGATCAAGAAATAGTTTCAGATGGATACGGTGGAGCAATAATAAACTGGACGGACAGTCGTGCGTTAGCTATAAGCTCAGATATCTATGCTCAAAGAATTGGAGTTTATGGTGATGTTCAATGGACATCAAATGGAATAGTTCTTGCAAATGCTGCTAATGAGCAACTGGAACCATCTGTTGTAATATTAAATCCTAACAACTTTTTTACAGCATTTACTGATAAAAGAACGGGCAGTGATATTTATTGTCAAAAATTCTTAATTGATGGGAGTTTACCAGTAGCAGCACCATCCGGTGTAGATGGAGTAATTTCTGTCAATGAATATGGAGATATTCAGAATAGTTATTTTGCAGGCAATGGTGTTACCTGGTATATGAAGATGGATGAATCATACATATATGTTGGTGTAAGCGGCTACACCAATTCATCTGATGCAGTAGTAATTTATTTGAGTAATAGTAGAATTACCCCAGTTAACTATATAGACAATTCCTATGGCTCAGTTATTGGAAGCGGTTATGACGGTGTTACTCCAAATTTACCATTCCGCTCCACCTATTTCGCTTTTGTTAAACCAGGATATGATGACTATAAATACTTTGATGGTTCAGGAGCGTGGGGACCAAGTACAGTAAATGGTATCTTTAAATCGTACAATGGTGGTAATCAAGTAATTGAGTTTGCGATACCATGGTCATCGCTGCCGAGCATTGATTACGTTCCCAGATATGGTATGAATTGGCTTGGATTTCTTTCGTATGCAGGAGGTGGAGGCGGTACTTTTGCACGCGTACCCACCGAAAATCCTGCAGGTACAAATCCTGATATGGGCTGGTATTTTGATACTGGTTATGCGTCATTTGGCGGTGGTATTATAGATTTTCCATTCCATACAAAGTGTTACACTCATGTTGGCAATGATATTTTAAATTTTGGAGATATAGCTGTTTCAAACTTTACACTTAATTCACCCGGGAAACAGATAATAAGAACGAGTGGTGATTGGAATATTGGCGGAGTTTTACTCGTTAATAATGGAACGCTTACTTTTAATAGTAATAATCCGGTTAATGTTCAAACTTTAGAACACTATGGAGGTGAAATTAGATTTTCATCAGGTTTATTCGATGCTCCTTTAAATCTTCACAGGATATATAGAGAAAGTTCTGCAGGTCCTCTTATTATGGATGCCGGGCAGACAACCACATTTCTGGGCACTTCACCTTTCTTTTCTGATCAAGGAACTGAAATAATACAACTTCAAAACGTGATACTTCAGTCTGATTCTCTTGACTTATATAGTGATATGACAATTAATCAATCATTGGATCTAAACACAGGAGATATACAGACAAATGGATTTAATCTGATTCTTGCACCTGGAGTAATTGTTACTGGCACGGGATATATTAATGGAGCTTTACAACAATCTATTCCAACTTCACCAAGCGCCTTAGGAAAGGGAAATGGAATTGAAAATTATCTGGTTAATTTCCCGATCGGTACGGATAATGGTCCTTCTCCAGTTTCAATAGATTTTTCAAGTGTTGCTGCTGGTGGTACGGTATCGGTACAAGCAGTTCAGACTGTTCATCCAAACTCTGTTGTCTCTTCCGAATCAATGAAACGATACTGGAAAATAACGAAGGATGAAAATCTTTCGTTCACATCTGCCGATATCACTTTTAATTATTTACCGCAGGATTTTAACACAGCTTTCTTTGAAGATACGGATGAAGCTTCAATGGTTGTTGGTAAATATGATACAGGCAGCTGGACGTTTCCAAATGTGAGCAACAGATTTAATGGTGGAACTAATGATGGCGGGTCAATTACAATTTCCGGTGTTAATTCATTCTCAGATTTTACTACGGCAAAGAGTGAAGCTTCAGTACCTGTGGAGTTAACAGCCTTTAATGCTGTCCTTTTGGGTTCAAGTGTAAAACTAAATTGGACTACTGCCACGGAGATAAACAATTATGGATTTGAGATTGAAAAGACAATTCACACTTCGACTCCGCTTAGCGTGACAAAGTGGGAAAAAATTGGATTTGTTTCTGCAAGCGGTAATTCTATCTCCGAGAAAAATTATTCTTTTACAGATTCATATCCATCAGGCGGCAGCAAATTTGTTTACAGATTAAAGCAAATCGATAATGACGGAACATTTTCCTATTCAGATATAGTTGAAGTAGAAATCGTACCTAATAAATTTGAATTATCACAAAACTATCCAAACCCATTTAATCCTTCTACAAAAATTAAATACACAATCCCGAATGTCACCCTGAGCGGAGTCGAAGGGTCTAGAGTGCAGCTTAAAGTTTACGATATCCTTGGAAACGAAGTAGCAACTCTGATAAACGAAGAAAAACCAGCAGGAGTTTATGAAGTTGAATTTAATGCTTCAAATTTATCAAGCGGAGTTTATTTGTATAAACTAACTGCAGGAAGCTTTACAGAAACTAAGAAGATGACAGTTTTAAAATAGTATTAAATAGAACCAAAATATTTAAGGAGTAGTTATGAAAATATTTTCTTTATTAGTTTTTTTAACAGTTTTTTATTCCATAAAAATTTATTCTCAATCTGTACCCGATTTACCAATCCCGATATCTTATGCATCTGCAGAAGTTTGGGGTGATTCGATTTATTTTTTTGGCGGATCAAACGACTATAACGGAACAGAATTGTACAAAAGAATTTACAAGTACAATGGCTTATCGTGGAGTTATTATGATTCAATCCCTTTCAATCATGTTTGGAGTTTAGAAACGGCAATTAAAGGTGATACTGTTTTTCTTTATGGAGGTTGGTCCGGCGGCGGTGGAAAACTTTATTCATATAGATTAAGTACAAAAACATGGACTCAACTAGCACAAGGACCAAGTACATTTTCAAATTATGGTCACACACTTGAATACTACAATGGTTTGTTATACGCGTTTTATAACGGATATGCTGCCAGTTATAATCCATCCTTAAACTCCTGGACAAATCTTTCTACTAATGCAAATTCTGTAAGTTTTTCGGCATCTACTATTCTCAATGGTGAGATTTATACATCTGGATGGTCCAATTCTTTGTTCTTTAAATACATACCAGCAACAAATCAATGGATACAGTTGCAAGATCTTCCTGAATTTTTATCAGGCGGTGCACTTAGAGCGATTGGTAATAGAATTTATTTGGTTGGCGGATCTAGTGGTTTCTCGGGCGGCACTTCCTGGAATATTTATGAGTATAATCCAGTAACAAATCAGTGGGTTCTTAGCGGTCAATTCAGTTCTAAAAGAGCTTATATGGAAGATATTATTTATCAGAATAAGTTTTATATACTTGGCGGAGTGAATGAGAATACCGCCGCAGTTGATATAGTTGAATATATAATGGATCAAACTACAGATGTTGAAACGAGCTCTGAGATCGTAAGCGAGTTTTTACTCATGCAAAACTACCCCAATCCATTTAATCCCAGCACAAAAATACGTTACTCGATTCCGAGTATTACCCTTCATACGTCATCCCGAGCGGAGTCGAGGGGTGAAGAATCTCAAGTAACATTAAAAGTATATGATGTTCTTGGCAATGAAATTGCAACACTTGTTAATGAGGAAAAACCTGCTGGAGTTTACGAAGTTGACTTTAATGCATCACAACTTTCATCTGGAATTTATTTCTACAAGCTGCAGGCAGGTTCTTTTACACAAACAAAGAAAATGACTGTGTTAAAGTAAAGGAGAGTAAAAAATGAAACTTAGATCTTTAATAATTTTTATAGTGTTAACAATATTATCAATTTCAATTGAGATGCAAGCTCAATCATTAACCTGGCTTGGAACACTTGGTGGAAATACGGGCAGAGCTTCAGGTGTTTCTGATGATGGATTGACCGTCGTTGGGGGGGCACAAGACAGCGGGGCGTTATATAAAGCATTTATGTGGCAAAATTCTACAGGTATGGTTAATCTTGGAAACTTTGGAGGCAATTCAAGTGGAGCAGCGGGAGTATCAGCCTCGGGTTTAAGAATTGCTGGAACAGCGAGAGATTCGTTATTTAGAAACCGCGCATTTATTTACTTAAATGGGGTAATGCTGGATATCGATCCTTTGGTAGTTTTTGAAGATGTAAGTGCGAGCGATATTTCACCTGATGGTAATTGGGTGGTTGGTTCTTATAAGGATGCCAGCTTAAATGATCGGGCTTATTCTTACTTCGCGGGATCATCTTTAATTGATATTGGAACTCTTGGCGGAGAATCAAGTGAAGCTTTTGCAATTTCAGGCGGAATTGATCCCATAATAGTTGGAAGGTCACAGACAAGCAATTTTGAAATTCATGCTTTCAAGAAATTTGGCAATCAAATGGATGATCTCGGAACACTTGGTGGTGACTTTAGTATGGCGACGGATATTTCAAACAACAAAGATTTTATTGTCGGCTATTCAACTGGTGCAAATCATCCTGATCGTGCCTTTATATGGACTGATTCAAGCGGTATGCAAAATCTTGGTTCATTAAGCTTGTACCAAAGTCAGGCGTGGTCTGTCTCAGATAATGGAATAGTTGTGGGCTGGGCTTATGCATTTGATTCGCTGTATAATACATTTCTAGAAAGTGCCTTTATTTGGACATCTGATTCAGGCATGCAGAATCTGAATACACTCTATTCAAATTTAATTCCTGTTACTGGTAAGCTTACATTTGCAAATAGTATATCCGCGAATGGAAGATATATTGTTGGTACTGGTTATAAATCAAACCCTGAAAGATACGAAGCATTCCTGCTTGATCGTGGTAATATATCTGCGGTTGCTGATGATAGAACTTTTCTTGAAGAATTTTCTTTAGAACAGAACTTTCCCAATCCCTTCAACCCCTCAACAACAATTTCTTTTTCAATTCCAGAGGAAGAATTCGTATCACTGAAATTAATTAATTCTTTGGGAGAAGAAGTTGCAGAATTAATTAACGAAGAAAAACCTGCGGGCAATTATTCAGCTTCATTCGATGCGAGTAGTCTATCGAGCGGAATTTATTTTTACAGTTTAACAGCCGGTTCTTTCATAGAATCGAAAAAAATGATTTATCTCAAGTAAAAAATTTAAGGAGGATTAAAAAATGTTATTAAACTTTACAAAAAGCATGGCCGTAATAATACTGTTAACCTCTATCTCGTTCGCACAGAATTTTGAGATCAAGTTTGATTCTCTTAGCGCGAGCTATTGGTTTGGCGGAGATAACAGACCAGGTATGGAAAGAAATGTTACTGTGGCTCAAATTGTTTTTATTGATGAACAAATCAATCTTGAATCTTTTGCATTCTATTTTACTTCACCTTTTGATTCAGCGACAAATGGAACCGGAGAGGGACACGAAGTATCTTTGAAACTTCATATAAGAGATTCGGTCGGTAATATATTGCAGACTGAACAAATTATTGTCCCGGATACTTTTATGGGCGGCTGGGTTACCTGGTCTAACATAAATCTCGAGCTTCCGGAAACAGGCACATATATTTTCTCCTCTTACTTAGTAGACGGATATGACTCTAACATGGTTTATTCAGGATTAGGGTGTGATTTTAATGCTGGTTACCCAGATGGAGAAATGTATGTAAAGGAAGTTACAACTGAACTCGAAGCAGAAACCTGGGGAGATTGGAGTCAGCATGCTTGGGATGCAAATTTTTGGTTAATAGGGATTTCAAATTCAACGATAGTTGAAGATAATGCTGAAGTAGTGCAAAATTTTAATTTGGCCCAAAATTATCCCAATCCCTTCAATCCCTCAACAACAATTTCTTTTTCAATCCCAACGGAAGAATTTCTTACACTGAAAGTTTACAACTCGTTAGGAGAAGAAGTTGCAGAATTAATTAATGAAACTAAACCTGCGGGAAATTATTCTGTTTCTTTTGATGCCGTTGGACTTACGAGCGGAATCTACTTCTATAAAATTACAGCGGGAAGCTTTATTGATGTTAAGAAAATGATTTATCTCAAATAAAAATTTTAGGAGGATTTAAAAAATGCAATCAAATAAAATTTACTTCTTGCTTTTTCTAATTTCGATTTTTTCAACAATCCCATCCGGGTTATATGCCCAGTTAAATATGACTGTAAATTCTTTAGCAGATGATGAGTATGCTTATGCCTGGGACGATCCGAATACGCCCGAAGATGAATCAAAAGATGGTATTTGCAAGGATGAACTTGGGAGATGCACAATCAGGGCAGCAATTGATGAATCAAATAATATGAGTACGGCACTTGATTTATTCTTTTCTGTAAACGGGCAAATTGATTTGATTGATGGTCTCTATCTTGTGGATGGAACAACAATCCTTGGCAACAACCAGGTTGAAATCAGTTGTGATAATTGCTTCGATCTTGGAAATGATTGCCAGATATCACAAATTATTTTTAATGGTGTAACTTTTACAGCAATTACTGTTAATGGTGATAATAACACTATTGGTTCCTCCAATGTTTTTATTAACAATTATATAGCTGTAGATGTTTGGGGAAATTCAAATAGTATTGGTGGAAACCTTTTCGGTATTGATGATAATAATAATCTGGGATCAAACAATATTAGTATTCTGGTTACAGGTAGTTCTAATACAATAAGCTTAAATACATTTTGTGGTAGTTTAACCGCAATGTCTGTTGCCGAAGGTGAATTTAACGAAATAAGAAGAAATTACATCGGAACAAATTCGAGTGGAGACCAGGGACTGGGAAATCTAATTGGTATAGCCATCGATGGATCAGGCAGCAACCTTGTTGGAGGAGAAACTCTTGATGAGAAAAATGTAATATCAGGAAATTCGGTTGCGGGCATAGCTATTAGTGGTGTTCCTCCTGATAATTATTCGGTTTCGAACGGAGTTTGGAGTAACATTATTGGTTTGGATCCAACACAAACATATCCAATACCAAATGGGAATGGGGTGGTTATAACGAATGGTGCTCGGGTTGAATTTTTAGGGCGTAATATAATCGCAGGAAATTCACTTAGCGGTATTCACATTTTCGGTCAGGATGATGAGACGAAAACATACGGGCATATCATTGCGGAAAACAAAATAGGTGTTAATTCAGATAATGTTCTTTTTCCAAATGGAATGGATGGAATAACCATTCAGGGGAATGTGGAAGATGTTACTATTGGAACAAATTTATCAGGGCAGCATTTGCCTAACAGTATTATAGGAAATCAAAATAAAGGAATAAATGTCATATCTGATTTCGGATACTCTCCGTCAAAAATTCAATTTCGAAAAAACCTTGTATTTCAAAATAGTTCGGCTAATATTTTTATGTCATCCCAGGCTAATAATGGATTATTACCCCCGTACAGTTTGTCATTTAGCAACAATACAATAGCAGGAATACACGATGTTCCCGGTGCGCTTATCGATGTTTATAAAGCTAGCATAAATGAATTTTCGCCTTCTGCTTATGAATGGCTGGGTTCAACAAATGTGGGGAGTAATGGAGTATTTTCTTATGAGATTACAGACCCTTCAATCGAAGCAGTCTCTTTAACAGCTACAACAGCAACGGGTAACACTTCTGCCTTTGGATTCATAGAATTAATAACTGATGTTGAAAACGAGAATAATGAAATTCCAAACGAATATTTTTTGAGTCAGAATTTTCCGAATCCTTTTAATCCAAGTACAAGAATAAATTGGCAGTCGCCAATCGGTAGTCATCAAACATTAAAAATATTTGATGTGCTTGGAAATGAAGTAGCAACTTTGGTTGATGAATACCGAGAAGCAGGAAGGTATGAAGTTGAATTTAATGCCGATAAACTTTCATCAGGAATTTATTTATACAAACTACAGGCAGGTTCATTTACACAAACAAAGAAGATGACAGTCTTAAAGTGAAGACAGTTGAGGTAAAAAATGAAAATTATATATTTAATAAAGTTATTATTTCTATTCTTAATTGTTCTAAATCAATCAATTACCCCTCAATGGAATTCTGATCCATATGTAAATAATCCTGTATGCACTGAAACTGCAATGCAATTGAATCCCCAAATAGCTCCGGATGGTAAAGGTGGCGCATTTATAGTATGGGAGGATTCGCGCCTTGGCACTCCTAAAATATTTGTTCAAAGGATAGATGACAATGGCAATCCGAAATGGACAAACGATGGTGTACAACTTTCAATAATTAATTCAGAGCAAATAAATTCACAAATCATTGATGATGGTGTTGGAGGCGCGATAATAGTCTGGCAGGATAGCAGAAACGGCAATCAGGATATTTATGCACAGCGGATTGATTCATCTGGTAATAAACTATGGTACAACCCGGGTATTATTGTATTCGAGAATAATTCTAACCAGTACAATCCACAGATAATCAAGACAAAACAAAATAAATTTTACATCGTTTGCCTGGATATGAGATTTGGACTGCAGAATATTTTTGCTCAGGTAGTAGATTTGACTGGAAATTTGATTTGGGGAGGAGAAGGTAAGCCTATTAACCATCTAAGAGCTTTACGAAATATTAAAGCGATTGCTGACAAGGATGATAATCTTGTTTGTGTTTGGGAAGATTTTGCATTTAATCTAGATGGGATGATCTTAACTCAAAAAGTTGATTTAAATGGAAACCGTCTCTGGGATATTAATCAAGATGATTTACAAATTTCATTTCCTGATTTAAATATAAAAGCACAATTTCCTGACATTATCCAATTACAAAATGGTAATTATGCAATCGTCTGGCAGGATGATCGCGCGGGTAATTTTGATATTTATGGACAGATACTCTTGCCAAATGGAGCTAATTTATTAACAGCAGGAGGGGAGCGCCTTGAAGGTGCTGGTGGTGAAGACGTTAACCCCGTATTGGCTCTTTCTAAAGATCAATATTATCTGATTGCCTGGATTAATAATAACTCCCCCAATTCATTCCTTAATATTCGATCATTTTATTCTGATCCAAATAGTTTTATACAATACTGGTCTCAAAGTAAAATAGTTGATCAACAATTTAATGGAGGATTCAGCTATTTAAGTCTCAATTCAGACAAAGCCGGTGGAACTTTATTATCCTACGTTTCTGCAGATGCAGAATATTCCGATATTCGTTTTGCAAAGTTTTCGGCTTATGGGGATGGACGAGGTGGGGCAATTTGCACAGCAGATATAAATCAAACACAATTGGCTGTTTGCTCGGATTCTTCAAATGGTATTATTTCTGTTTGGGCTGATATTAGAAGCGGAGACTTTGATATATACTGTTCACAAGTGGATGCAAATGGTGTTTTTGGTGCAGGTCAACACGAAGTTGGCCTTGTTGCAGATTTTCAGTTTAGTGGTGATGCATCAGATAAGGCTTACCAAAATGATGGAACAGTTTTTAATGCAGTACTAACCGAGGATAGATTTGGCAATGCAAACTCTGCATACGAATTTAATGGAGCAGACTCATACATTTCTGTATCGAATACAGAACTCTTACAATCACCCCGGTATGAGTTGACTCAAACTGCCTGGGTTAATGTTTACAATTGGGGAATTAGCGGCAATTCCTTTGTCCCAATTATTATGAAATCAGATCAATCTGAAAATGCATTTCAATATCGTCTAGGATTATCTCCGAATACGGTAATTACATCTGTCAATAACTGGTTAAATACTGTATGGCAAACAGGATTTAATATGAACCTGAACGAATGGTACATGTTTACTTCAGTATTAAAGGAAGATACTGTTTCAACCTACATTAATAATGAATATGTTGGTTTTTTACTTCTCACTGGACCTGTTCTTCCGGATAATAAACCGCTAGAAATAGGCAGAGATGTTCCTGGTTCAACAGAATACTTCTATGGTAAGTTAGATGAAGTAAAAATTTATAATCGTGCTCTGTCATATCAGGAAGTAATTAACTTATATAATTATGGCGGCACAACTGAAATTGAAGATGAGGGGTTTGCATCTCTACCCTCTAATTTCGTATTAAAACAAAATTATCCAAATCCATTTAATCCTACCACGAAAATTAGTTGGCAGTCTCCAGTAGGCAGTCATCAAACATTAAAAGTATATGATGTGCTAGGTAATGAAGTAGCTACGTTACTGGATGAATACAGAGAAGCAGGCAGATATGAAGTTGAATTTAATGCTTCAAATCTTTCATCAGGAATTTATTTCTACAAACTAACGGTAGGTTCTTTTGTTGAAACAAAAAAGATGATTTTACTCAGATAGCCTAATTCATATTTATGTAAAAATGTTCTTAATCAGAAAGTACTAAATGAAATTATTTAAATATCTACCCATCGCTATTGTGATAATAATATCACAAAGTGTCAATGCTCAATGGGAAAATCCATTCCTGGGATTAACAGGCAGGCAAATTCAATGTTTTGCTTATGTAAATTCTACAATATTATCGGGTACCGATCAAGGGTTGGTGCGATCTTCAGATAATGGATATTATTGGGTAAGTGCCGGCAGTGGATTACCTTACACAAATATCCGTGCACTAATTTTAACTGAGTCATCTGCTTTTAATTTATTAGCTGGTATGGTTTCGGGTAGAATTTCGATGTCAACAAATTATGGGGATGATTGGACAGCATTTCCTACTGATTCTGTACAGCTTCCATTTTTATCAAATATTTATTGTATTCTTGAAAGAAGCAATAGTTCGAATTATTTGGTTGGAACAGAAAAAGGTGTTTACTTATTACCTCACTACTATCCACTCTCCACATGGGTACCAATAAACGCAGGTCTACCTTCAGCTGAAACAAAAGTGAGAGTTTTTGTAGAAAAAGACGGAGAAGTTTTTGCGGGAACTAATGGCGGAGTTTTTCAGATGAATGGTTATGACTGGGTTCAAAAAAATACTGGACTAACAAATACAAATGTAACTGCACTTGCAAGTATCGGTGGATTCCTGTTTGCAGGAACAAGTCAAGGTTCAATTGGAGGAGTTTATATTTCTTCCGATAATGGAAATAACTGGACACTTAGTCTGAACGATGCCTGGATAAGTTCATTTTTAACTCTTGGTTCAAATATCTTTGCTGGCAGTGTTGGTAACGGAATTTGGCGTTCTACAAATTATGGAAATACATGGACTCAAATTAATGATGGATTAGGAAGTGGAGCCTACAATGTGCTTTCAATAGGTGCTGATGATCAGTATCTCTTTGCGGGAACAGTTTCTTCCGGTATTTGGCGTCGTCCCTTATCTCAGGTTGTTACTGATATTAGTGATGATGTAAATCTTCAACCTGAAATATTTTCACTTGAACAAAACTTTCCTAATCCCTTTAATCCAAGTACAAAAATACGCTACTCAATTCCAGCAGCTCCCCTCTCTTTAGGAGAGGGGCAGGGGGTGAGGCTGGTTATTTATGATGTACTTGGCAACGAAGTAGCAACACTTGTTAACGAAGAAAAACCTGCCGGAGTTTATGAAGTTGAGTTTAATGCTTCATCATTACCAAGCGGAGTTTATTTCTATAAACTGCAGGCAGGCAACTTTGTTGAAACAAAAAAGCTGATTCTAATTAAATAATGAAAGTCTTATTTATTTACAAGGAAATGGTAAGCAATAATTAAAATCTCGTTGAGCATCAGCTGCAGAGCTTAATAACTCTGCGGTTATTATTTATGATCTAATATTTTTTAAAATAGGAACACATTAGATATGAAACAATTACTTTACATTTTGTTTTGCTGTTTAAGCTTTGCAACAATAAATATTAATGCACAGGGTGGCGGATGGTACTGGTCTAATCCATTACCGCAGGGAAATGATTTAAAATCTATTCAGTTTATAAATCCAAATTCTGGTTTTGCAATTGGTAATTATGGAACATTATTAAAAACTACCAATGGCGGTACAAACTGGGAATATTTATTATTACAAAGTCCAAAAAATTTGTCATCTCTGTATTTTATTAATTCTACTGTTGGATATGTGGTTGGTGATGGTGGCTTAATTTTAAAAACTACTAACAGTGGTGATACTTGGATTACTCAAGTAAGCGGCGTTGATACAAATCTTACTGATATTTCCTTTCTTGATGAAAATATTGGCTATGCAACCGGATTATGGGGACTAATCCTAAAGACTACAAATGGAGGCTCCAACTGGACAAACCAAAGTTTTTATTACAACAATAAAAGTGTTTGCATTATTGACAGCAATAATATCTTTGTTGCCGGAGATGCAGGAACTTTGCTTAGAACAACTAATGGTGGAACGAATTGGTTTAGTGTTGTGCTAGGTTCCACAGTAGATTTAAGAGATGTAAAGTTCACAACAAATCTAGATGGTTTTGTTGTTGGTGGTACTTACAATCCGGGATATTTGTACAAAACTACAGACGGTGGAAATACCTGGATGAATATTATTAATGATAATCCATTTTCTTTAACAAGCACATTATTTAAAGATGCCAACACCGGTTTTGCTATGGGAATATATGGAGACCTATTAAAAACGACTGATGGCGGAAATTCCTGGACCAATATTCCTGTTGATACAAAAAGCGATTTAAACCAAGGATACTTTGTTGATTCTAATAATGGTTTTATAATTGGCTCAGGTGGTACAATATTAAAAACAACTGATGGCGGAAACAGTTGGAATAAAATTACAACTGGTTCAGAAACTTTTCTCTATTCATCAAATTTTCTTAATAATAATTTTGGATTTGCAGTTGGAGGTGATGGAACAATTCTTAAAACAACAAATGGAGGAATAAGTTGGTCCGAAAAAAATGTTAATCTCGTTTCCAATCCGGGCATTTTGGACATTCATATTTTCGATTTAAATAATGCTGTTGCTGTAGGTTCATTTGGATTTACTCACTTAACTTCTGATGGTGGTGAGACGTGGAGTTCATTTTCTGGAATTAATAGCAGTGATCTTGTAAGTTTAACATTTGTTAATGATACATTAGGGTTTGCCGCTGGTTATTGGGGAACAATCGTTAAGACAACTAACTCAGGAATTAACTGGACTCAGCTTAACTCAGGCACTTCTTCTATTCTTTTCTTTGATATCGATTTTATTGATGAAAATATTGGTTTTGTTTGCGGTAGCAATGGAACAATTCTAAAAACAACTGATGGCGGTACTAATTGGTCGAGTCTAAATAGCGGTACAACTAACTCTCTAAGAGGTATGGATTTTATAGATAGTAATAATGGTCTTACTGTTGGTGATAATGCCTCTATATACAAAACTACTAACGGTGGGCAAGATTGGGATTTAGTCACCAGTGCTCAGTTTGGTAGCATTTACTTCAGGGTAAAGTATGTTAATCCTCAATTTGCAATTTTAATTTCTGATGGTGGAAATATATTATTCTCATTAGACGGCGGAAATTCCTGGGAGGCTGAAGACAGTAAAACAAATAATTCTCTTTATGGACTTACAATCGTTGATTCAACAAGTTTTATAGCTGTTGGAGATAAAGGCACTATTATAAAATCTATCAATTGGAGTATTCCTGTTGAGCTTGTGAGTTTTAATGCATCTGTAAATTCTAATTCTGTTTTACTTAACTGGTCAACAGTCACAGAGTTAAATAATTCCGGTTTTGATATTGAAAGAAAACAAGTCTTCAGTCAGCAGTCTTCAGTTGGCAATGAAGAATGGAATACAATTAGTTTTATAGGCGGGAATGGAACTACAACAGAAAAACATTTGTATTCATTTCAAGATAAAGATCTTTCAGCAGGCAGATATCAATACAGATTAAAACAAATTGATTTTGATGGAACATATGAATATTCAAATAATATTGAAGTACAAATTGGAACCCCAGTTAAATTTGTTCTAGAGCAAAACTTTCCCAATCCCTTTAATCCAAGCACTCGTATCAGTTGGCAGTCTCCAGTCGGCAGTCATCAAACATTAAAAGTTTTCGATGTACTTGGCAATGAAATCGCTACTCTTGTAGATGAATATAGAGAAGCAGGCAGAAATGAAGTTGAGTTTGATGCAAGCAGGCTTTCATCAGGAATTTATTTCTACAAACTATCCGCCACGGGCGTAATAGGTTCCTCACAGGGGCAGGCATTTACACAAACAAAAAAAATGCAGCTTATCAAATAATATTTTAAAACTATTATGACTTATAATTACGAAAAAAGTAAAAGGAGGATAAAAATATTAACGATTGTAATTAATATCACGATCTTTTTGGTGGCTATTTCTATAGCGGCAGTAATATTCAGTTTAATTTGATTTTAGAATTAATAGAGTTTGATAATTGTTCAAACAACAAAAGGAGTAAAAATGAAAAAGTTCCATCGTTCGCAGATTGTGTTAGTGATTGTTATTTCTGTTATTTCATTTTATGCATGTTCGAAGGATTCAAATAGTCCTGTCGATCCAAATAATGTTACCAATTCAAGTGCTAATCTAACATTAAATGGGGATGGGTATGCAAATAAATCTGTTACTCTCGGTAATGGTTTAGGTGAATACTCAATTCCTGATACAACTACAATAGTTCAGTTTTCAGGTAAAGTTGATAATGACACGTTATATTTTGCTGTTGTAATTAAAGGCAATCATACAGGTACGTATAACTGGAATGATGATAATGGCACAATTGTTTACAAAATCACATCGACTGGAAGCTATACCTATGTTGGGACTTCACAAGGATCAACAACAATAAATAGTTATGGTGCAGTCAATGGAAAAATTGAAGGGACAGTAAATGGTAAATTAATCGAAGGAACATCAGCTAATGAGTTAAATGTTAGTGGTTCGTTTTCAGCGGTTAGATTACCTGATGCGAATTAGTTAACTATTTTTTAAGTATAATTTAATCTGCAGTTGTTATACTAAAAGAGCATATTATTTAGTATAACAGCTGTTGATATTTTTGGCTTTGTATATCCTTAAGTAGCGTTAAGTGATCTTTATAATAAAATTGAATGGTTTAAATGATCTATGTAAGAAAACATTTTTTTAAGCTGCTCTATTTTCTTATCCTATCACTATTATTTATTCTTCTTAAGTAATTGATTTTATGATAAATAAAATATTGTAAACACAAATTATTATTCCATACAATCCGCTGCTCAAAAATTATAACTGATCGATTAAATCTTACAAATCTTAACATACTTATATTTACTTTAGAAATATAAATTGTAAATCAATTTTTAAAGAAAGTATAAAATGTACGATTACCAAAAAAATAATATTTACTTTGCCCAGGTTCCCGGTATGATGGAAGAATTATGTGAACAGGAATTGATAGAACTTGGAGTAAAAAACACTAAAGTTGCTTACCGCGGAATTTATTTTGAAGCAGATCATTCGACGCTTTATAAAATAAATTATACTGCAAGAACAATATCACGTGTGTTGGCACCATTAAAATCATTTTACTGCAATAATGCAAATGCAATTATGAAAACCGCAGAACAGATTGAATGGGAAAAAATATTTTCTCTTGATCAAACCTTTGCAATCACTTCATCAGTAACTAAAAGCACAATCAATAATTCCTTGTATGCTTCTCAAGTTTTAAAGGATGGGATTGCAGATTATTTCCGTTTAAAGTTTAATAAACGTCCTGATGTTAATACAGTTAATCCAAATGTGAGGTTCAACTTATTTATAGAAAAGGATAAAGCTATTTTAAGTCTGGATACTTCAGGTGAATCATTACATAAAAGGGGATACAGACTTTTGGCAGGTGAGGCACCGATGCAGGAAACTCTTGCTGCCGCAATTATAAGATTGAGCAAATGGGCTGGTGAAAAACCTCTGCTAGATTGTATGTGCGGCTCTGGAACAATTATTTGTGAAGCGTTGATGCATTATTGCAGAATACCAGCACAAAAGCTTAGAAAGAACTTTGGATTTTTTCATCTGCCGGATTATGAAGCGTCGGTATGGAAAAAAGTAAAAGATGAAGCTGATAGCAAAATAAGACCATTGCCAAAAGATTTAATTTATGGGAGTGATAAATCTCAAATAACACTTAGAGTTGCACAAGAAAATTTATCACGTCTTCCATTTTCAGAAAACGTTGAACTGTCTGGGCATCCATTTCAGCACATTAAACAATTTGAAAATGGAATATTGATCACTAACCCTCCATACGGAATTCGACTTGGACAGAGAAAAGAAGTTGAAATTCTGTACAAAGAACTTGGTGATTTCATAAAAACAAAGTGCAAAGGAACAACAGCTTTTGTTTATACAGGTGAACCGACTTTAAGAAAACACATCGGATTAAAAACTTCAAAAAGAATTCCATTAGTAAATGGCAAACTGGAAGGTGTGCTTTTACAAATAGACAGTTACGAAGGAAGTAAAAAAGCAAAGTATCAAAAAAAAGAAGGAAAGAACAATTTGAATATCAAAAGTTCTGAGATTTAGCTTAAACTTTAATATTAAACCCGAATACTTGATTTATTGGGAGAATCCAAATCTACTCAATATAATATGGATGCTATATCCAATTTTAAAATAAAAAACCCATCTAAAAAAGATGGGTTTTTTTTGTACACCCGACAGGATTCCTCCATAGGAGTCCCTTTGGGAGAACCTGTAACCTCCCTGATTGTATCTATAAATTTAAAAACCCATCTAAAAAAAGATGGTTTTTTTTGTACACCCGACAGGATTCGAACCTGTAACCTTCTGATTCGTAGTCAGATGCTCTATCCAGTTAAGCTACGGGTGCATACGTATTATTGCATCAATTATGATTCAAAATTAATCTTTTATTAAGTTATTGACAAATCTAAAAGAAAGCATTTGGCGTATAATACCGGGACTAAGTACCTATTTACTTAAATAATTATTTAATCTAATTATTACCTGAGAATATTTCTTTATATTAATTCATAAACAAATAATTTTATTTAGTGTTCAGTATTAAATTATTGGAAAATTATATGAGATTCACTTTACGATCTCTTGTTAGCTTGTTGCTTTTTATGTATTCAATATCAAATGCATATGCACAGCAATTAGATCTGAATAATAACACATTCTTCTTTCCACACACATATAAATATCATCAAATGATAAGTTCGCTTGGTGTATCAACAGCCAAGCTGCCTGAAGATGTGGTTGAAACGGACGACTTAATCAGAGCACCGTTATTTTCTTATAGAGTTAAATATGGTCTTCCTGAAAACTTTGTGGCAGAAGGCGGAGTGGAAACGAATATCGTAACCTGGCAATTTTCTTTAGGACCTAAATGGCATTATCAAATTAACCAAATGGCCTTTTCATTAGGAACAGACATTGCATTCTGGACAGGAAAATTAAAACATTTTGGTTTTGATACTGATGTTAATGGCTGGACACTCTATCCAAATATTAGTGCAGGATATCAGTTTGATAAATTTGCAATTTCAATAAAATCAGAAGTGGTACTTAACCTTGCTGAAAATTCAACTCAGGGAGACCTGGAGATATCTGATAATTTAGAATTCTATAATGGATGGACTATCGGTGTTTATTTAGAACAGCCGTTATGGAAAGACAACTATGTAGTTCTCGGCATCAGATCAACATTTTTAAAATACTATTACCCCTTGTGGGCAGCATTTTCTACTTTTGACAGAACTTATTATATACCAGAAGCAACAATAACATTTATATTATGAAAAAATTATTAATTCTAATCGCAAGTCTGCTTTTATTTTATTCGTGTAATAATGAAGTGGACATTACTAATCCGGTAGTTGATCCGAGTGATTTTATGAGTCAGACTAAACCTTTGCCTGAAAGTTCTAAGCCTTTAATGGAAGGTGTATATGAAGTTATTGAAGGAAAAGATCTGCTTGGAGATCAAGTAGTAGTAAAATGGACCCGGGACAGACTATCAATTTTCTCAGGCAAGAATGGCGGGTACATTCTTTTGGAAAGCGGCTCTTTAGATTCAGTAGTTTTTTTAACTGGTTACTGGAGATATTCAACCAGTACAGAAACTGGAGCTGCAACTTTTTATATTCCTTCTGACGCTGGCGGAGGAGAAATTGTATCTGGCAATACACCCGCAACAGCGATTAGATTTATTGGTGAATATGGATCGGGGACTGAGTTAGCAAACAAACCTTTGACTTTGAAATTTGCAAGACCATTTAGCGATGAAGTAAAGCAAAGTAATTTTTATATTCTTGCTCATAGAGGCGGGGGACGAAATTCAGATTATCTGGGTGTTTCGGAAAACTCGATTGAAATGATAGATATAGCCGAGAGATTTGGATCAACAGGTATTGAGATAGATGCCCGTCTTTCAAAAGATGGTGTACCATTTTTATATCATGATGGTGATATCAATCTTCGCTTAACTCAAAAGAGTTTGATCTGGGGAGACATTGAATCTTTTACGTGGGCGCAATTAAGGACTCTTGTTACATTACGAAATGGAGAGAAAATACCCTCATTACGTGAGGCTTTAGAATTTGTACTCGAAGAAACAAATATCAGAGCGGTTTGGCTTGATACCAAAGATGTTGATGTAATTGATTCTTCAATTGCGATACAGCATGAAATACTACAAAGAGCAAGTGATATGGGAAGAGATTTAAAAATTGTTATTGGAATACCAGCTGATGATGTGTTTGAAGAATTTATCACCAAACCCAATTATCAGAATGTTCCGTCTCTCTGTGAACTTTCTACTGATAAAGTAATACAGGCAAACTCTTTGATATGGGCTCCAAGATGGACTCAAGGACTTCAGACAGCTGAAGTTCAGCAAATGCAAGCTCAGGGAAGAAAAGTTTTCACCTGGACATTAGATGATGCGAGTTATATTGAAGAGTTTATAAATGCAGGTGAGTTTGACGGAATACTAACGAACTATCCGACAATAGTATCTTACTATCATTATATAAAATAGAAGTAAAATTATTATGCAATTTAAAAAATTATTAATCGCCTTATTTATGATAACCAGTGCAGCTTTAGCACAAGTTGAAGATACTACTTACTCATTGTCTACCGAGCTGGGCATTGGTTATTCTCGTTACTTTACAACTATGGATTACAGCGACTTGAATAAAAACGGATTTTCAGGAACAGTAAGAGTAATGTGGAATCCAGAGCATCTTCTCAGTGTAGGATTGGAAACGGGTTATCAATACCTCTATTCAATTGATGTAAGTGATTTCAATACTGATTATGGAACTACCAAATTCTCAGCATCAATGAACGCGGTACCAATTTTTATGATTTTTGCGATGAAGATAACTCCAAATATTAAACTAACTGTTGGTTCAGGGGTGTATATGTTGAATAATTCCGGTGAATTATTTGGTGACCAGTTAAGCAGCAGTCAATTAAGTATCGGAGCACGTGCAGGAATTGCGTATACATATCCAATTAATAATTCTATCTCAATTGGCGGTGAATTGCTGTATTCTTACTTCTCAAAAATTCAGGATCAAACGGTGGCTATACAATTTTTATTCATTTATGATTTTTTAAAGTATTAAGCTGAACCATTAAGAATTTTATAGTAAGACTGATGATCTTTGAAAAAAGAAAAGCGAGTTAAATAGACTCGCTTTTTTTATTAATTCAATCTATTTCCTTTTGAAATAAAATTCGAGTTTAATAAATAGTAGGTGGATCAATTATATTTTTGTAAAAATGATTACAAGAGAGAAGAACTATGAAATCGTTACTAATTACAATTTTAGTTTTTGTAATGCTGTCATCAATTTATTCACAAGATAGCCACTACTGGAATTTACAATACGGTACAAAATCAACATTGCTTGGCGGTGCAGTAATAGGAAGTGTTAGGGAATTAAGTGCAACATATTATAATCCAGGGGCAGTTGCTTTGTTCAATGATCCAAAACTTATTGTATCTGCAAAAGTATATCAATACGAATCCATAACGGTGGTTGATGGTGCCGGTAAAAATAAAGATTTGGACTATTCAAGTATTTCTCCATCACCAACATTTGTTGCTTTTGATATTATTATTGATACCAAGGGCAGGAACAAACTTGCATTTTCTCTTTTAACAAGACAATCAATGAATTTTGAATTTGAGACCAGGCAAATTGGTATAGAAGACGGCAGCGTAAACAGTAATTTTGTTGCAGGTGGTTTATCCTTGCAGCAGAAGTTTGATGAAATTTGGGGTGGACTTACTTTCTCACATAAATTTTCTGAAATATTAGGGTTAGGTGCTACAGCTTATGTAGCTTATCGTAACCAGACATATAATTTACAAACAGTTTTTGAAGATTTAGATTCTATAAACCAGATCTCATCTCTTACTGCGTTTAGAAAATTAAAGTTTCAAAATTATCGTGTGTTGTTAAAGACCGGATTGGGTGTAAATCTTAATCCTATAACTTTTGGAATTACACTAACTACTCCCAGTTTAAGTTTATTAGGCAACGGTTCCTATGGATACAATAACTTTCTTAATAATCCATATGATCCAGCTCAGAACGTTTACGAAAGTAATTATCAGGACGACATCAAATCAACATATCAAACATCCTGGGCAGTTGGATTTGGTGCGGCATACTGGGGTAAATCTTTAAGTGTGCACTTTAGTGCTGAATGGTATAATGCGGTCAAAAAATATGAACCAATAACACTTAATCCGTTGTATTCTCAAAGTAAGGGCGAATATTTTACCAAAGAAATTTCCCAACAGCTAAAAAGTATTATAAATGCAGGAATAGGTTTTGATTATAAGCTTGATGATAAGATTAGCATCGCTGGAAGTTTTATAACAGATTTTTCTGCTAACGATACAAATGCTGAAACAAATATTGCTTTGTCAAGATGGGATATATACCATATTAGTGCAGGGTCATATTTTAACATTGGCAGCTCTGAAATTACGCTTGGACTCTCTTATTCATTTGGCAATGATGTTATAAGACAAATAGCTGATATAGGAAATCCGGATTCCGGAGCAGGAAGCAAATTAAACACAACTTCTGATGTTAAGTTTACACGACTCAAAGTTTTATTTGGTTTTATTTTTTAAGTAATTCGTGTTTCACTAGAATAAAATTAAAGTGCATAATTATTTGCTGCTTTATAACTACTTGCTGATTTAATTGCGATTACTTATTTCTTCCAAAATAGTATGTTAATTAAAACATCAATACAATCAACCAACCATTATAAAAAAATGATTGAGAAAAGAATTAATATCTTGAAACTATAGAATTGATATAAACTTTTTATTGCAGTAAATTAAAACAAGTAAATAAAACAATTCCTAATAACTAAATTAAAAATAATATAATTATGAAAACCAATATTGCTCTCGCCGCTTTATTATGTTTGATGTCATTACTATCGGCTTGTGATACAAAAAATACAGAAACTACTGAAGTAGTAATTGACAAAGAACAAATCAAAAAAGAAATTCAAGCAAAAGAAAATGAATTTGCTGAAACGTACAATTCCGGAATTCCAAAATCTATAGGCTACTATGCCGATGATGCTGTTAGCTTTGCTCAAAACAGATCACCATTGGTAGGAAAAGAAGCGATTGTGGATTATTTATTATCTGACTTAGATCAAACAACTCAATCCAATAAAATCTCATTTACGACTAATGAAGTTTTTGTATCAAATGATGGGAAGCAAGTGGTTGAAATCGGTTATTACAAAGTAGTTGACTCTAATAATACTGCTGTAAATACCGGAAATTATATGGTTCTGTTTGAAAAAAGAAATGGACAATATGTTTGTGTCAGGGATATGAGTGCTTCTGATATGCCACTGGAATAAAAGATAAATAATATCTTTTTACAATAGGTTGTCTTTATTGGGCAACCTATTTTTTTATTAGCACTGACTTAACTTACGCAAAATCAGAATTTTTGTTTTTTGATGGCAATTCCATTCAGAATCTACCTTTGTTAAGTATTTTTAGATGCTGAAATAAATTCAGCATGACAAATAATTATCTTCTTCTGCCACCACCACCACCTCTGGAACCACCACTAAAATTTCCGCCACTTCGTGTACGCGATGATCCCATTGTCTGATTAGTTGTTGACTTCCTTGTTTGCGAAGTTCCTTTTGTCATATTATTTGAGGTGTTATTCCTATTACCGGAGAAGTTGCTCTTATTATTTGAAACATTGCTCTTATTATTTGAAACGTTGTTCCTGTTATTCGAAACGTTGCTCTTATTATTTGAGACGTTGTTCCTGTTATTCGAAACGTTGCTCTTATTATTTGAGACGTTGTTCCTGTTATTTGAATTGTTATTCCTATTATAATTTCCATTAGCCTTATTATGGTTCACAGTATTGGACCTATTCCTGGAATTATTATAATTATTAAAATTATTTGTATTGTGAACAACAACTGTATTGCCGTAGCCGCCGCCATGATATCCGCCGTGATGATAATAATTGTTATGACGATATACGCCAATAGCCACTATTGTGAAAGCTCTAAAATAAGGTGGATAGTATGCGTAATAATATGGCGGATAATAAGGTACATACACAGGTGAATAGACATACTGTACAATCGGGGCTGATTCAACTACTACAACAGTTGTTGGTGCATCAACTTTTACAGTATCAGTTTTGTTACCGATATACCCGGGATTAACAGTAACTGGAGGCTTAGGTTCTATAACGTAATCTTTACCATACAAATCTACATCTCCAACAATTTGCATAGTCACTTTGTCATTCTTATCCTTCGATAGTAATATGACCGCAACGTCCTGTGTCTCTTTGTCGGTTACATCAACCTGTAGTATAAATGTAAAATCATTGTCCTCTTGTTTTGTAACAACCTTTATAAAATCAACTTTGTTATCTAGATTTAGATCAAGATTATTGATTCCGGTTTTTTCTTCATTTAATGATTTCTCAAAATCCTCAATGGTTTTTGATTTTTGAAAAAGATCTAATACGGCAAAGAGGTCCAGGTTATCGCCCGGCAAGCCTAATAACTCTGTTTCACTTTCGGTTTGAGAAAAAACAGGAAAACTTAATAAGCTCAACGAGAATATTAAAGCTGCTAAAAAAGTATTTTTCATGGTGTTATTGTTTATAAATTTGTTAATAAAGTTTACAAAAATAATTATCAGCAATCAACAAAATATTTTGTTCACCACTTTGGATAATCATTAAAAACCCAAAAGCTTTTCAGGAATTATACTTCGTCTTCACACAAAGACAATAAATTAGTTTACGCTTATTGAACGCAATAGAAGAAAAATTTCTTTTGGTACCAGCCGGGAGACACATAATAGTTTATTTATTACAATTGAAAAGAAAAGAGAGGATGCAAGATTAATAAATTTTTCCAGAGGGTTGAACGGGCAAGGGGTTGATGAATCTTCTAAAAAAATTATTTTTTTATCACCTATTTATTCAGTACTTAAAAATAATTAAAAACTATTGTCGAAATAATTAGATATATTTATCCATGTAATAAAGAAATAATTAATTGTCTAATCTAGAATTGATGAATTTTAATTTCCTATAAACTCAGGAAGTATCAAATGAAATTCAGAAAAAAAATAAACTATAATTTTTTTAACATTTTGCTTGCAGTAATTATTATCAGCCCAACATCATTCTCGCAGATGAGTGGCGAGATTTCTTTACTTTATGGTTATCAAATGCTCGGGACTGTTGAAGTGTATTCAGGACTTAATAGCGGTGATTTTGACATCAACGATGCTGCTTATTATGGTGGTGTTTTGGGTTTTAGAGCTGAGAGAGAAGTGATGTTTGAATTTCAATATGTTTATCAGCCAACAAAGGCAAGCTATGATGATTATGGATCTGGTCCAGAGATTGAATTATCAAATATTGATGTTCATTATATTATGCTCGGTGCAATGTATGAAAAACCATTTAGCAGAACTTCTTTTGGATACGGCGGTCTGTTGATAGGCACTTCGGGCATGGTACCCGATAAAAATTTTGAATCCGAATGGAGACTTGCATTTGGTTTAACTCTGGGTGCCAAATTTATGATGAGTGAAAAAATCGGTTTTAAGATTCAAGCACAGGGTTTATTTCCTGTCCAATGGTCAGGGGGCAATTTTTATATTGGGACAGGCGGCACAGGTTACAGCATAACTTCAGGTACATCAATAACACAAATAAATATTGGCGGCGGACTTTTTTATACATTTTAATTGTCTCTAAGGAACACAGATGAAAACAAGCAATAGTATTTTTATTTTGATATTAGTTTTGGCTCTTATTTCCTGCAGTACATCTCAAAAAGTTCTCAGTTCCTGGGTGAACAAAGAAGAACTAAAAGGGAAAAAATATTCGAAAGTTTTTATTGCAGTACTAACTCAAAATACATCGTCAAAAACAATACTTGAATATGATCTATCTGCCACGTTAAATGAAAATGGTTATCAGACTGTAAAAAGTATAGATGCATTAGCAGGCTCATTTAGAAATAATCTAAATCTTACTAAAGATGATGTACTGACAAAAGTAAGAGAAACAAATTGTGATGTTATTCTAACAGTTACTCTTTTAGACTCAAAAACTGAGACAAGATATGTACCCGGCACAGGTGTGTATGCATCTTACGCACCATATCCAGCTTATGGATATTATGGCGGTTTTGGAACCTATTATGGATACTATGCTCCAGCAATATTTTCATCTGGTTATTATACCACAGATAAAACATATTTTCTTGAAAGTAATTTATTTGATGCTGATACTGAAAAGATACTTTGGTCAGTGCAATCAACAACTTACAACCCTGACAATATAAAAGATTTTAGTTCTCGTTATTGCAAACTCTTAGTGTCTCAAGCAAAGGATGATGAATTGTTAAAATAGTTTGCTTTAAGTTTATTCAAAATAGTTTGGCAAGGTGTAAGAAATTCAATCTGTAATAGTTTCAACTTGCTCTTTACTAAACTCACTTGCTATGATATTCATGAAATTAGGTTGGAGAACTTTTCTAATGATAAAATTATTTTTAATTCTACTTCTGAATGTGTCAGTTTTATTATTTATTGCCTGCGACAATAAAACAGAGAATAAATCCCAAGTCGCTCAAAAAACGGATAAGACCAAAATAATAGGTGAGTGGCTAAGAACTGATTCAGATTATATGATTAAAATTGTTGAGGTAAATGATAATGGATCGATGCTTGCCAAATACTTTAATCCTGAATCAATTAATGTAGGCAGAGCAAACTGGGAATCGATTTCCGGCGATCTGAAAATTATTATTGAACTGAGAGATGTAAATTATCCCGGTTCAACTTATACTTTAAATTATCTTGCAGATAAGGACATGCTTGCAGGCGAATATTATCAGGCAGTTGAGGGCTTGACTTTTTATGTTGAATTTGAAAGAAGTAGATAAATTTAATTTATGAAGAATTGGCTGATGCATATCAATCTCAAAAATTTTAAAAAAGTTTTCTTTATGTGTTTAATTAGTTTATTACTTTCTGAATTTAAACCAATACTTGCTCAGCAGGATGAACCCAAAAACATTCTTGTTATCTTTTCAATGAACCAGGGATTGGTTGCTTATCAACTTATACTGGAAAATATTAAAGAAGTTCTTCGCGAAGAATATAACATACCATTTAAATTATCAGTAGAATATTTAGACGTGGGGAAGTTTCCTGACTTTAGTTATCAACAATTTCTTTTTGAAAGGATTAATGCAAAGTATAAGAATACTAATTTGGATTTAATAATTTGTGTTGGCCCTTCGATTATACCTTTGCTAGAAAATTATGCCGCACAGTACCTTAAAGAAATTCCAGCGATCTCCATCGATTTTAGAGATCCGTTCGATCAAAATAAATCCTACTCCATAAATTCTAAAACCAATACAATATTGGTAGACGTAGATGCAAAAAGTAATTTTGAATTAGCGTTTAAATTATTCCCAAAAAATAATTCTGTTTATGTTATTTCAGGTTCCGCAAAAGTTGATAAGTTTTTACTTAAGATAGTAATTAGTGCTTCTCATAAATATGAAAAATCAAAAAAGATCCATATTTGGCAAGATATCCCAATGGATGTGCTGCTCGCAGAAGCCGCTCAAATCTCCGAAGAGAGTATTATAATTATTCCGTCCTTTACACTGGATTCCTTAGGGACTACTTATAATACTGCGGAGGTGATACGGTTAATTAGCAGAAAATCAAATGCCCCTATTTTTGTTTTGCTTGATACACCCTTTGATGAAGGTGCACTTGGGGGGTATGTTAGCAGTATGAAATATACCGGTATTAAGACTGGCAAAACAGCGATAAAAATTTTCTCAGGCGTGGATCCTCAAAGTGTAATTGTTGATGACGTAAAAGTGAAAAAATATATGTTCGATTACAAAGAACTGAAAAGATTTAATCTAGTCAATTCTGAAATGATACCTGAGAACAGCATTATATTAAATGAGGAAGTTGATTTCATAGGTAAGTATAAGTGGTTTCTGGTAACTGGCATTGTATTTATAATTCTTCAAGCATTATTAATTATTAATTTAATCCGGTTAAATAAAAACCAAAAACTCATGACTCAGCAAATTCTTGAGTCAGAAAACCGATACCGCGAATTGGTGCGGGAAGATCGCTTGCAGCATATGGCTGAACTCACTGCTTCCCTTTCTCATGAACTTATTCAGCCATTAACAGCAATTTTGTCAAGTGCACAAGCTGGTATTCGTTTTATTAATTCTAATAGATCAGATAATGAAACTATAAAGGAAATATTTCAGAATATTGTTGAGGATGACCAGCGGGCAGCTTCAGTTATCAGTAGTGTGAGAAGCATGATGAAACTTGAAAAAAGAGAAAAAGAAAGGGTTGATTTAAATGAGCTTATCAGGGAAGTAATAAAAATTTTTAGCGGTGAAGCTGCAAAACAGGAAATTACGATTGAGGTTAATTTGCTGGAAAGGCCTTTATTTATTTCTGCGGACTCGATTCAGATTCAACAGGTAGTACTTAACTTTATCTTCAATGCCGCTCACTCGATGGAGGATATAGAATCTGATAATAAACTTATTTTAATAAATGAAATCTTAAATGATAATTCGGTAACTGTTCAGGTTCAAGATTATGGTAAAGGCATAAAGGAAGAAATAAAAGAAAAAATATTTAAACCATTTATAACCACCAGATCAAAAGGTTTCGGTATAGGCCTTGCAGTAAGTAAGTCTATAATTGAAGCGCACAATGGTAAAATTAGTGCAGAAAATAATCCAGACATTGGGGCAACTTTTTCATTCGAACTAAAACTCTGGAAAGATGAATAATATAAACGATATAATATTTTTAATTGATGATGACGATTCAGTGCGGCGAAGTATTACGTTACTTCTTAAATCTGAAAAGTACAATGTTGAATCTTTCAAAAGTGCAGAAGAATTTCTGGGGAGAGATGCTTACACTGGAACAGGATGCTTAATTCTGGATGTTAATCTGGAAGGGAAAAGTGGTTTAGAACTTCAGGAAGATTTGTTGAAGACTTCCTCTCATCTTCCGATTATTTTTATTACAGGCAAAGGTGATATCCCTATGAGTGTCCAGGCGCTGAAGAAAGGTGCCATTAATTTCCTCTTAAAGCCGTTTAACGATAATCAATTGCTCTCAGCTGTCGAAGAAGCTTTGGAAAAATGCTCTTTTCTCAAAGAAAAGTCAGATGAAATTTTAAATGCCAGAAAAATAATTGAGGCATTAACACCACGTGAATATGAAATTTTTCAATATGTTCTGACTGGTAAGCTAAACAAGCAAATAGCATCAGAATTGAATATATCAGAACAAACTGTAAAAATTCATCGAGGCAAAATTACTGAAAAGCTCGGGATAAAATCAGTTGCTGAGTTAGTTAGACTATCGGAAAGAGCAGGGATTAAAACTCCTAAATCTGAATAATAGAGAATTTAACATATCAGATCCACTTCCACTTCCTCTTAAAATATAGAACTAAGGTATTATAGACTGCTCATTAAGAATTATTTAGTTTTCAAGCGTATCCAACGATACCTATTGAATATTTAATTAATATAATTCTTAAACATTTTGGAGATAATTCAGTTATGATAAAGAAATCATTATTGATACTCTTTCTATTTTCTTTTGTGTCACTAATGGCACAGGATAAAAAACCAAACATTCTCGTAATTTGGGGTGATGACATTGGCTGGTCCAATGTTAGTGCTTATAGCCATGGAATGATGGGTTATAGTACACCTAACATTGATAGAATTGGCAAAGAAGGTGCGATGTTTACAGATTGGTATGCTCAACAATCATGTACTGCCGGAAGAGCTGCATTCATTCTCGGTCAGCATCCGTTTAGAACAGGATTGTTAACAATTGGCATGCCCGGTTCGGAACAAGGTATTAAGGATAACCAGCCAACCATAGCTGAACTATTAAAACCACTTGGTTATACATCTGGCCAGTTTGGAAAAAACCACCTTGGTGACAGGGACGAGATGTTGCCGACGAACCATGGATTCGATGAGTTTTATGGGAATCTTTATCACTTAAATGCTGAAGAGGAACCTGAGACTTATTACTATCCAAAAAATCCTGAATTCCACAAAAAATACGGACCACGTGGAGTTCTTCATTCATATTCGGATGGAAGAATTGAAGATACGGGTCCTATGACCAGGAAAAGAATGGAAACAGCTGATGAGGAGTTCACAAATGCAGCTCTTGCTTTTATAGAAAAAGCACACAAAGAAGGCAAGCCATTTTTTGTTTGGCTAAGCGCAACTCGTATGCACGTCTGGACTCATCTGAAAAATGAAAGTGAAGGAGTTACAGGAATTGGACTTTATCCGGATGGAATGGTTGAACACGATAAAGCAATTGGTGTAGTACTTAAGAAACTTGAAGATCTTGGAATTATAGACAATACTATTATAATGTATTCTACAGATAATGGTGCTGAGAAATTTAGCTGGCCTGATGGTGGCACAACACCTTTTGCAGGTGAAAAGGGTACAACTTGGGAAGGTGGTTTCAGAGTTCCTTGTGTTATCCGCTGGCCTGGAGTAATAAAAGCCGGCACAGTCGATAATAATATTTACTCACATGAAGATATGATGCCAACAATTCTTGCAGCAGCAGGTGTGCCTGATATAAAAGATAAATTGTTAAAAGGAAATCAGGTTGGAAATAAAAATTTCAAAGTTCATCTGGATGGATACAATATGATGCCTTTCTGGAAGGGTGAAGTAAAAGAAGCACCAAGAAAAGAAATATTTTATTTTGATGCTGGCGCTAATTTAAATGCTATTAGATATAACAATTGGAAACTTCATTTTTCATATATGGAAGGAGCCATTAATGAAGCATTCCGTGTAACTCCATCCTGGCCATTGGTTATAAATTTAAGAGCAGATCCTTTTGAAGTTTCCTGGAAATCAGGAATGTATTTAAGATGGTATGCAGATAATATGTGGTTATTCGTGCCGGCACAAACAATAACAGGAGAGTTTCTTGCAACTTTTAAAGACTTTCCACCTGTTATGGGATCGTCTTTAGGCATTGATAAAGTTCTCCAAAGTATGCAATCAAAACCGCAGAATTAAATACTGGAATCAAATTATAAAGGCGTTGAAACAATTCAACGCTTTTTTTATTAATTAGAAAAAATTATGGAAATAAATTTGAGAAATGTCATCCTCTTTACAATTTTAACATTAACCATAATAACATTCTCTTGCATAGAACAAAACGTTCAGCAATCTGATCCGCTACCATCCTGGAATGAAGGCAAATCAAAACAATCAATTATAGATTTTGTAAATACAGTTACTGATGAAGAGTCTCCAAATTTTGTTAAACCTGAAGATAGAATTGCAGCTTTCGATAATGATGGAACACTTTGGTCTGAGCAGCCTTATTATTTTCAGTTTCAATTTGCGTTAGACAGAATTAAAGCTATGGCATCGGACTATCCAGAATGGAAGGAAAATGTTTTACTGAATGCAGTGTTAAATGATGATCTGAGAACTGTTATGGATTCAGGTATGAAAGGATTAATGGAAATTGTTATGACATCACACGCGGGTATGACTACTGATGAATTTGCACAAATAGTTAAGGATTGGATTAACTCAGCAAAACATCCAAAGACAAATAAGCTTTATAAAGAAATGGTTTTTCAACCAATGCTTGAGTTACTCGACTACTTAAGAGCAAATGGTTTTAAAACGTATATTGTCTCCGGCGGAGGAATTGAATTTTTGCGTCCCTGGTCTGAAGAAGTTTATGGAATTGCACCTAAGCAAGTAATAGGAAGCAGCATCAAAACAAAAATTGAAATTATTGACGGCAGTCCTGCTCTGGTGCGCTTACCTGAAATTGATTTTATAGATGATAAGGAAGGTAAGCCAATAGCCATAAATAAATTCATCGGTAAGAGACCAATTGCTGCTTTCGGAAATTCAGACGGCGATTTGCAGATGCTTCAATGGACAGAAGCGGGAGATGGCAAAAGATTTTGTTTGATTGTTCATCACACAGATGCAGAACGTGAATGGGCTTATGACAGAGAATCACAAATCGGAAAGCTTGATAAAGTACTGGATGAAGCAACTCAAAAACGATGGACTGTTATTGATATAAAGAGTGATTGGAATAAAATTTATCGGTGAACAATCAGAATCAGTATTAGGGAGGAAAAATTTTACATCTTGCATCTATTTCTCATTAACAAATTCTTTTCTATATTTTCGCCCATTCAAAAAAAGAAAGCTAAATATGGTACACACTTCAATTCAGAGAACTCTTTTGTTTTTTGTTACTTTGTTTATTTTAATTGGATGTAAACGATCACAGGAAAAAGAAGGAACTGAATCCAGCTCTGATAAACCGAATATTCTTCTGATAGTAGCTGACGATTTAGGATTCAGCGACATTTCTCCTTTTGGTGGAAATATACAAACTCCGGTTTTGGAAAAACTTGCTAACGAAGGAATTTCAT
>Ga0172371_10002191_pt1 | contig 31160 bp, 24 predicted proteins | sample Lak12m_FD_114543 | JGI IMG/M metagenome (GOLD analysis project Ga0172371, IMG submission 114543) | Freshwater microbial communities from Kabuno Bay, South-Kivu, Congo - kab_022012_12m | ecosystem: Environmental > Aquatic > Freshwater > Lake | place: Democratic Republic of the Congo: South-Kivu...
CGCTTTTAGCCCATGCCATGTACACGACGGGCTCCAAGCGCATCGGCCTGTCCTTCCTGCCGCCGGACGGCGAGATAGGTCGGCAATCCCCCCAGGATGATGGCTAATCCGATGAACGACTTGGCCGGGGAGGAGACGAAGACGTTGAGGACCACGGCCGCGGCGATCGTCAGGAAAATCAACGGAGTGACCGGGTATCCCCAGGCCCGGTAGGGCCGCTCCGCTTCCGGCCGCTTCCGCCGCAGGACGATCAAGGCCAGGGCAGCCAGTCCGAAAAAGATCCAATCGCCGAACGTGACGAACTGAAGAAGCTGGCCGTACGTGTTGGAGAGGAGGATCCCCGTCGCCCAAACCGCCTGCAGGAGGATGGCCACGTGCGGCGTCCCGAAGCGCTTATGGACCCGGGCCGCCGCCGGAAGGAACATCCGTTTTTCGGCCATGACCTGATAAACCCGGGCCCCGGTGAGGATGAAGACGTTGGTGATGCCGAACGTCGAGACGATGATGGCCGCGGAAATGAACCGGGCCCCTCCCGATCCGACCATGGCCTGGAGGGCGTCCGAGGCCAGCCGGGTGGAACCGGCGATGGCCTCAAGCGGCAGGGCCTGGACGTAGGCGACGTTGGCCAGGACGTAGACGACGACGACGAGAGAGACTCCCGAGATGATCGCCAGGGGAATCGCCCGGGAAGGATTTTTCACTTCGCCCGCGACGAAATTCAAATTCTGCCAGCCGCCGTAGGAAAACAGCGCCGGCATCAGGGCCAGGCCCAGGGCGCTGAGGACCTTGAGATCGAGGCCGGTCGGAAACAACGGCCCCCAACCGGTTGAGGCCGGCGCGCGGAAAACGAACAGCCCGACGGCGATCAAGACGATCAGGGCCGCGATTTTCAGGACGGTGAAGACGTTCTGAATCCAGCTGGCCGGCTTGATCCCGAGGATATTGACCAAAGTCAGCAGCCAGATGATTCCGGCCGCGGCCAGGCGGGATCCCGAATCGGACATGGGCAGGAAAGTCGCGATGAACCGGGCGCAGGTGGTCGACACGGCCGCGATGGCCCCGGTCTGGATGGTGGAAAACAGCGTCCAGCCGAAAAGAAAGGCGATCACCGGGGAAAAGGCATGCTCAAAGTAAACGACCTGTCCCCCCGATTGGGGGAACAAGGCGCCCAGCTCGGCGAAGCAGAGGCCTCCGAGGAAGGCGATCAGGCCCCCCGCGCCCCAGACCAGCAGGAGCTGGGACGAGGACTGGCAGAACTTGGCGCTTTCGGCCGAGTTCATGAAAATGCCCGCGCCGATGATCGCCCCGGCGACGATCATCGCCGCATCGAACCAACCGAGCTTGCGGACGGACATTCGTTATATCCTTATAATTCCTTCCGGATATCTTTACCTGAACCTTCGGCCGAAATCAACGTATAAGAAGGCGAAAGCGGCATTTTCGCCCGTCGGGGCCGAACAGCCGCGACCGGGAAGAGGATTTCTGTTTTGCCTCCGATTCCGCTACAATACCGGAGGATGACGCCCTCGCCCGACATGGAGGTATCAACATGAAGAAGCGGATCGTTTTCGGAATTCTGGCCGCGGTTCTGGCGTTCGGTTCCAGCCTGACGGCCGGTGAGCTGACCGTCGCCGACGTCCTGGCCAAGAGCATCGAAGCCCAGGGCGGCCGGGCGACGATGTCCCAGATCAAGGACACCACGACCTCGGGGACGATGGAGCTCATCCAGATGGGGATGTCGGCCGCCTTGACGATCTACCAGAAAGAGCCGAACAAGATGCGGATGGACATCGACATCATGGGCATGATCATCACCACGGCCTACGACGGCGAAAAGGGCTGGATGATCAATCCCCAGACCGGCGTGGCCGAAGCGATGAACGACAAGCAGAGCCGGTCTCAGCAGATTCAAGCCATGGGATATGACGCCGCCTTGAATCCGGAAAAATACGGCATCACCTATGTCCTCAAGGGCAAGGAAAACGTCGGCGACAAGGAATGCTATGTTCTCGAGCAGACGTTGAAGGACGGGACCCAGTCCACGATCTACATCAACGCGTCGACGTTCCTGACGGAAAAGACCTGGACCAAATCCGATGAAACCGGCACCGAAATCGTCGTCGAGACGGTGATGTCGGATTATAAGAACGTCGAGGGACTCATGGTCCCCCACGCCATGACGATCTACCAGGGCGGCGCGGAATTCGGCCGGATCACGGTCGGCAAAGTGGCCTTCAACACCGGGCTGGAGGACGCCTTTTTCCAGATGCAGTAAGCGAGTCCCTCGCGGGGCCGACGATTAGATGCCGATCGGCTCCCCTCCGTCCTCGATGACAAGTTCTTCACCGTCGACGTCGATATCGTTTATGAGCCGGCGGGCGGAATAAGGAAGGGGTTGACCGATCCGCCGGATGCCGGGTGAAAGGCCCGCGGCCTCAAAATCAGGTGACTTCGATTTCCCGAAGCACGTCGTGGGCCAAGCGGAGAGCGCGCAGGCCCTCTTCCCCGCTGACCTTGCCCGGCCGCCCTTCGGCGATGCAGGTCAGGAAATTCAGAATTTCTTTTTTGAGCGGCTCTTCCTTCTTGATCTTGATGTTCTTGATGTCCGTCTGCCGTCCGCTGAGGGGAAAAATCTTGACTTCCTGATCGATATAATCGATGGCGTAATACGCCGTCGGTTCGAAGATCCGCAATTTCCGGACCTTGCCCTGGTGGACGCGGCTGGCGGTCAGGGTGGCCACGCAGCCGCCTTTGAACTCCAGGCGGGCGTTGGCGATGTCGACCTTGTCCGAGACGACGTGGATCCCGGTGCTCCGGATGACCGAGACCTCGTCCTTGATCAAAGCCATGATGATGTCCAGGTCGTGGACCATCAGGTCGAGGACGACGTCCACGTCCAGGGACCGGGCTGAAAACGATCCCAGCCGCTGGACCTCGATGAATCGCGGCTCGGAGATGATCTCCTCGACGGCCTCGACGGCCGGATTGAAGCGCTCGAGGTGGCCGACCTGAAGGATCAGGCCGTTTTTGCGGGCGATCTCGATCAATTCCTCGCCCTGGGCGACCGTCTCGGTGATCGGTTTTTCGACCAGGACGTGCTTGCCCTTCTCGAGAAGCGTCTTGGCCACGGCGTAATGGGCCGAGGTGCTGGCGGCGACGATCCCGGCGTCGATGTCGTCCAGCATTTCGGCGAAATCCTGGTAATACCGGACGCCGTGGCGGTTGCCGATCTCGAAGGCCTTCTTGAAATCGATGTCGGCCACGGCCCGCAGGTCCGCTTCCTCGAGATAAGAGGCGATCCGGGCATGCTGCATGCCGAGGTATCCGACGCCGATGATGCCGACCTTGATTTGTTCCATGATCCGTATGCTCAGCGCTTGACCCAAACGGCGAGGCCGGCTTCCGCCGCGGCCTCGAGCGCTTCCTCCTTTTGAAAAAAAGGCACCCGGCCTGCCTCGATCACGAGAGCCGCGGCCCGGGCGGCGACAAGCGTCCGGACCGTCGTCAGGCCCACCGCCGGAACATCGAGACGCAGGTCCTGGACCGTCCGGCCGACTTTGAGGACAACGATCCCGTCGCCGGCCAGCCCGGCCGCCCGGCGGACGGCCTCGTCCGTTCCTTCCATGCCTTCGACGGCGACCACGGCCCGCCCCTTGACGGCCAGGGTTTGGCCGATGTCGGCGTCGGCTAAAATTTTCGCCAACGGCCAGCCGAAATCGACGGCCGCGGCCGCTTCGGCCGAAAGGGGAACCTTGCCCAGGACGCCTTCGGAACAGAAATACGGCTCGAGAAAGGCCGCCGGGTCGAGGACTTCGAGACCGCCGGCCTGAAGATAACCGACGAGAGCTTTCAATAACGCCGTCGGAGAATGGTCCGCAAGCCGCAACAGGAACGGGGCCAGGGCTTCAGCCGGGAATTTGTCCTCGAAAATCGTCCGGTGCTCGATTTTCCCGAACATCACCACGCTCCGGACGCCGTGGCTTTTGAAAAAGGCGGCCATCTTATCCAGCTCGCGCGGCTCAAACCAGGCGAAGGCTTCCGCCTCGTCCTCGAGCGCGGCCGAGGCCGCTCCCCGGAGTCCCGCGACCACGCAGGCGATGTTCCGCCGTTTTGCGTCAAGGAGCGCCTGAAGCGGGAAATCCCCTCCTCCGGCGATCAGGCCTACTCGTTGTCCCATGCGTCCGTGGTCTTTTTGACGAATCCCCGCTTGGCCGAGCGGACGAACGCCGCGATTTCCTCGCGGTCGGGCGAAGGGGGAAATTCCGTCTCGATCCGCTCGAGGGCCTGGGTCGTGTTCAATCCCTCGAACAGAAGGATCTTGAAAATCTTCTTCAGGACGTCCAGGCGCTCCCGGGTGAAGCCGTTCCGCCTCAACCCGACGACGTTGAGCCCGAGGACCCGGACCGGGCGCTGGCCGACCACCCGGCAGAACGGGAGCACGTCCTGGGTGACCATCGAGCCGCCGCCCATGAAGGCAAACCTCCCGATCCGGCAGAACTGGTGGACGCCGCTCATCGCCCCGATCAGGGCGGAATCCCCGACCTGAACGTGGCCTCCGAGCGTCCCCCCGTGGAGAAAAATCGTCCGGCTGCCGACGACGCAATCGTGGGCGACGTGGGAATAGGCCATGAAATAATTGTCGTCGCCGATGATCGTCGTCCGGTCCTGTTTCGTCGTCGCCCGGTGGACCGTGACGTTTTCGCGGAAAATGTTCCGGTCGCCGATGCGGATCCGGGTTTCCTCGCCTTTATAGCCGACGTCCTGGGGCGCTCCCCCGATCGCAACGAATGGGGAGATCCGGTTGCCGGCGCCGATCTCCGACCAACCGTCGATACGGACGTGGGACTCGAGCGTCGTGCCCGGACCGATCGTGACGCGTTCTCCGAGGTAACAGAACGGGCCGATCGTCGCGCCCGGGTCGATCACCGCTCCGGGCCGGACGACGGCGCTGGGATGGATCCCCGGCTCAGCCGCGGCCATAAAACGCCTCGCGCTCCAGCATCGAGGCGACCATGTCCCCCTCGGCCGCGATCTCGCCCTCGACAAAGGCCTTCGCATGGAGGTAGAAGAACCGGTTTTTGGACTTGAGGACGGAGGCTTCGATCCGGATCTGGTCGCCGGGGACGACCGGCCGCCGGAATTTCATGTCGTCGATCTTGCTGAACAGCACGAACTTGGTTTCCGGCGAGGGCACGGAATGGAAAAGAAGGATCCCGCCGGCCTGGGCCATCGCTTCCACGATCAGGACGCCGGGCATGATCCGGACGTTCGGGAAGTGCCCTTGAAAGAACTCTTCGTTGTAGGTGACATTCTTCAGGGCGACGATCCGCTTTTCCTTTTCCAGCTCGAGAACGCGGTCCACGAGCAGGAAAGGATACCGGTGCGGAAGAAAAGTCAGGATATCTTCGATGTTCAACACCGAACGGCCCCGGACCGGCTTATTTTTCCGCCGCCTTGGACGCGTCGTAGCGCTTGATGACCTCTTCGGTGACGTCGACGGCCGGGTTCCAGAAAATGGCCCCGCTCTTCTGAACGTCGAAAATGATGTCGAAGCCTTTTTCCCGGCCGAGGGCCTGGACGATCGGCATCAGCTCGTTCTGGAGCTTCAGGAACAGGCGCTGGGACAGCTCCTGCATGCTGGCCACGGCGTCTTCGGCGACGCGCTTGCGCTCGGTGCTCTTCTTTTCCAGGTCGGCCTGAAGCTGCATGGCGGCCTCGTCGGTCATAGTCAGGCGGCCGGTGTTGAGCTTGGTCTGGATCTGGCGGATCTGGTCGTCCATGTTGGCGACCGCGGTCGAGTTCTTCTTGTCGGTTTCCTGGAGCCGGGCGATGACCTTCTTGCCTTCGACCGACTTCTCCAGGACCTGCTGGGAGTCGATAATGCCCATCTTCCCCTGGGCCGAGGCGGGAATGACGGCGGCACCGATGAACAGCGCGGCCAGGACGGCGATAGTGAAAATTTTACGCATGACGTTCCTCCTTGAAACGAAAAACTCTCCGATCCCTTAGAACGATGTTCCTATCGCGAACCGGAAGGTGAAATTGGAATCGCTGTCGTAGATCCGCCGGTTATTATATGAAAAAATCAGGCGGAAGGGAACCCGCAGGGCGGGGATGAAAATCCGGGCTTCGACGCCCGTCGAGGTATAAACGTCGGAAAAGCTGATTTTCGCGTCCCGGCTCCAGGCGTTCCCGCGGTCGTGGAAAAGGACCAGGTACAGCGGCCCGCCGACGGCCCAGACGTATTCGAAATTCATGATGAGCTGTTTTTCGCCCCCGAGAAGCGTCCCGTTGCTGGAACGGGGGCCGATCGTATAGACCTCGTAGCCCCGGATGTCCCGCTCGCCGCCGAGGAAAAACCGCTCCCAGAACGGAACCTTGGAGTCTTTCATGGGCTTGATCGTGGCGATATCGAGGTGGACGCCGAAAGACTGCCAGTTCACCCCCTTGACGATCGGTTGGTAATGGGTGAATTCGAAGCGCGGCTTCATCAGGTGGATTTCCCCGCCCAGGAACGTCCCGGCGTATTTCATCGAGGCCGAGACCAGGGTCCCCGAGCTCGGCGTCAGCGGGCTGTCGATCGTCGAGCGGTAAATCGAGGGGTGGAGGGCGCTGATGATGTAATGGCCCATGCCGTAGAGGTCCAGGTAATCCTTGTAGGTCGAATAGCTCTCGTCCACGGAGATGTCGACGTATTCGTAGCTGTACGTCAGGCTGCCGCGCAGGTAGCCGAGCAGCCGGGCGTTGACGGTCAAATCCGCGCCCTTGCCTTTGCGGTTGTAGAGATCGTAATAATTCAGATACCGGTCGAAGATGTTGAATCCGGCGCTGATCGGCCGGTCGAACAGGTACGGCTCGGTGAACCCGAAGCTGTAGTTTCTCGTCCGCTTGCCGTACATGGCCGTGATGTTCAGAGTCTCGCCGGCCCCGAGGAAATTGACCGTTTCGTAGCTGGCCGAGACGAAGGTGCCCTCGTAGCCGCTGTAACCCGCGCTGAACTGGATGTTGTTCCGCTGGAGCTCCTTGACGGCCATCGACACGTCGAACTGGTTCGGGTCGTCGGCCGCCGGCTTGATGTCGGGGTCCTTTTCCAGGTCGACGAGGCCGAGCTGCTTGATCCGCAGGATGCTGTCCTTGAACATGGTGAACCGGAAAATATCGCCTTCCCGGAGCATGATCTCCCGACGGATGACCTTGTCCTTGGTGAAGACGTTGCCTTTGATGTCCAGACGCCGGAGGAAGCACATGTCCCCTTCGACGATCTGGTAGGTGACGTTCACGATCTTGGCTTTGGGATCGAGGGTTTCAACGGGGATGGCCCGGGCGTAGAGGAAGCCGTAGTCGCGGAAAATCTCGTCGAGGTCCTCGAGGCTCTTTTCCCGGACGCTGGCCCGGTAGATGTCGCCCTTCTTGAATTTGATCTTGCTCAGGATCGCCTCGGTCCGGAAATGCGAGTTGCCCTCGACTTTCACCTCTCCGACCTTGTACCGGAAGCCGGCTTCGATCGGGATCTTGATGACGACCATTTTCCGTTTTTTGGAAAGGGGCCAGATTGTTTTCCGGGTCACTTCCTCGACCTTCGGTTCGCCGACCACGGCCTCCATATAGCCGTTTTCCTGGAGGGCGGTCTTGATCGCGGCCAGATCGTCGGGAATCTTGGCCTCCTTATAAGCATCCTTGCCCTCGATCCAGGACAGAAGGGCGTGAGGCTTGTTTTCCTTCAAGGATTCCCGCAGCTCGCTTGGGGGCATCTTGGGATTGCCGACGAACAGGACCTCGGCCACCCGGACTTTCGGCCCTTCATCGATTTTATAGACGAGCTCGATCTCGCCGCTCCCCTTTTTATCGGTCGCCAGGTCGACCTTCGCCGCCCCCAATCCCTTTTCGGAAAGGAGGTCCTCGATCGTCTTTTTCACCTGCTCGGCTTTCGCCGGGCTGTAGTAGGAATACGGCAGGATCTCCTGGTTTTTCTCCTTGAGCTTGGCCGAGATGTCCTCTTCCTTGACCTTCCGGCCCGTTTTATAGGTGATCGTCCGGACGACCGGGTTTTCGGTCACCGTGATTCGGATGATCTTCCCCCGGGAGCCGTTGACTTCCTCGATTTTGATGTCGGAGAAAAAGCCGGTCGACCAGAGAACCCGGAAATCCTTTTTCAGTTCGTCGACCTTATAATAATCCCCTTCCCGCGAGGACAGATAATACATGATCGTGTCCCGGGTCACGCGGTCGTTGCCGACGATGTCGATCCGCTCGATCATCTCCTGGGCCATCCCCAGAAGCGGCATCGCCAGCAGCAGGGCGATGAAAAGGCCTTTTTTCATGTTCATATTCCACCGTTTATACCACAAGGGGCCGTTTCCGTTCAACCGATTGTATTAACGACGGAATCAGCCCAGACGTTCCAACATTCCTTTCTCGAGAAGATAGGTTTTTCGGCAGAGGGCTGAAACCTTTTCGTTATGGGTGACCAGGACCGAGGCCAGACCCCGTTTTTCGTGCAGATCCAGGAGAAGGCGGAGGACGGATTCGCCGGTCCGCCAGTCCAGGTTTCCGGTCGGTTCGTCGGCCAGGAGGACCGCGGGCGTATTGACCAGGGCCCGGGCGATGGCCACCCGCTGCATTTCTCCCCCTGAAAGCTGGGCGGGACGGCAACGGGCCTTGGTTGCCAACCCCACTTCCTCGAGCATCCCGAGCCCGCGCTCCATGGCCTCAGCCCGCCCAAGGCCTCTCATCAATAGAGGCAGGGCGGCGTTTTCGACGGCCGTGAACTCGGGGAGGAGGTGAAAGGCCTGGAAGACGAAGCCGATTTTCGCGTTGCGGATCCGGGCCAGGGCCACGGGGCTCTTCCCGGCCAGGTCTTCCCCTTCGAGAATGACCGTCCCGGCCGTCGGCCGGTCCAGCGTTCCCAGAAGGTTGAGGAAGGTCGTCTTCCCCGAGCCCGAAGCCCCCATCACAGCCACGATCTCGCCCCGCTCGAGAGAAAAATTCAGCCCGGAAAAGACGTGGAGCGTCTCCCCGTCGGGAAGGAGATAATCCTTCGCCAGGTCCGCGGTCCTCAGGATTTCACTCATATTTCAGGGCCGTCACCGGATCGATTCTGGCCGCCCGGTGGGACGGGAAAAGGGTCGAAGCGAAGCTGATGGACAGGGACACGCCGACAATGATCAGCAGGTCGAGGGCCGTGATCCGGAACGGCACGTAGGGAATCTGGTAGATGTCCACCGGCACGCGGATCAGCTTGAAGGCATTGGCGGCCAGACACCAGAGGAGGCCCAGAGCCGTTCCGACGGCCGTCCCGACGATTCCAATCATCGCCCCCTGGAGGAAGAAGATCCTCCGGACTTCAGCCGGCGTCGCCCCGAGGGCCATCAGGATGCCGATATCCCGGGTCTTTTCCATGACCATCAGGATCAGGGTGGCGATGATGTTGAGGGCGGCGACGATGACGATGAGGGTGATCGTCAGAAAAATGATGTTTTTTTCCAGTTTCAGAGCCGAAAACAGCGACTGGTTGAGCTCCGTCCAGGTCGTGATATACGTCAGCGGCGGAAGAAGACTCTTCAGCTCCGCTTTCATCTTATCGGCCGTAAAAATATCCGCAAGCATGACTTGCAGATAGCTGATCTTGTCCCCCAGGCCTAAAAACCGCTGGGCAACGGAAAGATCGGCCAGGGCGGTCGTCGAATCGAATTCGAACAAGCCCGACCGGAAAATGCCCGTCACCTGGAAGGACTTGACCCGCGGGACCATGCCCAGCGGGCCGAGCCGCTGGGAAGCCGTTACGACCGTGACGATGTCGCCGACGCCGGCCCCGATGGCGAAAGCCAGGTCGCGGCCGAGGAGGAGGCCTTCGCGCGGCCCGGTCTTCGTTTCCGGAAGCGTTTCGCTTTCGAGCCGCCGCAGCCACGGCTGCTCGTTTTTTTCCAGAGCCAAGTCCATGCCCTTGAGCATCGCCCCCTGGGCTTTGGTCGGGCCCTGGAACAGGACCATTCCATAGGCCACGGGAGAGACCGAGGTCACTCCCTGAAGCGGCCGGATTTTCGCGGCCATCTCTTCATAGTTGGGAAGCCCGTCTCCCATCGCTTCCGAGATCATCAAATGCGAGGTCGCGCCCAGGATCTTTCCCTGGACGTCCCCCTGAAAACCGGTGATCAGGGCGATGGCGATGATCAGGGCGGCCACGCCGATGGCGATTCCGGCCGTCGAGATCAGAGTGATGACCGAGATGAACGCCTGTTTCCGCCTGGCGGTCAGATAACGGCGGGCGATGAACCGCTCATATCCCATGTTGCCCTATTTTTCCTCGCGCGGACGGAGCAGAGGGAAGAGGATGACCTCCCGGATCGAGCGGCGGTTGGCCAGCAGCATCACCAGGCGGTCGATACCGATCCCCTCCCCGCCCGTGGGCGGAAGGCCGTATTCCAGGGCCTGGACGTAATCCAGGTCGACGGGATGCGTTTCTTCGTTGCCTTTCCCGCGCTCCTCGACCTGCTGTTCGAACCGGGCTTTCTGTTCGGCCGGGTCGGTCAGCTCGGAGAAAGCGTTGGCCAGTTCCATCCCCGCGATCATCAATTCAAACCGGGCCGCTTCCTCGGGAGCCCCCAGGGCCGACTTGGCCAGGGGCGAGACTTCCTTGGGCGGATTGAGGATGAACGTCGGCTGGACGATCCGGTCCTTGACCTTCTTGTCGAAGATGATGTCCAGGGCCTTGCCGTACGTCACCGGCTTTTTATCCGGGGCCAGCTCCTCGGCGTATTTGATGATCCGGGGCCGGTCGTCGAACGCTTCGGGGGCCAGGCCGCTGCCTTCGGCCAGGGCTTCGCGGAACTTGATCCGCCGGAACGGCGCTTTGAGCGAAATGACGTGGTCGCCGTAAGGGAATTCCTCCTCGCCTAGGAGGTCCCGGCAGACGCCCCGGAAAAGCTCCTCGGTCAGGGCCATCATGTCATTGTAGTCGCAGTACGCCTCGTAGAACTCGAGCATGGTGAACTCGGGATTGTGCTCGGCGTCGATTCCTTCGTTGCGGAAGTTGCGGTTGATCTCGTAGACCTTGTCCATCCCGCCGACGACCAGCCGCTTGAGGTAGAGCTCGGGAGCGATGCGGAGGTAGAGCTCCAGGTCGAGGGCGTTGTGATGGGTGACGAACGGTCGGGCCATCGCCCCGCCGGCCACAGCGTGCATCATCGGCGTTTCGACCTCGACGTAGCCGCGGCCGTCGAAAAATCTCCGGATCCAGGAAATGATCGCGCTCCGGAGGCGGAAAACGTCCCCGACTTCCGGATTCATCATCAAGTCCAGGTACCGCCGCCGGGTGCGGATCTCGACGTCCTGGAGGCCGTGCCATTTCTCCGGAAGGGGGTGAAGGCACTTGGCCAGGAAGGTGAACGATTCGCAGAGGACGGTCAGCTCGCCGGTTTTCGTCTTGAACAGCTCGCCGGCGACCGACAGGAAGTCGCCGATGTCGAGGAGCTTGAACCGCTCATAGGCCTCGGTCCCGACCTTGTCGGCCCGGATATAGGCCTGGATCCTCGAGCGGCCGTCGGAAATGTGGAAAAACGCGGCTTTCCCCATCAGGCGGAGGGACATCATCCGGCCGGGGACGACGACCCGGACGGGCGCCGCCTCGAGCTCTTCTTTGGATTTGCCGGCGTAAGCCGCGACCAGGTCGGCGGCGGCGGCCGTCCGCTCGGCCTTATGGGGAAAAGGATCCGTCCCGGAGGCGATCAGCCGGCGGTATTTGTCCGCCCGGACGAGCTCCTGCTCACTTCTTTGGAGCTCGTCGCCGGGACGGCTCGGCTCGGATTCCGGGCCGGCGACGGGGGGATGGGGTGTCTTCGTTTGTTCGCTCATGATCTTTGTCTTTATTTTCTTTAATATCTTGATTTCCGAATTTCGCTTTCCGGACGGCGTCGAGCACGCCGTTGATGAAAACGGCCGCCTCGTCGCCGCTGAACCGGCGGGCGATCTCGACCGCCTCGTTGATGATGATGGGCGGTACCAGGGTCTTTTCCTCGAGCATCTCGTAAGCCGCGAGGCGGAGGATGTTGCGGTCGATCAGGCCCATCCGCGCGACCCGCCAGTTCTTCGCCGCGGCCTGGATGAGGCCGTCGATTTCCTCCCGCCGGCCGGCCACGCCCCGGACCAGCCAGGCCGTGTAGGCCGCGGCTTCGGCGGAAGCCGGTTTTTCCTTTTTCCGGCGGAGAAGGACCGGCTCAGGGCCTTCCTCGTTGAACTCGAGCTCGTAGAGAATCTGGAGGGCCGCTTCGCGCGCCTCGCGTCTTCTGCCCATGCCTTAGAGCTTGCTTTCCTTCATCAGGTTGAGGACTTCCACCAGCGAGCAGACCGCGTCATAGCCCTTGTTGCCGGACTTGGTTCCGGAGCGGGCGATGCCCTGCTCGATCGAATCCACGGTCAGCACGCCCATCGTGACCGGCACGCCGGTCTCCATGGCGATCTGGGCCAGGCCCTTGGTCACTTCGGCCGCCAGGAAATCGAAATGGGGCGTCTCGCCGCGGATCAGGGCGCCCAGGCAGACGATCCCGTCCACCCGTCCGGAGACGGCCAGCTTCTTGACGGCGAAAGGCGTCTCGAACGACCCGGGCACTTTGTACACCGAGATGTCGGCCTCGTCGGCCCCGAGCTTTTTCAGGGCATCGAGGGCCCCGTCCAGGAGCTTGTCGACCAGGAAGGAATTGAAGCGGCTGACGACGAGCCCGATCTTGTGGCCCTTGGCTTGCAGCTTGCCTTCATGAATTTTCATCGGCTCTCCCCTTTCGCTCCCGGCCGCCGGGCCGCGGCCGTCCGCCGCCCGCGCGGGCATGGAAGCTCATCAGGCGCTTCATTGTAGCAAAACCGTCCGGTTTTTGCACGACCTCTCCCGGCCGCCTTGTCTTTGCCAGGCCGCCCGTGTAGAGTATATTTCCGACCGTCCGACAGTTGCAGGAGGCCTTGATGCTCAAAGCGAAAAATCCCGCCGTCGTCCCCGTCGCCGACCTCCGGCCGACGTCCGATCCGGCCTCTCTCCCCTTCGATTACAGCTCCGATTGCCCCGCCTGCGACGAGATCATCGGCCAGGACCGGGCTCTCAGGGCTCTGGAGACCGGGCTGAACATCAAGATTCTCGGGTACAACATCTTCATCACCGGCATGGTCGGCACGGGCCGGTCGACGTCGATCAAAAAGCTGCTCGAACACCTGAAAAAAGGCGATCCCGCTCCGGACGACCTTCTGTATGTCAATAACTTCCGCAACCCCGACGAGCCCCGGCTCCTCCAGCTCCCCTGCGGCAAGGGCGCCCAGTTCGTCGAGGCGATGGACAACCTCATCGTCCGGCTCCAGGAGAACATCAGCAACCTTCTGAAAAGCGATTATTACACCGAGCGCCGCGACGCCATCGTCGAAGACCGGCAGATCCGACAGAAAGAGATCCTGAAGGCCTTCGAGGATGAAACGGCCCGTGAGGGATTCAGCGTCATCCAGGTCCAGATGGGGCTTTTCGTCAAGCCCGACCTGATTCCGGTCATCGACGGCCAGCCGGCGCCCTTTCCGAAGCTCGAGCAGGCCGTCCGCGAGCAGAAATTCGACGCCGCCGCCCTGGAGGGACTGAAGGCGAAATACGAGGCGCTGTCCAAAAAGCTCGAAGGGATCTTCGAACAGCTCCGGGACATCGAGGAGAACATGCGCCTCGACCTGAAATCCTACGACGAGGAGGCCATCGCTCCGGTCATCGCCGGGGCCATCGCCGAAATCCGGCCTCACTTCCCCCAGCCCGAGGCGATCGAATACCTCGACGAGGTCGAATCCGACCTGATCGTCAACTTCGAGCCGTTCCGCGGCGACGGCAAGAAGGACAAGGACGAGGAGAAGCGCGGGGAGATGCCGGCCGATCCGTTCCTGCCTTACCGGGTCAACCTCCTGGTGGACAACACCGACCTCGAGCACGCCCCGGTCGTCATTGAAACCAATCCCACGTACGTGAACATGTTCGGGGCGATCGATTCGTCCGTCAACCGCTTCGGATCCTGGATGACCGATTTCACCAAGATCAAAGCCGGCTCGTTTCTCAAGGCCAACGGCGGATTCCTCGTCCTCAACGCCCTGGACGTCCTGGTCGAACCGGGCGTCTGGCCGACGCTCAAACGGACGCTCCGAAACCAGAGCCTGGAAATCCAGAACTATGCTTCCCTTTTCCTCATCTCGACCAAGTCCATCAAGCCCGAGCCGGCGAAGGTCAACGTCAAGGTCGTGATGATCGGCGACGAGGAGATCTACGACCTTCTCCTCCTCCATGACGACGAATTCAAGCGCATCTTCAAGATCAAGTCCGAATTCGACACCGAGATGCCCCGGTCCGACGGCTCCGTCCGCGACTATATCCGGTTCATCAAAAAAATTTCCGACGAGGGCGGCCTGCTGCCCTTCGACCGGACGGGCATGGCCGCGGTCATCGACCACGGCATCCGCCTGGCCGGCCGGCAGAAGAAGATCTCGACGCGTTTCCATTATGTGGCCGACGTGATCCGGGAATCCGACTACTGGGCCCGGCAGGACGGGAAGACGGCGGTCGGGGCGGCCGACGTGGAAAAGGCCGTTCGGGAGCGGTTCGCCCGGGTCAACCTGGTCGAGACGAAGATCCAGGAAATGATCGAGGAAGGCTCGATCATGATCGACACCGAAGGGGCCGTCGTCGGCCAGGTCAACGGGCTGGCCGTGTACAGCCTGGGCCAGTACGCCTTCGGCAAGCCGAGCCGGATCACGGCCCGGACCTCGGTCGGCCGGGCGGGCGTGATCAACATCGAGCGGGAAGCGGACCTCAGCGGCCAGACCCACAATAAGGGCGTCCTGATTCTGGGCGGGTATCTCCGCGGCCAGTACGCCATGGACAAGCCGTTCGCCCTGTCGGCCTCGATCGCCTTCGAGCAGAGCTACGGCGGGGTGGACGGCGACAGCGCCTCCTCGACCGAGGTCTACGCGATCCTCTCGGCGCTTTCGGGCCTCCCCCTGCGCCAGGACATCGCCGTCACCGGCTCGCTCAACCAGAAGGGAGAGATCCAGCCGATCGGCGGCGTCAACGAGAAAATCGAAGGATTCTTCGACGTCTGCCGGGCCAAGGGCCTGACCGGGACCCAGGGCGTCATGATCCCCCACCAGAACGTCCGCAACCTGATGCTCCGGCCGGACGTGGTCGAGGCGGCGACGGCCGGAAAATTTGCGATTTACCCGGTCCGGACGATCGACGAGGGCATCGAAATCCTGACCGGCGCGGCCGCCGGAAAGAAAAACGACGACGGAACGTGGGAAAAGGACACGGTCAACTTCCTTGTCGACCGGGAGCTCCAGCGCCTGGCCAAAGCGTCCAAGGACTTCTTCGAGGAAGAAAAAGAAACGAAAAAAGCCGGGAAAAAGCGGATGACCCGTGATTAAAAAGATCGAAGCGCCGGCCGTCGTCGAGGCGGCCGGAAACAAGAAAAAGATCATCGAGGAATATTTCGGCCGGGTGAATTCGAAGGACCCGCGGATCAGCGTCGCCAGGATGAAAAGCCCTTCGGGCTGGACCGAACCCGGACAGACGCCCGAGTTCGACGAATACACCGTCGTGTTGAAAGGCGCGCTCCAGGTCGAGACGCGCGAGGAAACGCATCTCATCAAAGCCGGCGAGGCGATCCTCGTCTCCAAGGGCGAATGGATCCGCTACAGCACGCCGGGGCCGGAGGGAGCCGAATACGTCGCCGTCTGCCTGCCGGCCTTCTCGCCGGAAACGGTCCGCCGCGATCGGGACTGAATCCGGCAAATCTTATTCGACGATCAAAATCCAGCCCTTGCCCGGCTCGAACGGGACTTTTTCGCCGGGGCCGAACGCCGCCGCCGTTTGAATTCCCGGGATTTCCGGAGCCCGGATCGAGCCCTTGGCCGGATCGAGGCCGAGAGCTTGCCAGTCGATCCGCAAATCGACGGACGCGGGTTCCTTGGCCCAGCTCGCGGCGGCGATCAACGCTTTCCCGTTTTTCTTGTAAATTGTCGCCAGAATATCCGGCCGGTCCGGCTTGACCGGATTGTCCGTGATCCAATATCCGATCATTTCCGATCCGGCCATTCCGAATTCATCCCAGACTTTCCAGATTCCGTCCGGGCTGCGGCCCGACCAGGGCAGGCGGTTGGTCATCCCGAAGACCAGGCCCCGCCAGGGATTGCCGCCGCCTTCGAGCATTTCGCCCATCAGGCCGAAGGGGATCCCGGAGATTTCGACCAGCCAATAGTCGGCCGGCATGCCTTCGTAATCGAAATATTCGCCGAACCACAGCCGGTCGAGATACGGAAAGTGCTCGAGATAAAGGTTGGCGCTCGAAGCGAAACCGTCCCGCGGATTGTACTGGTTGGCCGAATGGAGATCGACGAGGGCGGCCGGGCGGTTGCGGTCCAGGACCTTGCGGATCCTCTTCATGGTCGTCCGGTCGAAGGCGACGTCGTCCAGATACAGCCCGTCGATTCCGACGTTTTGGGCGACCCAATTCAGGCCTTCGACGTAATAATTATGCCAGCGCGACATCCCGCTGTTGATGATGGCGGCATCCTTGAGCTCGGGAACGAACCAGGCCGGGATATATTCCCCGCCGAAATGCTCCCGGAGCCAGGAATATCCTCCGCCCGGCCCGGGAGTGAAGATTTCGGCCCCGAGGCTTTTGAGGGCGAACAGCTCGGGCGCCCGGTTGGAGAGCTCCCGGATCGTGTCGTAGATCTTCACCCGCATCCCCCGCCGGTGGGCTTCATCGATATACGCTTTCATTTGGGCGGCGCGCAGGAACGGATAATTGATGTAGGGATTGATCTCATTGGCGTGATGGATGTTGATGGTGTTCGCCCCGGTTTCGGCCACCTCGTCCAAGGGCTTGTAGGCGTGAAAGAACCGCGTCGCCCATTGGGCGTCGGTGTCGATGAGCTTGAACGGGGTCAAAAGCAGCGTGAAATCGAAGCGGAGCGATTCCCCCGGTTGAAGGGCCCGCGGCCCGCCGCCGGCCGTGAAAAGAACGACGCCCGGTCCGGACGTTTTCACCGTCACTCCGCCCTTTCCCCCGTTGTCCCAGGACGGCGGCATATTGAGCGGCTTGCTCAAATAGAAATTCGTATTGAGGGGCCGGCTGTAGTTTTCCGCCCGCAACCCGACCTGGAAACCGGCGTTGACGTCGCCCAGCCAGAGGGCGTCCTGGTTTTTATTCCGGTCCCATTTCCATTCGAAGCTTTCCGGCCGGAAGCCGCCCGTTTTCCCCAAACCCATCATGTATCGGGCCGCGTCCTCGCGCACCGGAATCTCCAGGCGGATATCCTTGACCTCCGTCGGCGCGGTCGCGCGGATTTCGACCGTGAATTCGAGGAATCCGTCCATTTCCATTTTGCCGGAGCCGTTCATTAGGAGCGCTCCGGCGCCGTTCTCGAATTCCCAGGTGACGAGGCCCGGTTTCCGGTCGCCGAAGCGGAGCCCTTCGCCTTCGAACGCCTCCGTTTTTCCCGCCGCGTCCTCGACCAGGAAACGCATCGGGCCGGCCAGGATGTCGCGGCCGTTTTTCTCCAACCGGGTGTTCTTCGGGGAAAAGAAGCTTCGAACCTGCGCCGGCAGGCCGTCGTTGCCGAGATCGACTTCCCGGCCGAGGCATCGCATGGTCCGGTCCTCGATTTCGAGAGGGATGAACGGCTTGACGACCTCGCTGTCCTGGGCCAGCGTCGAATCCAGCCAGCGAAGCCGCGACATCCGGAACGGATCGGAATCGCCGCGGTCGGCCAGGGGCGCCCCGGCCACGCTCAAGGCCAGGCGGAAAGACCGCTCCGGCAATCCTTCGGCCGAAACACAAATATCGCCTTCGTAAAGGCCGGGCGGGCAATCGGCCGGGATCTGCACGCCGCACCACATCGCCTGGATTTTCCCCCGGTTTAAGGAAACGGCCTTCGTCAGAGGCGTCCCGGCCCAGGTTGTTCCTCCCGTTTGAAAACAGCGAAACGCTTCGGCCGGGATCCAAACACCCGCCGCGCCTTGAAGTCCTTCGAACCGGACATCAACGCCTTTGAGGTCCTGTTTGAAAGCCCAGACGCCGGCCTGAAAGGAGAAAAATTCTCCGGGGGCCGCTTCCCCTTCGAATCGTTTCCGCGGCCCGGTTTGAATCCAGCGGAGGGGCAGGTCGTCGGCCATCCGGATGGAAAACCGGCGGTCTTCCGGAAAAACGATAAAAGGGGCGGAAGCGTCGGCTTCGGCCAGAGCCCGTCTCTCGGCTTCCGTGGCGATCACTTCCATCGGCCAAAAGGAGTTGAATTCGTCGATCGACTCGATCGCAATGATGTTTGCCGCCGGCCAGGTTTTCTTTTCAACGAGTGACACCCATTGCGGATCGGCGGTCTCTTCCGGCGGGAGATACTCCGACTGGGGATAATTCGTCCGTCCGGCCTGCCGGTAAGGCAGATAGTAGATCCAATAATCGCCGGGGACGGTCGCCGGCTGAAAGGCGACCTCCCCTTTCTCCCGGGTGATGACGGCCGCCCGGACGTTCCGGACGCGAACCCCGGTCGCCGCGTCGAAGACCAGGATGGCTTTTTTCTCCGGCTCGAAATCGCGCCGCCGCCAGGGAATCGAAGCGACGACGGCTTCGGCCGCCTTCTCCACCCGGACGACGGCCCGGTGGTTGCCGGTTTTGTCGCCGTCCCAGCTTCCGACTCGATACGGAATATCCCCGGCGGTCAGGGCGGCGGCCGACAGGCCGGCCGCAAGAAGCCAGATCGCCGAAAAAGTGAGCGCTCGATTATTCATGTGTTTCTCCGATCGGCAAGGACTCTTCCGTTATCGAAGCCCGGCGGCTTTCTTCAGCCGGAGGATTTCGGTTCCAGTCAGAGGACGCCGGTGGCCGGCGGGGAGATGGGAGAGGGACAGTCCGGCGAACATGACCCGTTTCAGATCGAGGACGGGGTGGCCGACGGCGTCGAGCATCTTCCGGACTTCGCGCTTGCGGCCCTCGTGGATTTCGATCTGAAGGATCGTTCCGCGGCCGGAGCGCTCGAAGACTTCCACCTTGGCCGGGGCCGTCCGCCGGCCGTCGACGAAGACGCCGGCCCGGAGGCGGGCGGCCGCCGGATCCTCGACGAGGCCGCGGACGCGGACGACATAGCGCTTGGCGACTTCGAAGCGGGGATGGGTCAGCCGGTAGGCGAGCTCGCCGTCATTGGTCAGGATGAGAAGCCCTTCGCTGTCCTTGTCCAGGCGCCCGACCGGATAAACGCCGTGGGGAAGGTCGGGAATGAGGGTCCGGAGAGTCCGCCGCTCGAAGGGATCGTCCAAGGTCACGACGATGCCGGCGGGTTTGTTGAGCATCCAGTAAATGAAGCCGCCCCGCCCTCGGACCGGCTTGCCGTCCACCGCGACCCGGTCGCGCGCCTCGTCGATCTTGCTCCCCAGGTCTTCGACGACCTGGTCGTTGACGCTCACCCGGCCGTCGGCGATCATTTGATCGGCATGTCTTCGGGAAGCCACGCCGCGCTGGGACAGGAATTTATTGAGGCGGACCAAGCCTTGATCTTTCATGAAAAAGCAAGGTCAAAAATAGTAGTTCAATCCGGCGGTCAGGGTGAAATGGCGGAGGCCGAAATCAAGATCGCTGAGATTCAGGCTGACGATATGGTATTTCCCTTCGCCGATGATCCCGAGCTTGCCCAGCTTGACCTCGAGACCGAGGCCGACGTTGAAGCCGCTTTCCGTGTCCTTGTCGATGGTCGGAATATCCATGGTGTAATAGCCGTAACCGGCGGACAAAAACGGCCGAACGACGGGGAGCGGGAACATGATCCGGAGGTTGGCCCCGATGAAGCTGAGGTCGTCCTCCATTCCGTCCCATTGGAAGGAATAAAAATCGGCCATCGCGATATTGTGGCCTGCCCGGTAATAATTGAGCTCGAAGCCGAAGGTCAGGACCTCCAGGCCCAGGCGGAGACCGTAAAGAAAGGTCTGGTCGGGATCGGTTATTCCTTCGTCGAACTTGAGCTTCTGGGTGGAAACACCTCCGAAGCCCCCCAGGTAAAACCCGACCGCGGCCTGACTCTGCTGAGCGGCAATCCCGAAAAGCGCCAGAACGGCCATGACGACAAGACAACGTTTCATATCCGGCTCCTTCCGAACTTCATTCTTGCGGACTCCCCGCGGCTTGTCAAGCCTGCCGCCTCTATTTTTTTACGGCGAATCGGATATAATTCGCATAAGATCGAGAGGAAGAGATGCCGAACAAGAAAATGTCCTTCCCCGGCGAATCCCGCTACGAAAACCTGCTCCAGCACCTGCCCGTGGGCGTTTACCGGACGACTCCATCGGGGCGCATCATCGAAGCCAACCAGGCCTTGGCCGACATCCTCGGCTTTCGGACGACCAACGACCTGATCAGGATGGACGTCACCTCCCTCTACGTCAGGAAAACCGCCCGCCGGGAGCACATGGCCCGCCTGGCCGCGACCCTGACCGACTTCGGCGAGTTCGAGCTGCGCCGGCGGGACGGCCGCGTCATCTGGGTCCGGGATTATCCGCGGGCGGTGAAGGACGAAAACGGCCGGGTCGTTTATTATGACGGCATCCTGGTGGACGTCAGCGACCGCCGCCGGGCCCAGGAAGCCCTCGAGCGCTCGGAACAGGATTACCGCCGGCTCTTCGACCACGCCCACGACGCGATCATCGTTTTCTCCGTCCGGGAGGAGATCATCCTCGACGTCAACAACCGGGCCTGCGAGCTATACGGATTCAACCAGCGGGAGATGCTCGGGATGCCGATGACCGCGATCAGCAAGAACGTCGCCCGGGGCAAAGCCCGGATCCGGAAAACGCTGGCCGAGGACGGATGCCGAAACTTCGAATCCATCCATTACCGGAAGGACGGGACCGAGATGCTCATGGACATCAACGCGTCGCCGGTCGTCTACAAGGGGCAACCGGCCATTCTGAGCATCAACCGGGACATCACCCGCCGCCGGCAGATGGAGGAAACCATCAAGGAGATGGCTACCCGCGATCCGCTGACCGGACTTCCCAACCGGACCCTGCTCAACGACCGCCTCGTTCAGGCCCTGGCCTCCGCCAAACGCCGCTCGCAAAAAGTGACCCTGCTCTACATGGATCTAGACGGATTCAAAGACGTCAACGACACGCTCGGTCATGAGGCCGGAGACGAGCTTCTCAAGGCCGTAGCCGCGCGATTGACCGGGCTTCTCCGCGAGAGCGACACCGTCGCCCGCCTGGGCGGCGACGAATTTTTGATCCTGCTTCCCGACGCCGGCGGAGTCCGCGAGGCCGGCCGCATCGCCGCCAAAATCAGGTCCGCGCTCGAACGCCCGTTTCAGATCGGCGGACGGGTCACAAAGATTTCCGCCAGCGTCGGAATCGCCATTTATCCCCGGGACGGCCGCAAGGCCCGGGCCCTGATGAAGCATGCGGACACGGCCATGTACGCGGTCAAGAAAAGCCGGGGGACAAGATCCTGATCGGGAACCAGAATAACGCCGGGTCAGAACCGGACCTTTAATTGTTTATGGATTACTCGAACCTTTCCGGAATCATTCTCTCTCCTTTCGTCCGGCAGGACCGTCAAGAGATCTGAATGCTTCATTCCTTACTTTAAGGATAGAGCGATTTTTCGAAAATATTCAAGAGAGATCCCCTCAAAAAACAGCCGGCCTCAACTCGAACTAAATAAAAGAGATAGATGAGTCGTTATGACAAGGTCGATATCGCTGCGGCGGCCCGGGCGACGAGGGCTTCCAAATCGGCGTCCCTGTTCCCGGCGATCTCGACCAGCGACGCCCCTCCCCCGCCCTTGCCGCCGAAAAGCGGGGCCAGGTCAGCCACCAGGGATCGAAGATCGATCGTCTGCGATTCCGACCGGGCCAGGATGAGATGGGCTTTCGCCTCTCCCCGGGCGGCAAAAATCACGATAAACGAGCCCAGCCGGACCAGACTCAAGGCCAAGGCCTTAATCCCCTCGGGGCTTTTATCGGAAAAGACGCGGGCGACGACCTTTTCCTCCGCCGCGGCCGCGATTTCCCGGGCTTCATACCCGGCCGCGGTCTGTTCGAGGGCTTTGAGGCGTTTTTTCGCGTCCTTGAGTTCGGCGGAAAGCTTCTCCACCGCTCCCGGAATCTCCCCGTCCGGAACATTAAATCTCCCGACAAGCGCGCGGCAGACCCGCGTCTTGACCTGGGCATCGGCCAAAGCCCGCCCGCCGCAGACGAAGGTGAACCGGAGGTTGCCCCGGATACGCTCGGATCCGATGACCTTGATGAGGCCGATCTCGCCCGTCCGCCGAACGTGCGTGCCCCCGCAGGCGGAATAATCGAAACCCTCGACTTCAACGACCCGGATGAGGCCCGTGACCTTGGGCGGGCGCCGCAGCGGGACCTCGGCAATTCGCTCCGAGGGAACGAAATACGTTTTCACCGGCCGATCCTCGAAGATGATCTCATTAGCCCGGCGCTCGACCCGGTCGAGCGTCTCGTCGGAAATCCGGTCGATCCCGATCTCGAGGGTGGAGACCGTCTCTCCAAGGTGGAATGAACGCGTCTCGCCGTTGATCACTTCGATGAACGCCTGGGACAGGACATGCTGTCCGGTGTGCTGCTGCATGTGATCGAACCGGCGGGGCCAATCGATTTTCCCGACGACCGTCTCTCCGTCGATCTCCCGCTCCAGGACGTGGACGATCGTCCCTTCGTCGTCGATGACTTTGAGGACCGGCGCTCCCCCGATCGTCCCCAGATCCCAGGGCTGGCCGCCGGCCTCGGCATAAAAGGCCGTCTGATCCAGAATAACGGCCGGCCGGCCCTCGATTTCACGCCGTTCGACGATCCGCCCCGTAAACTCCCTCAACGCGACATCCTCGAAAAACAGCTTCTTCGTTTCGCTCATCGCCATATCCTTCAGGATGTGAATTTTAGATCAACCGGAAAAGGACAAGGGCCAACAGGGCGGCGCCAAAGACGACGCCGACCGGAGCCAACAGCAATTTGTAGACGTCCCGCAGATCGGCCTTGAAATAATCCGCGGTCAAGGCCAGGCACAGGTGGGCCGGCGAAAGCAGCACCCCGACGAATCCGCTGACGTAGGCGAACATGAACAGGATCATGTCGGGATGCGTCCGGCCGATGATCGGCACGAGGAGGGGAAAAGCGATTCCGGCGAAGGCCTGGTTGACGCCGGTCAGAAAGCCGATGGTGAACGGGGCGGCGAAAAGCAAAACGATCCCCGAAATCCCGTCCGGCTTGACGATCGTCATGACCGCGTCCAGCGCTCCCGACGTTTCCAGGATCCTTTTAAAAACCATCACCGTGGCCGTCAGCAGAATGATCTTCAGGGAAAGGCTTTTGCGGACGATGGCCCACCGCTCGACGGCCGGCATTTTCACGAACAAGCCGCTCACGACGCAGGCCGCGGCCAGGGCCCAGAACATCGGGATCCGGAAGGCGAAGGTCAGGATGATCGTCAGGAAGATCGGCCAGATGCTGGTGAACGTCCGGATGAAATCCCTCAGGGTCAGCCGGCTCGCTTCCTCGTTCGGGGTGAAAGGGACATGGCGGAACAGGATGACCAGGCCGGCCGAGGCGGCGATGACCGTGAACGGCAATTGGCTCAGGCTGACCCGGGCGATGGGAATCCCGGCGATCGCCGCGGCCATGATCAGGTTGACGTACATCGGCCAGCTGTATTCCCAAATGTGGCGGAACCAGTAGTTGAGAAACGTCTTCCAGGCCGGCGAGAGTGTCCAGCGCCGGGCCGCCTCCTCGACGATCGGGGCGCCCATCATCGCCCCGGCCGTCATCGGCAGCAGTCCGATGAAGGCCGAGGGGATGGCCAGGATGAGGCGGGCGTCGCGGATGTAATTTTTCAGGGCGGCGACCATCTCCTTGAAATGGCCGCCGGCATGGAGGAAATGGCCGAGGTAAAGCACGAGGATCACGATCCCGATGAGATCCAGCGTTTCGGCGTCGACGGCCGCGCTCCCCGCCTGACGGAAAAAATCGGCCGCGGGCATACGGAAAAGAACCGCGGTCAAAACCGCGTCCAGGACGAGGACGAGTCCGAGATCCACCTTGAGCTTGACCAGGAACAGCAGGGCGAAGATGATCGCCAGGATCTTCAGGAGGATGATCATGCGCCCAGGGCTTTCCCGGTCGTTTTGAAGTGGATCTTGGCGACCATGGCCAGGTTTTCCCGGCCGTGCCGGCGGACGAATTCAGCCGCCGCGGCTTCTACCTGGAGGGAAGCCCCCTTGGGGAATTCCATGCCCCAGTCCTGGCCGAGGTAATACAGCTTTTTGAGGAACTCCGCCCGGGCCAGGATCGAGGCCGCAGCCACCGCGGGATCGGATTCGCCCCGGACCTTCTGGACGAGATCGATGGTCTTGCCGTGCGTCAAAAGAGCGTGGCGGACGTAGCGCTCGTCGCCGAATTTGTCGGTGACGGCTCTCCGGCAATCCAGGTGCTCGAGGATGTTCTCGATGGCCCGGGCGTGTCCCCAGGCCAGCAACCGGTTGAGATTGAGAAATTTCTCGTACAACGCGTTATACCGCTCCGGCCCGACGGCCACGATGGCGTGGCGGTAGCCCCGCTGGAGGTTTTCGGCGATCTCCCGGCAGCGGTTGTCGCTGACGAGCTTGCTGTCCCGGACGCCGAGCTCGCGCAGGACGTCCTCCTGGCCGGGCGGGCAATAGAATCCGGCGATGACCAGGGGCCCGAAATAATCCCCCTTGCCGGATTCATCGGTCCCGATGTACCCGGGCTCGGGCGGAATCAATTCCTGTTGCTGCATGGACGTATCCTGTCTTTGGATCCGGACGCGATTTTATCCCGGCGGAATCAGGATTTCAAATAGGCGTCGATCGAAGCGGCCGCCGTCCGGGCGTCGCCCATGGCCAGGATGACCGTGGCCCCGCCGCGGGTGATGTCCCCGCCGGCGTAAACGCCGGGGAGGCTCGAGGCCATCGTCGCCGGATCGACCTCGATCGTTCCCCATTTCCCGACCTTGAGTCCGGGCATCGTCGCCAGAAGCAGCGGATTGGGGCTCTGGCCGATGGCCACGACGGCCAGATCGATCGGCGTGGTGAATTCCGATCCGGGCACCGGCACCGGCCGCCGCCGCCCCGAGGCGTCCGGCTCGCCCAGCTCCATCCGCAGGCAGGTCATCGATTTCAGGCGGCCGGTTTCGTCACCGTCGTAGCGGATGGGCACGGTGAGGAAATGGAACTCGATGCCTTCCTCCTCGGCGTGGCCGACTTCCTCCTCCCGGGCGGGCATTTCATGGCGCGAGCGGCGGTAAATGATCATCGCCCGCTCGGCCCCGAGACGCCGGGCCGTCCGCACGCCGTCCATGGCCACGTTCCCGCCGCCGATGACCGCGGCGTTTTTCGCCCGGAACACCGGCGTGTCGTATTCGGGGAAATTGTAGGCCCGCATAAGGTTGACCCGGGTCAGGTATTCGTTGGCCGAATAAACCCCGACCAGGTTTTCCCCTGGGATCTTCATGAAGTTCGGCAAGCCGGCTCCCGTCCCGATGAAAAAGGCTTCGTAACCGGCGGCCCGCAAGTCGTCCATCGTCGCCGTCTTGCCGACGACGAAGTTGTATCGGATCTCTACGCCCAGGCGCTTGAGATATTCGACTTCCGCTTTGAGGATCGCTTTAGGCAGGCGGAACTCCGGGATGCCGTAAATCAGGACTCCGCCGGGCTCATGCAGGGCTTCGAAAACCGTGACCGCGTGCCCTTTCTTGGCCAGCTCGCCGGCCGCGGTCAGCCCGGCCGGCCCGGCCCCGATGATCGCGACGCGGCGTCCGGTGGGCGGCGGAAGCGCCGGGAGGGCGACCTCGCCGGCGTTTCGCTCGTAATCGGCGGCGAAACGCTCGAGGTTGCCGATCGCGACCGGAATGCCGGCGGCCTTCTTGAGGTTGCAGACCGCTTCGCATTGCGATTCCTGGGGGCAGACCCGGCCGCAGATCGCGGGCAGGGCATTGGTCTCCTTGATCTTGAAGGCGGCGGCGATGAACTCGCCTTTTTCGATCAGCTTGATGAAGGAGGGAATGTCGATCGAAACGGGGCATCCCGACACGCAGCCCGGTTTGGCGCAGTCGAGGCACCGCCGGGCTTCGGCCAGCGCCGCCTCGGCCGACAGGCCGCAATTGACCTCGCGGAAGTCGCGGCTCCGCTCCCCGGCGCCGCGTTGGGGCATGGGCTGGCGAAGGATCTTCGTCCGTTCCCGGGCCGGCGGATCCTTGCGCAGCGCCTGCCGCCATTCCTTGACGAACTCTTCCCGGAGCCGCTTTTGAAGCTCGGGCGAAAGCTCGATCGGTTTGTCGGCCATGCGCGTTCCCCGCCTTACGGCAGGTTCTCCTTTTCCCACCGGCACAGGGATTGGATCTCTTCGTCGAAATAGGATTTGCGGCGGAGAAACAGCTCGTCCCAGTCCACGGTGTGTCCGTCGAAGTCGGGCCCGTCGACGCAGGCGAACTGCGTCCGCCCTTCGGCCGTGCACCGGCAGGCGCCGCACATTCCGGTCCCGTCCACCATGATCGGATTGAGGCTCACGATCGTTTTGATCCCGAGCGGTTTCGTCGCTTCGGCGACCGAGCGCATCATGGCCGTGCAGCCGACGGTCATCACCCGGTCGATTTTTTCGACCCGGGCGATCTCGCCGATCCGGGCGGCGATGTATTCCCCTCCCCCGACGCCGGGATCGCGGGAGGCGATATGCAGCTTGGCGCTGACCTTGCGGTACCGGTCGTTCCAGTACAGAAGATAAGAGGCCTTGACGTCCAGCAGGGTGATGACCCGGTTGCCCGCTTCCCGCAGAGCCCGGGCCGTCGGCCAGAGCGCGCCGATCCCGTAACACCCGGCCGCCAGAACGACGGTTCCGAACTCGCCGATCTCGCTGGGGCGTCCAAGGGGACCGACGAAGACCGGAATTTCGTCTCCGGCCGAAAGCTGCGAAAGCTTGCGGGTCGCCGAACCCAGGACGAGGAAGACCGAAGTCACCGTCCCGCGCTCCGCGTCCCAGTCGGCGATCGACAGCGGGATGCGCTCGCCCTTCGCGTCGGACATGAGAATGACGAACTGGCCGGGCCGGGCCGCCCGGGCGGTTTCCGGGGCCTCGATTTCGATCAAGTGCAGGTTGGGAACGAGACGGCGCTGGGCGATGACTTTGGGCATTTATCGTCTCCGGGCCGTCTTCAGGGATTTGATCTCGACGGCCGCGGCGAATCCGAGATAGTCGTCCGGATCGCGGAGAGGGAATGCGGCCGACGGGGGGAAAACAGCGGTCAGGTCGGGAATCTCGACGAATCCCCGGCTTTCGAATCCATCGGATTTGATCAGAGCGGGCCGGTTTTCACGGGCCGCCCGCTCGGCTTCGGCCAGCGAGGGGACGGCGGCGGCCAAATCCGCCCAAGCGGCTTCCCGCGTTTCCAGGACTTCGATCGGACTTCCCGCCGCTCTGGCCAGCTCCGCGGCGATGGCCCGAAGCGGCCGGGCGTCTCCGGCCGGGGCGACGGCCGCGGCGGAAAATTGGAGACGGCCGCCGGCATTGACGAACGTCCCGTCCTGTTCGGCGAAAATCGTCCGGGGCAAAACGACGTCCGCCTGGGCGATGGCTTCGCTTCGGAAGGCTTCCGCGACAACGACGAATTCCTCGCCCGCCCGCTTGAATCCGGAAACCGCGCCCGTCAGGATGAGGGCTGCGTGCGGGCCGGCCGACGCCGCGGTTTTATCGAATCCGGACGCGATTTCGACGGCGCCGCGGATATTGGCCTCCCGGCCGACGGGCACGTAAAGTCCGCCCGTCCACGCGGCCAGGTTCCAAAGAGCCGCGGCGTTGCGCCGTCCCCAGGGTCCGGCGACGAATTGAGGCCCGAAGACGAAGGCGGTCGGCCGCTTTTTCTCAAGCCATCCGGCGATCCGGTCGAGCTTCCAGGCCGCGGCCTCGGCCCGCGAATCCGGCGGAAGCTCCCTCATCCGGCGGCGAAGCGCCTCGTATCCGGCCAGGACCTCGCGCCCGCGCCCGCTGTTTTTCTCCAGCGCGATTCGCAGGCAGGCGGCGAGGAACCGGCCGGCGTCAGACGGGCCGGTTTTGATCCTGACGGAGGCGCACCGGTCAAGGCAATATTCTCCGTCGCCGACGGCGACGAGCTTTCCGCCCTTTAGCAACGCCTGGTTGACGGCCACGCCGTAAATCGGAGCGGTGAGGGGGAGAGCTTCTTCGAAAACGAAAATCAAACGGGCTTTGCCGAGATCTTCGGCGGTGACGGGCGGCGCCCAGATTTCCGAGCCGTGAGCCGCCTCCGTCCGTCCGAGGGTATAGATCGAAGTCTCTCCGGATATGCGTATTCCGGCGACGCCCAGGACCCGGGCCAACCGGCCCATCGCCCAGAGATCTTCGCAGGAATCTTCGGCTGAAAAGACGACGCCGATCCGGCCATTATGCCCGGCCAATCCCCGCCCGGCCGCGGCCAGCGCCTCCTCCCAGGTCGTTTCGACAAGCTCGCCGGCCCGCCGGACCATCGGGCGGGTCAGCCGGCGGGCGGGATCGAGAACGTCGCCGATGATGAACCGTCCCTTGACGCAGGCTTGGCCGTCGTTGGGAAGCCCGTCCTCGGGACGGACGTCGACGGGGCGGCCTCCGGCCAGGCGCAAGCCGAGACGGCAACCCTGGCCGCAGAGTCCGCAGACAAACGACCGGCTTTCGTCGAACTTGGACGCGTAGCGGCTGCCGCGCGCGGTCAAGGCCCCGGTCGGGCAGACATCGACGCAGGCCCCGCAGAACCGGCAGCCGACGTCGAGAAGGCGCTTGTCCATTGAAGTGCCGACCACGGCCCGGCTCGCCCGGTTGACGAAGGCGATGGCGCCCGCCCCGCGGATTTCATGGCAGACGCGGACGCAGCGGCCGCAGAGGATGCAGAGGCCGTCGTCGCGGTCGATGAACGGATCGTCCCGCCGGGGGCCGGATCCGCGATAGGTCATCGGATGGACCAGAGCCTTCAAGCCGACCTCGGCGACGACCTTCTGCAGCTCGCATCGTCCGTCGGCCGGACAAAGGATGCAGCCGGTCGGCTGGCCGGTTTTCCGGCTGGTGGCCTTGGCTTCCTCGCAATGATCTTTCTCAACGCAGACGAGGCAGGCGGCCGGATGTTCGGCCAGAATCAGGGACAGGACCTGTCGACGCAGGTCGAGGATCTTCGGAGAATTCGTCGTGACCGCCATTCCCTCTTCGATCGGAGTGGCGCAAGCCGGAACGGGAATCCGGCGCCCGGCGACTTCCACGAGGCAGATCCGGCAGGCGGCATAGGGAAGAAGGCGGCGATGCTCGCAAAGGGTCGGGATCGAAATCCCGAGCGTCCGGGCCGCGTCAAGGATGGTCGGCGCGCCGGCGGCTTCAAGCGTGCGGCCGTCGATGGTGACCTTCATGACCGATCACCCTTTTTAAATTCTTTCATCGCCCGCCGGCCGTCTTCCGTTTCCAAATCGCACCGCAGGCAGCGCCGGGCTTCGGCCGCGGCCTGCTTGTCCTTCAAGCCCAGCTCCACTTCATTGAAGTTCATCTTCCGCTTGGGCGGAGGCAGATGAGGCATCGCCGGCCTGGCCGCCGAGGCGGCTTCCTCGGGCGTCAAGACCTGCGGCTCCACATAGAGCGAAGGCCGGGTCAAGGCGTAAGCCGGCTGTAGAGGCCGCCCCTCGAGATAGGCGGCGATCATTTCGGCGGCCCGCCGGCCGGCGGCCATGGCCTGAATGACTGAAGCCGGACCGGTGACGACGTCGCCGCCGGCAAAGACGTCGGGAACCGACGTCCGCAGCGTTTTTTCATCGGCTTGAATGGAGCCCCAGGCGCTGAGGTCGATCTTGTCCTTGGCCGTCACGCAGGACGTATCGGGACGCTCCCCGACGGCCAGGATCACCGTCTCGGCCTCGACTTTTGTTTCCGAGCCTTCGATGGGGATGGGCTTGCGGCGGCCGCTTGCGTCCGGCTCGCCGAGCTTCATCTTTCGGACTTCCAGGCCGGCGACCTTGCCGCCGCGGGCCAGGATCTTCACCGGCGCGGAGAGGAGCTTGAGCTCGATGCCTTCCTCGATCGCCGCATCCACTTCCTCCGGAAACGCGGGCATCTCCGCCCGGGTCCGGCGATAAAGGATCAGGACCGATCGCACCGCCGGATCGCGGACGGCGGCCCGGGCGGCGTCGATCGCCGAATTTCCTCCGCCGACGACGACGACCCGCGGCCCGATCTTGACCGGTTCGCCGAGGTTGACGGATTTCAAGTAAGGCAGGGATTGAAGAACACCCCTGGCTTCCTCGCCCGGCACATCGAGGCGCAGGGAGCGCCAGGCGCCCGTGGCCAGGAAAAACGCCTTGAATCCTTCCGCTCTCAGGGCTTCGATCGTGACGTCCTTGCCGACCCGGACGTTCGTCCGGATTTCCACTCCCGACTTGCGGATGGCCTCGACTTCGCGGGCGATGATCGTCTTGGGCAGGCGGTGGTTGGGGATCCCGGCCGCGAGCATCCCGCCGGCGACGGGCAGGGCTTCAAGGATCGTCGGGCGGAAGCCCTTGCGGACCAGATCGGAAGCTGCCGTCAGGCCGGCCGGTCCGCCACCGACAATAGCCACTCTCGCCCCGGTCTGAGCAGGACGGCCTTCGGCGGAAGGAGCGGCCTTGTCCCAACCTTGGGCCGCGGCCGTATCGCAGACGTATCGCTTCAAGGCCCGGATGGAAATCGGTTCGCCGTCTTCTCCGGCCTTGCACGATTTTTCGCAGGGATGGTCGCAGGTCCGGCCGCAGATCGAGGGCAGGGGATTGTCCTTGCGGATGATGTCGTAGGCGTCGCGCAGCCGGCCGGCGGCGATCAAGGCGATATAGGTCGACGCTTCCTGGCCGATCGGGCAGGCGTATTGGCAGGGCGACGAGACGATCTCCCGGCAGGCCCGGGCCGGGCAGCGTTTTTCCCGGATGTGGGCTTCGTATTCGCTCCGGAAATGGGACAGGGTCGAAAGGACCGGATTGGCCGACGTCTGGCCCAGGCCGCAAAGCGAAGCCGTCCGGACCGTCTGGGCCAGGGTTTCGAGCTCGGCGAGGTCCTCCTCCCCGGCTTTCCCGGCGACCATGAGGCCGAGCAATTCC
>Ga0172371_10002193_pt1 | contig 31140 bp, 38 predicted proteins | sample Lak12m_FD_114543 | JGI IMG/M metagenome (GOLD analysis project Ga0172371, IMG submission 114543) | Freshwater microbial communities from Kabuno Bay, South-Kivu, Congo - kab_022012_12m | ecosystem: Environmental > Aquatic > Freshwater > Lake | place: Democratic Republic of the Congo: South-Kivu...
AGAAGAAACATCTGGTCTTGTTCATAGGCTCTTAAAGGCATCAGTTAACCTCCTTTGAATATTTGTGCCTTTAATTTATCATATTTGCAGACGAGAAACAGCGGTTAGTTTTTAGACAGGCTCCACATCCCGTATTTCTTGACAAATTGAAAATTTGACATCAGGTATAAAAAAGGTATAATAATTATATTATGGAATTTGAGTTCGATTCCGCAAAAAGCGACAGCAACAAGAAAAAGCACGGGATTGATTTTATTGAGGCACAAGTATTGTGGGACGACCCGGACTTGATAGAGATTCCGGTAAAAACGAGCGACGAACCAAGGTTTTTAGCAATCGGCAAGATTTCGGAAAAACACTGGTCAGCAATTATCACATATAGAAGCGAGAAGGTTAGGATAATTTCAGTTCGGCGGTCAAGAAAAGAGGAGGTTGACATATATGAAGGCTAAAGAAATAGACAGAAAATTTGACGAAGGCGAGGACATCTCTAAGTATCTTGATTTAAAAAGGGCCAAGAGGCCAGCACAGGAGCAAAAAAGGGTAAATGTAGATTTTCCCACTTGGATGATTCATTTACTTGATAAAGAAGCAAAGCGATTGGGCGTGCCCCGTCAATCCATTATTAAAGTCTGGGTAGCAGAACGTCTTGAAAAAGCATCTTAAATATATCTGATACCTTACTTCCCTACCCTTACCCTCACCGTATTCCCATGCGCTTCGAGGCCTTCAACATCTGCGATGGTTTCAACCGTCTTTGCGAGATTCATAAAACCAGCTTTCGTAAACGAAAGAATACTTGAACGCTTGATAAAATCATAAACTCCAAGAGGAGAGAAAAATCTTGCGGTCCCGCCTGTGGGAAGCGTATGGTTAGGCCCTGCTGAATAATCTCCCAATGCTTCAGGCGTCCATTTGCCGAGGAATATCGCGCCAGCATTCTTAATTTCCGGAAGAAGAGCTTCCAGCTTTTTGGTCATTATCTCAAGGTGTTCAGGCGCAATGGTGTTTGCAAGTTCAACCGCCTCCTGAATATTCTTTGTAACAATTATCGCCCCGTATTTATCAAGGGACTTCTTTGCTATATGTTTTCTCTTGAGAGCTTTAAGCTGTCTTGCAACCTCTGCATAGGCTTTGTCAGCGAGCGAAGAAGAGTTTGTAATTAATACTGACGACGCCAATTCATCATGTTCCGCCTGGCTTAATAAATCCGCTGCAACGAATTCAGGGTCTGCCGAGGCATCGGCAATTATGAGAATCTCGCTGGGCCCCGCTATCATGTCAATATCAACCTCTCCAAAAACCATTCTCTTTGCAGTAGCCACATAGATATTACCCGGGCCAACAATCTTATCTACTCTGGCTATTGTTTTAGTTCCATACGCCATTGCGCCTATTGCCTGCGCCCCGCCTATCTTGTACGCCTCTTTGATGCCGAGCATCTTTATCGCGGCTATTACATACGGATTAACCTCTCCGCGCGGCGCGGGCACACAAACAGCAATCTCCTTTACGCCCGCAACCCGCGCCGGTATAACATTCATGAGAACGGTTGAGGGATAAGCAGCCTTGCCACCGGGAACATAAACGCCTGCCCTTTCTATCGGCCGTATTATCTGCCCGAGGACAACGCCGGTTTTATCTTTCATCTTCCATGACGTTTCTTTCTGCATTTCATGGAACTTGCGTATCCTTTGTGCGGATACCTCAAGGGCCTTAACTACTTTCCTGTCAGCCTTATCAGCAAATCTTGATATCTCGGATGGTTTAAATATAAGTGAGTTTGCATCAGGATAATCAAACTTTCTTGTATATTTGATTACAGCCTTATCTCCGTTCTTCCTCACATCAGAAAGGATGGAATATACAGCTTCTTCTATCGAGGCATCGCCGCCCGAGGCGCGCCTTTTTAAAGCGCTGAAGAATACACCAATAGCTTTTGCGGTCTTTATAATTTTCATGTGGCTAATTTTAGCTTTTTGCCCCCTGATTATTCAAGAACTTTTCAAAAATATAATTCTCATAAAAAATATTGACATCCATTTACAATCAGTATATTATTTGAATAAATCATGGCAAACTCTGCAGAAAACAAAAAACCTGTTGTAGAGGCCATAAAACGGCAGATAAAAATCCTTAACGGCATTGTCCTGCTCGTCGTCTATGCGCTTTTGCTTCTCATTATAAGATTCGTGTATTCATTTCTTGATTACATATCCACCCCATCTTTAGTGACTATGCTTTCAATCATCGCAGGACTTGTAGTCCTAGGCATGTATGTAGCCAATACGGCGTCTAGAAAAGCTGTTCACACAATAGAAAAATATACCGAACGGTTAAATACCCTTATGACCACCACAGGGGAAATCCGCGAAATAGAACACGGCGACATACTCCTTGACAATATTGTTGAGAGCGCATTGAAAATTATAGAAGCAGACACCGGGGCTTTAGTCCTTGCCGAAGATAACACCCTTATACTTAAGGTCGTAAAGGGCCGCAGAGGAGCTAATCTGCCCGGGGTTTCAATCCCGATGTCTGCAGGGGTTGCAGGATGGGTTCTTGAAAACAGCGCCAGCGTAAGGATTAATGACGTAAAAAACGATGAAAGATTCAATCCGGAAATTGACATGATAACAGGCTATGAAACAAAATCAATCCTCTGCGTGCCGCTGAAAATAAAGGCAGGGACTATGGGCGTTCTGGAATTTGCAAATAAGCAGAACGGCGGCTTTACCCATGAGGATGAAGAGTTGATATCATATTTTGCAGATCAGGCGGCTATTGCCATCGCCAGGGCACGGTTCCTTGAAGACCAGAAAAATTATGAAATCCACCTCACAGATATCCTTGTTGATACAATGGACACTCACATCCATGAAAAGGTCGGGCATTCAAAAAGGGTTGCCAAATACAGCCTGTTAATGGCAAACGCATTAAATATGCCGGAAGAGGAAAAGCGCAAGCTTTACAGGGCTTGCCTGCTTCATGATATCGGATTCCTAAAAATAAAGCTAAGAGATGTCACCTCTAAAGAGCAGTATAAGGCCCATTCCGAATTAGGTTATGATATGCTTAAGTTGATAAATTTTTATGCGGATATCGCTCCGCTTGTTTTGCACCATCACGAAAGATATGAAGGCAATGGATATCCCAATGAATTGACAGGCGAGGAGATACCTCTCTTATCAAGGATAATTGCCATCTCAGAGGCATTTGATGCAATGACCAGCAGAGATTCTTATAAATACGTGGGGAAGATAATCAGCGGCGAGAAACCTTCTGTTGCTGCCGGATTTCAGCATGCGGTTGATGAACTTAAGAGAAACGCAGGGACACAGTTTGACCCGAAACTGGTAGATATTTTTATAAATAACATTGATGAATCCCTTATGGAAGAGATATGAGGCAATAACAGCATTCTCCATACCTGTCTGCAGAGATCAATTGCTATCGGATACATCTTTTTTAACCTCTGACTTAAAAACACAGTCATGAAAAACATAAGGCTTCTCATAGAATACGACGGCACCGATTATCATGGCTGGCAGACGCAGAAAAAAGCTATAAGCTATCAGCAATCAGCTATCAGGCCAAAAAACGTTATTACAATTCAGCAGGCGCTTCAGGATACCGTAAAAAAAATCACAGGCGAAAATATAAAGCTTATCGGCTCTTCAAGAACCGATACAGGGGTTCATGCCCTCGGACAAGTCGCAACGTTTAAAACTTATACCCGTCTTGAACCAAAAATTTTACAAAAGGCCCTCAATGCAACCCTGCCTGAAGATATAAGAATTCTCAATGCCGAAGAAACAACAGAGGCATTTCATCCGAGATATGACGCCGTAAGCAAACGATACTTTTACATCATATCCAATACGAATTCCTCGTCCGCATTCCTTTATAAGTATGCCTGGAGAGTGCCGTATGCCCTTGATTTAAATGAAATGGAGAAGGCCTGCAGTTTGCTTTTGGGCCGCCACGATTTTTCAGCATTCAGGGGAGCAGGGTGCGGGTCAAAGAAGGCCGTAAGGGAGATAACATCGCTTACCCTTGAGAAAATCAGCAGTATTGATTTTATGACTGCAAGGATTAACGGGAATTTCATAAAAATATCAGTGGAGGCAAACGCCTTCCTGCGGCATATGGTCAGAAATATTGTCGGAACACTCATTGAGATCGGCAGAGGCAAGATGACTGTAAATTCAGTCTCAGAAGCGCTTGCGCTCCAGGACCGGAGAAAGACCGGACCTACTGCGCCTGCATGCGGCCTTTTTCTTGAAAAAATAACTTACGAATGATTTATATCGGCAGTTCCTTTTCTATCGCCTCTAATTGCTCTATTTTTTCCTGACAGTCCCTGCAATATATAGCAAAGGGAAGAATCTTCAGCCTCTCTTCGCTTATCTTGTTGCCGCAGTCCTCGCAGATTCCGTAGGTGCCTTCCTCAAACTTCCTTATTGCCGCATCAAGCTTTACCAGCATATCTCTATGAGTGCTGAGCTGCCTCAGGCTCACATCCTCTGAAAGGTCCACAACAGACCAATCGCCGTCATCCAGGGCCGTGTCAACAAGCTGTTTTGTTTCGCCCTTGATGTACTTGGATATTTCAACCTTTGCTTCTTTGACAATTTGTTCCCTTTTTTGAATCAGAAGTTTTCTTAACGCCTCTGCCCTTTTGTCCGCCGCCGCTTTTTTTCCTGCTGCTTTTTTAGCCTCTGCCTTTTTTGTCTTTGCAGGCTTCTTAGCCTTATAAGAAGGTTTAGGCGCTTTTTTCTTTGCGGTTTTTTTCTGCTTGGGCTTTAAAAGTTTTTTGCCTTTTTTAAGCTTCTTCTTAGACGCCTTTTTTGCGGGTTTCTTTGTAGCCATTATTTTACCTCTTCCGGTTTTTCCGACGTATCCGCCTTTCCTTCTTCTTTAAAAATCTCTATAATGCTCCTCACGTTTATACCGGCCTGGTGGAGAGCCTTCTGGATATCGGGCAGTTTCGCATCAGTAACCTTAACCATAAAATTGCTGTCGGTAGCCATCTTATACCTCCATTATCTCTTTTTCTTTATGCGCCAGAACTTCATCTATTTTTTTAACATAAGAATCCGTGAGTTTCTGGATCCCGTCAAGCGATTTCTTTGTGTCATCCTCGCTGATGTGTTTTTCCTTTTCAAGTTTTTTAATCTCGTCGTTGATGTCTCTTCTTATGTTTCGCACGCTGACCTTCGCATCTTCAGCATTTTTTTTCACAACCTTAACAAGCTGTTTCCTGCGTTCTTCCGTAAGAGCGGGGATATTGATCCTTATGACTTTCCCGTCGTTTGCAGGCGTAAGTCCCAGGTCCGATTTCATTATCGCTTTTTCTATTTCTGCTATCACTTTGGGATCCCACGGCTGGATTGCTATCTGCCTGCTTTCCGGCACACTTAATGACGCAAGCTGCTGAAGCGGAGTAGGCGTTCCGTAATAATCCACTTTTATGCCGTCAAGCAGCGCAAGAGACGCCCTGCCGGTCCTGACCGAAGCAAATTCTTTCTTGAGCGTTTCTATGGAGTGTTCCATTTTTTCAACGGCTTTTCTTCTTATCTCTTTCTCCATTATCTCCTCCTACAATGGTGCCTATCTTTTTACCTCTAACAACATTTTTGATATTGTCCTTGCCTCTAAGGTTAAATACCACAATAGGGAGGCTGTTGTCCATACATAATGAGATAGCGGTTGAATCCATAACGCTGAGACCTTTTTTGAGAACATCCATATAACTTATTGTGTCGTATTTTTTTGCGCGGGGATCTTTTACGGGGTCGGCTGAATATACTCCGTCAACCTTAGTAGCCTTGATTATTACATCTGCTCCTATTTCCATGGCCCGCAAAGCAGCCGCGGTATCCGTAGTAAAGTAAGGGTTGCCTGTTCCTGCCGCAAATATGACAACACGGTCTTTTTCAAGATGGCGTATTGCCTTCCGCCTTATGTAAGGCTCTGCAAGCTCTCTCATATCTATGGCTGACTGCACCCTTGTAGGCACATTGTTTTTCTCAAGCGCATTTTGAAGGGCCAGGGCATTTATGACAGTTGCAAGCATTCCCATATAATCTGCCGAGGCGCGCTCCATCCCTTTCACGCTCGCTTCAACACCTCTGAATATATTGCCTCCGCCGATTACTACGGCAACCTCAGCGCCCAGGCCTACAACCTTTTTAATCTCTTTGGCTATAAAATCAACCGTATCAGAATCTATGCCGAAACCCCTTGTCCCCATCAGGGCTTCACCGCTTAGCTTCAGCAGTATCCTTTTATACTTTAACGGAGATTTCATGCCGATCTATTGTTTTTCACCAAGCTGAAATCTTACAAACCGCCTTATCACAATATTTTCTCCGAGCTTTGCTATCTTCTCTGTAACAAGGTCTTTTATCTTCAGTTTCTGTTCCGGATCTTTCACAAAAACCTGTTCAAGCAGGCACATCTCGCTGAAAAACTTATCCAGCTTTCCTTCAACTATCTTTTCCACAACCTGAGGAGGTTTATTCGTCACCTGAGCCCTGTAGATGTCCTTTTCTCTTTCTATAACATCCTGCGACACATCCTCACGCGAAAGATAAGAGGGATTTGAAGCGGCTATATGAAGCGCGACGTCTTTAACAAGCCCCTTGAATTCATCGGTTTTCGCAACAAAATCCGTCTCGCAGTTTACTTCCACAAGAACGCCTATCTTGTCCATATGGATATATGAACTCACAAGCCCTTCCGCTGCGGTTCTGCCGGCCTTCTTGGCGGCAGAGGCAAGGCCTTTCTGCCTGAGATAATCTATCGCCTTCTCAAAATCGCCCTTGCTTTCAGTAAGCGCCTTTTTGCACTCCATCATGCCTGCGCCTGTTTTTTCCCTGAGTTCCTTTACTCTCTCGGCTGAAATAGTTGTCATGCCTTTGTCTCCTCTGTTTCAGCCTGCTCTTCCTGCTGAACTTTTTCCTCTACTGCGGCCTTCTCCGCTTCTTCGGCCCTGCTCTTTGACAATGTTTCCCTGCCTTCAATAACTGCATCCGCCATCTTCGCAGCCAGAAGCTTTATCGCTCTGATAGCGTCATCATTTCCGGGAATAACATAATCAATTTCATCCGGATCGCAGTTTGTATCAACGACACCGACTACGGGAATTGAAAGCTTTCTTGCCTCTGCTACGGCAATGCGTTCTTTTTTAGGGTCTATAACAAATACCGCTGCCGGGAGGTGCGCCATCTCTTTAATTCCGCTTAATGTTTTCTCAAGCTTGCCGCGCTCCTTTTCAAGCTCCGCCACTTCTTTTTTGGGAAGCAGTTCATAGGTGCCGTCAGTCTTCATCGTCTCTATCTGTTTGAGCCTCTCTATACTTTTCTTGATTGTTGAAAAATTAGTGAGCATGCCGCCAAGCCATCTCTGGTTTACAAAGAAGACCCCTGCCCTTTTCGCCTCTTCGTATACGGCGTCCTGAGCCTGTTTCTTTGTGCCGACAAAAACAACAACCCCATTGTTTGAGGCAACTTTTTTGACAAAATTATAGGCCTCCTCAAGTCCTTTCATCGTCTTCTGAAGGTCTATGATATAGATGCCGTTTCTCTCCCCGAAGATATATTTTTTCATCTTGGGGTTCCAGCGCTTTACCTGATGCCCGAAATGGACACCGGCTTCAAGAAGTTCTTTCATTGATGCAACCATTTTTATCCTCCTCTGGTTTTTCCTCCGCCTTTTCCCCTACACCCTTGCGGGACCACATAGAGGAAAGTTGATGGCGTGTGTTTACCCCGCTAAAAGAAAGTCTTTCGGGCGGGGATTATGAGGTGAAAGGTTAACATAAAACCTGTTTTTTTTCAAGGGGAGCACTGCTAGGTGCACCGCCAATTTAGAAATGTCCGGTTTTCAAGCTGCAGATTCTATCTATTCATGAATTTTTCTGAAAAATCTTATAGCTATAACAGCAAAGGCCGCAGGGACAAGCCAGGCAGCAACAACAGGAGGCGCTATCCCCGCATATCCCATTGAAAGAGACATCGCATGGCTGAACCAGTAAAGAAGGCTTATAAAAATACCGATAGCGGTTGTCACAAGCCCTCCGCCTGCCCTCCCCCTCATCGGCAGAGAGATTCCAAGCAGAACCATAAAGAAATTAACAACAGGATATGAAATTTTAGAATTCAAATCAACCAGAAGTTTCAGGTTCCTGAATCCGGCCTGCTGAAGCCTCTTTGTATATGCCAAAAGTTCTCTTATGCCCAGGTCTTCGGGCTTCCTCACCTCTTCAGCAAACACAGAGGGAGAGCCTAGGAACGGATAATCAAGCGACTCGTAGGTCTTTATTAAACCGGTTTCCATATTGTACACCGTCGCATTTTCAAGCACCCATCTGCCGCTTGAACCCTTAACATCAATCCACCTGGCCTTTTCAGCTTCTATTCTCTCTTTCAGACGCTCTGCCCCGAGCTTGAATATGCTGACATCCACCGAAACCTTTTCCTCGGGCATATACAGCCCTATCTTTACTATGGAGCCGTCCGTTGCCCTGAGCCAGATGGTGCCCTCTTTGAATGAGAACTTTCTGCCTTTTTTCATGATTGAGTTTTTAAGTTCAAACGCCCTCTTTGAAAACTCAGGCACTATCACCTCTCCGAGAATAAATCCGAAGAGGCTTAACATTACTCCGGCTGCTAAAAACGGCATAAGCAGAGTTCTCATGCGGCCGCCTGCCACTTTGATTGCCGTTATTTCCTCTCTCCTTTTTGCCTGACTGATAATAAACAGGCTGCATAACAGAATTGCCATAGGGAAAAGATAAAGAAGATACCTCGGGAAATTAAAAATAACATAGAACATAAGGCTCTTTATGGACGGCTTATAAGGCAGAAAGTCGTCTATCTTGTCAATCAGGTCCAGAAGGCTGAATATGAGGGCCAGCCCGGCCGCAATTAAAGCCAAGACCTTAAAAAACTCTTTGAGATAATGCCTCTGTATTATCAGCATTGCTATCTCTTATCCTCCCTCTTAAAAACGCCTATTGAAAAAAAGCCGAGGACAACTGTCGGACTCCAGGCTCCGATATAATGAGGCATCTTCCCGGACCTTGCGAGATTCTCGCCGTATATGAGCAATATATAAAAAGCGGCAAATATCAGAAGCCCGAGCGTAAGCCCGCCGAGCCTGCCGGACTTGCCTGCAAAAAGCGCCAGAGGAGGGCCGAGCAGCATGAGTATCAGGCATATGGAAGGCAGGGAAAGCCTCCTATGCAGTTCCAGGAACAAAGGCACGGCCTGTTGCGGCGGCATATTCTTAGTCTCGTTGAGCAGTGCAAATGGAGTTAGTTCACTGTTTTTCCTGGCAGGCTGTTCCGTATTAAGGTTCAAAGACAGGTAGTATCCTGCAAAAAAGAATTCCGTTGAACTGTTGCCCCTTGCAATCTGCATATATCCATCTTTTAAATAAAATGCTATATCAACGCCGTCCACGGCAGATATTTTGCCTTCCTTTGCAGTAACTACCTTCGGCTCTTTTTTGTTCCTTTCATCGTATATAAATATCTCGCGCATCTTGTCCGCCTCAGGCTTTTCCTTCACAAAAAGCACAATGTCCTTAAACAGCGTTGTAAACACTCCTTCTTCTATTGCGGCAGGCGCTCTTGTTGTTATGACATTTGAGATTGTTTCCCTGAGTTTTACCATACTTAGAGGCCCGAGATAAAAACTCACAAGCATGCCTGTGATAAAACAGCTTATACCGAGAATAAATACAGGAGCGGCAATCCCCCTAAATGTCATTCCGCTGGCCCTGAGTATTGTTATCTCGTTGTCCGTATTCAGCCTGCCGTAGGTAAGAAGGGTTGACATCAAAAGGGACATCGGCAGCGTAAGTATAAGCATCGGAGGCTGCAGATACAATATTATCTTTGCCATATCAAAGAAAGATGCGCCAACAACAGAAAGCAGCCTGCTTAACCTGAGTATCTTTTCCATTATTAGAATAAAATTGAGGGCAATAAGACTTAAAAGAAACGTAAGGGCCAGCTCCTTCAGCATTTCCTTGTGGATTGTATAAAACCTTATTTTCATCTGGGGTATTTTACCTTATTTGCGTCTTTGACACCAAATATCCATAAATGTTAAACTTTAAACCCGCTGTATTGCCTGACGGGAAAACGAAAGGGCTCTGATTTGGACAGCAAAAAAATAGAAAAAGGCGTAAGGCTCATACTTGAGGGCATCGGGGAAAACCCTGAAAGGGCGGGACTTAAAGACACCCCATCCCGCGTTGCCAAGATGTATGAAGAGATATTTTCAGGGCTTGAGACTCCGACAGAGGAAATACTCAAACACATTGAAGGAGAAAGCCACGATGAGATGGTGCTTTTAAAAGACATCCCTTTTTATTCTGTGTGCGAACACCATCTGCTGCCTTTTATAGGCAAAGCTCACGTGGCATATATCCCCAGTGCGGGCAAGATAGCAGGCATCGGAGAACTTGCCAAGGCAGTTGAAGTCCTGGCAAAGAAACCGCAGGTGCAGGAGCGTCTTACAGCGCAGCTTGCAGACCTGCTTATGGAAAAACTGAAGCCAAAGGGCGCAATGGTGATTATTGACGCAGAGCATTTATGCCTCAGCATGCGGGGGCTTAAAAAGCCGGGCGCAAGGACAGTAACATCAGCGGTAAGAGGCATTTTCAGGTCCAAGGAATCAACAAGGGAAGAATTGCTGGAACTTATTAAAAAGAGAGATTAAACAACTAAAGTACCAAAGCGTCAAAGGGTCAAAGCCTTTTACTTTGATACTCTGACACTCTGATACTTTGACACTAAAAAGGGGGAGGAACTATGGCAGCACAATTAATTGACGGCAAAAAAGTAGCGGCAGATATCAGGGAAAACCTTAAAAAAGAAATCAATGAACTGAAATCAAGAGGGATTAATCCCGGACTTGCGGTTGTCCTTGTAGGCGAAAACCCTGCCTCACAAAAATACGTTGCTTCCAAGGAAAAGGCCTGCGCTGAAATAGGCGTGGCAAGTTTCGCACACAAAATACCTGCTGCTACAACTCAGGATGAACTGATAAAAATCATTGACCGGCTTAATAACGACCCTAAGGTGCACGGTATTCTTGTACAGCTTCCCCTGCCGAAGGGGCTTGATGAAAAAGCGGTAATGAACAGAATATCTCCGGCAAAGGACGTTGACGGATTCGGGCCTGACGCGCTCGGGAAACTTGTTCTTGACGAGCCGGGGTTTGTCGCATGCACTCCTCACGGCGCTATGAAAATGCTTGAGGCCTACGGGATAGACCCGAAGGGGAAGCATGCAGTTGTAGTCGGCAGAAGCGTAATCGTAGGCAAGCCGCTTGCGTTGCTCCTCCTCAGAAAACACGCCACAGTCACTATCTGCCACAGCAGAACTCCCAACCTTAAAGAAGAATGCCTAAGGGCGGATATACTTTGCGCAGCCGTAGGCAAGGCAAAGACCATCACCGGAGATATGGTAAAAGAAGGCGCGGCAGTAATAGACATAGGTATCAATGTAACTCCTGAAGGCAAGATTGTGGGAGACGTTGACTTTGACGCCGCAAAAGAAAGGGCCTCTTATATCACTCCTGTCCCGGGAGGCGCAGGGCCAATGACAATAGCAATGCTTATGTACAACACGGTCCTTGCCGCAAAGATGGCGGCAGGGATTAAGGTTGAAATATAAATCTTTAACCGTTAAATAGGAGGGAATTATGGCTAAGTTGCCTTCGCAGTATTTGGGAATTAGGAATAGATTTAAGAAATACTTTTCTGCTGTTGATAATCTCGGAAAGGCTGCAAAGGCAGCCGGCCCCCTCAATAAAAAAACCTCTCATCTTATTCAACTGGCTGCCGCCGCGGCTATCAGGTCAGAGGGGTCTGTTCATTCACACGCGAGAAGGGCTCTGCAGGCAGGGGCAAAACCGCAGGAGTTGTATCACGCGATATTGCTTCTTACAAGCACAGTCGGTTTTCCAACGGTCTCCGCGGCGCTGAGCTGGGTTGATGATGTGCTTGGGGAAAAGAAGAAATAATCTATTTCTTAATTCCTTTCAATCTCTCTGAGACTTTGTTTTTCAGCGCTTCGTCTGATGAAAGGCTAAGAAATGTCTGATAATGTCTTTCCGCCTCAGGGTTATTCCCTTCCGCCTCAAGCAAAAGGGCGTAATTTAAATGAGCCTCGGCATAGGAAGGCTTAAGGGAAAGGGCCTTTTTATATAAGAGTGCGGCCTTCTTCTTGTCTCCGAGCATTTCATAGGCAACAGCCTGATTATTCACAGCCTCGTAATAACCTGGTTTAAGTTTAACAGCCTTCTCATAAGCCGCAAGCGCCTCTTTGTATCTGCCCTGATTTTTTAATGCAATCCCCAGGTGATTATGCAGGGCCGCGTCATTAGGGTTTTGAGTAATCGCTTTTTTGAGCGTATCTTCCGCGCCTGCAAAGTTTTTCTCTTTTATCTGCTTTATCGCCTCTTCGTTAAATTTTGTCGTATCAGGAATTTTGGAAACAGGGGCCGCGGGCGCGGACTGCTTCGAAACTGCCGGAATTGGGAGGCTTGAAGGCGCGGGCTGAGGGACAGCAGGCGGCTGAACCTCAATAACCTTTTTTGAATGCCTTGTAAACAGCTTTGCGAATGTTTTATTTTTAGCCAAATAAATACCTGTAAAAGAAGATACAACAAGGACAGCAATGCCTATAATAATTACAGTCAAAAACTTTTTGCTTCCGAACTGGAAAGCCTGGGCTTTTTTAGCAGGCGGCCGTTCAACCCTTGATTCTTCTTCGGCTTTTTTTAGCGCCTTAAAAATTATGCTCATAGATATTCACTCCTTCAGGCAGGGAAAAATCAAAGACCGAATCTTTTACGCCTGTATTTATCTCAATATCTTTAAGCTGTATCTCAATTCTGTTTGAACGCATGTCTCTTATTATAAAGGATTTTATGGGAAAGTCTTTATCGGATGTTTCTACTTCTACCGAGACAATGCTGCCCATGGGATTTTTAGGCGTAAGAACGAGCCGGTTATTTTTTTTAGTTATATTGAATTCCTCTCTCACGTTTCCAAAACCGCTCAACAGGGCAACAGGCGCCTGACCATATGTTTGCCTGTTAAAAGCGCTCTTAAAAGCCTGCTTTTCAGGTTTCTTGTATATCAGAATCTTATCGCCGTTTATTATAACCTCCTGAGGTTTATTCCCTTTGTATTCCCATTTCATTTTCGTCGGCATCTTTATAAAAAGAACGCCTTTATATGTATCGGTCCTGCCGAGGTCTTTCATATAATTTTTCTGAACAAAGCCGGCCTTTATATCGCTTATGTTTTTGTAAACCTCTTGAATCCTTGTAACCTCATCCTCGGCGGCAAAAACAGTGAACAGTGAACAGTGAACAGTGAACAGCAAAAAGAATACAATAAAAAAGCCGGCAATTAATTTGTAAAAATATTTTATCCTCATGGGCCTCCAGCCTGATTTACAAGGGTATCTGTGCTTTTTTCTGAATTTGCTTTTACAGCGAAATAAAGATAGCTCATAGAGATAATAAAATTTATCAAAAACCAGTATGGAATCCTTAATTCCAAATAATTATATGCAGCGCTGATTATTATCGCAGGGGTCATAGCTATTATTGAAAGGCTTATCAGGCCGGTATATTTCAAATCAGCCTTCAGGGTCCGGGCAAACAGCAATCCGATAAGCGCGTAGAATAATGCAACAATGATGCGGTATATAAATGAGAACAGCGCTATAAGAGGATACAAAATTATAAGAGCCCACTGTCTTACGGCATCTGCTATGTTATAAATTGCGCTCTGGTCAATTGTAAGCTCTTCAATCTGAGAAAGGTCAAATGTGCGCGTCTCAACAGCGCTTTTTTTGATAATGAATTTATTCTTTGTAACAAGCGCCGATGCCTCTGTCTCTGTCTCCTCAAGGGAATTTATCCTGCCTGTCGTATCTATAACCATAAGAGGTTTTCCGTTTGTGTCGTTGATAAAATACGGCATCTCCACTTCGGTCTTTACTTCGCCCTTGGAAATAGTTATCTTCGGAACCTGTTTAATAAGCTTCGGCGCCTCGTCAATTATAAAACTGTTAAGCCCTGACTGAAGCTTAAACATAAGCGGAATCCACGTCAGCGCAAGCAAAAGAAAAAGGTAAAGAAAAGATATGCCTCTCCAATTAGCGCTCACATCTTTATATAGCGACTTTGAGAAAAAAGACATGTATATCGCCTGAATCGTTGAATGCTTTCTCATATTCTTCTTCTCCTCAGAAAATCTCTCGGTTTGCCTGCGCCTTTCGGAGCGCCTACAAGCCCGTCCTCCTCCATCAGTTCCATGATGCGGGCCGCCCTGTTATACCCTATTTTAAACCGCCTCTGGATTGACGATATGGATACCTCGCCGACGGATTCCGCGTATTCCACTGCCTTATGATACAGCTCGTCGCGCTCTGCGGAAAGCTCATTATCTGCAGGCTCTTCTATCTGTATATTTTCAAATATGGAATAATCCGGAACTCCCTGAGACCGGATAAAATCAGTGACTGTTTTTATCTCTTCTTCTGTGGTCAGCGCTCCGTGTATGCGTATTATCTTTATCCCCGGAAGCATGAAAAGCATATCGCCCTTGCCGAGAAGCTGCTCCGCGCCCTGAGCGTCAAGTATCGTCCTGGAGTCTATCCTCGTGGTTACCTGAAATGAAATCCTTGCCGGGAAGTTGGCCTTAATCACGCCTGTGATAACGTCAACAGAAGGCCTTTGCGTTGCAATGACCAGGTGAATACCCGATGCGCGCGCCATCTGCGCAAGTCTTGCTATGGCATCTTCAACTTCATTTGCCGAGGCAAACATAAGGTCCGCAAGCTCGTCAATAAAGATAACGATATAAGGCAGCTGTTCTTCTTCTGAAACCAGTTTATTATAACTTTCTATGTTCCTTGCGCCTTTTTCTGCAAGCAGCCTGTATCTGCTCTCCATCTCAAAAACCATCTTTCGCAGGGCCTCGGCAGCCTCTTTCGGATTAGTTATTACAGGCGAGATAAGATGCGGAATGCCTTCGTAAGCTGAAAGCTCAAGAAGCTTCGGGTCTATCATCAGCATCTTTACTTCTTTCGGAGATGCTTTATAAAGAATGCTCATTACCATAGAATTTATTGATACGCTCTTGCCCGAACCCGTTGCTCCGGCAACAAGAAGATGGGGCATCTTCGCCAGGTCTGAAACAACCGGGTTGCCGAATATGTCTTTCCCGAGCGCCAGCGTAAGTTTTGAATGATTTTTAATGAAGCTGTCTGCGGATACTATTTCCCTGAGCGAAACTGTTTCGCGCAGTCTGTTCGGCACTTCAATCCCTATGGCTGACTTGCCTGAGATGGGAGACACGCGGACTCCCGGAGCCTTTAATGCAAGGGCCAGGTCATCCGAGAGTGAAACAACCCTGTTTATCTTAACCCCGGGCGCAGGCTCAAATTCATACATTGTAACAACAGGGCCTGCCTGCACCTGTGTCACTTTGCCGTCTACGTCAAAGTCAGAAAGTTTTTGCACAAGCAAGGAAGAGCTTGCCAGAAGCTCATCTTTAGTAGGCCTTATCCCTGAATCATACACATTAAGCATTTCCAAAGAAGGCAGAATATAGTCTCCGGCTTTTCTTGGTTTTGCGCTCGCCGGTCTGGACAAAGGCATCTCCTGTTCAAACTGCTCCGCGGCCTCTGCCGTAGAAGGCTCGGGATATTCTGCGCCCTGAATGACGCCTTCTTCAATCAAGGGCTCTTCTAACGGCTCTTCAACTGCCGCCTTCTGCCCGCCTCTTAATACAAGCGACACCAATGAAACAGGGCTTAAAAGCACAATGGAAGATAAGAATATTGCCAGAGAAAAGATATAAGCTCCCGGGATTGATAAGAGATTCCTCAGAAAATCCGAGATGTAAAATCCTGCAATACCCCCCGGATTATCTTCAAGCTTAAGGTTAAATGTTGCCGACATGAGAGCAAGGAGTATGGAGGAAGAGAGGATAAAAAGCAGCGAACCTGCCAAATGAATCCTGTGGCCCTCTTTGCTCAGGAGCTTTTTAACGCCGTATACGCCTATAAATAAAGGCGCTGCAAAAGCCGATATTCCTATCAACATTAAAACCGTATCCGACAGGTAAGCTCCGACTATGCCGCCGTAGTTTTTTGCGGCGGAGTTAGTGAAGGTGAAAAGGGAGGGATCCCATTTTTTGTGAGTCACCAGGCTAAGCCCTATATAAACCGCGCCCAGGATTGAGATAATTCCGAGGACTTCGTCTTTTACCCTTTTTATCCTTTCAGCCATATCCCTCCTCTATCTTTCAGATGATTGGACCCGCAGGCATAAATCTATAATACACAAAAATCTCCAAAAGTGCGCCCTGAAAAAATAATGGGGAACAGCCCTCAGAACTTCCATCCTCTCTGCCAGTAAAAAGCCAGCACAAGTAACCCGAATCCTATCCGGTAATATGCAAACCCCGAAAAATTATGATGCGAGACATAGCCGAGAAACGCCTTTATGACTATAAGAGCTGAGAAAAATGATGTTATAAATCCGACTGCAAAAAGAGGGACATCGGATAACGAAAGCGCATGAAGGTTTGAAAACAAGTCGTATCCTGTTGCCGCAAACATGGTAGGGATAGCAAGAAAGAAGGAAAATTCAACGGCAACCTTCCTGTCAAAGCCGGCAAGCAGCCCGCCCATTATGGTTGCGCCGGAACGTGAAACCCCGGGGAACAATGAAAAACACTGGGCGATTCCAACCCCTATTGCCTGTTTGAGAGTAATGTTATCAACACCCGCAACCTGCTGCCGGTGATCCATCTTTTCAATAAGCAGAATTGCGATGCCTCCAACAACGAGCGCTGCGGCAACGCTGACCGGATTGAATAGATATGCCTTTATAATCTTATGCAAAAGCAGCCCTACGAATGCAGCCGGAAGGAAGGCGATGACTATATTAACAGCAAAGGAACGGGATTGTTTGCTGTCTCCAAGCCCTTTTATCACATTAAAAACTTTTTCTCTGTAAAGCCATACAACGGAAAGAATTGCGCCAAGCTGGATGAATACGTCAAAGACCTTAGCCTTTTCATCGCTAAAACTAATAAGGTCTCCGGCCAGGATTAAATGTCCGGTCGATGAAACGGGAATGAATTCGGTTATACCCTCCACAATCCCGAGGAAAAAGCCCTTTAAGAGAAGTATCAGATCCATTATTGGCTTACTTCCTGAACATCGCGTGACATCTCACGCATAAACTGAGAAGCCTGTAAGTCTGTTTCTGAACTCTTCCCGTATGATTTTTCTTTGCAGACTCTATAAGAATCTCCACCTCTCTATGAAATCTGTTATCCAGACTGACAAATAATTTGAAGCGCCCCTGATTCTTCGGTAGGGCAATCTTTCTCCCTTCTTTCGCGGACTTTTTAACCTCTTCTCTGACCTTATGGACCTCTTCAAATGCAGGCTCAATCTTATCAAGCTGATTAAGCGCTACCGCATCAATGGTTGTCTTGAACGCCTTATCAAGCTCAACCATTTCCTTCATGATAAGATTTTGCGTTTCAGGGTTATCGGCTCCGTAAGCAATTCCGGTTAAAAAAACAAACGGGGGCACAAGTATAAAAAAAAATCCCATCATATTCTCCTCCTTCACTTTTTTATACCTCAAATATTATCGGCACTATCATAGGACTTTTTTCCATTGTATTCCTGAGATATTTTTTAAGCACAGTCCTGATTTTCGATTTTATCAAAGAGGGGTCTGACATTATCTCTTTGTCCAGCCCCCTCAATGTTTCAGATACAAGACTGCTGATATTATTTATAAGATCCGGCGAAGCGTCCTCAAAGACAAAACCCCTTGTAATTATGTCCGGGCCCGAGATAAGCCTGCCCGTAAGTTTCTCTATTGCAATCATTGCAAGCACAATTCCGTCATATCCAAGCCTCCGCCTGTCGCGAAGCACCATGTCTTCAACATCCCCAACGCCTTTGCCGTCAATAAACACCCTTCCCGAATTTACCCTGCCGTTCTTACCTGCGCCTGCATCCGTAATCTCAAGAATCTCTCCGTTTTCAAGTATAAATATATTTTCTTTCGGTATGCCTATTTTCTCCGCAAGGTTTGAGTGATAGACGAGGTGTCTGTACTCGCCGTGAACAGGCATAAAATATTTCGGCCTCACAAGATTGAGCATCAGCTTGAGTTCTTCTTTTGACGCGTGCCCTGATACATGTACCTCGGAAACCTTTTCATAAATTACATTTGCGCCTCTTCTGAAGAGATGATTTATAATCCTGCCTATAGAGCGCTCGTTTCCCGGAATCATCTTTGCCGAAAGTATCACGGTATCGCCAGGTTTTGCCTTTATGTGTTTATGCTCGTCAGTTGCGATTCTTGAAAGCACGCTCATCGGCTCACCCTGACTGCCTGTAGTTATTATCACTACCTCTTTGTCTTCAAGTTTCTTTAAATCTTCAAGCCTGAGCCACGTCTCTCTCGGTATCCGGAGATAGCCGAGGTCTAATGCAATCTGTGCGTTTGAAACTATGCTTTTACCGCATAGAATTACCTTTCTCCCGAATTTTACGGCAACGTCAATCGCCTGCTGAATCCTGTGTATATTAGAGGCAAAAGTCGCGATGATTATCCTTCCCTGAGACACTGAAAATATCTCTTCAAACGCGCGCCTTACTTCCTTTTCCGAAAAAGTAAAACCGCCTTTTTCAGCGTTCGTGCTGTCAGATAGCATAAGGAGAGCGCCTTTTTCTCCGTATTCGGAAAATTTGTGAAAATCCATTAACTGCCCGTCAACAGGCGTAGGGTCCAGCTTGAAATCTCCTGTATGCACAATCTTCCCGAGAGGCATATCTATCCCTAATCCCACTCCGTCAACAATGCTGTGGGTCACGCGCACAAACTCTATTGAAAACACTCCGAGATTTACCGTATCCCGCGGCTTAACCGGGATTAGAGTTGTTTTCTCAAGAGAATGCTCTTTCAGTTTTTCTTTAACAAGTCCAAGTGTAAGAGGAGTGCCGTAGATGGGAACGTCAACCTCTTTTAAAAGAAAGGGGAGCGCTCCTGTGTGGTCTTCGTGCCCGTGAGTGAGTATTATTCCCCTTACCTTGTCTTTATTTTCAATGATGTAGGAAAAATCAGGGATGACAAAATCAACGCCGAGCATGTCTTCTTCAGGGAACATCAGGCCTGCGTCTACAATAATCAGGTCGTCTCCATATCCTATCGCGGTCATGTTGAGCCCGATTTCCTCAACCCCGCCCAGAGGCACGATAGAAAGAACTTTTCCCATTGCAGAATTATAACAAATTACTGCTATTTATAGTGGAGAATACTGATATAGCGCCGGCAATCATATGAAGGACTATTCCTCACTTTTTGCACAGAATTTTTGACAAATCTAAGGCTTGTTGTAGGCAATTTCAAAACTCGCCTTTTTGCCCCTGCGGAATCAGCATAGTCCTACCAGCTCAAACAGTTGAAATTGCTTATCTTCCACTTCGCCAAGATTTGTTATCAAAAATTCTCTGATGTCGTTCAGAACAGTCCTTCATCTGAAAAAAATGTTTTACCCCTTAATCACGCCCATGGGCCTCAGCCTTGCGACCTTTTGGGATATTCCTGCCTTATGCACCGCATCAACAACATCAGAAACATCTTTGTATGCCTCTGACATTTCTTCTGCCAACGTCTCCCTTCCGGCGGAGCGTACGATTATACCTTTGTCCTCTAACTCCCTCCAGATAGCCCTGCCCTTTGCCCTCTTTATCGCCTGATGCCTTGACATCACCCTTCCCGCGCCGTGGCATGTTGAGCCGAATGTCTCAGTCATCGCCTTCTCAGTGCCGATAAGAACATACGAGGCCCTCCCCATATCGCCTGGAATCAAAACCGGCTGGCCAATCTGTTTATACGCGTCAGGCAAATCCGGATGCCCCGGAGGGAACGCCCTTGTCGCGCCTTTTCTATGGACTATTAATTTTTTCTTTTTGCCGTTAATAACGTGTTCTTCAACCTTCGCGATATTGTGCGCGACATCGTATACAAGGCTCATCCCGAGGTCCCTCGGCGACATCCTGAAAAACTCCATAAATGTCTCCCTGGTCCAGTGCATTATGCACTGCCTGTTGGCCCACGCGTAATTCGCAGCCGCCCTCATAGCTGCAAGATAATCCCGGGCCTCGGGGCTGTTATACGGAGCGCAGGCCAGCTCTTTATCCGGAAGCTCAATATGGTATTTGCTTATCGCCCTTTCCATCACCTCAAGAAAATCCGTGCACACCTGATGCCCGAAACCGCGCGAGCCTGTATGAATCATAACAGTTACCTGTCCCTCGTGAAGCCCGATTACATTGGCGGATTTTTCATCGTATATCTCATCAACGTACTGGATTTCAAGAAAGTGATTTCCTGAGCCCAAAGTGCCCTGCTGCGCCCTTCCCCTTTCATAGGCCCTTTTGCTTATGAGGTCGGGGTCTGCGCCGTCAATGCAACCTCCCGATTCAATCCTCTCAAGGTCTGACATCTTACCGTATCCCTCTTCAACAGCCCAGCGCGCGCCGTTAAGCATTAGCTTTCTTTCGCTGTCAGGCCTAAGCTTTATCCTGCCTTTTGAGCCGACTCCGGAGGGGATTTCGTTGTATAAAACGCTGACAAGGTCTTTAAGTTTCGGGGCAACGTCAATCTTCATCAGATTGGTTTTTAAAAGGCGCACGCCGCAATTTATGTCATAGCCCACGCCTCCGGGCGAGACTACTCCTTCATCAATATCAAACGCGGCAACGCCGCCGATAGCAAATCCATAGCCTGTATGAATATCAGGCATTGCCATTGACGGCCCGACAATTCCGGGGAGTGTCGCGACATTTGCAACCTGGTCAATTGAACCGGATTCAAGGTCTTTCTCAAGGTGCTCGTCAACATAGATAATCCCTTTAGTCCTCATCCCGGGCTTATAGTCAGAAGGGATTTCTACCCTTGTCCCGTCAATTCTTTTAAGTTTTTCAGGAAGCATAAAATTCGAGTTCTCCATGCGATAAAGTTTCTTCTTTAATCAATTGTTTCATAGACAAAAAGGAAAAGCAACAATGCAGGAAGGAGGATGGTTGTGTGGCTTTTTAAGGCTTAATTGTTTTTAGTTTTAAAAATCTCTCCAAAATCATTTATCTTTCCGCATCTCATCTAAATTGCCATGCCATTTCAGCTTGCCGCGAAAAGCCCTGATTTTTGCCTGCCGACTGCGCTGCACCAGCAATTTCAGCCCTTCTTCTATGGCATCTTTTTTTGTCTTGAGACCGGACAACTTAACGGCAGATTTCATCAGGTCATCGTCTATAACGACATTAGTTCTCATTGCAACCCCCTATGTGTATTTGTACACTCAGGTTTTGCCTGCAAAAGGCACAAGCAACCAATTTTTGAAGCTTTTCCAAATAGTTTCAAACGCTTCCCCAATTGATGGCTTTATTAAGACAAGTTGCACATCTAGATTATCTTTGCGTATCTTTATAACGTACGGAACCTCATTCATAAACGGAGGGAGGTCTCTGTGTTTTGTGGCTCCAATCCAAAGAGTATCGTCATCGGAATAAATTGCGGAAAACGATTCTATTCTCACATCTTCCGGAACAGGTATTGTAACGAAGCTTAAATCATTTTTGTTAATGCGATAAATTTTCATACTATCGGGACATGGCAAAGAAGTGCCCCATAAATAATCTGAAGTTTTCGAGAATTTATCGTGTGGAAAAGGTCTAAATTTTATCGGTAGCCAATCTTTCCTATAAGTTTTTTTATCCTTATCAAATTGCACAATCTTAGTTCCATCTGCTTGATTGCCAAAAAACCATATACCATCAATCTCGTTCGTTATATATTTCGCTCCTCCGCTAACTTCAAATTGCTGAAATTCCCCATTCTGTTTATTCACAGCCAGCAAGATTATCCTTTCGCTTCCCGAAAATTCTAGTCGGCCCGATATTGCTGATATAGCAAATGCACTATCGTCAACAGTAGTTGTATACCAATAAGAATCTTTATCATCCCATAAGTCTATGATAATCAATTGCTTATCATTAAAGTGCGAATTGACTTTTGTCTTTAAATCTTTTTCATACCTAATAGCCTTACTAACCACGGTTTTTTGTACGCCATCAACAATCTTTAATTGAATCTCTAAGCCATATAGGTACCTTGTGTCTGCCGCAGTTAAAAAAGTTGAGTAGGGCAAACCTCCTAACTTTACTAATTCTCTATTTTTCACAATGTAAATATTAATTTCAGCGGGGAAAATGTTAGATTGAAAAGCTTCTATCGTTAAATGCCTTGTGTCTTTAACCACCCCTCTTACGCTTGGGTCAACAAAACTACCGCCATATTTCATATCTGGGAATTCCATCGTATTAACTAATTCATACGACCCGTTTTTAACGCTTAACGATTTAACAATTCCATTTTTCATCACAACATATAAGAAATCATCTGATTTATTTATGAGCGCAACTTTTGTGCTAGGTATTGTAGTGCAACCTACATTCCCCCATACAAATAACAAAACAAAACCGATTAAATATATTTCTCTATATTGGGCTCTCACATGCATCCTTTTCTTAAAACAAAATTTTACTACTCCATATTACAAAATTTTATACGATAATATAGCATATATCGAGATAAGCGGTCATATATCAAAAATTACATCCACTTCCCAGATATTATTTACCTGCGCTATCTTCAGCCTGTGATATGTCGCCGCCTTTATCAATAATTTTCTCTCATGCCTTTCAGGGTTAAATTCCTCACCACTTACTTCAGCTCTTAAAAAAGCTGATGGCTCATGGCTCATGGCTTTTATATCTATCTTCTTCCCTATAAAATTATAAGCATCAAACTGAAATATAAGCTCATTAAGCCATGAAACCAATAGCCCCTCCAATGAATGACTTTCAATAGAAACCTCAATGGTCTTTTTTTCTTTAATGCCTTCAAGGTCTGTGATGAGGCTATACATACCAATAGCCGCATTTACGAACAACTCCTCAAGGCTCTTCCCGTAAGCCTTAATCCCCACATCGCCGGATATGTCTATAACTTCAAAAGGCTTCATGGTTTTATTCTATCATCACATACTGATTAAATAAAAAAACGCAGTCTAATATTAAATAATTCTCCATATCGCTCAAAGTCAGCTAAGAAGTGCGGCGGGAAATATGATATTCCGAAGATTAAATATTTGAGATGGGGATTTCTTCAGGCTTGAGCCAAACAATTTTCCCATCACGCCATACAACAATCGGATTGCCGGCCTGTTTGTGGCGGATAAGGGCTTCTTGAACCGCTTTTTTTAAAGCGCCGTCAATCGGCGTGCCTTCTTTAAAAATCTCATCAATTGATTTTTCAGTTTTCTTCTTCATTGTTTTAATTTTCCCATAATGCTGCTCCATATTTCAATATCCCTAATATCATCGGATTCAACCTTGCCGCCCGAGGCGATTAAACGCGGGCCAGCGGGATCTGAGTTATCATAGAACCGCCAGAAATCTGCTAACGGCCCATATAAAGAAAAAAAGTTTTTAAGCCCTGTTTTATAACGCCTTCTTATCGTCTCTTCCGGCACATTATGACCGCCCATGCGAACACGTTCCGCAACTCGCGCAACAGCAAAATCTTCATTCGGAAGCCAGAGAAAGACCAAATGAAAATCATAACCTGTTTTGCGAAGGCCGGTAATCCACTGGGCAAAGGTTCTACTCGCGAGTGTTGTCTCAAAGGCGAAGTCAATCCGTTTTTTTGCAAGGTAATGTATGCGCTCAAGCATTACACGCCCTGCATGAAAAACAGCGCCCTCAGGCTGAAACCCTGAAAGGCCCTGTGCAATTAAGTCCGCGTTAACAAACTCAGTTACTTTAAGAGTTCCTTTAAGCAAGGATGGCGCGGTTGTTGACTTCCCTGCGCCGTTAGGCCCAGCAATGATTATAAGATGCGGTTTTTTACCTCTCTTTTTCACACCTCATTGTGATAAAACAGCGGCAGCTATGTCAAGAAAGAATTTTTTTACGGCTTCTGAATTTTACGAGAGCACATCCGCCAATCTCGCAAATTCTTCAATGCTCAAGGTCCCCGGCCTTCTCATCGGGTCAATCCCGGCCTGAATTATCTTGTCTTTTATATCCGGAGAAACAGACTTAAGCGAATTTGAGAGCGTCTTTCTTCTCTGCGAAAAGGCGCCCCGCACGAGCCTTGAGAAAAGCTTCTCATCCTTTACGTGAACCGCAGGTAATTCCCGCATTACGAGGTGAATAACAGCGGAATCAACCTTTGGCACAGGCCTGAATGCGCCTTTGGGTATTATGAATTTGAGAGATGGAATTGCGCGGTATTGAACCATTATGGAAAGAACCCCATAGTCTCTTGTATCGGGTTTAGCCGCTATTCGCTCCGCGACTTCTTTTTGAACCGTAAGCGTCATGGATTTCAGATTCCCGCCTTGCTCTATCAATCTGAATATTAAAGGAGTGGTTATGTAATAAGGAATATTCGCGACAACCTTGAATGCGGACAGCTTATCATAGCGATACCTGAGGGCATCGCCGCAGACAAGCTCCACATTCCCGTATTCATCAAATTCCTCTTTTAGCTTCTCGCAAAGTTCCCTGTCAACCTCTATGGCGATAACCCTTTCCACTGTGTCCGCAAGAATCTTTGTGAGGCTGCCGGGCCCGGGCCCTATCTCCACAACTGTATTTTCGGAGGAAAGTTCTGCCGCTTCAACAATTCTTTTGAGTATAGACGGGTCAAAAAGGAAATTCTGGCCGAGATGTTTTTTATACATGATTCACGATACCCCCCTTTCTCCTCGGCTCTCCTCGGCGAGTCGCCCGAGGCGACGAATCCGCCTGTGTGCGGATAATTCCCCCCTTATCAAGGGGGGACCGAGGGGGGTGTTGCCTGCATCATGCATCATACTTTATATTAACCTTATTCCTGCATAATAGCAGCAGGCTCCGTTATCAAGGTCATTGATGAAGGTTCTTTCTATTCCATCGTCAAACATGATTCTGACCAGGCAGAATCCTCCTTCAAGCGAGGAATGCTTTTCCTCTATGACTTCGCCGCATCCCCATACGCTGTATCTCAGATGCCTGACCTTATCGCCAAGCTTCAAATATATCCGCGGCCTCATGTTGATTATACCCTGATTCTATCTCACATATATCCCGTAAATAGTATATATAAAATGCCCCTTAATACTGAGTTCTTCTTCCTTCCAGTCCTCGGGAAGCGGCCAGTAAGGAGCCGCGTCTTTAAGCGCCCTCATAGCCGCGTCATCAAGGCTTCTGTATCCCGAGGTCCTTACAAGTTCAACCTTGCCGAGACTGCCGTCCTTCTTAATCGTAAAATTCAGATACAGGTCTCCGTAAAGCCCCCGCATCGCAGCATCAGAAGGATAATGCCATATGCCTTCAATCTTATCTTTCAGCCTCATCATGTAGCCGTCATATTTAAAGCCTTTAACCTCAAATGTGATGCTGCTTTTTTCCTTCTGTGCCTCTGTCTTTTTTGCGATATTTACTCCTGCCTCTTTAGCGCTTTTTCCAACGGAAAAGACCTTTCCTTTCTGAATCGCATTATCTATCGTCTCTCTCTTAAGAGGGAAGGCTCCTCCTCCGCCGGTCCCGGGTGGAATGCTAAGCTGAGAGCCTTTTGAATTCTCAGTCCCCTGAGCCATTACGCCTGAAGGCGCGGTTGAGGCTGCTGGCGATTCCTGAGTTTTTGCGCTCTGCGAAACGCTTGATTTGGGAGAGGGAATGGACAATTTTGCCGCTGCCTGCGGTTTTGATACAGCCTTTGGAATCCTGGGCAATGCAGGGGGCGCCAAAACCTTTGGGCTTTTATCCGCTGCCGGGCCTCCGGCTTCAAGTCCTATCTCATCAGCAGTTACAAGCCTTGTAAAGAAGGGCTTACCTTTTTGCTCTTTAACGGCAGGCGTTATAAAGAGTAAAGATACCGCCAGCAGGTGAATTATCAAGGAGTAGGATATGAATCTTTTCTGTATCAACTTAAGGCTTTTCTGAAAAAGTTTGCAAAGGAGATTAGATTTCTTCTATCAGAAGATTTTTCAAGCCAGAGTCTCATTGTAGCCATCTGGATCTCGCGCCTCCTGTAGATTGAAACAAGTTTTTCGGCAGAGTTATCACTCTTCATGAAATAATTGCAGAGCTTTGACATAATCATAAACCTGCTGTTAAATCTCTTACGCCACAGCTTCTTGTAATCAGATGGTTTTCCTGCCGTTATTGCCATTGCCGCAAACTCCCCTGCCTTCATCGCATGGTATATTCCTTCATAAGTCAGCGGCATCACCTGCCCTGCCGCATCTCCTACGAAGAGTATATTATCTTTATTATATAACTCTCCGCTCCATAATGGCACCTTATACATCCTGGTTGCAGCAGGGTCGGCGCTCAACCCCCTTATTTCACAGAATTTTCTGAACATGTCTTTTAACTCAGCAGGGGAGGCGCTGCCTGTCCCTACCGATATTCCTTCAGCTTCGGGAAACACCCATGAATATGATTTGCGGGCGTGGGACGAGCCGAACCAGAACTCACATGCGGCTATATTATCGCTCTCAATATTCCGGGTAAGCGTATAGAGGGCCGCAGGCAGGTTCATGCCGAGCGCAAGCCTTACTCTTGAATTTACGCCGTCAGCAGCTATGACATAGTCGGCTCTTATCTGCTCTTCTTTGCCGTTAATATTTACCGCTGCTGTTATCTGTTTGCCTGTTTCTTTAAAATTTCTGAATTCAGCTTCAATTAACTGCGCCCCGCTTTTTTTTGCCTCTTCCCTTAATGCAGAATCAAATTCGCCTCTTTTGACTATGGCGATAAAACCGCCCTCAAGCCTTATATCAACGGTATTATTCCGGGGGGAGACCAGTTTTACGTCTCTGACATCCTTCTTGATAATATTCTTAGGTATGCCTAATTCGCTAAAGGCGGCATCCGGGATTCCGCCGCCGCAGGGTTTGACAAAAGAAAAGTTCCTTTCAATCAGAGTTGTGTCTATTCCTTGTTTTGCGAGAAAGCGCGCGGCCGTTGAGCCGGCAGGCCCGCCGCCTACAACAAGAACTTTAGTCCTTAACATTCCACTCCGTTAGGCGTGAAACGTAAGACGTAAGTAGAATTTTAAGTTCAGATATTCCATTTACGCTTTACGCCTCACGTATCCCGGTTTTTAAAATCCCGGCGGGAACGGACAGTGAATCCTGGCCCTTTTTATCGCTGAAGAGCCGCTGTGAAAATACGCCGCTATCTTAAAAAAGAAGTCTCCTACAGAGCCTGATATTGTGCCGTCCCTGTTTTCACCCCAGTTAAGGGTTTTCTCGTTGTTGTTTATGGCGATTATCAGGTATATCTGCCCCTCTTCCATCTCTTTTATGTCTTCATCGCTCGGTATCGGCAGCCCCTTTGCCTCTCCGAACTGGGTATGCGAATGAAAATCGCCTATTATCTGAAGCCTGTCAAACTTCTCCAATATGGGCTCTATTTTCTTATGGTTCCTGTGCTGGAAGATAACTCCCTTATGTTTTCTTCTTGCGGTCTGAAAGCTGAATGCGTGTTCAATTATATATCTGCCTTCCGGTTTATACCCAAGAAGAATGCCGAGACTCTCTTTCTTATATACTTCTGCAGAACTTAACAGCAGGTCTATAAATGCAGTCTCGGATAAATAAACCCTCATTTTTTAACCTCATGCCGCGGCAGTCTCACGCTGAGCACAGGGCATGGAGCGTCTCTTACCACCTTTTCAGCCGTGCTCCCGAAAAGCGCCTTATCAAGCCCTTTTCTGCCGTGAGTGCCTATAACAATAAGGTCTGCCTTATTATCTACGGCGAACTTTAAAATCTCCTCATAAGGAGTCCCCTTTAATATATGCCTTTCAACATCCTTGTAACCCCTGAGTTCTTCAACGCCGTATCTGTCCATTTCTTTTGCGGCATTTTTCTCAATATCCCTGTATAATTCATCCAGCGATACGTGAGGCACATACCTGCCTGTTGCCTTGGCTATGTCCTGAATAACATGAAGCAGATAAAGTTTTGCGCCGTAATGCTTTGCCATATCAACCGCATAAGGCAGCGCATTATCCGACCCCTCTGAAAAGTCTACCGGAAAAAGAACTTTCTTGATTTTCATCTCATGCCTCCCTTAAATATTTTGCTGCATCCTCAGGGGATGTTGTTATCACATAAAAATCCGAACCCCATTCAAAACCGCTCGTTTTTCTGAGCCTCGGCATTACCTCTATATGCCAGTGGTAATCTTCTCCAAGCGTATGCCAGTGATTCCTTCGCGGTATCATGTTAGGCGCTGTGTGTATAACATAATTATACGGCGGATCTTTCAGGATAGCCCTGAGTTTTTTAAGCATGGTTGACAGCATCAGGGCCAGGTCTTCTGTTTCTTCCCTGCTTATCTCCTGAAATGAGCAGGAATGTCTTTTGGAAATTATGCAGAATTCAAATGAGAACCTCTGTGCATAAGGGCAGAAGGCGATGAATTTCTTTGTTTCAAAAATTACCCTGTCGCCGGTCCTTAATTCTTCGCGTATTATATCGCAGAAAATGCACCTCTCTTTGTAAGAATAATACTGCTTGGCGCCGTCAAGTTCTTCCTTTACCCTCCTCGGGATAATCGGCGTTGCGATAATCTGTGAATGAGGATGCGAATAAAGAGCGCCGGCTTCTTTGCCTGAATTTTTATATATCAATACATATCTCAGCCTTAAATCTTTTTCCAGGTCGGCAATTCTTGCTTTATAGAGCGAAACTACTCTTATCATGCGTTCAAAGTCCATCTCTGCGTCTGCCTTATCGTGTTCAGGGGCCTCTATAATAATTTCATTTGCGCCTATGCTGTTCATCCTGTCGTACAGGCCCACCCCCCGTCTGCCGAGCTCGCCTTCCACATTAAGAATAGGTTTAAAACTGGGGATTACCCTCGCCGTCCATCCCGGCTCATTGGGACGCGACCCGTCCCTGATCGCGGTTATCTCAGGAGGGGTCTCCTTTTCCCGGCCTGAACAAAGAATGCACTCTGATTCTTTTGCCCCGTCTTCTGGAACATGATAATCTGCGGGCGTCATAGAATCCGACATAACAGCAACCCATCTGTTCAATAATAGGTCTTTTCTAAGCTCATGCATTAGAGATTCCTTTCGTAAACAGCCTTTAACCCTTTCAAAACCAAAGCAGGCTCAATATAATCACACCTCTGAAGAAAAGGCGCAACAAACCCGCAAAAACCGCCTGTTGCGACTACTTTAAATCTTTCTCTTTCAGCTTTCTCTGTTTCAGCTATAATCCTGTCAACCGCTCCTGCAGTCCCGTATATAATACCAGAGAGGATGTTTTCTCTTGTATCTTTCCCTAACGGCGCCTTGGGCCTGGAAATATCAACATCCGGAAGCTGGGCGGTCTTATCGGAAAGCGCATTTTTCATGAGCGTTAGACCGGGCATAATTGCGCCTCCTTTATATACATTTCCTCTTCCTATGAAATCAAGAGTGGTTGCCGTGCCGAAATCAACCACCGCAACAGGAGCGCCGAATAATTCACATGCCGCGGCAGACGCCGCAATCCTGTCCGCGCCGAGTTTTTCAGGTTCTCTTATCCGAAATTTAAGGCCTGTTTTTAGTTTATGCGTCAATATCAAAGGCTCTTTTCCGATAAGTATTTTACACGCCTTTGCAACAGCGCCTGTGCAACGTGGAACCACAGAAGATATTATAACCCCTTCAGGCTTTTTGTCTATCTTTTTTTGTTTCATAATCCTTGTAAAAAGAGCAGAGTATTCCGTAGGTTTGAGCATAGGGCTTGTATCAATTTTTTGAACAAAAAGCCTTTGGCCCATAAAAAACCCTATATTTATTGAAGAGTTGCCGATGTCTATGGCGACAAATTTCATAACTTTTATACCCTAAAATCAGTTATATTATACCCTGAATTATGTTATATTTCCTCTATGTGTGAAAAGGAATTTCGCATATGACCATAGAGTATTTGCCGTTTATTGCGATCGGCATTTTCATTGTTGCGTTACTTTATTCTTCTGTAGGACACGCAGGGGCATCGGGTTATATTGCAGTGATGTCGCTGTTCAGCATGGCGCCTGCTGAGATTAAGCCAACGGCGTTGGTTCTTAATATTTTAGTTGCCTGTATCGGGACCTGGCAGTTCAGGCGGGCAGGACATTTCAGATGGAGTTTGTTCTGGCCATTTGCGTTATTGTCAATTCCAATGGCTTACTTAGGCGGTTATCTTAATTTGCCGACACAGGCCTTTAAGATTCTTCTAGGCATAGTCCTTCTTTTTTCGGCAGTCCGTTTTTTTATCCATCAAAGCACAGATACGGACCCGAAAGAACCTTCGCGTCCTGTTGCAGTAACAGTAGGCGGCGGTCTGGGCCTGCTTGCCGGGTTAACCGGCACTGGAGGCGGAATCTTTTTAACGCCTCTATTGATATTTAAACGCTGGGCTCGCACAAAAAATGCGGCGGCAGTGTCAGCTCTTTTTATTCTTGTAAACTCTGTTTCGGGACTTCTCGGCAATCTGAGCTCAACAAAAAAATTCCCTGTCTTTGCCGTCCCGTTATTAGTCGCTGCTGCAATCGGAGGAGTTATAGGCTCTCATCTTGGAAGCAGGCGTTTTTCTCATGACACCATAAAAAAACTTCTTGCAGTTGTGCTTGCTATTGCTGGATTAAAGCTGATATTTACATAGCAAGGACTCCTCGTATATATTGTCGAAAATACCGTAAAATGATATTCTATCTGTAAATATAAAATGGACGACTATAAGTTCACAGAATATTTTGAGAAGGAGGTTTTGAGGAAACGGCCATATCTTAGAAAAGAATGGTGTATCCAAATAATTAAAAATCCGCTCAAAGTCGAGCCCCAGGAACACAACCGATTTAGATTTTGGGGCGTAGTTGAGGAACTTGAAGGTCGTGTGCTGCGCGTAGTAACATTAGAGGATAAAAGAACAATTCACAACGCATTTCCTGATAGGGGG
>Ga0172371_10002197_pt1 | contig 31119 bp, 24 predicted proteins | sample Lak12m_FD_114543 | JGI IMG/M metagenome (GOLD analysis project Ga0172371, IMG submission 114543) | Freshwater microbial communities from Kabuno Bay, South-Kivu, Congo - kab_022012_12m | ecosystem: Environmental > Aquatic > Freshwater > Lake | place: Democratic Republic of the Congo: South-Kivu...
CAACTCCTCCAATGTGCAATTCTCTTTATTGGGCATGTTTCGTTGACGTGACATGCCTGAACAAAATCATAGTCTCTTCAAAAAGTCGCGTTCTTTTCGCGATTATTTTTGAGAACCGCTATATAGCAAAAGTCATATCGGCGGAACAGGCGATGGACACTGTTAAGGCGGTCTTGCCAAAGCTGACCGCTGGAAAAGCCTTTATCAAAACTAAGAAGGAAGGGTACAAGAAACTAGAAGTGCCTCTGAAAATGGACGACAAGATCGTGGGAAAAATCAAACTGAACCCTATTACCGGTGAAATCATGCCGAAAGGGCAAAAAATCCGAGCAGAGCAGGTGTCAGCCTCCCTCGATCAAGCGTACAATATTGTTCAGCAAGCCATTCCTAAGCTGGAGGTCGGCTCCGTACGAATGGACGAGGGCCAGTGGGAGGTTGATCTAACGCTGAAAAAAGCGGTTGTCGCAGAGATCGAAGTCCACGCAGGCGATGGTTCCATACTGCCTGACCGGGAAGCAACCAGATATGCCTCCTTGGATAAAGAATGAACTCAGGTAATTTCTGAGACAATTCCGAGAATAATTGTAAGGATAGGAACGTAGTAAATGCTGGGATTCTCTTATCACAAGATATGCACCCTGATTCATGGGATGGCTTTTGGAGGAATTCTCTTACTGGTATTCCCCGCGATCTTGATTGGGTTGTGGAGTCTGAGACAGGGATGGATTACCTCCACAGGATCAAAGGCTTACGTTAGGCTTCTGGCGGTTGGCGCATGGATTGTGGCTGTCCTTGCTTGGCTGACCGACATTATCGGCTCTTATGTCCCCTACCCCTGGTATCGAGTGAGACCTGAATGGTTAGGTGTAAAGGAGCCGGTGGATCTGACGCAATTCCCAAGGTCATTTCTATTGGCAGATCCTAATCTGGCCCTTTGGGAAGACTTCGGCATGGAGTGGAAGGAACATCTAAGTTGGATCGTTCCCATACTCGCCACTGCTGTTGCTTGCATCGTCACGACCTATGGCGCAAGGCTCGCGGAGGAGCAGAACAAAGACATTCGGAACTCCCTGATGGCGCTTCTCACCATTGCTTTTCTCGCAGCCTGTGTAAGCGGTCTCCTTGGAGCCTTGATTACCATGCTCGCGCCGGTTCGATAAGGGGGCAACAATCATGAACAGTACGGAGCAGACAATAATCAACGGTAGAGCCGCCGCGGCTGTGTTAGCGGCAGGGGTCGGCAGTCTTGCAATGGGACTGTTCACCACACTTAAAGCAGTCAGCAAGACCATCAAGGGCTTTTACGTCTTCTATTTTCCAACAGGGGAGCTGAGTGGGATCTCTACCCTGGCGGTACTGACGTGGCTCATTGCCTGGGTTGTGTTGCATTCGTCGTGGAAAGACCGCCAGGTAAACTTCCGGAAAGTCTTCGTCATCACATTGGTTTTTATCGGGCTGGGACTATTGGGGACTTTCCCCCCGTTCTTTGAGATGTTCAAGGTGTTCCGCGGGTGAGATGGAGACCTGCATTTGGGGGTATCGGATTTCTTGTTGACGACAATTCCTTAGAGTCTTAGTGTTGGAGTTATACGAGAACCAGTTGGTTTTATTGGAAAGTGTTGCCTTTGGATTTTGGTGAAGGAGGGAAGGGATATGTGCGGTCAAAGATTTGTTCGCCTGTGGGTGGGTATGCTCATGCTGACCGTCCTCTTCCTTGGAGAGCGGGTATCCGCCTGGGAGTTTTCGTTGGAGGGCGCTCTTACATGGGAAAATCTTATGCTAAGCCAGTTGGGAACCGATGGGTTCTTCGGCAGGTACAATACTGACAACAGTTCAACTGGAGGGAATTTCGCATCTGCAAATGGCTGGCTGGGCGGCAAGCTCAACGATCTGACCTCTGGCAGCAACGCAGCCAGACAGCCCATGGCGACCGACGTCATCCCTGAGATCAAGATCAATCCGGCGGTAACACTTAGAGGCAAGTACCGATTAGGTCAGTTCGGCAATCCCATCGCCTCTTCCTATCTGAACTCCACTGCCCCAGGCGTGAACGTGGCAATTTCGGAAGGCCAATGGACCATGTGGAAGGCAGAACTTCGAACCCCTCTGGGTAAGGTGGAATTCGGTAAGCGCCGGTTCAGATTCGGATGCGGTCTTCAGTACAACGCTGAAGAGGATTTCACGGAGGAATCTCTGAAGCTTGAGGCCCCATTGGGACCTTTGATGATTGGACTCGGTCTCTATCCCTGGACACAACAGCCTGATAATCCTTTCCGGCGATTACCGGCTTTTTTCAACAATCCGCCGAATAATCCGTATTACAATCCCCTAGACCTGAATGCAGTGCTTCAGCTTTCGCCCCAGGGGTTTATTCTGTACAATGCCGGCCCTCTCTCCTTTGGAGCACTGGCACGGTATTATAGGTACCATAGCGGGCCTGAATCGCAGCGCCCTCAGGCTGATCGCGTGGCTTTCCCGACGAGTGACCTCGCAAGTATAGACGGCGGGATGTTCGTCAAATACAACAACGGACGCTTCTTCTTTAATGCCGAACTTGACTGGATCAACACAATCACCAAGTACCAGCGATCTCAGAACGGGACGTTCAACGGGATACCCGACAATACGGACGGGCGGGGGAGCCTATTCGCTCCCGATTATATAAATGCATGGAGATGGATGGTTGAGACAGGGGCTATGGCTGGTCCGGCGAGACTCACCTTCATTTATGCGTGGTTGCCGGGTCCTGACAGGAGAAACGGGGTACTCATTGACCGACAGCCATATTTCTACGGATTCGGAAATTATGGCGTCTTTCGACCGTATAGCCTCATTCTGAACTACAATTACGGGTCCGGCCTCGGTTTGTACAATCTCTCCACGGACGGCTACATGAACGACGCTTCTATTCTTGCCGTGAAACTGGACTATGCTCTCGCCGCCAACTTGCACTTGTGGGGGACTTTTTTCTGGGCTGACAGGGTTTCTCCGAACGGGTACGGCTGGGGATTCATTAGACCTGCAGCAACTGGAAGCGGCGTAGTGTTTCAAAACATAGGGACCTTGAATGCTCCCTCAGTTGACGCTCCGTCCATCCCAGACAATAACCTGGGATGGGAGATAAATGCCGGTGTACACTGGCAATTGCTGGAGGGCTGGATCATGAGAATAACCGGCGGATATTGGCAACCCGGTCGCTGGTTCAATTATGCCTGTATAGATAAGACCATCCCCAATTGGGATATTCAGTCCGCAGCCAACCGGTTCGGCATCAACCCAGACAGGACCATTGCGCCGGTCATGGGGATGGAGCTGCTGCTTACTGTCAGTTTCTGAATGGCGCGGAAGAGCGTTCTGATTGAAAATGGTCCGAAGAGTAATCCCAAGTCAACGGAGTCCATCGTGAGCGACTAATGAAACTCAGAAAATGGCTAAAAATAGCCTTGGTTATACTCGTCCTTGCGGGAATCGGGGCCTTCCTCATCTGGGCATTCATGCAGGGTCGTAAGGAATTGGCTGCGGAACAGGAACGGGAGCAACCCGTCAAGACTGCTTCTCATGTCTCAGTCCAGAATGGGGAGGTCGTCCTTACCCTCGATACCGAGGTGCAAAAGAGGAGCGGGATAATAACCTCAGCCCTAGAAGCCGCTTCTCATCAAGAAGAGCTGAAAGCTTACGGCACAGTCCTCTCCTTTGATCCTCTCGTTACTTTGCGTGACCAGTATGCCGCAGCCCAGGCAAAATGGGAAAGCGCCGAATCGAGTCTCGAAAAGTCCTCTAAGGTTTATGAGCGCCGGAAGAAGTTGCTTGAAGAGAAGGCAATCTCACCGGAGACCTTTCAATCCGATGAGCAGACCTGGCGGGCGGACAAGGCCAATCTCTTCTCTGCGATAGAGTCGTTTCAGATGTTGAAGAGCCAAATTGAACAACAATGGGGTCCTGTCCTGGCGAAATGGGTCTATGAGGAATCTCCTCAGTTCAACCGGCTCCGGCATCGGGAAGAGGTATTGCTCCAACTTACCCTCCCGTCCGACATAATGATTGAATCTCCTCCCGAAACAGCTCTGGTGGAGACCTCATACGCAAACAGAGTTTCCGCCAAATTCGTCGTCTCCGCGCCTCGAACTGACCCGCGCATCCAGGGGCAGAGTTTCTTCTACGTGGCTCCGGCGCAGGATGTCGGGATGCTTCCGGGCATGAATGTTATAGCCTATCTCGCGACCGGACCTCAGGAGAAGGGCGTCATCATTCCCGGCTCCGCCATTGTATGGTGGCAGGGAAAGCCTTGGGTCTATGTTCAAACGGACAGCAAGCACTTCGTTCGGCGGGTGATCTCCACTGACACCCCGGTGACGGATGGCTGGTTTCTCAAGAAGGGGATATCACCGGGCGATAGAATAGTGACCAAGGGAGCGCAACAACTCCTTTCAGAAGAGTTTCGGACCCAGATCCAGATTGGTAAATAAGGGGAATGGGATGATGAGCGGCGAAAGAGGTATTCTAGCTGCCATAGTTCGGTTCTCCATCCGATTCCACGGTGTAGTCATCGCAGTGGCTTGTATATTCTTGGGCTACGGACTCTATGCCCTGTCCAAAGCCAAATATGATGTCTTCCCCGAATTTGCCCCACCCCAAGTCATGATCCAAACCGAAGCCCCGGGTCTTGCCCCGGAGCAGGTTGAAATGTTGGTGACCCAACCCATTGAAAATGCCATAAACGGCGTTGCGGGCATTGACACACTCCGTTCATCCTCGATTCAGGGAATATCGGTTATCACCGTCACATTCAATCCTCAGACCGATATTTACCGCGACCGGCAAATGATTACCGAACAGTTGGCTTCCGTGGCAGGACAATTGCCCCAGGGAGTGAAAGCGCCGGTCATGACCCCGTTGACCTCTTCCACAAGCGTAGTCCTGGTGCTGGGATTAACATCTGAGACGAGATCCCTGATGGACATCAGGACCATCGCGGATTGGACGGTCAAACAGCGTCTCCTGTCGGTTCCGGGGGTGTCCAAGGTATCGGTTTTCGGTGGGGAGGTAAAACAGCTACAGGTTCAAGTAGAGCCGAAAAAACTGATCAAATACAATATAGCCCTAGAGGATGTCTTGGCTGTGGCGAAGCAGGCTACCGGTGTGCAGGGAGCCGGGTTTATTGAGAATGAAAATCAGCGGGTCATCCTTCAAACCGAGGGACAATCTCTCACTCCCGGACAAATGGAAAAAGTCGTTGTTGTCTATCAGGCTGGAACCAGCGTGAGGCTGGGAGACGTAGCAAAGCTGGCGGAAGCCCCGGATCTTCCTATCGGCGCTGCTGCGATCATGGGTCAGATTGGTGTCCAATTGGTGGTTTCCGCCCAATACGGAGCAAATACGCTTGAAGTGACCCGGAAGATCGAGACCGCCCTGGACGAACTCAAACCTGCCTTAGAAGCACAGGGCCTGACACTCCATGCCGATCTCTTTCGACCGGCGAACTTCATTCAAACGGCTATCGGCAACATTAAATCATCTCTACTCATCGGAGCCGTCCTGGTCACCATAGTCCTCTCTCTCTTTCTTTTTAACTTACGAACCGCTGCCATCTCTTGCGCTGCAATTCCCTTATCGTTACTCGCTGCCATAACGGTGTTGGAATATTTACGATTCAGCCTGAACACCATGACCCTGGGAGGGTTGGCAATCGCGGTCGGCGTCGTGGTGGATGACGCCATCATTGACGTGGAGAATATCTTGAGGCGTCTCCGAGAGAATCGCCAATCCCAAAATCCGAAGAGTTTTTCTCAGGTCGTATTCGATGCCTCCCTCGAAGTACGAAACCCGATGATATACGCAACGTTAGCCGTGGCGATGGTATTTGTTCCCGTCCTGACCATGACCGGCGTAGCGGGGAGCCTTTTCTCTTCACTCGGAATCGCTTTTATTCTGGCTACGTTGGCGTCTCTCCTGGTCGCGTTGACTGTCACTCCCGCTCTTTGCTTTCTGTTATTGAGGCTCGGAGACATTCCACATAAAGAGCCGCCTGTGACGGCATGGTTGAAACAAAGATATCAAGGCATTCTTCTTCGAGTGGAACAGTACCCCACATGGGTAATTGGCGGGGTTGTAGTATTCACCGTGCTGGGATTGGGGTCACCCCTTTTCTTGCGCGGAAGCTTCCTACCGGACCTACAGGAAGGGCATTTCATCATTCACATGTCAGCCGTACCTGGAACTTCGCTGCAAGAATCAATGCGCCTGGGGCGACAGGTAACCCTTGAACTCTTGAAAAATCCCTATATCCGGTCCGTCGGTCAGAGAGCAGGCAGGGCGGAAAAGGCGGAGGATGTGTATGGGAGTCATTACAGTGAGTTCGATGTGGACTTGAAAGCTCTCACAGGGGATGAATTTGAATCCGCGCAGGGAGAGATTCGGAAGACCTTGGCGCAATTCCCAGGCGTGAGTTTTGCGGTAAAAACTTTTCTGACCGAACGAATTGAGGAGATCCTCTCCGGTTACCGATATTCTGTGGTGGTAAACATCTTCGGAAGCGACCTGGATGTCTTGGATAAAAAGGCTCAAGAGGTCGCAGGCATTCTGAATAAGGTTCCCGGAGCCACTGACGTGTATGTCCAATCCCCACCGGGAACCCCGCAACTCATGGCCCGGATTCGCAAAGAAGACCTGATCCGATGGGGGTTTTTACCGCTCAATGTCCTGGATGCCATACGCACGGCTTATCAAGGTAATGTGGTCGGGCAAATATACGAAGGGAACCGGATCTTTGATGTATCCGTCATCCTCGACCCAAAGGATCGCAAAAGCATCGCCGATGTAGGCCCATTGCCCTTGCGTAATCCAGCCGGTACATACGTTCAGTTGAGCCAACTCACCGACCTTTATGAGACTTCAGGTCGGTATGTGGTCTTGCATGAGGGCGCGAGGCGAGTACAAACAGTTACCTGCAATGTTGCCGGTCGTGATATCAACTCATTTGTTGAAGAAGCAACAAAAATTATTCAATCAGGCGTTACGTTTCCAGGCGGGACCTATGTAGAATTTGGAGGAGCGTACGAAGCTCAGGCTCAATCCAGGCGAGATCTGCTCGTTCACTCTTTGTTGACAGCGGTGGGAATCATCTTGATGTTGTTTTTGGTCATGAAGAACTTCCGCAACCTGGGGTTGGTCTTGATCAATCTTCCTTTTGCCCTGGTGGGTGGAGTGCTGGTTGTTTTCATCTCCGGTGGACCGCTGATGCTCGGTTCAATCGTGGGCTTTGTGACTCTCTTCGGCATAACCGTCCGAAATGCCATACTGATGATCTCTCATTATGATCATCTGATCTCTGTCGAAGATATGTCGTGGGGACTTGAAACAGCCGTCAGAGGAGCTTCTGAAAGACTTGCGCCGGTCCTCATGACCGCTCTCGTTACTGCCTTGGGACTGCTCCCTCTGGCAATCGGCAGCGGAGCGCCGGGTCGCGAGATCGAGGGTCCTATGGCGATGGTGATCCTCGGGGGACTGGTCACCTCAACGGGCCTGAATCTGCTTGTATTACCGACGTTGGCTCTCCGATATGGTCGATTCGAGAGATCAGCCGAGCTCAAACTCTCATGATCCACCGAGGCAAAATATAGTTAGCGCGGGGGATTTGCTCGTTTTTCAAAGGCATGTTTTACCAAATTCTGGCCCAAGCTACTTTTGACCGAAATTCTCCTCCACTGATTAAATCGTTGACGTACAATAATCTGAGCTGTTGCGTCCTGGGCCCGTCTGCTGCAAATATAAGCGTTATGGACAAGATACTCTTCGTACAGCTTCCTCCTCCTCGATTTTCCTTTCCGGAAGCCCCCTCAAACATTCCGCTTGCGGCAGGTTTTGTATCCGCAGCGCTGGACGCGACCGCGGAGGCGCGCATCTCCAGCGAGATTCTCGAACCGCGGATCGTGGAGGTCTTAGCGGATCAGGGATTGGTCCTGGAAATTGTCGAACGCCGACCTGCGATTGTAGCAATGACACTCTATGTATGGAATGCGGATCGAAGCCTGTTCCTGGCCTCAAATATCAAGAAGCTGGCGCCTAGGACTCGGATTCTTGTCGGCGGCCCTGAAGTGACCCCCGATAACACTTGGGTAATGAGGCATCCGTCGGTGGACGCCGGTGTGTTCGGAGAAGGAGAATCTCGAATCGGCCCACTGGCGACGGCCCTTCTCCGCGAGCATACTCCAAATCTCACCGGTTTCTTCATCAAAACACCCACGGGACTCCACCTGGACACAAGACCGAGCCCAGCATGGGACCTGTCGTTATGCCGCTATCCATACCTGGAAAAGCGAATTGGTCCATCGTTGGACGGAGCGCTTTTCCTGGAAACCGTAAGGGGATGTCCGTTCCATTGCAGGTATTGCTATTATCACAAGGCCATTCAAGGGGTGAGGGCGCATCCGACCGGCTCGATCGAAGAGGTTCTCGATTTCGCATACTCCGAAAATTCCGGCGTGAATGAGATCTACCTCATGGATCCTACATTCAATGTGGGGCCGGAATTCAAGAAACTGGCCCGATCGATGGCCGAACGAAGGAACCTTCGACAAGTAGCGCTTCACACCGAATTGCGGGCAGACCTGCTTAGCCCCGAAGATGTCATTTTGCTCAAGGCAGCGGGTCTGGTATCAGCGGAAGTTGGACTCCAGAGCGTCAACCCCGAAGCATTGAAAAAGGCCGGACGAACAGGGGACCCGGAAAGAATCGCGCGGGGCGTGGCGCTTCTTAAAGAGGCAGGGATAGAAGTCACAACAGGCATTATCCTTGGGCTACCGGCGGATACGCCTGAAGGATTTTCTGCCACTCTGGACTGGTTAAAGCGGACTGGGGCCTATTCAGTAGTCCATCCGTTCGTTCTTTCAGTGCTACCAGGGACAGATTTTCGTGCAGAAGTGGAAAACCTCGGGTTAAAATTCGACCCTCGGCCACCCTACTATGTGATCTCAACTCGGACATTCCCTGAGGCGAATTTCAAAGCAGCTCTATTAGAGTGCGAAAATACCTTTGACATGGAGTTGGATTACATGGCGCCCCCGTCTCTGGTGGACCTAGGTTCACACATCGTCACTGACCTCGGCCGAACTCCATGCGTGAGCAAATGGATAGTCAATCTTGCGACTTCCCATTGGAGGGATTTGTTATCTCAGGTTGTCCGAAAGGCGACGGACCCGTTCACGTTTTGGTTCAAAGGAGAGCTGGATGAAAGATCTGTCGTCTTCTTAATGCGTCAGTTTGCCGATGCGAATCCCCATGCCTGCGTACATGTAGCGCTGGAATTAGAGGATCTGCCCGATTTACGATTCTTTGATAAAGCGCTCCAGGCCGCGGCCCAGCCTAATCATTATATCAATCGTGCTTACAGGCCTCTCTATGGTCAGGACGAGATAATTTCCGTCAATTTTTGGATAGTGTGGCCAGACCCTGGGGACGAGCAGCTTCGCGATAGAATTTGCAAAGACTATGCTTCAGTAGCTAACTTTGTCTGGGAAATCTGTGAACCGGTTGAAAAGGGCCTGTCGGAGAGTTCCACTCCGCTACTATTCTCCAGGTCAATGGTAGAGATCGCCGGCAGTTATGAGAAGGTTTTTGAGACGCTGCGTGAGACTCACAGAGATCGACTCGAGGAGGTCCTGTTTCGAGACGCTCTATTGCAGGAGAAATGGGATTCTTCCATCCGAAAAGTGACACGGGCATCGAGATTCCCTGAGATGATCCTCACATCGTAATTCGCCGGCGTCAACGCAACACGCGAAATCTTATTGTAATAGATTAATGTTATATTTTAACTATACGTATTTTTATTCATAATATTACTGCAAGCAGGATGTTGATACCAGCTAATTCGTATGTTCTTGACTTTTCCGGGAAAATCAGGTATGTTACCGCCGTAATATCGACGAAATCAACTTGATGTTAATGCATTTTTTGATTGGGATGGGTGTGACGGTACAATGAAATCGTCCAAATCCGTGGGGAATTCCCCCACTGTGGTGCCGATCCTTCCCTTGAGGGATATGGTTGTTTTTCCGAACGTATTGATCCCGCTTTTTCTAAAGGGATCTCGCGTGGTGAAACTGGCCGAATCCTTGGTCGGCGGTGACAATCTTGTAGGTCTCTTTTATCAGAGAGCGCAGAACCGGCTCAGCCCTGTTCGCGAAGATATTTCTGTGATTGGCACGCTCGCCCGTATCCAGCAGGTGGTTCATTTAGAAAATGGCGGCGTCAAGGCTATCGCGGACGGCATATCTCGCGTGCGACTGATTCGACAGATCCAGACTGAACCGTATTTTATGGGCGAAGTCGAATTCGTCGATGAGGAGAGTGAACCGCAAGAGTTGTTGGAAACGCTTGTGCGAAGCGTGGCAGCCCTGTTCAAGATAACTCTGAGTGTGGGACGGCCAATGAGCGATCATTGGGCCGCTATGATAGAAAGGGCGGACGATCCCGGAAAACTGGCCGATCTCATTTGCGTATATCTTCCCTTAAAAGCCGATGTGAAACAGGGCCTCCTGGAGATAGAAGATCCGTTGGCAAGGCTGAAAAAGGTCTTTTTGTATCTGCAGACAGATGTTCAGGCGCTTCATCCCAAGCTGCAAACAGCCGGCGACAGCGTTCAGGGCCCCACCTCCGCAAGGCGGCAAAAAGAACTCGATCTGCGACAGCAAATGCGATCAATGCAGCGAGAGCTGGGTCCCAATGATGCGTCTCAGGCTTGCGAGGTGCAGGAGTTTCAAGAAAAGATCCGCAATTCGGGCATGCCTGATGACGCCGTGGAGGTGGCCACAAGAGAACTCCAACGACTCGAACGTATTCCGCCTCATTCGCCTGAGTATATTGTCTCTAGAACTTATCTTGAGGTTTTGACCGCTCTCCCTTGGAATGTGACCACAACGGACAACCTCGACATAAGCTCAGCCCAGAAAACCCTGGATGAAGATCACTACGATCTCGTCGAAGTCAAGAACCGCATTTTGGAATTCCTCGCTGTTCGTAAGCTTAAGAAGGACAACAAAGGTCCCATCTTATGCCTGGTGGGGCCGCCGGGAGTGGGAAAAACATCGTTGGGAAGATCTGTCGCGCGGGCCCTTGGTAGGAAGTTCATCCGGATGTCTCTGGGCGGGATACGCGACGAAGCGGAAATAAGGGGCCATCGCAGGACCTATATTGGAGCGATGCCGGGGAAGATTATCCAAGAGATACGTCGAGGGGGCTCAAAGAACCCGGTTTTCATGCTGGACGAGGTCGATAAGATCGGTCAGGATTTTCGCGGCGACCCTGCATGCGCGTTGCTCGAAGTCCTCGACCCGGAGCAAAATCACGCTTTCGGGGATCATTACCTGGATATTCCTTTCGATCTCAGCGACGTCATGTTTATCGCCACAGCCAATCAACTTGATTTGATGCCGCCGGCCTTGCGTGATCGCATGGAAGTGATACGCATCCCAGGCTATACGGATGAAGAAAAAGAAAAGATTGCCGAACTCTTCCTTATTCAAAAAACCATAAAGGAAAACGGCATTCAGGATTACCCTGTGCAGTTCACTCCGGAGGCGCTGAGATTCATTATCAGGTCTTATACCCGAGAGGCGGGGGTCCGTAATCTCGAACGCAAGATAGGATCGGTCTGCCGGAAGATTGCCCGAGAAATCAGTCAAGGAGAGCCTTTGAGAGAAGTTGTGACTCCCGAAACGGTCGAGCAGCTAATTGGGCCGCCCAAATACTACTTTGACCTGGCGGAGGAGGAAGACAAGATCGGTGTCGCCACAGGGCTGGCATGGACGGAAGCCGGAGGCGACATAATTTTCATAGAGGTGGCGGGATTTAAGGGACAGAAAGAACTCACGATGACGGGCTCTCTCGGAGAGATAATGCAGGAATCAGCCCGGGCAGCCCTCAGCTACATGCGTAACACATGTGATCTCTACGGCATTGACCAAACGTTGCTGTCCCAAACTGAACTTCACATACACGTGCCCGCTGGCGGTATTCCAAAAGATGGACCTTCAGCCGGCATTACCATTGCCGTCGCTTTGGCTTCCTTTTTCACAGGTATACCGGTGCGGCGAGACGTAGCCATGACCGGAGAAGTTACCCTTAGGGGCCGGGTTCTTCCAATAGGTGGAGTCAAAGAGAAAATCTTGGCGGCCAGAAGAGCGGGCGTGAAGGAGGTCATTCTTCCGAAGAAAAATGAATCCAATCTGATAGATCTCCCCGACTATGTGAAAGACGGAATGACGATGCATTTCGTTAGCGATATCAGCGAGGCTATTCGGATCGCGTTAGCAGCAGAACCGCAGAGTGATCTTACCGGCTCCTTTATGCAGGAACCTTTCCTGCCGCTTTTTCAGCCGACCCTCCCACCTGATTACACGCCCGAGGCAGGAAGACAGATCTGAACGCCAGCCTCGCGTGTTATCTCACATGAATTTTTTCATGGCCTTTTTCGCGGCTTCATCCACCAATTCGTTCTCTACATGTAGGCTGTGTCCTCGTACCCATTCCCATTCGATTTCGTGACGACCCGCGGCACGATCCAGACGCTGCCACAGATCCAAATTCTTGACCGGTTTCTTGTTGGAGGTCAGCCAGCCTCTTTTTTTCCAGTTATTGATCCACTCGGTTATTCCGAGCTTCAAGTACTGAGAATCAGTCGTGAGTCTGACTTTCCGCGAGCCGTTGAGCGATTCGAGCGCCATGATCGCGGCCATTATTTCCATACGATTATTGGTTGTTCCGGAGGCGCCACCGGAAAGAGTTATCTCATCTCCGTGGTTTCGAATGAGCGCGGCCCAGCCTCCGGGCCCGGGATTCCCGGAACAAGCTCCATCAGTGAATATTTCTACGATATCATTCATCAGACCTTCTTTCAATCGGGGATGATCTTAACAAAAACCTGTCTGGTCCTAGGTCCGTCAAATTCACAGAAAAATATGCCCTGCCAGGTTCCAAGCGCCGGTGAACTCCCTGAAATAATTACCTGCGCTGAGCTACCCATGAGGGAAGCCTTTATGTGGGCGTCGGCATTACCTTCCGTGTGCCTGTAACTCGCCTGGTGCGGGACCAGACTTGAAAGTTTTGCATTTATGTCCTGGACGACGGCCGGGTCCGCGGCCTCGTTGATGGTTACACCTGCCGTGGTATGAGGCACATACACAATTGCTAATCCGTCTCTTGCTCCGCTTCGGCCAATGGCGTCTTGGACTTGCTTTGTTATGTCCACAAATTCAATGCGAGAAGTCGTCTTCACTTTTATCGTTTCCATGTGGTTCTCCCCAGGTTAGTTGTCGATCGCACTATTAGTCATTATTAAGTGGATCGTGAACTTAGCTCAGCACCATGCAATCCAACGGCTTCCGTGCCGTCATTCCTGCGAAAGCAGGAATCCGGATATTTTCCCGGCGCAAGCCGGGAACCAGACTGGCCCCTGCTTTTCAGCGGGGTGATGTGGCAGCCACTAGATCCTCGCTTTCGCGGGGACAATTCTGGATTCCCGTTTACACGGGAATGACGCTGGTAGCACTGTTCCGCATCTTTGCTGAGCTAAGTCAACAGGCGACTATTAAGTATCCGTCTCTCTAAAAAGGGCTTCCGCAAAATCGCGCGCTGAGAATTCGCGCAGATCATCCATCTTTTCTCCAATACCGACATATCGGATGGGGATTTTGAGTTCATTAGAAATGCCTATGATGACTCCGCCTTTGGCTGTGCCGTCCAATTTGGTTAAGGCTATTCCGGTCACAGGGATGGCCTCATTAAACGTGGTCGCCTGTAATATGGCATTTTGGCCCATGGAAGCGTCAATAACGAGCAGGGTCTCGTGCGGAGCTTCGGGGATAATCTTGGCCACAGTCCGCCTCACTTTCTTAAGCTCCTCCATCAAAGGCGCCCTGGTATGCAATCTCCCCGCTGTGTCCACCAAAACCAGGTCAATATTCTCTTTCACCGCCCTGTCCACAGCCTCGAAGGCCACCGACGAGGGGTCCGCTTTCTCCTTCCCCTTAACTACCGCGACGCCGACTCTGTCTGCCCATATTTCTATCTGTTCGACAGCGGCTGCCCTGAAAGTATCGGCTGCCGCCAGGAGCACACTCCGACCCTTGTTCTTCTGCTGAGCCGCCAACTTGGCGATAGTCGTGGTTTTCCCGGAGCCATTCACTCCAATGACCATCACAACAAATGGTTTGACTCCAGCTTCTATATTCAGAGGTTTTTCCACACCGGCGAGCATTCCCGTTATAAGGGACTTCAGATAGACGACAACCATCTGCGGATCATCGAGTTCTCGACGCCTCATCCTTTCAGTAACGCTTTCAAGTAGTTCGAAAGTTGTCTTCACCCCGATGTCCGCCTTCACAAGGATCTCTTCCAATTGCGCGGCTACGTCCTCATCCAGCCTTTTTCTCCCAATAAAGATCTGATTCAGGTTTTTCAAGAATGAGCTGCGCGTCTTCTTGAGACCTTTTTCAAGTCTTAACAAATCGGCCTTGTCCGCCTTCTCTTGTTCCGTGTCCGGCGCGCCGGTCTCCGCTTCCCTTGACAAGGCGGTTTCCACGGCCGGAACCTCTTCCCTGTCAATTTCTGCGCGAACCGTAGAGTCTTCGCTCCTTTCTTCCGCTCCCGATGCGCCCCTTTTAAAAAGCCGCTTTAGAAATCCTCGGCTGTCGGTTCTGTCTTCACTCATCTCTTTGAACCATTCGTTGTTTGGGATGATTACTTTTTACATCAGTAGGAGTCTAGCAGGGGTGGAAGATCCGGTCAAAGAAAATTACTTAATGTTATTTCTAGAAAATTTGTTGATCTTTTTGAATATATTGTGATAAACTTTCATCAAGCTACCCAAGGAGGCTCGCTTTGGTCTGGAGATTTAGAAAATCAGCTTTCATCATTTCCGCTGAGCTACATCAAAAAATAGTTCAGTCTTGTGCGCAAGTCGAGCAGGTCCCCAGTGAGATTCTCGGACTGAGAAAAATTCGATCCCCGCATGCAAGAAGAAGTAAGAAAAAACACTTCGGCGGCTCGCAGGCGCCCGCAGTCGATTCCACCCAGAAGATTGCAGCGGTTGCCGGTGGTTGAATACGCTTTTTCGGGTATTGATTCGCCATGTGGTTCCAGCGGAGTTCTTGGACAACAGAAATGCCATCCCTCTCACGACTTTTCCTCTTATTGGCCCTCGCTCTAATTGCCTGCAGTTTCCTTCAGGCATGGCCTTGTGTAGCCGCGGAAGGGAGGGAGACGCATTCTTTCAGAGAAGCTGGTAGACCGGCAGGGGTTTATCGTTCTGCTGAAGCGCACAATGCTTCCACAAACCAAAACGACGTCATTGAAAAGCTCTCCCCTTCTCATAATTGTACAGGCAATCCCTTTTTCATGGGGCCCAAATACGCCCTTATCGAGAACGCGCGTCCGGAAGAAGACGCATCGCCGTGGGCCCAGCCAAGCACTTCCGGACATCCGACCCCTATCGTGTCGCAAAGATTCGACGAGACCACGAACGTTTCTAAACCGGTAGTGACCCCTCGAGCCCCTGAAGCGCGCCAGACTTCGCAGGACAATAACGAAGCCTCTCAAAAGCTCTCACCCTCTCAAAATTGCACGGGAAATCCCTTTTTCACTATGCCCAAAACTATTTCGAAGCCGCCGAACGAACCAGTACGAAGCGCCGCTATCCCGCCGCCTCAAACTACTAACGGCAGCCTTTCATCGCAACAGCCATCCCACGGTCCGGGCAAGGGATTTGTGATCGTCCTGGATCCGGGGCACGGAGGAAAAGATCCGGGAGCGGTGTCTCAGGACGGGCTCATCAAAGAGAAGGATTTGACTCTGGATATAGCAATGAAGCTCAAGGCTAAGATTGAGAGCGCCCTCCCCAACAGCGCCGTGGCCCTGACCAGGAACAAGGACATGTTCTTGACGCTTGAAGACCGCGCCTTCGTTGCGAACTCCATGAAAGCCGATCTTTTCCTATCGATCCACTGCAATTCCGACGCAGAACCGGATGCCGAAGGCATAGAGACCTACTTCCTCAGCAAGTCGGATTCGAAGAAAGCCATGCTGGCGGCGGTCCGCGAGAATGAGACGCCTTTAGCTGAAATGACTGATTTCGAAAACGCTTTGATTGACCACATAGCGACTTCTAAGACGACGGAGTCCGTCAAACTGGCGACCACAGTTCATGACCAAGTGATGCGGAAATTAGGACTAACAGCCGGCGTCGGTCGGGACAGAGGCGTCAAAGCAGCGCCTCTATATGTTTTGCTAGGGGCGAAAATGCCTGCAATAATGGTGGAGTGCGGTTTCATAAGCAATACGTCCGACAAGAACAAACTCACAAGCCCTGGATACCGTGATTCCATTGCAAATGGGCTGGCCGACGGCTTAATTACTTACTTGCAATCCAGCCAAGAGGGAGTAAGAGGCACATTCGCCACGAATATACTGCAACGATTGCGAGGTATGTGATACCAGCACGGCTCCTTACCTGCCCGAGAGCGAAAAACCGTTTAATGTGTTATTCTGAACTTCCCGGACCGGGGCTTCCGTGGATTTCTATTGGTGAATATCGAGAACCGGCATCTATGAGATTTATATTCGCTAGCCATGATCGCTCCGCTCAAGTGACAAGAATCAAAGACGTCATAACCGAATATCGTAATCAAGGGGCGTCTGATCCGGCGAACTTCCAAATGCATCCGGTTTACGACGATGTGCTGAACCAGCTCGCGGATCATTTCCTGGGAAACTGGAAAGATCAAATGGCTCTGTTGGCGCTCGGAGGCTATGGCCGTCAAGAAATGAGCCCCTATTCAGACATAGACCTCCTTTTTCTGCGACTCGAAAACGCTCCCGAAGGAGTGTACCGCGGGATCAGGAGTATGCTCTATCTTCTATGGGATGCCCGCGTAGAACTGGGGCACTCTGTCAGAACCATGAAGGAATGCCGGCAAGAGGCGGTCAAGGACCTGGCGGTTCTTACCTCGCTGCTGGACACGCGTCTCATCTGGGGTAATGAGAAGATCTACCGTGAACTGGTAATTCAACGAGAACCGCTGGTGCAGGCTATCGACCCGCTGGATTTATATCTTCGCGTAGAAGCCGAAATTCGGAAATCCTCGGATAAGTTCGGCCACACCATATATCTTCTTGAACCCCATTTAAAGGAAGGCCCCGGCTCGTTACGGTACATTCAATTAATCGGATGGCTCATCCGGCTGATATTCGGGATATCCCGTTTAGACGATTTACCGTTAGCCGGAATCAGCCGCCCGACTACGGTGCTCGAAGTCAAGAAGGCCCGGGACTTTTTGGCGGAGATAAGGACCAGGCTTCATTTTATGGCCGCGCGGCGTGATGATCGCCTGAAATTCGATAGTCAGTCCGTACTCGCCGGACAGATGGGATTTAAGGAAACCACAGGGCAACGTGGAGTCGAAGCCTTTATGCGTGAATATTATCGTCACGCGGCAACCCTGGACTTTTTTGGCCGCAGAGTGCTTGCCAGGGCGCGGCTATTTCTTAGGCCGAAGGTCGCGAGCGCATCTGAAGAGAAAAGACTCAAGCTCGACGACGCATTCTATGTTGGGGCCGGCGGAATCAACCATCACGATCCCGACAATTTCGGGACTGATTGGAAAGAAATGCTCTGCGCGTTCCACAAGATTGCGGAGACTGGATGCGACCTGGACATACGTTTGGTCGATATGGTTCGGAATCGACTCGATTCCAGGCAAGGCAATCCGCTGGACGAACCGGCTGCGAATAAACTTTTTCTCGATATTTTTCGATTCAGAGGTTCAGTGTCAAGATCGTTGAACTCCATGATGAAGACCGGAATTCTCGAGCGATGCATTGCCGAATTTTCCCGAGTGCGGTTTTTGCCTCGCCACGATCTTTATCACCAGTACACCGTTGACCTCCATACTATGAGAGTTTTGGATCATATCGATGCCATAGCCCGTCCTGACAACAATCGCGAAGACACACTTTTGCAGACTGTCTTTTCCTCTTTGGAAAATTCCGAAGTACTTTATCTTGCCGGACTTTTTCACGATATCGGCAAGGGGCAGGGACCCGGCCACGAAATAAGGGGAGAAATGGTGGCAAGAGGGGTCCTGAACAAATTAGGATTGCCGCCTGAACATGTGGATGAAGTATGTTTCCTGATACGCAATCATCTGGCCATGAATCATCTCGCATTCAAGAAAGATCTCCACGATGTGGCTTTGGTGGGCCGATTTGCAGAAACGGTTATGTCCAAGCGACGTTTGGACATGCTCTTGTTACTTACGTGCGCTGATCTGAGAGGCGTAGGGCCTACTGCCTTCAATTCATGGCGACACCTGCTGCTCGAAGAATTGTACTACAGGACTCTGGATGTGATCCAAGGCGAAGGATTGGAGGGGGAAGATCTAAACGCTTGGATAAGCGAGATCAAGGCGACCATCTGGGAACTTGTCCCTATCGAGCACAGAGGACAAGAACTTCACCAGTACCTCTCTTCTTCCCAATCACGTTATTTCTTGGACTTTTATCCTGAGGTGATAGCGGAACACTTCATGGATATACGGACTCATTTGTTGCGCAAAGGCCAAGAGTCTCTCGGGCCAAGCGACGTCATAGCAAGAAAAATAGATCACCGCGGGCCGGGATATAGTTCCATCACCCTTATCACACGTGACAGATCCGGACTGTTTTTCAGAATCGCAGGCACTCTGTCCGCGAATCGGATCAATATCTTGAGCGCTTGGAGCCATTCCATAGGCGATCTTGCGGTAGGGACTTTTCACGTGAACGACATTCCGGAAGGCCCGCTGGACGATGCGGCGCGTTGGGAAAGATTTCGGGCTGATTTTGAAAAAGTCTTACGCGGAGAAGCCGATGTGGATCAACTGGTTGCCGCAAGACGGGCTTCACGAGGACCTTTTCAAAGCACGATGCTGCCTCGCCTCCCCGTCAAGATCGAAATAGACAACGCGGCCTCTGATCGAGCAACTATTGTAGAGGTTTACGCTCATGATAGGCCGGGTCTGCTCTATGACATTTCTCATAAACTTACAGCCTTGGAGCTGGATATAGTTTTGACAAAGATCACTACTGAAGTGGATCAGGCGGCTGACATCTTTTATGTCCAAGATAAACAGGGGAACAAAATCATCGATTTCAATCGGCTTGATGAGATAAAAACCGCTCTCCACGATCACCTCGTTGCAATGGAAGAAGAACATTTTTCGGTCCGAAAAGAGGCCGTCCTCTGAAATTTCAAAGGACCAGTTACTCTTGAAAAGAACCGAAACCGCTAACATGAGCAACCCGGAATCTTCCGAAATTGACTTGGCAGTCTCAGGATTTTTGGATCATTTGATTGTTCACCAAGGACTCGCCTTTTTGACCGTGCAGGCATATTCGGCCGACATGAAGGGTTTTACCGGTTTCTTACATAACAGGAACGTATGGAATATAAGGGAGATTCAACGAGAAGACATTCTCGTCTTTTTGGGTATGCTCGACAGACAAGGCCTGAGTCCCAGGACGAGGGCCAGGAAACTATCTTGCATCAAAGGTTTTTTCCGGTTCCTCACCGAATCCGGCCAAATAGTAGAGAATCCGTCGGAGCGGCTCGAGGCGCCAAGGTTACCCCGAAGAATTCCACATTACTTAGAACCTGAAGAAGTTGACCGTCTACTTGCGGCGGCTAAAACTGATTCTCCGGAGGGAAAACGCGATTACGCTATGTTGGAACTGGTCTACGCTACAGGCCTTCGAGTGTCGGAGATTGTGGGACTGGAACTCTCTCGGATAGATCTCGAGGTGGGATGTGTAACGGTTATGGGCAAAGGCTCCCGAGAGCGCGTTGTGCCTATGGGAATTCCTGCCTCCGGAGCGCTCGCGGCCTACCTGGAAACCGCTCGACCCAGCCTTGCTCGTTTCAAGCGCTCGGAACATCTCTTTTTGACGAGACGCGGCAAGGCCATGACGCGCCAAGCATTTTGGAAAATCGTTAAGAAAACCGCATTGGCCGCGGGGATTGACAAAGAGATCTCACCGCATACATTACGGCATTCTTTCGCGACTCACCTTGTTCAGAATGACGCGGACCTGAGATCAGTGCAACTCATGCTGGGGCATTCCGATATCTCTACGACTGAGATTTACACTCATATAGCGCAGCGCCGGCTGAAGCAGGTTCACAGCTCGTTTCACCCGCGTGCATAGTCGATCGCTTATTCGGGATAATGGCAATACCCGACAAATCAAGATATATTTTCCACATTCGTCTGTCGGCGTGACATTTAGTCGGATCCGGCCTTGTGAAGTCTAAATTTGGCGACTATTTGCCGTCAGTTATGGAGTCCAACATGGGAAATGAATCGTCTCAGTCTTTAACCGAACGGGAATTGGGGACTTTAAAAGAGTTTGTGGAAAACACGCTCCGAAAAAGCGGAATGCTGCTGATGGAGATCTTCGGCAAAGGTGATAGAAAGCTTAGGTTTGACGAACGGCTCGTGACCGAAGCCGACAATGCCGCCTGGGAACTAATTTCGTCCAAGATCAAGGGTAGTTTTGAGGACCACGGCTTCCTCCGGGAACTTGACGCAGATCAGATCGGTAGAGAAGATTGCCCAAGATTCTTGTGGATCATCGATACGCTGGATGGGGCCGCGTCATTCCAGGCAGGTATGCCGGTTTGGGGAATAAGCGCAGCGCTCTTTGAGAAGTTCTGGCCGGTTCTCGGCTTCCTGTATTTACCCGTGACCGGCGAACTGTATTCTGCTTACGCGGCCAGACAGGCCCTGCTGAATGATAAGCCCATAACTGTGAGAGACGAATATAACATCGACAATGAAAGCTTGGCCCTGGTCTATTCGCGATTCCATCAGGATTTCAAGAGCACTTTCCCGGGTAAAATTCGCAACTTCGGCTCTTCGGCGGGACACATGGCTTATGTAGCGCGAGGGGCCGCAGATGTTTGTTTCATGAAGAAGGTTAACGTGCAGGATCTCGCCGCCGGTAGCATTATTTTGGAAGCAGCGGGTGGAGAAATAACCTATTTCGATGGTCGGCCGTTCCATGTGGGTGAATACTTGGATGGAAAACAGGTCGAAGGTCCGCTGATCGCTTCGCCTAAAGGCTCATGGGAGTCTTTTATTAAATATTTCAGCCGAGTTTCATAATCAGGCAGCGGCTCGAACAACCTCTAACGCCTGAGTTACGCGGAGGAGAGCGTCCATGCTCTACACGGCAGTGCGAGCGGCGCCAAGCAATCTCCATGCTTTGGGGATTGACGGTGGGACCGGCATCCTGCCGGTCATCCGCATAGACGGGCGAGACGCCTGTCCCTCCGTTTACCCCGCAATGGTAGAGCCGTGTCCCGCACAAGTGAATGATTACAAAGACCTGTGGCTTTCACTTGACGCAGGACACCGGTGTGGCTAATCTGTCTTGTGCGAAATCAGGAGACCAGCCATTGTCCGAGGATAAAATCTGATGAATCTATCGGAAAAACGATATGAAAAGATCTTGCAGACCATAATCGCCGAATACATAGCCACCGGCGAGCCTGTAGGGTCCCGCACGATTTCGAAGAAGTCCGATATAGGTTTGTCTGCCGCTTCCATTAGAAACGTTATGAGCGACCTCACGGATTCCGGTTATATCATGCAGCCGCATGTAAGCGCGGGCAGGGTCCCCACTGATCTCGGTTACCGGTTTTACGTGGATAACACCGTCGGGCCCGGGCGGCTCAACGTCAAAGAGCAAGCTGCCATTGAATCAATGCTGAGTTCTGCGGTAGCTGATTTGCGGGATTTACTGCGCCGATCTTCCTGGATCCTCGCCGGCTTATCCAAACAAGCCGGAGTCGTGGCGGCGGCCGCGGTTGTAGAACAGACGTTCAAAACCATTGAATTCATAAAGGTGGCCGAGGACCGCATTCTTGTGGCGCTGGTCTCAACCAGTGGTTTGGTCCAAAACAGGCTCATATACGACGAAGAAAATATCAAGCAGGAAACCCTCGAAAGCTACAGCCGTATGCTCAACGACATGCTCAAGGACCTGGACTTGCGGCAAGCCAGAGAGCGGATTGATCAGGAGCTGAAGAAAGAAAAGACTCTGGTGGACGTTGTTCTGGCGAAAGTCCTGCGTTTTGGTCAAACCATATTATCCGATGATCCGTCCCGTGAGCTGTTCATCGAGGGCCAGTCGAACATTTTGGATGAGCCTGAATTCGGCCAGATAGAGCGATTACGGGCGCTGTTGACCACTTTCGAGCAGAAGAGCAATCTGCTCAAAATCCTCGACAAAACCCTTGAAGCCCAAGGTGTTCAAATATTGATCGGGTCCGAACACGGCCTCGACAGCATCGAGTCCTGCTCCATAGTGGCCTATCCGATCCACGCGCAGAATGTTCCGCTGGGTAGCATCGCGGTAATAGGACCTAAACGGATGGATTACCAAAAAATAATTGCCGTCGTGGATACCACTGCGCTGATTTTAACTCGCCTACTCAAGAGACTTGTTGAAAGCGCCGTATAAAAGAACCGCGGACGCTCACTCCCCCTGGATGTCCCGAAGACGCTCCCTGAAAAAATCAAGAGATTGTGCGCCTACAATTGTGTGCTTCTCATTGATTATGAACGTCGGCACCGCATTGATTCCCAACTGCCGGCCCTCGCTGTGAGCCTCATCCAAACGCGAGGCATAGCGGTCTTCTCGCAAAGCGACTCGAAGATCATCAGTGTCCAAGCCTTCTTCTTGGGCTAGTTCCAGGAGGACGTCGAGATCCCCGATATCACGGGTTTCCGTGAAGTAAGCCCGGAATACACGGTCGTGGAAAGAATCAAAACGCCCCACGTCCCTTGCGTATTCACTCGCTTCCAAAGACATGCGGGAGTTGGACAGCAGTGACACCTCCCCAAAATTCACGCCCAATGAACCGTACGTGTGGTTAAGCCTTTCCCAAAATCTTTTCACGTTCATCCCGGGGAATCTGTCCGAAAGCAGAGTTCCTGTTGATGGAGTTTCGGGATGAAGTTCATAGCTCACCCATTCATCCTTTATGGGAAATTCTTTTTTGAGTTCTTCGACAAGACCCTTGCCGACGTAGCAGAAAGGTCAGATAAAATCGGAAAAGATCCTTATATTCATAGCTTGGGATGCCTCCATGAATGGTCTCTCAACTGGTTGCAAAACCTCGACAGGAGAAGACGACGTCGGGTCATTTTGTAGGGGCGGTTCGTGAACCGACTGAAATCAGAGCGCTTCTCGAAGCGCCCCTACCGTATCACAACGCGATTTCGAGGTTTTGCAACCAGTTATAGATCTATCATCGCACAGTTTTGTTGTCGAGGGCGCCTTATTTTGTTTGACGGTTTATATACCGGTCGGTATAATTGAAACAAATTTACAACGCGGCCCGAAGATGGACAATCGATCTAACATATTGCTGCACGCTCTGGAATTATTCTCAGCTCGTGGATACGATGCCGTGGGGGTCCAAGAAATCGTCGATACAGCGGGCATTACGAAACCGACTCTGTACCATTACTTTGGAAGTAAGCTCGGATTACTGAACGCTATTTGCGAAGAGCATTTCTCTATTCTACACAAAGCCATCCAACAAGCGGCGGAGTACCAACATAACGTGCCGCTCACTCTTAATCGGGTAGCGGCCGCATACTTTAGTTATGCGGATGAGAACAAGGTTTTCTATCGAATGCTCTTGTCAGCTTGGTTCGCGCCGCCTGACAGCGATGCGTTCAAAGCGGTGTCTCGTTTGAACGAAAGACAGCAGCAGCTTTTGGAAAACCTATTTATTGAGGCCGCAAAAGATCATGGCAATATGAAAGGTCGTCATCAAGCCTATGCCGCGACTTTCTTGGGAATGGTCAATACTTATATCGGCTTGTCCTTAAATGGATATATTCAACTGAATAGAGAACTAACATACAAGGCTGTTCATCAGTTTATGCACGGCATTTTTTCTTGAGGCTATTTTTTGTCCTCTTGGTGTACCGAACGGTATATCAGGAAGTGATCCTCTACACTTTTGGGAGATAGATAATTGTATTAACTCCGTTTGCAGGAAGAGAAATGACTTTCAGAAAGCGGACCGCCAGGGGAAAAAACCTTTTGCAAAAGATGCTCCGCGCACGGCGAGTAATGCATTTGTGCAGCCACCGAGTTAATCGAGGCAAGAGGCATCAAAGAGCATTGTTGGCCCCACGCCCAGTGGACCTGGACCCCCTTTCCGAAAACTCCTAAATGGTTGCGAAGTGACCATGAGCCAACGACAGGATCGCTTACCCGCACACGACCCGAAAAAGCATATTTAGGAGTTCTTTGCAGGGGGACCGGGGGGCGGCTTTCTTGCAAGAAAGAGCCCTCCGGACTCCTGCGGAGCAAAAGAAACAAACCATTAGGAGGATTCGTCATGACACATTGGGCTCACGATGCTGTCTTTTATCACATTTACCCCTTGGGCCTATGCGGAGCCCCAAAACGCAACGATTTTTGCTCCCCCATGATCCCGCGTCTGGAGCAGCTATACTCATGGATAGACCATCTGCTTTATTTGGGTGTCAACGCGGTGTGCCTGGGGCCTGTGTTCGAATCCACGTCTCACGGTTATGACACGGCGGACTACTACAATGTCGATCGCCGATTAGGATCCAATGCCATCTTATCCGAGCTGACGTCCGCGATGCATGAAAAAGGAATTCGCGTCATACTCGACGCTGTATTGAACCATGTCGGCCGCGATTTCTGGGCTTTTCGTGATGTTCGGGAACATCAAGAGCGCTCGGTTTACCGTGACTGGTTTCAGGATCTTGATTTCGGAAAACGGAGCTCGTTTAATGACCCGTTTACCTACGCGGGGTGGAATGGCCACTATGACCTGGTTAAACTGGATATAGGCAATCCGGAGGTCAAAAAGCGCCTCTTCGAAGCGGTTGGTATGTGGATTAAAGAGTTCAACCTTGACGGTTTCCGATTAGACGCGGCGAATTTTATGGACATTGCCTTCTTGAGAGAGCTTGGCGCTTTTTGCCGGAAACTGCGACCCGATTTTTGGTTGATGGGCGAAGTTGTCGGTGGGGATTATCGAAGATGGGCCAATGCGGAAACCCTGGATTCAGTCACCAACTACGAGTGCTACAAAGGACTGTATTCAAGTCATGTGGACCGCAATTATTTTGAAATCGCATACGCCTTCAATCGCCAATTTGGCGATGATGGACTCTACTGCAACGTCCCTTTGTATAATTTCGCCGACAATCATGATGTCAATCGCGTTGCCAGTCTCCTTGAGAATCCGGCGCATTTGCACACGTTATATTGCCTACTTTTCACAATGCCAGGGGTCCCGTCGATCTATTACGGCTCTGAATGGGGAATTCATGGTAGAAGGAGCAGCAGAGACGACACTGCGCTACGCCCGCGCCTCGAAATTGGGACCGCTTCACAAACCTCTCCGCATCCCGAGCTGAGTAAGACCATCGCGCGGCTGGCGCAAATTCGTCATAGGTCTCAAGCCCTCAGGCACGGGGATTATAAACAGCTGTTTGTCAGTCATGAACAATTCGCTTTTGCCAGAGAGACACCGGAGGAATGTGTGGTCGTGGCGGTCAATTCTTCCAACAAGCCGGTTTCTTTGAACTTGAATATTCCGTTCGGCGGCGGTCGATTGGTGGACTTGCTCAATCCCGGTCAAGAATTCCGAGTGTCCGATGGACGTGCGAAAATTGATCCGGTCTGGCCATGTTGGGCAAGAATAATGAAACTCGACAGGCCCTCAAGTCCATGAAGAAATGAAAGGTCGACGGCATGTTATCATTAATCCAGCAGGGCCAGATTGTCGGCGTGTATGACCTCGTCGTTGCTCCTGTAACCCAGAATCCAGTCAATTTCTACGGCTCGCCGCCCCATTATTTTTTCCAGTTCGTCGGAGGAGTAATTAACTAGACCCACCGCGAGTTTCTTGCCCTGGGGATCGCAAACCAAAACCGCTGCGCCATGATCGAAGTGTCCCTGGATGCTTGTTACCCCAATGGGAAGCAGGCTTTTTCCACTATGAGTTATCGCCTCTGCGGCTCCAGCGTCCACTTCGAGTTCCCCTTCCGGGGTCAGATTATAGCGGATCCAGTGCTTCCTGGCGGAGATCTTCTCTTTGGCGGGTAGGATCAACGTCCCACACACTTCCCCCTCCATAGTCCTGGCCACTATGCCGGGTATTTTCCCGCCTGCGATTATCATGGGAATGCCGGCCACTCTTACGACCTCGGCCGCTTGCAACTTGGAAGCCATCCCACCTCGGCCGACTTTCGACGGGACATCGGATGCGAGGCCTCTTAGTTCGGGCGTTATTTCCTCTATAAGAGGAATTAAACACGCATCTGCGCTGGTCCTGGGATCGCAATCCATAAATCCTTCGATATCGCTGAGAGCAAAAAGAAGGTCCGCATCTGCTAGAGTAGCCACAAGAGCCGATAGATTATCATTGTCCCCGAACCTGATTTCTTGAACCGCGACGGTGTCATTCTCATTTATGATCGGCACTGCTCCCGCAGATAAAAGAGTCATAAGAGTATTACGAGCATTCAAATATCGGCTGCGATGGGTCAGGTCGTCCCGAGTCAACAGCATTTGGCCGACGGTGACTCCGTGGCGTCCGAAACCCTCTTCGTACGCAGCCATGAGCCTCGTTTGACCCACAGACGCCGCCGCCTGTTTCTGAGGAATAGTTCGGGCGCCCTCACGGAAATTCAGGCGCCGGACCCCAGCGGCGATAGCGCCTGAGGAAACCATGATGAATTCTTTTCCTTGCTCTTTGTATCGACACACATCGTCAACTATTCCGTCCATAACGGCGCGGTCGAGGCCTTCGTCGTTAGTGACTACGCTGGAACCCAGTTTCAGCACTATTCGGCGAACAGAGCCGAGAAATTCTTTTCTAATCGCTGAGTAATTCATCAGTCTTTTGAGTTCGTTTCAACGTGAGCGAAACGCGCCGCAGCAACTCCGGAAGCCCTTCACCGGTAACAGCGGAGATCTCGTAAACACGCAAACCTTTTGTTTCAATGAAACGCCTCAGTTGACCCGCGGCGGTTCGGTTTTCCGGGAGATCCATCTTCGTGATCACCCCGATCAGCGGCCTTTGTATCAGATCCTTACTGTACGAAGCAAGTTCGTTCATGATGATGTCGAAGCGTTCCAGGGCCGATGGGGTCAGATGCGGAGCAGGATCAATCAGGTGCAATAACACTCTGGTTCTTTCGATATGGCGAAGAAACTGGTCTCCCATGCCGGCGCCTTTATGAGCATCTTCTATGAGACCAGGGATATCGGCCATGACGAAATCTCTTCCGTCCGGAGTCTTTACCAAGCCGAGACCCGGGACTTTGGTGGTGAACGGATAATCCGCTATTTTTGGACGAGCGTTGCTCACTCTGGAAATCAGTGTGGACTTGCCGCTGTTGGGCAGCCCCACCAACCCCACGTCCGCAATTAGCTTCAATTCCAGCGCCAGCCAACGATCCTGGCCTTCTTTGCCTTCTTCAAATCGTCTCGGGGCCCGGTTTCTTGATGTCGCAAAGCGGCTGTTTCCTCTACCGCCACGTCCACCTTGCGCGGCCAAAATCTTTGCTCCGGATTGATCCAGGTCCGCCACAAGTGCGCCGGTCTCTTCCTCAAATACTTGCGTTCCCACAGGGACTCTGATTGTCAGATCAGGACCGTTCCGGCCGTGTCGATTATTGCCGCTCCCGTGTGTGCCTTTCTTTGCTCGATATAACTGCTGATATCTGCAATCGAGCAAGGTGTTGAGGGATTCATCCGCTTCGATAATCACGTCCCCGCCTTTGCCCCCATCACCGCCGTTCGGTCCACCCTTAGGGACATACGGTTCCCTCCGGAAACTGACGCATCCGTTTCCACCTTTGCCCGCGACGACTTGGATTCTGGCTTGATCTACGAATTTCAAATTACGGAAAATGCCGGTTGACGGGCGTCTGAGGATTGCACGCGAGAGCGGCGGCGCCTTGCCGGAACGTGGCTCGGCGGGACGACCTTCGCTTGCATGCGCTCCATCCCGCCAACCTTGCTCCTTTTAATGTACTGTATGCCTCCAGGATCTGAGATGACCCAAGACGATTGACTATTCAGCGGGGGTTTCTGCTTTAACGGGAACGATTGCGACTCGCTTTCTGTTGCGGTCCTTTCTCTGGTATTCGACGATTCCGTCGATCTTGGCGAACAGCGTATAATCACGGCCCATCCCAACATTTTCTCCGGGATGAATATTCGTGCCGGTCTGTCGCACAATGATGTTACCGGCCCTTACCAATTGCCCCCCAAAACGTTTTACTCCTAATCGCTGCCCGGGGCTGTCCCGTCCGTTTCGAGAACTTCCTCCTGCTTTCTTATGGGCCATGGTATTACCTCCTGTCCTAACAGGACGTTCGATTTTGTATCTGACAGTGGTCTAACAAGAAACCAAGATGACTAGGTTTGCCGGTCAAGGCTATCTGTTTCAACCGGCGTCGCTTGGGGCACTATTTGATCAATCTTCAACAGAGTGTACCATTGCCGGTGACCTTGCTTCTTGTCATAGGCTTTTCGGCGTTTCTTTTTGAAGACTATTATCTTCCTGTCACGAGCGGTCCGGACAATAGTAGCTTTTACTACAGCGTCCTTGACGAACGGTTTTCCCAGGTCAACACCTTCCGAGGCCCCTATGGCCAAAATTTTATCCAGGTCCACTTGATCCCCTGGGGCGCCTTTGAGCTTTTCGACCTTGAGCTGGTCCCCGGCCTCGACTTTATACTGTTTCCCGCCGGTTTGAACTATGGCGTACATGTGTGGCCTCCTAAACCATAACGGATAATTAAAGCACTGGGATGATCGTCTGTCAAGCCCGAAAAACCTTGCAGATGTAATCTTTGACGTACGTGCGGCAAAACGCTTCGTCCCTCACATCTATTGCAATGACAGAGCCTCGGCCTGCGCAAGTGATTGGTTGCGCAGATCGGGAAGACCAAATCACGCTTGGCGTCATTCGAAAAACGGCGGGGGCGGGCCTTTCAAGCCTGACCGAAGAATTCTTCAGTAAACACCCTGGCTCGAAAGACCGCCCCAATTATTGCCAATACGCCCAGCCACACTCGGATGATTGCGCTCTATCTACCTCCGGTGGGTTCAGCTTCCGGACCTTTCTCCGTCGGGGTCGCTTCAGTTTCGGGAGCCACCTCCGTTTCCCCCTCTACTCCGGTGGCCTCAGGCCCCGCAGTAGGTAGCGGCGCAGGTCTTGAGAGAATTCCGCCGGAAAGCATAGTGCGCCGGCTAGCCCGCTTTATAGTGGTTCCCGGCGGAGCGGCATACGATGGGTGCGCCAGGTCCATGCCGGAACATTTCCATATAAAGACGAAACTATCTAAGATGTTATTAATCATATTATTATAAATATAATTTACATCTATGTCCGTAAGTAGCATCGTTCGATCGAATTTGTCAGGCGCTCGAAACATCACAAATGGGTCTTCCTTCATCGTTGACGCAAAAGTATCGTTTCTCACGTGCTTAAATCTGGGCATGTCTTCAGGTGTAAGCCTTTCCATGAGTTCACCCAGCGAATGAAAATCGCCATATCCATCATAAAAAAGCCACAGGTCAATGAGGTTTTCGACTATGATTTCGTCCAGAGTCCTGGAGAATTTTTCCAGGTGTTCGACATCAGGGAATGCAGGCATTTTGACCAGGATAATGGAATAGGCGATCATACCCAATCGGCCGGCGATATTAGTAGCCGATGCGTCAAGTTTTAATTCACCGCCTTTGAGGGCCTCAGCGCAGAAAGGAATATCCCTCATCAGGCGAGCGTACGCTTCCCGCCTGATCTCTTCAAGATCCTTAACTTTCAAATTCACGCTAATATCGCGCGTCATGAAAGTCATCCCGCGCAAAAAATCATACCGACTGTTATAAATGTAAGAGCCCATGCCCCTGGGGAGCAGTTTCAGGAGATCTCGCGTGACGGTCTCGAGAAACATCTTGTGCGTATCGTACGGTATGTAGGCTGACGCAGGAGAGGCAATAATAATTACCAACAGGCCTGCCAGGATTAGCTTTGCCGGCTTTGACATGATACATCCTCCTGGAACGGGAGATATCGATACAAAATCTCCCATAGCAATGGAGAATACCACAAATTAACAAGAAATTCAAATGGAATTGCAATTAGATAAAGATAATTTTTAATGTTCGACTTGACTGTTGGTGATTTCAGGAAATTTCATCACCGGATGAAGTCTGTAGAATTCAAATTTTCTGCTTCCACTGGGCCAATACGTTGAGCGCTTCAAGCGGAGTAACATTATCAAGATTCATCTGTTCCAAATCCTTCAAAATATCTTGGCCGGGATTACCGAACAGTTCCGGCTGAAATGCGCTCACTGACTGATTTGCCGCATTGGGCGCACCTGCGATCACAGGGAGTCCTCTCAAATCCAGTTCGTTTCTTTCCAGGCCGGATAAAATCTCCCGCGCGCGACTTATTACAAAATCGGGGATACCTGCCAGTTTCGCGACTTGTATGCCGTAAGATCGGCTGCAACCCCCTGGCACGATCTTTCTCAGAAATACCACCCGATCTTCCCACTCCCTCACAGCTATGTTGTAGTTCCGAACTCTCGTCTTCACCCGAGCGATATCCACAAGCTCATGGTAATGGGTGGCGAAAAGCGTCCTTGGCCCGCCGTCCGATTTGTCATGAAGGTATTCGGTGACCGCCCAAGCTATTGATAAACCGTCGAACGTGCTGGTCCCGCGGCCGACTTCATCCAAAAGAACCAGGGAACGGTCGGTGGCGCTGTGCAATATTTCCGCGGTTTCATTCATTTCAACCATGAATGTCGATTGACCGAAGGCGAGGTAATCCGCGGCCCCTATCCTTGTGAAAATACGATCCACTATTCCCACTGACGCTTCCTTGGCGGAAACAAGGCTGCCCATTTGAGCCATGATAACTATGAGCGCAGTCTGGCGGAGGTAAGTTGATTTTCCGGCCATATCCGGCCCGGTTATGATCAGTATTTGATCGGACGA